>Ga0207684_10000991_pt1 | contig 31839 bp, 24 predicted proteins | sample KBSK5501metaG_FD_184342 | JGI IMG/M metagenome (GOLD analysis project Ga0207684, IMG submission 184342) | Corn, switchgrass and miscanthus rhizosphere microbial communities from Kellogg Biological Station, Michigan, USA - KBS K5-50-1 metaG... | ecosystem: Host-associated > Plants > Roots >... | reverse complement strand
CATGTCGGACGATCGGGGCGGTCTCAGTGGAGAAAGTCATCCAAACACTTGGACTGACCGACATCGTGCACATCCAGGACTGGGTTCCCCACGCTGAGGCACGGACCCTCATCGAGAACGCCGACATTCTCCTGCTGCTCGCCGAGCAGCAGCCGGACCAGGTGCCAAACAAGCTTTACGAGTACCTAGGGACCAGACGCCCGATTCTGGCCTTCGCAGACGCAGACGGAGAGACCGCGCGGATGCTCCGGCAAGTCGGTGGGCATCACGTCGTTACAAGCGACGACGATGCCCAGGTGGCGCACGCGCTCGACGAGATCCTCATATCGGCGCACGGCGGGGTGGCCGCCAAGACGGACGACACGGTTCTAAAGGAGTGGACGACCGAGGTCCAGATGAAGAGATTGCTCGTGGCCGTGCATGGGTAGCGGCGTGAGCTGGGAAGGCCTGGTGGAAGCGGCCCGGCAGGGTCGCGGTGTTCTCCGTTACGCGCGACCAGCCCGGAGGGCTCTTCGTGGGATCCGGTTACCAGTGATCAGACCGGTCGTCGGCACGCTCTATGCCCTGACACAGATCTTGCGCATCCTATGGCACTTCGTCGCCAAACTCCTCTATCGCGAGCCGCTGTTCCGCTATCGTTGCGCGCGCGTCGGACGGCGACTCAACCTCGAGGGAGCTCCGCCCCTCATCATCGGCAATGGCCGGATCGAGATCGGAGACGATGTCCTCATCGGGAGTCCTTGCACTTGGGACGTTGCGCCCCACGCGGAACTGATCATCGGAAACAGGGTCAGCCTCAACTATCGAGGGATCATCAGCGTAGCCAAGAGCGTGTCGATCGGTGACGATACGCTCCTCGCGGGGGACGTGGCGATTTTCGACAACACGAATCATCCCGTGTCGCCCGCGCGGCGCCTGGCCAGGGAGACCGTCACATCCGCTGAGGTGGCGCCGGTTGTCATCGGCCGCAATGTCTGGATCGGCATCCACTGCATCATCATGCGTGGCGTCACGATCGGCGATAACTCGGTGGTGGCGGCGGGTTCAGTGGTGACGAAGTCTGTACCCCCGAACACGCTGGTCGCCGGAAACCCGGCAGCCCTGGTCAGGCAGCTGACCGCTGATTGAGGCAATGCAGGAGGTCGACATGACGAAGCCGGGGAAGACCCGGGTATCGGCGTGAACGATGTAGGCTCCCTCGGGATCTGGGCTGCCGGAATGCTCGTCGGGCTACGGACGCTGCGGCAAGAGCCCGTGCTCGGGCTCAAGCGGCTAGCACTTCCCGTGGGCTACTGGCGCGCCGTGGAGTTCGCGTATGTGTGGCGTCAGCTGGGGCAACCAGCGGGCGCTCGCGTTCTCGATATCGGGAGTCCCAAGGATCTCGCTGCCATGCTCGCCTATCATCGCGGCTATGAAGTCGTCGCGACGGATATCCTTCCGACGGCGGTGCTCTTGAGCCGCCGTTATGGGAGCGCCCAAGGGCTCGAAGGGCACGGCCGCGGTCGAGTGCATTCTGAGGTGCAAGATGCTCGCGCACTGACGTATGCCGACGACTCGTTCGACGCGGCGTACTCCGTTTCGGTGATCGAACATATTCCCGACGATGGCGACTCCGCAGCGATGCGCGAGCTGATGCGGGTTGTCCGGCCTGGGGGTGTCGTGGTCGTCACTGTCCCTTATGACCGACGATACAGAGAAACATTCGTCGACGGCCCCGTGTATGAGCGCAAGCCCCTCGGGTCGGAAGCCGTCTTCTTTGAACGGCACTACGACCGGGAGTCGCTCACCCAAAGGCTCCTGGGCCAGGGAACGGCTGAGGTCGTCGACTTGAGTTTCTGGGGTGAAGGAGCTGTCCGGATGGAAGCCCTTCTAGACCGCCTCGGGCCGCTACGGCTCCCCCTATCACCGCTTGAAGCGTTCCTCTCGACCGCGCTGCTTCGACGGGTCGACCCGGATGGCAGGGCGCATCCCATGGCGGCGTTCTTCACCCTGCGACGCCATTTATGAGCCTCGACCGCGTGGGCTCGTCTCGGCCCCTGTCGATCTGCAAGGTCTGGGATGCCGACTATCCGTGGGATATCCGTGTTGAGAAGGTCAGCGCATCTCTGGTCGCGGCCGGCCACACGGTCCATCTCGTGTGCCGGAATGCCGCGCGCCGACCTCGCCGTGAGACGGACGGCCGCTTCGTTATTCATCGTCTGCCAGCCATCCCGCGGGTTCTGGGGCCGGCGCATGCCATATGCAACTTTCCCCATCCGGCAAGTCCGATATGGGCCCAGGCGATCTGGCGTGTGGTGCGTGACGTAGGCGCCGATGTCATCCTCGTCCGAGACCTACCGTTGGCGGTCCCTGCGGCGTTGATAGGTCGGCGGCTGTCGGTTCCAGTCGTGCTCGACATGGCCGAGCACTATGCGGCGATGCTGGAGGACCGCCTTCGCTACACGCCGACCGGCTTTCTCGACAGGCTGGTCCGCCGGCCGGGGTTTGCACGGCTCGTCGAGCGACTGGCTCTCCATCTGGTCGACCGGGTGGTCGTGGTTGTCGATGAATCGCGCGACCGCCTGCTCAAGGCCGGAGTGGCGCCGGATCGCCTGACGGTCGTCTGCAACACGCCGCGCCTCGATCAATGGCAGGCGACGGAGGTGCATGATGTGGCTTGCGCCAGCCGCGGCCCAGAGGGCCTTCGCCTGCTCTATCTCGGGAACCTGGACGGGAGCCGTGGTGTGGATGTTGTCATTCGGGCAGTCCGGACGCTCAGGGAGCGCAGCTGGCCCGCCGTCTTCCACGTCATCGGAGAGGGGCCGAACGCGGAGGCGCTACGGGCGCTGGCCCGCGACCTCGGCGTCGCAGACTCGGTACACATTTACGGGCGGCTTCCCTTCGGACGCGTACGCGAGTTGATGGCCCAAGTTGACGTGGGTGTGATCCCGCACTATGCGACGAATGCGTGGAACAACACCATCCCGAACAAGCTTTTCGACTACATGCTGGCCGGGCTGCCCGTCGTCGTCTCCGATACGCGTCCCACGGCCAGGATAGTAACGGCGGAGAGATGCGGAGAGGTGTTCCGGGACCGCAACGTCGAGGACCTTGCGCGATGTCTCGTCGCGCTTAGCGATCGGGCCGTGCGCTGCGAAGCCGGCCGCAGAGGCCGTGATGCCGTGCGCCAGCGTCTCCACTGGGGCGTCGATGCGCAGCGCATGCTCGACACGGTGGAGGCGGCAGCTAGGCGTGAGGTGCCAGATGCCGCCATCCTCCGGGGATAGCCAAACGAGCCAGCGCTCAGTGCATGGGACTGCCGTATCCTCACGAGAGAGACTTCGAGTTACTGTCGTCTTACTGTAGTCCCACGGACCCAGGGGGACTGGGACTCGGGCCAGCGCCACCCTCAATCTCCGCCGCCGCACCGATACGCTGGCCCGAGTCCGTGCCCCACGCAGCGACGAGGAGATACGAGTAGGCGCGATAGCCAGCACAGGAGCCGTTCGTTCCCGCGTTGCGGAAGAGGTTGACCTCGATGGCGGTCAGCGGGCTGCCGCCCGGTGGTGTGAGCGTGGTCGTCGCGCCCGAGCCGCCAGTCCAGTCCTGGGTCGTGCCGCACCCGGCACACGCCACGGTGGTGTCGATGATCTTGACCTCGGGGGTGTTCGCCGTGACGTCCTTCCGGAACGCTTGGAGAATCGCTCCGGGCGCGCCGGTCTGGTTGCGAAGAACCACCTCGTACCGATACCAATGTCCAACCACGGTGAACTGCGCGAGGGGATCGATCGACGCCTGATTCGCCCAGCCCGGTCCGAAGTTGCAGCAATCCAACGATGGCGTCCACGCAGGACCGCCACTCGTCGTCCAGGCATAGATGAGCGGCACTGAATTCGCGCCGTTCGCCGTGTCCCACTGCGTCGAGTTGCCGGCCGAGTGCCAGACCGAGAACCACTTCGCGCTGTTCTGGCAGGCTGCCGGGTTGCTCTTGTCAGCGAACTCGTAGTTCGGCGACATGTATACGTACCACCGCACCGCCACGCGGGCCCGCGGATCGCCGCTCCGCCAGGTTGTGGTCGAACTGAAGATGCCGGTGTGGCCGTCGGCCCCGCGCATGTAGCGCTGCACCGTACGGCCCGGCGGCATGGCGGCCAGCACCAAGGGATCGTTGCCGACCATGGGCGCGGACCCGTTGCGCTGGATCACGCCGTTGTCGTTACTCTCCCCGGAGCATTGTTTTGTCGTCGAGTCGTTCGGGTTGTAGTGGAACCCGCCTCCGAGGACTGTATAGTCCGTCATCTCCAACGGCTCGGAGCAGAGGCACGCTGCGCCGAGAGCGTTGCATCGCTGCTCGGGGGAAGCCGCGTAACCCCTGGACGGCATGCCCAACGCCAAGGCGATGAAGACCACGGCCACGATCGAAAGACGCTGCTGCCTGGACAACCTGAAGCGAAGTGCCATTAGCTATGCCCCCTATATCGCGTTGGAACCTCTCCGAGAGGACAACTCATGTCGTCCCGAGTTCCACGTCCGGCAAGAGGCATGCCGTCCGTGATCTGCCACGGCTGTACACCAGAGTCCGCTGGTTTTCCGGCCCTTTCCGGCTCTTCCGAAGTGCTCCCGTCGAGCGGTCGCACATTTACGTGTCAGCTGAGTGTCGGATTGTTCGTATCCGGTGCCCGCGCATCGACACAATGAGCCGTACGAGGACGACCCACATCAATGCACACTCAGCGATGTTGGTGCCGCGGGCGGCGGGTTGCTAACGCTATTGATCGGGCCAATGTACTTCTTCGCGAGAACCACGTGATCCCACCACACCTTCCCGACGAAGCCCGACGGATCGCCCGTTGTGTAGTGCTGAAGCCAGATCCAGTTGAGCTTGAGCAGATCGATGGCGCGCCAACGAAAGCCCTCGAAGGGAGCCCCTGTAGGACTAGGAGTGAAAATATTGAAGGCCCAATTCCCGAGCGGCGAGCCCTGCCGCAGGTCAATGATCTGCGTCCCGTCGATCCAGAGCGCCAGCTCTCCATTCCGCTCGGACAGCGGGTTGTTCATCTTCACCATGACCTCGACGCACATCCATTGGTCGGTCTTCGCGAGAAGGTTCGGGTCGCGGATGAATGTGTTGCCCCAGTAGTTGACCCCGTCCGGGCTAACTCGCATCTCCATCCAATACGTGTACAGGTCGAAGTGGAGGGCTGAATCTACCGGTTCGGGTCCGATCGAGAATCGGTCGCTGCCAGTTGGCTTCTCGCCGGCACCGCCCTGGGGCCAATCGGTTGGCGGATTGTAACCGCCAAGCCAGCCGCTCGTGTGATGGTAGGTACCCGATGACGAGTATTTGATGTAATACCGCAGATAGACTTGATCGTATCCCGAGCCCAAATTCTTGTAGAGAGCGCCGCCCGTGTTCGTTCCCCCCACGGAGGTCATGAGGAGCGACCGCGTGCCGCCGCTCGCGGCGGGGACGTCAGACGACAGCGACATCCCCGCGCTGTTCTGCGCCTGGTTCCACCGACTGGCGATCGCCGCGATGCTGTCTTCGAACATCTCCGTCAGGATGACGTCGGGGTCGCTCTCTATGCCCACATCGCGCACGTACTTCGCGGCGATGCCCTGGCCACTAACCAGACCCGGCGACGAGAGAAGACAGCACGCCAGCAGGAACGCAACCCCTGCTCTGATGACGAGAGTCTCCACTCGCTCTCCTCCCTCAGCTGCTAATCGTGCAACAGATGTGCCGACGGGTTGTGGCCGATGACATATCGTAATTCATGGTGAATCTTGGCCGGTAGGCGTTTGAACAGGTGTCCGTGGCCCGGCACAGGGTGTCAACGCTCGGTCACTTCGGCATCGTCAACGCTTTCTCAACCGTGATCGTTCATGTGCCCTTAAGGTGGCTCGGTGCACTGTTTCACTCTACATGCCCAACCCGCGAGAAGCCCGGCGAGTGCGCCCGCGACCTCAGCCCCGGGGGTTGGCAACAGGGCGATGAAAGGCGGTAGGATCAGCAAGCTGGCCAGCGAGAGCGCAGCCGCCGCCAAGAACGCCCAAGCGAATCGCGCCCACAAGCCGATCGGGAAGAAGAGGGCGGCAGTCCAACAAACGTTGAAAACAGGGTGAAGCCAGAGGGGAACAGGCTGGCCACCCAGGAGCAGGGCCCACCCAATGCCTATCGTGTAGCCGAGCCCACAGCGCTCCGTAGCGTTCACGTGGACGCAGTAGCCGGGGTCGGTTCCGCGCACGACGATCGAGAGCGAGTCTCGCCAGGCGACTCCGTGAAGCGCACCGCGTGCTCGGATGTCGGGTTCGATCAAGCCCCAGGCGACTGCGCGCCGACGATACCGAAGGACGATGTCGTCTCCGTCCACACCGAGGAGCAAGATCTCGCGCTGGTGTCCGTCCTGGATAGTGAACAATGGGGCGAGCCCGGGCGGCCGCGGCCCAGCGAACGCAAGCACATGGACGGCGGCGCCGGAGCGGAGTTTCTGACGGACCCGTAGCGAGTTCGCAAGCATGCCGGGTGGGATCTCCAGCCCGTCGAGCGACGCCTGCAAAACACGGCCCCCATACCACTCGAGGTGACCGAAACGCGGGGTCCATCCTCCGTAGTACGAGTCCTCGGGAAATGCGGGGCCGAGCAGGACGCCGGTCAGGGTGATAAGAGATGCCGCGCCGAGTGCTGCCATGATGCTTAGAACTCCGGCCACGCGTGGCCGAGGGCGCCACCATATGAAGCTAGAGCGGGCGAGGGCGATGCCGAATGCAACACCTAGTGTATTGAACAGGACGTCCGAGAGGCTCGGATCGCGACCAGGGATCGCGAACTGGGCGGTCTCAACGCTCACGGAAAGAAGAGCACCCAGGGCGATGGCGCGCAGCGCTCGCCAGCCCGCGATGCTGAGTGCCGCGCCTAGGGGGACGAAGAGGACCCCGTTCAGGACACCGTCCGCTAGCGCCCCGTCACCGCACAGCACGCAGAGGAGCCGGGGCGTTTCCCCGGTGGGCTCGAGCGGAATCAGCGTCGCCCCGAGGATCACACACAGCCATAGGATCGGGAACCAGCGGCGCACTCCGATGCTAAGATAGCCGAATTGATAGCCGAATTGAGGCCGACAGAGTGACGGGCCCTTGAACGGTAGTGGTTTGATCGGGCGGGGAAGTTATCGAGGAGGCGACTACGTTCTCCTCGGCGAGCTTTGCCTGCTCGGCAGTTTCGGCGAGGTGTCGCAGTTCCTCTTCCTTTGCTCACGCACTTGACGGGCGGGAGCAGGAGGATTGCGCTGCCCGAGTGGCAGCGAGTGCAGGACGACTTGAGCACGATGGTCAGAGCCGAGCGCCCATTGCGCGACAAGGTTTCGCTTCTCGGCGCGCTAGCTTTCCAGACATGCCGCCGCCGGGAGCGCCTCCTGCGCGACGCAACCCGCGCCTTGCGCCAGCCACTGTTCACACGATGACAGCCGTCGCCACGGGCAAGCGCCTCACGAGCTGGGGACGTTCGCTCCGGAATGTCGTTTCCAACTGGGCCTCGTTCGTGGTCAGCGTGATGATCAGCCTCGTCCTGTCGCCCTACATCGTGCATAGTCTGGGCGACGGCGCCTACGGCGCCTGGGTGCTGCTCAGCTCCTTGGTCGGCTACCTCGGGCTCCTCGATCTCGGGACGCGCGGGGCGGTCACCAGGTACGTCGCCACCTATCATGCAGCGCATCGCCACGCGGATGCCGGGCGAATCGCCTCGACCGCTCTGGTGCTGTTCGGCGGGCTGGGGCTGCTCGCCATCGGGGGTTCCGTGCTGCTCGCGCTTCTTGTCAACCATGCTTTCCACGTGCCTGCCGAGCTCGCCGACGCCGCGCGCATCGCGGTCGTGCTTAGCGGTGTCAATGTCGCAGTCTCCCTGGTTTCAGGGGTGTTCGGCGGCATCGTCGTGGGGATGCAACGATTCGACGCCTTGAATGCCGTCAACATCGTGCTCGCGCTGGCGCAGGCCGTCGTGATTGTTCTCGTGCTCCATGCTGGGGGTGGCCTCGTGGCGCTGGCCCTCGCACAGCTCGGGGCGTCGGTACTCCGCGGGGGCGCGAGCGCCTGGCTGAGCTGGCGCGTATATCCGGAGCTGGCGCTGCGGGCTAGCTCCTGGAGTCGTCTACATCTGCAGGTGATCTTCTCATTCGGGATTTCTTCCGCGCTGCTTCAGACGGCCGGGGCAGTCATCAGCTACGCCAACGCGCTGGTGATTGGGGCGCTTCTTCCGGTGGCGACGATCACGCTCTTCGCGATCGCGGCCACGATGACCGATAACGTCCGTGCGGTCATCGCGGGGATCTCCCAGACCCTTACTCCCATGGTGGGCGCGCTGGAAGGGCAGGGCAGAAGCGTGGAAGTCGGGGAGGTTTTCCTGCAGGGTGCCAGGTTTGCGACCCTTGCGGTCCTGCCGATCGTTCTTACCCTCGAGCTCCGGGGCGCATCATTCATCGGGATCTGGATGGGCCCGGCCTACGCGGGGCCCGCCGGCGCGGTGCTTGCGGTGCTTGCCCTGGCGGTGTGGGCCTTTGCCGGCTACCAGGTCATGACGGCCACGATGATCGGGACCAATCAGCATCGAGGTCTGATCCCGTTCTTCGTCGGCGAGGCGGTGGTGAATGTCCTTCTCAGCATTGTCCTCCTCCGCTACATGGGGATCGTCGGAGTAGCCTGGGGTACCGCCGTGCCGCGCCTTTTCGTGTCGCTCCTCGTCGGACCGTTGTATGTCCGCCGCCATGCACGAGTGCCACTGCGCGCGTACTACACACAGACGCTCCTCCGTCCAGTTGTCGGCATGATTCCGTTTGCCCTGATGACCTACACGATTGAAATGTGGTCGCCAGCCTCGAATATCTGGGTCTTCTTCGGACAAGTGCTGGCGGCGCTGCCGGTGGCGGCGCTCGGCGCCTGGTTCTGGGTCTTGACGTCTCGCGAGCGCGATGTCGTCAGAGCCTCGCTTGGCTTTCTCGGGCTTCGCGTCCGGAATGAAGTGAGCTGAATGGCCAAGAGGGCACCGGGTGTTCGTCGGTTTCGGCTGCGAGCCGGTGACCTGTCCGAGTCCGCAGCGCCGATGGGATGCTCCGAACGCTCGGCGCCGATGGCTCCGTCGGGCTCACTGGAGAGCCGGGGCGCTCGCAGGCTTGGCGCCGCAACAGTGTTTTATAGAGCCTCGCTGTTTTATAGAGCCTCGCTGGAGACGGTTCCACCCTATAATCTTGGCGTCATGAGAAGGTCTGGAGTGGTGGAGAGTCGGAGAAGGCGAGCCGCCTCCGTCCTGGTGCTTTCACTCTGTTTGCTCGTCTCTCACGCGTCGGGTCAAGAGACACAACCACAGACACAACAACGCGGTCCGGGCGCCCAGCCGACCGAGCCTGTCTTGCAGCCTCCGGGCATCACTCAACCCGTAGCATCTTATCCGCTCGAGCTGCTGGGACTTCTCGCGCCTCCCGCGCGGCGAGGAGGAGTCACGCTGACGCCGTCTATCGCCATCGGGGAGGAGTACAACGACAATATTTTCCTCAACAATGCGAACCGGCAGTCGGATTTCATAACGACCTTCGCACCCGCCCTGACCCTCTACGCCTACCGTCCCCAATACGAGTTGTCGGCCGGCTATTCGTTTGGTGCGGACATCTACGCAAAGAATTCGGCCCTCACCGAAGCTTTCAATCGACAGAACTTTCTGGGCAGCGCGCTCTACCGTGTGTCGTCGGCACTGACTTTGACCGCCTCCGATTCGTTCGCGTTCAATCGCAGCACGAATCTCGTGACCACCCAGGGCTTCTCCACTGGCCGGCAGGAGTCGTGGGGCAACACGGTTACTCCCGGCCTGAACTGGCTGGTGACGCCTAAGAACACCCTGAATCTCAGCGCGAGCTATACCGCGCTGCGCTTCTTGGGCGGAGGTGTCGGGGTCGACTCGAACACGTACGGGTTCCAGAGCAGCATCACTCACTCGTTCACGCCCCGCTTCGGCGGCATCCTCGGCTACGGCTTCACTTACCTCGATGCCGGCGGCCAGGAGGCCTCGAAGACTCACACTCCTTCCGTGGGCTTGAGCTATCAGCTGACGCCGACGCTCTCGGCCACGGTGAGCGGTGGCCCGGCCATCACCCAGATCGGTGGCGATACGACCATCAGCCCTGCAGCGATGGCGAGTATCGTCCAGTCCTTCTCGTTCGGCTCCGCAAGTCTCCAGTATGTTCGGGCAGTGGCCGCAGCGGGCGGATTTGGAGGGACCACAGACTCTCAAACCGCCTCGGGCACGCTCACGCTCAGCTCCCTACAGCGGGGCTTGATCGTGGTGTTCAGCCCTTCCTACAGCACCGCAGAGACGCTCAATACCGGCCAGACCGGGCGGGGCGGGCGAGTAGACGTCAAGGCATTCTCCATGGGTCTCTCGGCGTTTTATCAGATCGCTCAGTACACGAGCCTCTTTGGCGGGTACACATTCCTCCACCAGCGCACGGGGAGTTCCTCGACGTTCCAGACCGATGCAGATCAGAATCGCGTGAGGTTCGGCGTGCAGTTCGGATACCCCATCAATTTTGATTGAGCGGCACCCACACCGAGCGTGACACGCGAAGTGGAAGAGTAAGCCAGGCAGGGAAGGCTCCCCGAAGTCGGCGACGCCCGTCGTCAACGACCTGGATCCCGGCCGCGTTCGAACCCGGTTGGATTTGACACCACGCGCGCCTCCGATCTACAGTCGGTGGTCTAGGCGCCGTAAACCCTTAGGAATCCGGAAATTTTGCCCCGGGTCGGGCGCACGACACAGCGGACGTGGAAGGGAAAGCATGCTCAGGCACGAGTTGGTCGGGCGCGACGGTGATCGATTCCACCGGCGGACGTCGGACCGAAGAACCACGACGTTCGTGAGCTTTCGGGATCATTCGGGACGTCTTGAGACTGGCATGAGCCCGCGCGTGAGCGTCGGTCTTCCCGTCTACAACGGCGAGCGCTTCCTCGAAACGGCGCTCGACTCGCTGCTGTGCCAGACGTGCGCCGATTTCGAGCTCATCATCTCAGACAACGCGTCGACCGACGGCACCGAGGCGATCTGCCGGCGATACGCACAGCGCGACCCCCGCATTCTCTATCACCGGAGCGAGCGGAACCGCGGCGCCGCCTGGAATCACAATCGGGTAGTCGAGCTCGCGCGCGCCCCGTACTTCAAGTGGGCGGCCCACGACGACGTCTGCGCGCCGCAGTTCTTGGAGCGCTGCGCGGACGTCCTGGATCGACAGCCCGCGGTGATCCTCTGTTACCCGCAAACCGTGCTCATCGACGAAGCCGGGCATCAGCTCAGCGTGTGCGCGGACCGTTGTGCGCCTGCGTCATCGGATCCCTTCCTGCGCTTCCGTGATCTGATGGGAACCTTGGCTCGGTCGAATCCGATGTATGGGATCATCCGCACGAGCGTCCTGCGGCGAACCCCGCTGATCGGAGCCTATCCGGCATCCGACCTCGTCCTCCTGGGCGAGCTGGCGCTGCGCGGCGCCTTTCACCTCGTTGCCGAGACGCTGTTCTTCCGCCGGGATCATCCGCAGAAGTCCAACCGGTCGAATCCGGGCGCTACGGCCCTCGCGTCCTGGTACGACCCGAGCAAGCAAGGCAAGATCGTGCTCCGGAACTGGCGGCTCCTGTTCGGGTACCTGGTCAGCATCACGCGGACCCCGATGGGGCTCTGGGCGCGCGCCCGCTGCTACGTCTTCATGCTCCGCTGGCTCCGCTGGAACCTCCGGGATCTACGACACGAGCTTCACATGGCGAGTCTGACCCTCATGCGCCGCGCGCTCAGGATTCGCTCAGGGTCGGTCGCCCCGTGATCTTCACCCCGACCGAGCTCCGGGGCGCGCTCCTGCTGGACATCGAGCCACGGGCCGACGCGCGGGGCTTCTTCGCGCGCTCGTGGTGCCGTCGCGAGTTCGAGGCGCATGGGCTGAACGCGACGATCGCGCAATCCAACATCGCGGTGAGCCCTCGCAAGGGCACGCTCCGCGGCCTGCACTATCAGGAAGCTCCAGACGCCGAGGTCAAGCTGGTGCGCTGCACCCGCGGCGCGGTGTACGACGTGATCGTCGATCTGCGTCCCGAGTCTCCGACGTACAAGCGGTGGCTCGGCATGGAGCTGAGCGCGGACAACCACCGGATGCTCTACGTGCCGGAGGGCTTCGCCCACGGCTATCAGACTCTGAGCGACGACTGTGAGCTCTGGTATCAGACGTCACAGTTCTATGCGCCGGCCGCCGCCCGCGGAGTGCGATACGACGATCCGGCGTTCGATATCCGCTGGCCGCTCGCCGTCACGGTCATCTCCGACGCCGACCACGGCTGGCCACTGTTCGACCATTCGGAAATGTCGGGGAAGGAGCGTTGAGATGATCATCGTCGACAAAGCACTCGAGGAGCGCGAACGACAGGGTAACCCGATCCGTGTCGGCCTGGTCGGTGCCGGGTACATGGGACGTGGTATCACGCTCGACATCCTCACCGCGGTCCCGGGCATGCGACTTGTCGCCATCGCCAATCGGACGCTGTCGCAGGCCGTGCGTGCCTACAACGAGGCCGGCGTCGGCGACGTTGTGACGGTCGACGGCGTGAGTGCGCTGGAAGACGCCATCACGCGCAAACGGTACGCCGTCACCGAGGATGCGCTCCTCCTGTGCCGCGCGGGCAATATCGACGCGATCATCGACGCCACCGGCGAAATCGAGACCGGGGCGCAGGTGAGCACGGCGGCGATCGCGACCGGCAAGCACGTCACCCTGATGAACGCCGAGCTCGACGCGACCATCGGCCCAATACTCAAGGTGCTCGCGGACCGGGCCGGCGTCGTGCTGACCTACACCGACGGCGACGAGCCCGGGGTCGCGATGAATCTCTATCGCACCGTCAAGATGCTCGGCTACCGCCCGGTTCTGATGGGCCAGATCAAGGGCTTTCTCAATCGCTACCGCAACCCCGAGACCCAAAAGGGGTTCGCGGCACAGCATAAGCAGAAGCCGGCGATGGTGGCCTCGTTCGCGGACGGATCGAAGCTCTGCCTCGAGTCGACCATCATGGCCAACGCGACCGGCTTCACGGTCGGCAAGCGCGGGATGTTCGGGCCGCAATGCGGACACATCAAAGAGATGCTGACCCACTTCACGGCGGAGCAACTCGGCAACGGCTGGGTCGATTACGCGCTCGGCGCCTCCGACCCGGGAACCGGCGCCTTCGTGATCGGCTACAACGATCACCCGATCAAGCGCCAGTACATGAGCTATTTCAAGATGGGCGACGGCCCGCTGTACCTGTTCTACACGCCGTTCCATCTACCGCATCTCCAGCTGCCGCTGAGCGTCGCGCGCGCCGTGCTCTTCCGGGACGCGACTCTGACGCCCCTCGGGAAGCCGGTGTGCGACACCCTGGCGCTCGCCAAGAAGGACTTGAGGGCCGGCGAGACGCTCGACGGGATGGGCGGCTTCACCTGCTACGGTCTGATCGACACCTACGAGGTGTGCCAGGCCGCGAACTATCTGCCGATGGCGCTGTCCCAGGACTGCCGTCTCAAGCGCGACATTCCCAAGGACACGCCGATCACCTACGCGGACATCGATTTGCCGGTCGGCCGTCTATGCGACAAGCTCCGCGCGGAACAGACCGCGTACTTCGCGCGTTAGCGCCGCGGCGTGAAGCGGAGCTCGATGATGCGGGATCTTCATACTGTTTCAGCCTCCTCAGCACTGAGGTTGCGGCCCGGAGAATGGGTCGAAGTTCGAAGCCGAGAAGATATCCTCGCAACACTGGCTCCGGATGCGACGCTGGATGGTCTTCCATTCATGCCAGAGATGCTTCGTTTCTGCGGCCAGCGCTTCCAAGTCCACAAGCGAGCGGACAAGACCTGTGACTCAGTCGACAAGACCGGTGGGCTCCGTCTGCGCCACACCGTTCACCTCCAGGGCCTGCGTTGCGACGGCTCCGGACACGGCGGATGCGAGGCCGGCTGCCTCATGTTCTGGCGGGAGAGCTGGTTGAAGCGCCCCGCCGACGGCCACGTGCCCGCGACCCGGCCGGCAACCTCCTTCGGCGTCAGCAGCGGCTGTACCGAGCGCGACGTAGAACGCGCCGCCGTCGTCGACGCCGGTGAGCAGATCTTTCGCTGTCAGATGACACAGCTCAAGGCATTCACCCAGGCGCTCCGCTGGTGGGACGTCCGTCAATACGTCCGCGATGTCCTGACCAACAACGTGCCGATCGGCACGATCGCCCGGGCGTTCCTGTTCGCCGCCTTTCGGAGCCTCCTTGCCCACGGCAGAGGCTACCGTCTCCTGGTGAGCTTCTACGAATGGGTGCAAGCGCGTCGCGGCGGCACTCCGTTTCCGCTGCGCTCGGGAACATGTGACAAGACGCCGACCGCCGTACTCGGTCTCGAGCCGGGAGAGCTGGTGCGCGTCAAATCATATCCCGAGATCCTCGGGACGCTCGACCGGGACAATAGGAATCGGGGCTTGCGGTTCGATCCGGAGCTCGTGAAATATTGCGGCGGAATCTATCGCGTCATCAAGAGGGTTCGGCGCATTCTCGACGAGAAGACGGGCAAGATGCTCGAATTCTCGAATCCCTGCATCGTGCTTCAAGACGTCTTCTGCAAGGCGGAGACCACGAAGTGGCGCCTATTCTGTCCGCGCAACACATGGATCTATTGGCGCGAAATCTGGCTGGAGCGCGTCGCCAAGCCCGAGGCGCCGCCGCGCTCCGTCGGCGATGGCACTGCCGCGCCGCATGTGCACGTATCATAGAAGCGCCCGGCGCTGAGGTCGTCGACGGAGCCGTCGCGCCGCATCGCGACGCAAGAGGGACACTGTGAAAGTTGTGCTGTTTTGCGGTGGTCTGGGCACGCGCCTGCGCGAGTACTCCGAGACGATCCCGAAGCCCCTCGTGACCATCGGGTATCGTCCCATCCTCTGGCACCTGATGAAGTACTACGCCCATTACGGCCATCGCGACTTCATCCTGTGCCTCGGCTACCGCGGCGACCTGATCAAGGAGTTTTTCCTCAGCTACAACGAGTGCGTGTCGAACGATTTTCAGCTGTCCAACGGCGGCAAGAGCATCGAGCTCTTCAACCGCGACATCGACGACTGGAAGATCTCGTTCGTCGACACCGGGCTCCACTCGAGCATCGGCCAGCGCCTCAAGGCGGTCGAGCACCTCTTGCGGGGCGAGGAGATGTTCCTGGCCAACTACAGCGACGGTCTCTCGGACCTCCCGCTCGACGGGTACCTCGAGCAGTGCCAGGCGAGCGGCGCCGTCGCGACCTTCGTCAGCGTGCGCCCCTCACAGTCGTTTCACAGCGTGCGCGCGGACGCCGACGGCTACGTCAGCGAGATCCGGCAGGTCCGCGACACCGACTTCCGGATCAACGGCGGCTTCTTCGCCATGCGCAACGAGATCTTCAAATACATGCGCGCCGGGGAGGAGCTCGTCGAGGAGCCGTTCCACCGGCTCATCGGCGAACGCCGGCTGATGGCGTATCGCTACGACGGGTTCTGGGCCGCCATGGAGACCTTCAAGGACAAGACGACGTTCGACAACATGCACTCGCGGGGCGAGACGCCCTGGGCCGTGTGGAATAAGTGATCCCGGTCGAGGAGATCGGGTAGTTCGCCGCGTGCTTCCGCTTTCGCCGGACTTCTTCGGCCGTAACCCGAGAACGCTCCTGTGTCTAGGCGCCCATTGTGACGACATCGAGATCGGCTCCGGGGGCACCGTGCTCCGCCTGGCCGAGCAGTACCCGGATCTGCACGTCTACTGGGTGGTGCTCAGCTCCTCGCCGGCGCGCGCGGCCGAGGCGCACAAGAGCGCCGAGCGGTTCTTGGAGCGGGCGCGCCACAAAGACGTGGTGATCAAGGACTTCCGTAACAGCTTCTTTCCGTTCATCGGCGCGCAGATCAAGGAGTTCTTCGAGGAGCTCAAGTCGCGGATCGCGCCCGACCTGGTGCTGACCCATACGCGCGGAGATCTGCACCAGGACCACCGGCTCACCTGCGAGCTGACGTGGAACACGTTCCGCGACCATCTCATCCTCGAGCAGGAGATTCCGAAGTACGACGGGGACCTCGGTGCGCCCAACGTGTTCGTTCCGCTCCAGCCGGCGCACTGTGAGGCCAAGGTCACGAACATCCTCGAGTGCTTTCCGAGCCAGCACGACCACCCGTGGTTCACCCGCGAGACGTTCATGGCTCTGATGCGTCTGCGCGGCGTGGAATCAAACGCTCCGAGCGGCTATGCCGAGGCGTTCTATTGTCGCAAGGCGGTACTCGAGCTCGGGCGCGGGTCCGACTGACCCATTACCCCTATTCAGGAACCCACTTCATGACCACCACGCTGCCAAGGCTCGAAGAGTTGCTCGACCGTGATCTGGACTACATCTGCGGCAATCTGCGCGACGAGATGGGTCGGCTGGCCGGCAAGAGTTTGCTCATCACCGGGGGCGCCGGCTTTCTGGGCTATTATCTCGTCCTGACGGCACTGCACTGGAACAAGACCGCCGACGCCGCAGCGCGGATCCAGGTGACCGTGTACGACAACTTCGCACGGGGCACTCCGGCATGGCTGACGGCGCTGCAGGCCGATCCGGCCCTGCATCTGCGCCGACACGACATGATCCAGCCGCTACCGTCCGACATCGGCGACTTCGAGTACATCATCCACGCCGCCGGCATCGCATCACCGATCTACTACCGCAAGTATCCGCTGCAGACCATCGACGCCAACATCAACGGCCTGCGCAATCTGCTCGACTACAGTGTTCGGCAGGCCGAGCGCAGACGCCCGGTGGACGGCTTCCTGTTCTATTCGTCGAGCGAGATCTACGGCGACCCGGCGCCTGAGGCGATCCCGACTCCCGAGGACTATCGCGGGAACGTCTCGTGCACCGGGCCGCGCGCCTGCTACGACGAGTCCAAGCGCTTCGGCGAAACCATGTGCGTCACCTTCGCGCGCCAGTACAGCGTGCCGGTCAAGATCGCCCGGCCCTTCAACAACTACGGACCGGGACTGAAGATCACCGATGGCCGCGTCCTGCCGGATTTCGCGCGCGACGTCCTGAACGGACGCGACCTCGTCATGTACTCGGACGGCGCGCCGACGCGGACCTTCTGCTACAGCGCGGACGCGATCACCGGCTACTACAAGGTGCTCGTCACGGGCGGCCCGGGCGAGAGCTATAACATCGGCACCGAGCGCCCGGAGATCTCCATCGCGGAGCTTGCCGAGAAGGTGATCGCGGGCGCTCGAGAGTTGTTCGACTACCGCGGGCGGCTCGTGCGCCGGGCCAGCGTCGAAGCCGACTACCTGGTGGACAATCCCAACCGCCGCTGCCCCGCGATCGACAAGGCGCGCCGGCACCTCGGCTACAACCCGAGCATCCCCCTCGACGAGGGGCTGCGGCGCTCGCTCATCTGGTATCACTACCATCGAGAGGCGGAGGAAGCCTGATGAAGCTCTCCATCATCGGCGCCGGCTACGTGGGCCTCGTGTCGGGTGCCTGCTTTGCGGAGGTGGGGCACGACGTCGCCTGCGTCGACGTCGATCAGAACAAGGTCGATCGCGTCAACCGCGGCCAGACGCCGATCCACGAAGACGGCCTCGAGGCGCTGCTGCGTCGGCACGTCGGCACGCGGTTGCGCGCCACCCGCGACCTGGCCGCCGCCGTGCGCGCCAGCGAGATGACTTTCATCGCGGTCGGTACCCCGTTCGACGGCAAGCGCATTGATCTCGGCTACGTGCGGCAGGCCGCCCGCGACGTCGGCGCCGCGCTCCGCGACCTGGGTCGTTACCACGTGGTGGTCGTCAAGAGCACGGTGGTGCCCGGCACGACCGACGACGTTGTGCGCCCGCTGCTCGAGGAGGCGTCCGGTGGGCGCGCCGGCGTCGACTTCGGTGTCGGAATGAACCCCGAGTTCCTCACCGAAGGCGTGGCGGTGAGGGATTTCATGGAGCCCGATCGCATCGTGATCGGTGGCATGGACGAGCGGACCATTGCCGCCCTGGCGCGCGCGTACGCGCCGTTCCGGAACGTCCCGACCTTTGGAACCAACAACAAGACGGCCGAGATGATCAAGTACGCCTCGAATGCCGTGCTGGCGACGCTCATCTCGTTCTCGAACGAGGTCGGCAACTTGTGCGCCCGGCTCGGGGGCGTGGATGTCGTCGAGGTGATGCAAGGCGTCCATCTGGCGCGCTACTTCACGACGACGCTGGCAGACGGCGCGCGGGTGACCGCGCCGATCACGTCGTTCCTGGACGCGGGCTGCGGCTTCGGCGGCAGCTGCCTGCCGAAGGACGTGAAGGCGCTCGTCGCCCACGGCGAGGCGGCCGGCCAGCCGATGCCGCTGCTCGACACGGTGATCCAGATCAATCTCAAGCAGCCACAGCGGGTCATCGAGATGCTGGAGCGGAGCTTTGCGACCTTGCGCGGGCTGAAGGTGAGCATCCTGGGCCTCGCGTTCAAGCCGGACACCGACGACATGCGCGAGTCGCCGGCGATCCCAATCGCCGCCGAGCTGCTCGCGCGCGGCGCCGTCGTGTCCGCTTACGATCCGGTGGCGCGCGAGGCCGCCAAGCGCGTCATGCCCGCGGACCGCATCCGGTTCGTGGACACGCTCGACCAGGCGCTCGACGGAGCGGACGCGGCCGTGCTCGTCACTCGCTGGGAGGAATTCAACAGGGTCCCGGACCTACTTGCACGGATGCCGGATGCTCCGCTGTTCGTCGATGGGCGGCGCATGCTCGACAAGCGCCGGATCGCCCGCTACGCCGGCATTGGCCTGAGCGAGTGAGATTCGTGTCGCCCCGCACCCCGCTTACTCCTGCCGCGCCTGACCGCTAGACCGGCCGCGTGGAAACGGCGTCCCCCCCACGAGGGCGCACCAGTGCGGGGTGAGGTGGATTCCCGCCACGCGCTCCGGCGCCTCGATCGCGCGCTCGTTTCGGGAATCGCGTGGACGGTGGTCTTCCGTTGGGCGGCTCAGGTGGTCAGCTGGGCCGCTACGCTCTACGTCGCCCGCGTGCTGTCGCCCGGCGAATACGGCCTCGTCGCGATGGCCACCGTACCAATCGGGCTTGCGCGGCTCGTCGAGGATCTGGGCCTGGACGCCGTCATCGTCCAGGACCGAAAGCTGAGCGAGGCTCAGCTGGCCAGCCTGGCCGGCTCGGCGCTCTGCCTGGGCACTCTCCTGACGATCGCGTTTATGATCCTGGCCGAGCCGATCGCCATTTACTTCCGGGAGCCGGCCGTGGCGGCTCTCGTGATTGCGATGAGCCTGACTCTGATCACCGATTCGCTCCAGGTGCTCCCACGCGCGCTCCTACAGAGAGATATGGCGTTCCGAACACTCGGGTGGCTGCACGCCGCTCAGGTCACCGTCGCCGCCGTGGTGTTGGCGGTCTGCGCGGCACTGTCGTTCGGCCACTGGGCTCTGGTGCTGAACAATCTGCTGAGCGCGATCGCGATCACCGTGGTGCTCTATGTGCTGCGACCGTTCCGGATCGCGTGGCCTCGGCAGCTCGGCACAATCGCTGGCTCGCTCATCGCGGGATGGCGAATGATGGTCGCCCGCGCGGCGTGGTATGGCTACACCTCGCTGGATTCGACCGTCATCGGCCGCGTGCTGGGTAAGGATCCCCTGGGCGCCTACGGTTTCGCGATGACCTTCGCCTCGCTTCCGGTGACCGAAGTCAGCGTGATGGTCAGTAGGGTCGTGCCGGGTGTGTTCTCGTCCGTTCAGGAGAGCCGTCCCTACCTGCGCCGGTACTTCCTCATGCTGACAGAAGCCGTCTCGTACCTCACGCTGCCTATGTCCGTGGGCTTGGCGCTTACCGCCGACGATTTCGTCCTGCTGGCGCTCGGTCCGCAGTGGGTAAGCGTGATCCTGCCGCTCCGGATCCTCTCCGCGTACGTCGCGATCAACGCCTTGCAGATGCTCGTCTCGCACGTCCTGCTGTGGACCGGGCACTTCCGCGCAAACATGTGGTTCAACGTCTTTGCGCTCGTCGTACTTGCTATAGGCTTCTACATCGGCGTGCACTGGGGCGTGGCTGGGGTCGCCTGGGCTTGGGTGGTGGGCTTTCCGGTGAGCATCGCCCCGTCGGTGATCATGATGGCACGGATCATAGACTTACCGAGCGCGGCCTACTTCAGAGCAGTCCGCCCTGCGTTGACCGCCTGCCTGGTCATGGTCGTCGCCGTGCTGCTGCTGCGCGAAGCGTTGGCGCCCGGAGGGTCGCACGCGATGCGCCTGAGCGCTCAGGCCGCGACCGGCGCGCTCGTCTACGTGATTGTGCTGTTCACGCTATTTCACCGCTCGGTGGTGACCATCTACCGGACGATTCGCGACGCGCGGCGAGCCTGACGCCTCGGCAGTCTTACGGTTCCGGGGGATTGAACCAGGTCGATGTCCGAGCGCAGCCGCTGCAAGATCGGCGGCGACGATCCACCCAACCACGTCGTAAAAAACCGGAAACCATGAGTAGCGAAACCCACACGGTCTCGCTAGTCGCCTGCGCATTCAGGAAAAGCTTTTCACATCGTCCATCGCTAAGTCTCTGACTGCACAGAACTTCTGAGTTGGTATTGGGCTTGCGATACAGGCTGACACAGGATCGGTGTGTATATGAGCTCGGTGTCGTGATTGTCCGGTCTGTCCCTCTCGTCAATTCGATCGCAAGGCTGTCGAACGCTCTCTTCCAGCCGTCACCGGAGAACCATGAAGACTGACCGTCCATTCTGGACTCTCGCCCTCGTCGCGCTCGCCGCCGTCGTCGTGCTCGTGTCCACCGCCCAGCCCGCGAACGCAGCGGTCGGCTTCGTTCAGGCGGCCGGCTCGACCAACGACGCACCGGCTACCACGATTGCCCAGGCGTTCAGCGCCGCAAATACGGCTGGCAACTTGATTGTCGTTGGCGTGAGCTGGGGCGATAACCCGGCGCCGTCCATCCGCGCTACCGACACACTCGGCAATACCTACTCCGTCGTCACCAACGATTTCGATCCCGGCAATCGCCAGGGCCTCGCGATCCTGTACGCCCCGAATATCCGGGCTGGCGCCAACACCGTCACCGTCACCCTCGGGGTAACCGGCGGCTATCGCCGAATCATCGTCAGCGAGTACAGCGGCATCGCCACGACGTCGCCGCTCGACGTGTCGGCCCACAATCGGGCGACTGGAACGACCGCCGCCAACGGGGTCACGAGCACGGCCGCTACGACCACCGCGAACGGCGACCTGATCTTCGGCGTCGTCATGGACGACTCCGGCAGTTTCGGCACGATCACCGCGGGAACTGGCTTCACTGTGCGCGCAACCCTCAACGGCATGGACATGGCCACCGAGGATGCGATCCAGGGGACGGCCGGCCCCGTGGCCGCGACGTTCACGTTCAGCAGGGCCGACATCTATCTCGCTCAGATGGCTGCATTCAAAGCCGCCCCGAGTGGCAGCCCAGCCGTCTCTTCGCTCGTCTGCAATCCGACCACGCTGAACCCGGGCGCCTCGACCACCTGCACCGTCACCCTGAATCAGCCCGCCCCCGGCGGCGGCAGCACCGTGACCCTCGCCTCGAGCAACACCACCGCGCTGCCCGCGCCTGCCTCCGTCACCGTGCCCGCCAGCGCGAGCTCGACCACATTCACCGCCACCGCCGGCAGCGTGAGCACCGCGCAGACGGTGACCCTGACCGCCACGCTCGGCGGCAGCGCTACCGCCACCGTAACCGTTACGCCCACTCTGACCTTGACGTCCTTGGCGGTGACGCCGACCAATCCCTCCATTGGCACCGGCGCAACGCAGCAATTCACGGCCACGGGCACCTTCAGCGACGGCAGCACGCAGGACCTGACGACTTCGGCCACCTGGGCCTCGTCCGCCGCCGCGGTCGCGACGATCAGCAATGCCGCCGGCAGCCAGGGCCGTGCGACCGGTGTCGGCACGGGCTCCACGACGATCACAGCCACTTCCGGGTCGGTCTCCGGCTCGACCATCCTGACCGTCACCGGAGGCGGTGGAGGCGGGCCGATCACCTTCGTGCAGGCGAACGCCTCGACCAACGATGCCGCGGCGGCCACCATCGCGCAGGCGTTTCCCACTGCCAACACCGCCGGCAATCTCATCGTCGTCGCCGTCAGCTGGGGCGACAACCCGGCGCCGTCCATGCGCGCTACCGACACACTCGGCAATACCTACTCCATTGCGACCAACGATTTCGACCCTGGCAATCACCAGGGCCTCGCGATCCTCTACGCCCCGAATATCCGGGCTGGCGCCAACACCGTTACCGTCACCCTCGGGATAACTGGTGGCTACCGCCGGATCATCGTCAGCGAGTACAGCGGCATTGTCACGACGTCGCCGCTCGACGCGGCGGCCGCCAATCGGGCGACCGGAACGACCACCGCCAACGCCATCACGAGCACGACCGCCACGACCACCGCGAACGGCGACCTGATCTTCGGCGTCGTCATGGACGACTCCGGAAACTTCGGAACGATCACGGCGGGAACCGGCTTCACTGTGCGCGCGACCCTCAACGGCATGGACCTCGCCAGCGAGGACAAGATCCAGGGGACGGCCGGTCCCGTGGCCGCGACGTTCACGTTCAGCAGGGCCGACGTCTATCTCGCCCAGATGGCCGCGTTCAAAGCCGCCGCTGGGGGAGGGGGCGGCAGCCCCGCGGTCTCTTCGCTCGTCTGCAATCCGACGACGCTCAATCCGGGCGCCTCGACCACTTGCTCCGTCACCCTGAATCAGCCCGCCCCCAGCGGCGGCAGCACCGTAACCCTCGCCTCGAACAACACCACCGCGCTGCCCGTGCCTGCCTCCGTCACCGTGCCCGCCAGCGCGAGCTCGACCACGTTCACGGCTACCGCCGGCAGCGTGAGCACCGCGCAGACGGTGACCCTGACCGCCACGCTCGGCGGCAGCGCTACCGCCACCCTAACCGTTACGCCCACTCTGACCTTGACGTCCTTGGCCGTGACGCCGACCAATCCCTCGATCGTCACCGGCGGCACGCAGCAATTCACGGCTACGGGCACCTTCAGCGACGGCAGTACGCAGAACCTGACGACCTCGGTCACGTGGGCCTCGTCGATCACCGCGGTCGCGACGATCAGCAACACCACCGGCAGTCAGGGCCGCGCGACCGGCGTCGGCACGGGCTCCACCACGATCAGCGCCACCTCGGGATCGGTCTCCGGCTCGACCGTCCTGAGCGTTACCGGAAGCGGTGGGGGCGGACCGATCACCTTCGTGCAGGCGAATGCCTCGACCGACAATGCCGCAGCCTCCACCATTGTCCAGGCCTTCTCGAGCCCCAACGCGGCCGGTAATCTGATCGTCGTCGCCGTAAGCTGGGGCGACAACGATGCGCCGTCCATCCGGGCTACCGACACACTCGGCAATACCTACTCAGTCGCCAGCATCGATTTCGATGCTGGCAATCGCCAGGGCGTCGCGATCCTGTACGCCCCGAACATCCGGGCGGGCGCCAACACCGTCACCGTCACCCTCGGGACGACCGGCGGCTATCGGCGGATCATCGTCAGCGAGTACAGCGGCATCGTCACGACGTCGCCGCTCGACGCGGCGGCTCGCAGTCACGCTGGCGGCACCACCGCCGCCAACGGAGTCACGAGCACGGCCGCAACGACCATTGCGAACGGCGACTTGATCGTCGGCGTGGCCATGGACGATTCCGGGAACTTTGGCACGATCAGCGCGGGAAGCGGATTTACGCGTCGCATGACCCTCAACGGCATGGACATGGCCACCGAGGACGGGATCCAGAGTGCGGCCGGTGCCGTTGCGGCGACGTTCACGTTCAGCCGGGCCGACACCTATCTCGCCCAGATGGCCGCGTTCAAAGCCGCTCCGGGCGGTGGAGGCGGCGGCGGCCCGGCCCTCTCGTCCATCGCTTGCAACCCGTCGAGCTTGGCCTCGGGGAGCTCGACCACGTGCACGGTCAGCTTGAACCAGAACGCACCGGCGAACGGGATCACCGTCGCGCTCAACTCGAACAATCCATCGGCGCTTCCGGTTCCGGCTTCCGTGACCGTGCCAGCCAATTCGGCTTCCACCACGTTCACGTCCACTGCCGGGTCCGTGACGTCGATTCAGAACGTCACGGTGATCGCGACACTCAACGCCGCTTCCACCAGCACGATGGTGACCGTCGTGTCCAATCAGGCCCAGCTCAAGGGCGCCTGGGCCGGGCCGTTTACATGGCCTCTCGTGGCGATCCACATGGTGCTGCTCCCGAACGGCAAGGTCCTGACATGGGATCTCGTCGGTCCCTCCCAACAGGTGTGGGACCCGGCCAGCAACACCTTCACTGACGTCACCGACACCACTGTCAACTTCAATTACTTCTGCGCAGGTCAGACCATGCTCGGCGACGGTCGTGTGCTGGTCGACGGCGGCCACATCGACTACGACATCGGTGTCACGCAGGTTCACGCCTTCAACCCCGTGACGAACACCTGGTCGGCGCTGGCGCAGATGTCGTCCGCGCGCTGGTATCCGACCGTCATCACTCTGGGTGATGGACGGGCCCTGGCAGTCGCGGGCCATACGACCTGTTCGACCTGCGTGGCGTCGACTCCCGAGGTCTACGACCCGGTCGCGAATACGTGGTCGCGGCTGACGGGGGCCCAGTCCTCGAGCCCGACACAATACCCGCACGTGTTCGTGATTCCGGACGGTCGGGCGGTCGTGGCCGGCTCCTCCGAGGAGGTCGTTCCGACGAGCGTCATCAACGTGGCCGGGAACACGATCACGACGGTCGATCCCAATCCGCGGGAAGGCGGCAGCGCCGTCATGTACTCTCCTGGCAAGATCATGAAAGCGGGCTCGGCCTGGGACGACGGCCAGGCCAACGTGGGCGCGACGACATACGTGATCGACATGACTCAGCCGAGCCCGGCGTGGCGCCAGACAGCCAATATGGCGTTCGCCCGCGTGACCCACAACCTCACGATCCTCGCCGACGGCAGCGTGATGGTCACCGGCGGATCCGGTAACGCAAACGTCTCCGACCCGGCGCTGGCGGTTTATGCCGGTGAGATCTGGTCTCCGACAACCGAGACCTGGTCGACCACGGCCGCGATGCAGGTCGGCCGGGTGTATCACGCGACCGCGATCCTGCTTCCGGACGGTCGCCTCTTGAGCGCGGGCAGCGGCCGATTCGGCGGGACGGGCCCAGGCGCGGACCAGCTCAGCGCCGAGATCTACTCGCCGCCGTACCTGTTCAACGGCTCGCGCCCGACGATCACCTCGGCGCCGACCGCGATCACGTACGGTTCGCAATTCACGGTCAACACGCCCGACGCCGCACAGATCAGCAAGGTCTCGCTGATTCGGGCTGGATCGGTCACGCACCACTTCAACGGCGGTCAGCGGTACGTCCCGTTGAGCTACCAGCAGAATGCGGGGAGCTTGACGATCACGGCGCCGGCGAACGGCAATGTGGCGCCTCCCGGCTATTACATGCTGTTCATCCTGAACGCCAACGGCGTTCCGTCGATCGCGCCGTTGATCCAGGTTCACTAGCGGCGGAGCGATCTGAGATGAGGCCAGCCCGCGAGTGGCGTATCGCAATCACCGCGGCTCTCCGCCGAGCCTCGGCTGGCCTCGCGCTGGTCGGCGCGGTCGCCGGCGGGGGCGCGACCGTCTCGGCGCACGACCTCATACCCGGCCCGATGCGCGAAGAGCCGAACACCACGTTCGAGGCGCTGACGACCGACAACTGCAGCCTGTGCGTCAAGGATTCCTACGCAGTCGCGGCCTTGCCGCTCGCGTCGCTGCGATCGGTCGCCTTCGGCCCGACGGTCGCCAACATGATGTCGCGGGGCGGCGAGATCCGTATCGAGGTCGTGCGCGCCTATCCGTTCGGCAAGCCGAGCCAGCAGGTGCTCGCGATGCGGGCGACACTTTCGATCAAGACTGGCGATGGACAGATCTTGCCGGTCACGAACGGGCTCGTGGACGAGGAGGATGTCGGCGTCTTCGCCGCGGCAGTCGGCAACATGGCGAAGACCGCCGCGCGCCGGCCGTCCGAGGAGCCGATCCCGGACATCACCGAGATGGAGTTCCACGCCGGCTCGCTGCGGGTCGGCACGATGCGCCTGCGGGCGGAGGACGTCGCGTATCTCCAGGCCGGCAATATGCGGCTCCTGCGCGCGCCGACTCCGTTCGAGACGAGCAGCGCCCTCTTCCTGCCGGTCAGCGAGCTCTCGACCCTGCACCTGGCGATCGGCCAGGCCGAGATCAAGATCAAGAAGCTCCGAGGACAGTGATCGCGGGCGGTGCTGCGCGATCGCCGCAGCGCGCCCGTACCTTCTCGCGCCACCGGTTCTCGCGCTCACCGCCCCAACGGTCCTCGTCGGCGCAGCAGACGGCTGTGCGCCACTCGGGTCTTCGGCCGTGCGAATCCTCGCCCCTCCCAAGCACTCTGCAGACCAATTGTCGCGTTATCGGGAATTCGTGTGGAAAACAGCACGGGATTGCTCCGGATATTGATCGGTCGGAAGTCGCAAGTGATCGCGTCATCACTCCGTGTTTCACACGATCGCGTTCTAACGACCTAGTGTCCTGAATTAGAGATTCGATGACAAAAGCGCGCGACGCTCGCCAGGATCTCGTCCGCGGCCTTCATCCACTTGAACGGCTTCGGCCGCGCCGTACACCAGTTTGTTCCATGATCTTCAACTCAGGACACTAGGCGGACGAGCGCCTCACGAACCGTCTGTCGGCGCGCGGCGAGGGCACGCTCGTCGCGATCGGCCCGGTATCCGCATCCGATCGGGGGACGCCGAGCAGGCCATCCAGGAGCTCGTCGACCTCGCGTCGGAGCTCTCGCACCCGCGCTTGGATCTGCTGACGCAGGCTCGCGGCATTCTGAGCGAGCGACGTGAAGCAGGCGGTCAGCGAGTCCAGCTGGATGTTGTCGATCGACACCCGGTATGCGGACAGGCCCATATCCGCCATTAGATCGTCGGTCTTCGGCTGGGAGGAGAGCGCCAGGACCGGCGTGCCCGCGCGTAGCGCCATCACGAGTGCGTGGAACCGCGTCGCGATGACCAGGTCCACAGCGGCGACAGTCGCGGCGAGGCTCTCCACCCCGGTGACCGGAGCGTGGAGCAGCTGCACCGCGGGCAGCCGTATTCCCTTCGCTTCGAGGGTCGCGACGAGGTCGCGGATCACGCAAAGGTCGGCGCGCAGCTGCGTGGGAAAAAGGTGCACGACGTAGCGATGGCGGCCGAGCCACCCGATGAACTTCGCCGCGCTGTCGAGGTATGCGCGATAGATCGTCGGATCGGCGTCCGGCCAGTAGAACGGCGCGTGATAGGGGAAGACGTTGAGCCCGACGACGCGAGGAGGGTCCGCCAGTTTGCGGACGACGGCCGGCGCGTTCCGGGCCTCGAGCTCGAACACGACGTCGGCGGCGACGACGCTAGGACCGCGGACGCCGAGCTCCTCGACGATGCGCCGCGAGCGCTGATCCCGCAGGGATCGGTGATCGGCCAGGGACAGCGCGGTCTTCAGGAAGACGCGGCTCAGACTCGACGTGATCGATCCGGCCCCGACACAGACGAAGGCCACGCGGGCGCCCGCGGCCTTCGCGGCCAGCGCCCAGACCAGGAGACGATATGGGAAGTTCCACGGGCCGTAGAACTGGTCGCTGATCTGGCCGCTGCCGCCGATGAGAAGCCAGTCGACACCTCGCATCGCGACCCAACACTTGATCGGGAAGATCGCTTCGTCGCCGAGCGTGGCGAGACTGACGAGCAAGTCGAGCGGACGGCGAACGATGGAGGCGACCGGCCGCAGGGAGTTGCGCATCCAGATCGCAAGGCGGGAGCGCTGACGGTTCGTGGAACCGGATGCCGGTTGGTGGGAAGCTCGCGGCTTCTTGAAGCGGCCCCACGCCGCCAAGGCCGTAATGCCGTGCCGATCGTACGTGGCCTCGGGGTCAACGGCGAGCGCGATGATCTTTGCTTTCGGTCGGCGCTGAGCCACCTGCTCGATGATCGCGGCCAGGGTCGCCTCGTCGCCGAGATTGGTGTTACCGTAGTTGCCGAGCACGGCTATCACGCCGCTCGTCGAACGATCGTTATGCCGCGAAAGATTGCGACGTCCGGGGATCACGAAGAGCCCCTGCTGTCGGGTCGTACACTCGGTGCCACTCTTTCAATGTACGACGCGGGTCTGTCGGCCCATGAAAAAAAGCGGCGATTCCGGAAGTGGCGAGCGTCGGAAACTGCGGAACTGGACGGGTGATGACCTCTTTCGCTCAAGACAATTTCATGAACATTTCTCCATGTTGCGACGCACGTCTAATCATGGCGGTCTTCTCATCGACACTTGCTAGATTATTCGAAGAGATTCGGTGAGTGGAAATCCGGAATATTCGCCTCATCGGTACGCCGCAGAACGCTTCACGAACACGACTACAGGCCGAGATTAGATCCCAGCGGGGTGGTTCTGACTCATGCTGGTTCGAAGTCGAGGCGTCACACACCGAACATCTGTCGCTCTCGGGAAATCCATGGCTGGCGGCCTTCCTGCCGATCGCCGCGACTCTCGGCGAACCTTTGATAATTGGGAACCCAGTCGACTCCTCGCTGCTGGAAAATGCGAAAAGGTTGCTGGCGATCTGGAAGGAGTGGTATCCGACGTTGAGCGACGTGTCAGTTGAAAGCGACACAGATAACCGTCGGATCCCGCGACGGGATAGGGCCGCAGTACTCTTTGGGGGCGGCGTGGATTCGTTCTTCACACTGCTGTCTCGGGAAACCGAGGATCTCCCGGATCAAGTTGGGCGCATCGATGATCTCCTGACCGTCTGTGGCTTCGACATTCCGTTATCGCGGGCCGAGGACTGCGCGCGCATCCGAAGCACTCGTCGAGCGATCGCCGAGAGCTTTGGCAAGGGCAACATCGACATCTGGACCAACCTCCGAGAAACTCAGTTTCAGAAGGCGCCTTGGGGTCGGCTGTCGCACGGTGCAGCCCTGGCGGCCGTCGGGTTGATGTTCGAGCGCCGATACGATTCGATACTGCTCCCCTCCACTCACCGAGCCGACCATGTCGTGCCCTGGGGTTCACACCCCCTGACAGATCCGCTCTTCTCGACTCGCGACGTGAAAATCATCCACGACGGGAGTGCCTACAGTCGTGTGGAGAAGACCGAACACATCGTCAAGTGGGACGTGCCTCTGGAGACATTGAGGGTCTGCGCCTATAGCCGTTCGGCAGAAAACTGCTCGGAATGCGTCAAATGCTTTCGAACGATGGCGACCCTGGAATTGCTGGGTGTTCTTCCGAGGGCAAGGACTTTCGAGACTGACAAATATAGCGTCGAGAAACTCGCGACGATCTACTGCTCCGATAAGAACGAGGAGTCATTTCTGCGCGAGATCGAGGCCCACGCGTTGCGTCGGCAAAGGGAGGACATCGCTCGGGCGATTGAGCGAGCCCTTGAGGAGTCGGCCCATCGGAGAAAGTGGATGGCGCTGGCGGAATACATGCAGGGGTTGACGGGATTGTGGAGGCTTGGCCAAGCCCTGGAGCGTTTGGCCACTACGGGCCATATTCGCTAAGGAGTTTGCACAAGGGCTCTTCGAGCCGCCTTGCGCACTCACCCCGAGTAACTGCGCGTTGCGAAAGAGAGCAGAGATGTTGGGAAGACCCCCCGGCGGGATGAAGGCCGCAACGGTAACGGACGTACGGACCCAAGGAGGAGGAACCCACGGCAGCAGAGGCTGCCCGTGAGGCCAGCGGCTGGCCGTAGCCTTCGAGAGCCCGCGTGTGATCTTGTGCCGCAACGGATCCGTGCGCATACGGCTAACCGGGCTCGCGATCATTCTTGCCCTCAACCTCGCCTTTGTGTCGTTTGTCGCTGAAGCGCAGGAGGCGGACACGCCGGCCAACCGGGCCGAAGCGTACCGGATCGGCCCCGAGGACCTGGGCCAGCTCCCGCATGCCCTGCCGCAGCGTGGTCAACGGATCACGCCGGCTTTCGTAGGCGCAGACTCGAGGGCCAAAATCGAGCAGCCCGCGCTGCGCGCCGATGGCTGACGCCATAGCGACCCATCAAGTAGTGCACCACTTCCCGCTGCTTGACGGGCTTTAGAACTCTTCTTGAGCGACATCCTGCCGCATGACCTTGTCGAGGGACAGCTCGGCGACGAGCCGTTTCAGCTTCGTATTCTCCTCCCGCCGTACGCCTTCTTCCAGCGATAGACGGAAAATCGCTGTTTCTTCACGGCACGTCCTTCTGGCCTCCCGGCCGGATTGTGCCGCAGAAGTCACGCTCACTGTGGACCCAAAAACTCGGAGCCCCTCACGAAGGAGGAAGCAATGGCATTTGAAACCCGGGCATCGGCGGCGACTGAGGCGCGGCGAGGCAGGGAGCATGGAGCCCATGCTCTGGAACCACGCCTACGGCTGCCCGACCGAGCCTCGGGAGACAACGAACGCGTTCCCAATGTTTGATTATGGGGCGATGCTTGAGGAGTGTTGGAAGGAGGTGGGGCCGGAGATAGCGGCGAGACGCGAGAAAGCTCTCGCGGAGCTTAGAGCGCCGAAGAAGAGCTCCGCACGAATGGCTCGGCGACCTCGTGAGCTCTACGAGTCGCCCACAACTTTAGTGACGGGTTGTCGGCGACTTCGGCAAGACTAGCTTGATCTTACTGGTGCGAGACAGCGGGCGCCCTCGATTCGAGCGCCAGGACAAAGCGGGGAGGCGCCTTGCGGCGGAAAGCTTCATGGCTGGCCTCCACGGACCTCCCTGAGCACCTCGAGCACCGCCGAGTGAATATGTCCGTTGGTCGCGACGAGCGAAGGCGCGTCGAGATCGAGCGCGCCCCCGGTCAGGTCGGTGACGCGGCCGCCGGCTTCCTCCACGAGCAAGCTTCCAGCCGCGACGTCCCACGGACCCAGGCGCAGCTCCCAGTAGCCGTCGAGCCTGCCGCTCGCCAGCCACGCCAGATAGAGCACGGCGGAGCCCATCCGCCGGACCGCACGAGCACGCACGCTGAACGCGGCGTACTCCTTCAAGTTGTTGTCGCCGCCTTCGCGGATGTTGTAGGGGAATCCGGTCGCCAGCAGGCTCTCGTCAAGGGTCGCGGTGGTCGACACCGCGAGCGCCTGATCGTTGACGGTCGTCCCGCGGCCGCGCTCGGCGACGAACAGCTCGTCGAGGTTCGGGTCGTAGATCACGCCGAGCTCGACGCGCGCGGCGGACTGCAGCGCGATCGACACGCCGAACGCCGGGAACCCGTGGGCATAGTTCGTCGTGCCGTCCAGCGGGTCGATGATCCAGCGCCGTCCGGACCGTCCCGCGCTGGCGCCGCGCTCCTCGGCGAGAACGGCGTCGTCGGGAAACGCCGCCGCCAGGCGTCCGACGATCAGCTCCTCGACGCGCGCGTCCATCTCGGTCACGAGGTTCGTCGGGCTGCCCTTGTAGGCGATGCGGCGCGATCCGGAAAGCTCGCGTTTCAGGAGCTGTCCGGCGGCCTGCGCGGCGTCGATCGCCACGCGTCGTTCGAGCGATGCCATGCTCCGCGCAATCTATCACACGTGTCGTGCACATCGCGGTGATGGGCTCGGCCGGGGTCGCCTCGCTCGCGTCGCCGGTCCGCCATCTCGGCGCGTCGTTCGAGCGATGCCATGCTGCCGCGCCATGTATCATACTGGTCGTGCACATCGTGGTGATGGGCTCGGGCGGTGTCGGCGGCTACTTCGGCGCGAAGCTCCAGCGTGCCGGGGAGCGGGTGACCATGGTCGCGCGCGG
>Ga0207684_10000990_pt1 | contig 31862 bp, 24 predicted proteins | sample KBSK5501metaG_FD_184342 | JGI IMG/M metagenome (GOLD analysis project Ga0207684, IMG submission 184342) | Corn, switchgrass and miscanthus rhizosphere microbial communities from Kellogg Biological Station, Michigan, USA - KBS K5-50-1 metaG... | ecosystem: Host-associated > Plants > Roots >... | reverse complement strand
CAAACACCCCGGATACGTGCAGTGATTGCAGATCCGCTGCAGGTAGAAGAAGAACGTCTCGTGCTCCGGCAAACTGGAGCCTTGGCTCTTCCACGGCTCTGCCGCCGAGAATCCCGACTTGTCGTTGCCATCCACCAGGCTACGCATACTCGTCGCGGTATCCTCGTAGATGTTCACGAAGCGCCATTCCTGGTCCGTCGGGATGTAGCCGATCGCCGCCTGCCCGATCTTGGCGCCCGCATCAAAGATCGTGAACCCCTCGAACACCCCGTACGGCGCATGGTGCTTGCGGCCCACCCGTGTGTTCCACACCTGGCCGCCCGGGTTCACCTGCTCCACGAGCTGCGCCACCTTCACGTCGTAGAACTGCGGGTACCCGCCGTAGGGCTTGGTCTCGACATTGTTCCACCACATGTACTCTTGCCCCTTGCTGAACAGCCAGGTCGACTTGTCCGCCATCGAACAGGTCTGACACGCGATACACCGATTGATGTTAAACGCAAACGTAAATTGCCACTTCGGATGCCGCTCCTCGTAGGGATAGAGCATCTTGCGCCCTAAGTGCCAGTTATAGACTTCCGGCATGGTATGTCCTCCGATCCAGTAGGGGCACGTACGCCGTGCCCCTACGCAAAGGTTCTTCCTAGACCTTGATCTTGACGCTCTCGCCCTTGAGCCACTTGAGCATCCACTCATTCTCCTGCGACGGCGTGAACCCGGTCCGTACCGGCTCCCAGGGCCCGCGCGCCCCAATGCCGCCGTCCTCCGCCTTCTGGATGCGGACCAATGTCGACTTCGGCGTCGTGTTCACCGCGTGGTTGTCCACCTCGAACCCGAACTTGATCGCGAACACATGCTTTTTCTTCGCCGGGATCGAGTCCAGCTGGTGCATCGGCATCAGCCAGGACCGCGTCACTGACTGCTGTGCCCCGTAGCGGAAGTTGCTCTGATAGCCGGTATCCGCCGCGATCGCGCGCCCGTCCGGCCGGGTCTCATGCCCCTTCACCGATTTCGGCGTCGACACGTACGGTGCGTGCTTCATCATCGACACGCTATACGGGTACGCCGGGTTGTACTTGCAGCGGACCATCAGCCGGCTGACCTTGTAGAACGGATCGCTCGGCTTCCACCCGCGGTACGGCCGATCGGCCGGGTTGGCGTCCACATAGATGTAGTCGCCGTCGTTGATCCCCCGGTCCTTGCCGGCTTGCGGATTGAGGTGCATCTGGTGCTCGCCGATCCCCGGCGTGCGCTTGTCCATGCGGTAGGCGTCGCCGAAGTTCGATTCGAACATCTGGATCCAGTCATTGACCGACCACTGACTGTGCACCCGGTGCCGGGTCTTCGGGGTGATGCAGTAGAATTGATACCCCTTCTCCCACAACGGATTCGTGTGCCGCTTGGCTTCGTTCCACGGCAGCTTGGTGTGGCGCACATGCCGGTCATCGTGGTGCATGGCCGTGATCGGAATCCCGTAGTCATCCGGGCGGATGAACGGGTTGCTGCTGATGATCACGTTGGGCAGGTACGGTGTGCCCTCCGGATCCTCGCGAGCTACGACGAAGTTCTCGCCGTACTCGATGCACTCCGGCTCGACCCGGTAAGTCTCAAACCGTCCCGTGCGCGTCCACATCGGCTTCGATTCGTTGACCTGCTCCCAGAACGGCACGCGCGGGTAGGTCCGCACCATCACGAACCAGCCCTTCTCCGACTGCAACAACGCCTTGGCGTTGTAGCCGTAGGTCGTGCTGGCCGCATCGAAGATCCGCTGGCAGTACACGTCCACTTTGTTCTCGATGACGAACTTCCAGGTGTCCGTGAACCGCCGGTCCCCGGTCATCTCCGCCCACTTCTGGGCCACGAGGATGTAGGTGTCCATATCGTTCCGGGTGTCGTACAGCGGCTTGATACCGCCTTTCCAGACCTGTAACCAGGGATTCGAACAGGAATTCACCATCTCCGGATACGTGAACTCCATCCAGGAGTTAATCGCCATGGCCACGTCCGCGTAGTTCACGCCGGACGTCATCTCCAGGTCCTGGACCACGATGCACTCGATGTTCGGGTCCACGTTCTTGACCATGTCGTAGTGGTACTTCGAGTTGTTCAACAGATTGACGTTGACCGTCCAGAGCACCTTCGTCGGGCACGGCATGTGGGTCTTGCCCGTGAAGACCTTGCGCCCGTACTTCGGCGTGTTCACGATCAGGGCGCGGTCGCCGTGATTCCAGTACGCGGGCTCTTCGCCATATTCGTAATACTTGGTATGGATTTCCTTTCCATGCGCATGAGGGTCTAAATTCAATTCGAATGCGTCCTCAGAGCCCCAGGTTCCAATGCCATATCCGCTCCAAGGGGTTCCCTGGCAGACGCCGGTTTTGTAGTTCCCCGACCAGTTATGCTTGCCCGAGCCAAACTTGCCCACGTTGCCGGTGATAATCTGGATCATCGCCGCTCCGCGGCCGTTCGCCGTCTTGTGAAACCAGTGGTTCGTGCCCTCGCCGCTATGGATCGCCGTCGGCTTCACGGTCCCGCAGTCACGGGCCCAGCGCACGATCAAGTCCTTCGGCGAGTTCGTGATCTGATGTGCCGTGTCCAGATCGTAGTCCTGTACATGGATCTTGTACATCTGGAACACCGGCATCACATCGACTTCCTTGCCGTCCAGCAACCTCACTCGATACGTACCTTCCAGCGCCGGATCGATCCCGGTCTTCAGCAACGCAGACCCTACGATTTCCCGATGTATCGGCACCGGCGCATTCTTGGCCGTGTCCCATACCATGAAATCGCCCAGACGCTCGCGGTAATCATCCTTGATCGCTTGGACTTTGTAGGTATAGCCATTGTGCAGATCCGCCAGCTTGAAGTCCTTAATCACCTCGCGCGGGTCCAGATACGTCAGCGTGTCCGTGCGGACCAGGATCGGCATGTCGGTGAACTGCTTGCAGAAGTCCGCGTCGTACAGGTTCTCGTCCATGATGATTTTGATGGTGCCCAGGAACAACGAACAATCGGCGCCGGGCCTGACCGGAATCCAGTAATCTGACTTCGACGACGTTGGGCTGTATTCCGGCAGAATTGTGACCAGCCGGCCCCCGCGCTCCATGCATTCGATCATCCAGTGCGCTTCCGGCATCTTCATCTCGACGAAGTTCTTGCCCCAGCTCGTGTGCAGTTTGGTGAAGCGCGAGTCCGAGAGGTCGATATCGGACGTCTGGGACCCGTTCCAGAAAGGATCCTCCGGAGGCTGATCCCCGTGCCACGTGTAGCTCGACCAGGTTCGTCCACCGACCGCTTTGTCCGGGGCGACCTTCCGTATATACACATCCAGCTGGGCCAGATTCGAATTCGCCATGCGGCCGAACGCGATTTTGCCGATCTGGCCGAGGGCCGCCATCCCCGGCCGGTATTTGAAGGCCCGCACGCCGCCCCCCTTCATGGCTTCAATCATCTCCGGCGGATACCCCTGTTCGCGCAGCCGCCGCGCGCCGGCTTCACCTGAATAACGCTCGGCAATCTTTACCTGAGCTTTGGCCAGGTACGTCCCGCACGTATCCCAGGACACCCGCAGCATGTCGTCCTCACCACGGCTCGTGAACTTATATTTGCTCTTTACCTCGGGGGACAGCTCCGGGCACCCATCATCAACCCAGGCCTTCCAGGCCTTGCGCAGCATCGGACCCTTCAGCCGGTACGGCCCGTACACCCGCCGGTGGTACGTGTACCCTTTCAGGCACATGCGCGGATTCCATGCAAACGTGCCGCGGTTGCCGTACAGGTCTTCATACGTCTGGTGATCATAATTTTGTTCGACCCGCATCACGACGCCGTTGCGCACGAAGGCGCGCACGCGACACTCGTGCGTGTCATTCGGCGCGCAGCAGTACGTGAACGACGAGTCGTAGCGATACTGATCGTGATAGACCCGCTCCCAGGAGCGGTCCGGATACTCGCCGAGCGGGTTCCCGACTTCGATGACTGGCTGCAACGCGGTCAGCGCCAAGACCTTATCCGCAATTGCGACCGCGGCAATCGTTCCCGCGCTCGTCTTTAGGAATTGCCGTCTGGTAAAAAACATATCCTTTCCTCCTTGACTGAGTGGCTCAAATCGCATCCGTGACGGTACCTCGGGTTTGGTCTCCTTTCTCCGGTTAAATTGTGAGAAAACGCATAAGCATCACATCTTCTTTGAGGTGTTAACTTTGGCAATGTAATCCCGTATTTCAAACGACACTATTGCCAAAAAGAATGATTTCGCGCTCTTTTCGCGGTGGCCTGGTGCCCAGAAGGGTGAGAATGGGTAGAAAGTGAAACGCCTGGCGACTGTCAGGACGGCACGTGTTGACCAGTGAGGAAGTACACTACAGCTTCCAAGCGGCTTGCGACGCCGATCTTCCGGAAGATGTGTTGCAGATGCGCTTTGATCGTGTCGCTTGAAAGGCTCAACAGATCGGCCATCTCCTTATTTGATTTTCCTTGCATCAGAAGATCCACGATCTCGCGCTGGCGGGCACTCAATTGCAACTCAGGAACATCAAGCGAGGCGCGCGCGGCCGTGATCGCCGAATCGCCGCGCAAACGTGCTAGTACTATGGGATGAAGATTAGCCAGGTAGGGAGAAGTAATTTCTTCTCCGGCATAGGTCGCGCGAATAATTTTGACGAATTCTCCGGGCGTCGAATCCTTCACGATGTAGCCCGCGGCGCCCGCCTTTATCCCCTGCAATACGCGGTCGTCCTCAGAGTACGACGACAGGATCAGGATCTTGATGCCGACCAGAGCCTTGATGAGCAACCGCGTCGCCGCGATACCATCCAGCTTCGGCATTTCCACGTCCATGAGGACCACGTCCGGCCGCAGGATCTTCGCTTGCTCGTAGGCTTCCTGTCCATCACTCGCTTCCCCAACGACGGCAATTCCGGGCTCATGATCAAGCACGATCCGTAGACTCTGCCGGAATAACCGTTGGTCGTCGGCAATGATCAGCCGAATGGACATAGCCCGAGCACTTTCGCTTCATTGCGTGATCCCGGGATATAACCTAAACAGATGAAACTTGTGGCAACGACGGCCGGAACCTACCCCAAGGGGTGAACAAACTCAGGCCGCGCGATGGCCGGTTAATAAAAAGACGACGGCTTCCAGGCGGCTGGAAACGCCGATCTTGCGGAAGATGTGTTGCAGGTGAGCTTTGACAGTGTCATTCGACAGACACAACTTATCGGCCATCTCCTTATTTGATTTGCCGAGGACCAGCAAGTTCACGATCTCCTGCTGTCTGGGGCTGAGATCCAGGTTGGGGTCTTCCACCGCTGCGCCATGAGGTTCCTGCCCGGCGCCTTTGCGCATCCGCGCAAGAACGACCGGATTGAGATTTGCAAGGTAGGGGGAGACGACGTCTTGTCCAGCCGCGGTGGCCCGCACGATCCTGACAAACTCTTCCGGTGAGGCATCTTTCACAATGTACCCCACAGCGCCCGCTTGAATGCCATGCATCACGCGTTCATCATCGGCATATGCTGAGAGCATCAGAATCTTGATTTCCGGCTGAGCCTTCGCGATCGCACGCGTCGCCGCGATACCATCCAGCTTCGGCATCTCGACATCCATCAGAACGAGATCGACACGCGAGCTTCGCGCCTGTTCATAAGCTTCTTGCCCGTCGCTGGCCTCTGCTACGACCTTGAGGTCGTTCTCACGCTCAAGCACCATCCGGAGGCTGTGCCTGAACAGACGCTGGTCGTCGGCGATCAGGATTCGGATGCCCATCAGGCACCTCCCTTCCATCAATAGGAATATCAAACGCGAACCGGGCTCCGCCTTCCGGGCGATTCGCCGCGGTGAGAATGCCTTTATGCGCTCCGATGACAAGACGGCACAAGTATAGACCCAGTCCCGTACCTCCTCGGGTGGGAGTCGACACCGGCCGTGACGGTTCAAATAGCTTGTCCAATGCCGAGGGATCAAGGCCTCGGCCTTCGTCTTCCACGGCGACCGAAACCCGGGCATCTTGCCGAGTGAGGACAACAGTGACGTGGCCGCCTGCGGGGGAATTCTTCACTGCATTGTCCATAAGATTTACCATGACGCGGAAAAGACGTCGGCGGTCGGCCCAGATTTCATGGCTCTGTCCCTTGATTAAGATCGACAGCCGGCGGTCCCGCGCCTCTGCCGCCATTAACTCGATCACTTCCTGTACCACCTCGTCAAGGCGAAACGTTGAATAGGACAACGGCAACTCGCCATAGGCCTGCCGATAGAGATCCAGAATGTCTTGGACAACCCCCACTGACAGGCGAGCCCCGGTATGCAGATCTTGCAGGAGTTGCTTGCCATCCTGGTCAAGCTGCCGCTCTGCGACGTGCTTCAGGCCTTGCAGTCCCTGCTCAAGACCAATGAGTGGGGTCCGAAGATCGTGGGCGATGCTCGTGGCCATTCGGGTGAGGGTCGCCAGACGCTCCGCGGGAGCCAGGCGCTGTTGCAACTCCACCATCTGCGTCACGTCCAGGTCCAGGCAGAGGTAAAAGCTCTCACCCACAGGAGAATTCTGCACGGGGACGCCGCGGCTTAAAATATGACGCATGCTACCGTCGGCCCTGACGAATCGGAACTCTGACTCAAATGGCAGCTCCTGCTCGATCGAGCATCGGAATTCACGGATGACCCGCTCACGATCATCGGGATGTAACGTGTCGCGCCAATGCTCGAAACTCGGCGTGGCGCCTCTGGGCAAGCCCATCAACTCAAGCTCAAAAGGATTGGCAAAGGCCCAGGTCAGCCCGGTGGTCGTAAAGATGCCTAACGGGACCTGTTCGACCAGGGATCGATAGCGGAGCTCGGACAGCGTCAGATTCCGGCTTAACTCGCGCAAAATGGCCTCCGACCGCTTCAGATCCGAGATTTGGGATCGAATCTGCCTATCCATCTCGGCCATGCTTCGGCTGAGGAGTCCCACTTCATCAGACCGATTCGCGTCCGGAAACGTCACAGCAGCCGCCTGCCCAATTTGAACCGCGGCTCGGGCCAGCGCGCTCATCGGCCTGGTGACGGAACGAGCGACGAGAACAAGACCCAGTCCGGAGAGTAGGAGCGTCAGAAATCCTCCCCCGGCGATGACCCGCAGGACCATTTCGCGTTGAGCTTCGACAGCAGCTTGCCGTTCTTCCTGAAGTTGCGCTTCAGCCCGCTGAAAAAGCTCCAGGAGAGAAGCAATTATATCGACCTGTTCCAGCCCCCGGCCGCTCTTGATATAGGCATGCCCTTCGCCCCGAGCCCCGGTTCTAATTCGCGCGATGACCGCGTCTTTCTCTTCGAGGAGCTTTCTTGTCGCCGACTGGATCTTCAGGACTATGTCGTCGTGAGACCCTACAGGTGAGTCCTTGACGAGCCGAGCCAGTTCAAGCCCGGCCAGATCGATGTCGCCTTTGGCGTCATTGTAGCGGGAAAGGAAGGCCGGGTCGCCCGTGAGCAAATATCCGCGAAACGCATTCTGCACAGAATAAAGCGTTTCCAAATAATAGATGGCCTGCCCGCGGATCAGGATCGATCGTTCCAGCAGATCCTCCGCGGCATCGAATTCCTTAAAGACCACCACAGTCGAGGCGGAGACGGTCACGATAAACAGGACCGGCAGGGAAAAGATAAGGATCAACTTCTGATTCAGAGAGCGATTGAGAAACCAATGGCGCACAGAGGAGAACATGTTGCGCCTTTGTCACCCTGAGGGTGGTGAAGGGTTACGATCCTGACGAGACAGGTTTTTCGCGGTATTCAGAATGATGATCACTTTCCGCTTTCTTTCAAATACCGGTTCATAATCTGCTGAAAATGCTGCCTGGGAATGCCGCTGTCCTGCGCCGCATGCGTGACATTACCGCCATGCGCCGCCAATTTCCCCTCGACGTAACGAACGGTAAACTCTTCCAGGACCTTTTGCTTCGCTTCGGAATACGGAAGATGCAGCAGCTCTGCGCCTACCGATGAAGACAGAGAGTCATCAGCTGCCGTCGCGTAGGACAGAAGCGATACAAGATCCTCATGCGACAGCCGATCCGCGGAGCAGAGCATTACGGCACGCTCGATCACATTTCGCAATTCCCGGATATTACCTGGCCAGTGATAGGCCACCAAATCCGTGACCGCCGAAGGATGAATATCACGGACAGGCTTGCCGAACTCCCGCGCGAAGCGGGTCAGGAAATGACGCGCCAGAATCGGGATATCCTCTTTACGCTCCCGCAGAGGCGGCACGCGCAACGTCACGACGTTCAGTCGATAGAACAGGTCCTTTCGAAACTCGCCCCGGTTTACGCGCGTCTCCAGGTCCTGGTTGGTCGCCGCGATGAACCGCACGTCCACTTTCTTGGAGCGGGTGCCGCCGACGGCGCGAACCTCACCTTCTTCCAGCACGCGAAGCAGCTTCGCTTGGAGAGACATGGGCAGATCGCTGATTTCATCCAAGAAAACCGTTCCCCCGTCGGCCAGCTCCAACAAACCCATTTTGTCGGCCACGGCTCCGGTAAATGCTCCTTTGACATGGCCGAATAGCTCACTTTCAATCATGCCTTCCGGAAACCGCGTACAGTCGACGACTTGGTAGGGCTTCTCGCGATCGGGACTCCGGTCGTGAATAGCCCGGGCCAGCAGTTCCTTGCCGGTTCCGGTCTCTCCGACGAGTAAGACGGTCGAGCGTACTCCCGCCACGTCCTGCAGCATCCGGAGAAGATTCTGAAAGGCCGTGCTGACGCCGATGAGCGACTCAAACCCCTCAGGATCCACCACCATGCGCCGAAGAGCCCAGTTGTGATGCAGAATCTCAGACATGCGGATGGCCCGATGGATCCGTGCAGACAGAACGTCCGGGTTGATGGGCTTGGTGATGTAATCAAAAGCCCCGTGGCGAATGCACTCTACCGCAGTATCGAGGGATGTCATCCCGCTGATCATGATCACCGGGATGGAAAAATTGAGGGCCTGAACCCGCTTCAGGAATTCGATTCCTCCCATGCCCGGCATACGAACATCCGTCAGGACAAGGTGAATCTCTTCTTCTTCCAACAGCTTGAGAGCGCCCTCAGCGCGCGAGGCCACACTGAAATCCATCTCGCGCGTCTCATCGTTGGCAAACTGCTGTTCGAGCGCGCGTAAAAGAACTTCAGCATCCGCCGCTTCGTCCTCGACTAGAAGGATTCGGAACACCTGTCGCTGTCCGGGACTCACGCTCCCTTTTGCGCGGCTAGGGCCGTCCTCATCTCCCCATACAACGGGAGCGTGAAGTAAAAGGTGCTGCCCTGATCCAGCTCCGATTCCACCCAGACCTTGCCTTGGTACAGCTCGGTGATTTTTTTCACGATCGCCAGTCCAATGCCAGTGCCTGGCGCCTCATGTTGCTTGAGGCGCTCGAACGGCTGAAAAATCCGTTCGCGATCATCAGGCCCGATCCCGATCCCGTTGTCCCGGACAAACACAACCAGAGCAGGGATTTCGCTCGCGTCGCATGTGACAGGCTCTTTTCCAGGAGTCCGAACTCCGATCTCGAGCTCCGGAGGCTGGCGGTTTGAGGAAAATGCCAGCGCATTTCGGACCAGATTGTCGAGAATCTGAAACAGGTGAATGCGATTGCAGGCGACGCGGGGAAAGGCCTCGGCCACTTGGATTCGAGCGCCGGATCGATCGATCTGCTCCGTGCAGCCTTTAAGGACATCCTGAATGACCTCCCGAGGATCCACCGCTTCGACAATTTCTCGTACCGATCCGATCCGCGCCAGCCGCAGTACCTCCTCGATCCTCGCCATGAGCTGCTGGCCGTTCTCGCGAATCCATTCCAGATACCGCTCCGCGCGCTCGTCAAATCTCCCCTTGTAGTCCGTCTGCAGCAGCGAGGCAAGCTCGGCCATCCTCCGCGCGGGCCCTTTGAGATCGTGAGCCATGTTGACTGCATAGCTCTCTAGCTCTTCGAGCCGGCTTTGCAGGCCTTCGCCTCGTTGATGCGCGGCTTCATAGAGGCGCGCATTCATAATCGCGATCGCGGCTTGATCCGCAAACTGCTGGGCTAGGTGCACTTCCAGGTCGGTAAAGTTTCGTTTCATTGAGGTCGTAGCAAGCGCCAACACTCCAAAGGCGCCTGCTTGACCACGCAACGGCACAGCCAAGAGGCTTTTGGCTCCCAGGCGGTCGCGGATCTGCAAGATTGGTTCAGGCCGGCCGGCAAGATCCTCGACCATCTGGGCCGTGTCGGTAGTCAGCGCCTTGATGGAGATCGGCGTCTCTTCCCGGATCAAGACGGAACGGCGGAGCAGCTCGTGCCAAGACCCGCTGGCCGCGCCCACGTTCCAACAGCCGATGGCCTCGCTCCATAAGAGCACCAAACCAATATCCGCATTCAGAACATGGCCTGCCCGCTCCGCAATCCTCTTCAAAACGCCTTCAAGTCCGTCCGGACCGAGGGTACTGATCTCCTTCCCGATCGCGTGAAACGCCTCGCGCTGGCCGATGTGCTGCTCGATACTCTCAGCCATGCCTTCCATGGTCCGCGCCAGGCGACCTAATTCATCCTTCGTCGCGATGGGAATAGGGCTTGCCATCCTCTCCCTGCCAAATTTCAGGGCATGAAAGGTCAAGCTGGCGAGAGGCACCGTAATCGTGCGGGCCAGCAGCCGGCTCCCAAGCCACCACAGGAACAGGATGCCGAGGATCCCTCCGGCAATGCCGTAGCGGGTGATCTTCTCCAGCTGGTTCGCCCGGCGCTGCTGCTCGAATAACCTGTTTCTTTCCAACTCTTCATAGGAGGTGAGCGCTGTCTGAATTTGGGCCAGCGCCGCAGTGCCTGTCCCCGATTCAATGTGTTCCCGCACCGACGCGAGATCCCCGTTCCCGAAGGCATCGATCATGCGCCGTTTCAGCCGCAGAAAGGCACGAATGTCTTCTTCAATCTGAGCCACTTGCTGCTGGCGATCCGGCTCTTTTCGGATCAGACCCTTGAGCCGGCGCAAGACGGGATCGAAATTTTTCTCAGCCTCAAAGAACGGCTCCAGAAACTTTTCGTTGTGCGTCAGAATGAAGCCCCGAAAGCCGTCCTGCACATCGCTCATCTGATTCATGATCGCCTGGGTCTGGAGCTGGATGGCATAGTGGCGGTCTACTTCCGCCTGCACGAGGAGGAATTGCTGGAGCGTGCTGAGGTACAGCAGCATCATGCCGATGACCGGAATTACGGTGATGGCAAGGATCCCGGCGACCTTGTAGCGAACCGGCCAGTCTCGTATTTTGATCAGCAAGCCCATACTCTGCTAGCCGTTTTTCGGAGTCCGGTTGCGGCGGCACCAATACTGATCAACTTCGGCGGCGATCTTGACAAGCTGCTCGAAGTCAGCGGGCTTGGTCAGGTAGTTGCTGGCGCCGAGCGCATAGCTCTGCGTGAGGTCCCGTTCGAACTCGGAGGTCGTGAGCACGACAACGGGGATAGCGGCGAATCTTTTCTCAGCCTTGACGCGGCGGAGGAATTCGAATCCGTCCATCTGCGGCATATTCAGATCCAGGATGATGACGGCGGGAAGATCAGAAACACGACGCCACTGATACCTGCTTCGGGTATCCAAGAGTTCCAGGGCTTCCTGGCCATTGCCCGTGGTGATCACCGGGTTCTCCACAGATGCGCGTTTGAATGCCAAGACGATCATTTCCTGATCGACCGGATCGTCTTCCACAACCAAAATCGGCTGTTTGCGCGGCTTGATGGGATCGGTCCTCCGGGACCGGGGCGCTGTCGAGGATATCGAGTCTGACATACGGTCCCTCCTACCAATGGCCCTGCCAAGGCACAGCAGAATATCATAGCACGTAAAAATAAGGGTGAGGAGGGAGTCCGGCCTCAGATCCGCACTAAAGTAGGGGCTTAGCTTAGAATGTTATTTGCAGCAGCGCCCCGGGTACGGGTCAGGTTTCCATTGCGGCACGTCAAGCAGCGTCTGGCAATCGGTCTTGCCCATCAGCACCGACCGGGTCTGAAGGTCCTCAACGTCGCCTTTTAAGGCGTTATTCCACGAGCCGGTCCATTCCCAGTTGCCCAGCATGTCCTTCAGAGCCACTCCATTACTCGTCGCCTGCTCACACGCGTGGCGCCATTCCATCGCCTGGCACAACCGCTTGCCCTTGACCGAACACGCTTTCTCGGCCTTCGGATAGTCGCCAGAATAGGTCTCCTCTACATCGATACAAAAGCCGCCCGACTCTGCGCTCACCCCCACCATGTCCTCCGGACAGGAGACCGGCGCCGTGGTCGGGAGGCTGGTCGGCTTGCGCTCCTCCGGTCTGGTCGAACCCGTCCCGATCTGCAGCTCGGTGATCTTCACCGTCGTCGCGGTCGAGCCGAGCGGCGTCGTCAGCTCCAATTGGACTTCGCCCGGCGACATGTTCGGGGTCACCCGGATCGGAATCTCCAAACTGGTGGGCTTGTTCGTCGCGTAGGGGCTGATATCAATCCCCGGCCGGCTGAATTTCACCGTTCCGCCCACAAGGTTTTTGCCGCGCACGCGCAGCATGACCGAAGCGCCGGCATGGATCGTCTCCGGTGTCACCTCTGTGATCTTCGGCTGCATTTCTGCTTTGGTGCCCCTCGTCACGGACAGCGTGATGTCGATCCCGGGACTGTTCTCGAACATCGTGACGTTGCCGTCTTCATCGATCGTATAAATGGTCCGCCCCGTCTCATCTTTGATTATCTGCGCGGCTTCGGCAGGAAGGACGACCGGTATCAATACTAATGCGAAAAAGAAAGCGGCTGAGAAGAATCGCAGACACCGTCCCATATTTCACCTCGTTCGCTCACACGTACCGTCACCACATCGTCTCCACTGACCGGAAGGATGATACCTGACACTATCCTAAGTCCTCAAGATAGGAAAGACGAGTCCCAACTTCCGAGGGTCATTCCATTGGGTTGGTTTCCATCCATTCTACAAAGACATCGGCCGCCGCGCGCCTTGACAGGTTCGAGAACCTTCCCCTAACGTGGCCACTGGGAAGGTCCTCCGATGCCGCTGCCAGCACAGTTATTGTCCGCCCTGACCCAGGCAAATCTCAGTTTCCCGGAAAATCAAGCAAGCCTCGCTCGCTTGCTCAAAGACGACTTGATGGCCTCCCGCGAGGATAACGGAACGCTCTGGCGTCTGCCGGAAGACTCTTCGGCGCCGAGGGTTCTTGCGACCCCGACCGGTCATGCCATTCTGTACGGCAAACGTGGCCTTCGCATCCTGTACATGGACCCCGGCGGAATGCCGCTGCATGAATGCGCATGGGAAAGCCATGGCGACCCACCCCGCCTCCTCCGGGCTCGAGTGCAACTGGATTGGGGGCAATGGGTCGGGATCAAGCCGGAGGGTCTCGTCAACGTCGCCCGCTTCGACATTTCCCAAAAGCCGGGCTGGCAACGTTTGACCAAAAGTGATCTGCACCGAATGGCGGCGCAGGCGATGGGAGTCACGCCCGCCGAGGTGGGTTTCTTCTACGACGAGGAAAGCCTCAAGCTTGACGCCCAAGGCCAGGTCACTATTCGGCAGCGGAAGGATGCCCTGTATGTGCTGCAGGATGGCGGTTTCGACCAAGCGCGTTTTATGGCCTGCATGGGTGCGATGCACTGGGGCCGGATCGACTTCCTTCCGGTTGTCGAGCTTTTTCAATCGCTGCTGGCCGGTACCGGGAGTGCCGTCTTTGAGCTGATCCGAGGGCTTTACGACGATCAGAATTCCGGAGGCTCGCCACGCGTGCTTCGCTACCGCGGCATTCCCACCTATCCCTCCCCGCAAGCCTTTCAACTCTTCTCGACCTACTTCTCTCCTGAGGTCGAGGAAAGGGACGCGTCTTGGCGCGTCCGGGGTGGGGGGGTGAAAATGGAAGGCGCCGATCCGTTCTCGCTGTTTATGGATCCAGCCCGCTCGGCCGAAGTCACCTGGCGCCCGCGGTCCGATGCCCCGCATCGCTTTATGGACAAGGAACTGGGTTTGTCCGTCACAGTCAGTGGCGGGGTTCTCCAGAAGGTCATTAAACGGAATGACCCCGTGGCGCTACCGTACACCCGACCAACTTCCAAAGGGATACGGTCCGGAAGCCGATTGGTGGGGACCACTAAGGAGGCGCTTCAGCTTCAAGATGGAGACTGTCGCGAGACGATTCCTCTAAAACCGGTATGGGGCGTCATAAAGGAGTCTCTCTTGCCGCCGATCTCCGCCGGTCAGCCCACATGGCGCCGCCTCTTTCCTGAAGGAGCACCCCACGCCGATCCCGGACAGGCATACCTTGCGGTTCCCCTGTATCCTGAAGATGATGCGATCGTAGAGGAGTTCGCGACCCAACCGTTGGCCATAGAACAGATCTTGGAGTATTTGGAACCACTCCTACCGGCCGGAACCTTGTCCAGTCCGTTTGGGTCGGTTCTCATTGATCAGTGGGAAACGGTCAGTGCGGAATGTTTCGAGGCGACCCGGGCTGCATCCGCAACAGTCTTATACGATCGCCCCGAGTTTGCGCAACGCCAAGCACAACGTCTTTGGGACAAGACCGCGGCATCCGGGGATCTTACAACAATAATGACAAAGATCCGCTTTCTCCCGGCCGCCAGGCGTCCGCAGGCTTATGACACTGTGTATGATCTCATTCTCCGATGGATACCTTTCGCCCAGTACGAGCAGAGCCCGGCCACGGACCAGGCTCTTGAGGAAATCGCAAAGGCGCTCGGTAACGGAGGCATTGCCATCGTAGCCGGCCCTGCCCGCCTGGAGCAGTCGGCCATGCGCGCGGGCATTTCTCAGGACGCCCGGATTCCGGTTTCCCAGACTGCCGGCGTCGGGATGCTCCAAGCGATTTTGCCGAAGCTCCGCGTCCACCCCGATGCCATGCTCTTTCTATTGAGGAAACGCAATCTTTAGCGTCGGGGTGGCGCCGCATGGGACCCTGGCGGAGCGAAGTGGCGTACAGCCGAGTCTACGGGGCTGCAACGGCGAAACGCCGCGAGCACGTCTGGGTGATGCGGCGACAGGACCCCGGCAGTGGCGAGCTGCCTTGACCTGAGGCTTCAGGTCGCTATAGGCTCCTCCCATGCCAAGCGTCTGGGATTCCTGGAGCCGCAATCACTATCTGGGCCTGTACCCGTGGACCTGGATTCAACTGGACACCGCCGAGCCCCCAGGTCCATTTCCCCTGGTCGCGGGAGTCGATCCGGAGGTCGTCGCGAGTCTCTACGAAGCTCACGGTCTTCTGCTCAGCGCGGTCGAAACCGCTATCAGCGATGTCTTCGCGCATCGAGCCGGTCTCGACGATCCTGCCCTGCCGTCCCGTCTTGAGGACGCCTATGCCGAACTGGTCAAGTCCCGTCCGCATCTGAGCGCCCACATCAAATGCGGCCGCCGGCCCGACGGAACCTTTTTCTGGGACTTTCCCCGCAATTCGAGAAAATCGGCCACACTGGCCTATACCGGTCTGCGGGTGTTCAATGCCGTCACCCGCCAAGCCCTACCGTTCGACTTTAACTCCTCCATGGGGCAGGCGGCGGGAAGGTTTATCGGCCAGCTGGACGGAAGCCGGACAGTTGCAGAGATACGCGCAGCAGCAGAAGCCACGGGCATGGCAGCCGCGAGTCTAGGAGAGATCCTGGAGCTCCTGAAAAAGTCTGACTGTCTGGCGGTGTCACCAGGCTCTTCGGTGAGAGCGCATTGGCTGGCTGCGACCCAGGATCAAGATGTGACACACCTAGGGCATGCCGCCCTCATGTATCGCCAGCGTGAGAACTTCTTTTTGTTTGATCCCTGGCTGCTTCCATGGTTGGCCGAATCCCCGGTCCCCAGTCTCTGGACTTCCCTTATTCCGCGACCAACGGCGATTTTTCTGACCCATGATCATGACGATCATGTCGATCCGCGCACATTGCTTGCGATGCCGAAGGATATTCCGATCGTGGTGCCGAGCCGCCGCAATGCTCGGTCGCTGTATTACGATTATCCGTCCCTGCTGCGCGAGCTTGGCTTTACACACATCGTTGAGCTGGCTCATGGCGAGTCCTATGGCTTCGACGGCGGAGCCGTCGTGTCGGTGCCATTCTTCGGCGAAGACCCGGTCGACATCGAGATGCCGCGCAATTGCTACTTGATCAACGATCGGGGGCGAAACACGCTCGTTCACGTGGACAGCGGGCCGACAAACTCCGGCAAGTCAGCGGTCAAGGAGGGCGTGATCGGCGATCTTGTCCAGCGTTATGGGCAGGTCTCTACCTTGTTTGCGTCGCAACAGCAGCTCAAGGAAATCCGGGCGTATGCGGCCTATGCCTGCCTGTCGCATCCCGGTCGGTGGGTGGAGGTCGGCGAGAACGGCTATTTGACGAACAGTTATTTGGCGGAGCTCTCGGCCGCGGCAAAGGCCCGAATGTTCGTCTCTTACGCGACAGGGGGCGCCGATTGGTATCCGGACCATCTCTCCTTCATGTTCAGTCGGCGCAATCCAGCCCGCACCGCGCTTCTGACCGCGAATTGGGACCCGCCGGAAGGTTTGAAAGATCTTCTGGCGCCGTTGCGATGTGGTTATCACTACAGCCAGGCTCCGGACATTTTCCGCGCAAGTCCCGACGGCGGCACCGAGGTGGTATCAGCGGCGGAAAAACTGGCTCCGATCCAGCTCTATCGGCCCGATCATGGCGACCCGCCGTTCATGCGAGCGGCCACAAGACGTCCTTGAAGGCGTTCAGCGTATGGAGCAAACCCCACCGGAGAACCTAGTCACGCTTGAGCGGGCCCTTGTCCTATTCGAGGTGACTGAGGCGGAACTGATCACTCCGGAGTCCCGGAGTCGGTTGGATCACAAGCGCCGGCAACTCCTGTTGATCTGGCATCCTCACCGCTACGCGAACCTCACCAACAATCCCAAAAAGTACATGAAGATGTACAAGCAGGGTGAGGCCATGACCAAGGAGATTCAGTCAGCGTATGAGGTGCTGATCGCAAGGCTGGAGAACAATAAATCCTAACGATGCCGATCGGCCTCTCACATCGACCCTGCGCTCTGGAGCTTCTTGACAAGCCGTCGGAATCAGATGAGAATCGCGCACGATGAAGAGCGTTCGGTCCGTATTGACCATCCTCGTGTTTCTGATCCTGGTCACGGCCGCCGCGGCCCAGGGCGTCGGCGACTTCCTCTTTGGAAACCTCAGGGCGGAAATCGCGGATCTCAGGAGCCAGTTGGCTCGCTGCGGCGGTCCGCCGGCCTGCCCCGAGCGGGCCCTGCTCCAGGCCAAGCTCAACCATTTGCTCAAGATGGGTGTGATGATGGGCGAGTTTCTGGGCGTGGGCGACCCCGACGTCGCCGGCACCCCCCCCAGACCGCCCGCTATCATGCCCACGGATGCCACCGACTACATGAGCACGCGGACCTACGTCCTCGAGAAGACCCGGATGGAAGGCCCGGACCGGGTCTACATCGTCTCGGAGAACCGCGCAACCCTCGCCATCATCGACCATTGCCGGACGATGAAGGACCTCGATTACCTCGGGACCATGCTGACGCGCGAGGAAGACGCGGCGCGCCGCTCCCCCGCCGGCCGGGCGAAGACCAAGGCCGACGTCGTCGCATGCATCGGCGAGCATGACCCGAAGGAGGTCAGTACCAACCGCAAGGCCGCGATCGAGTACTGCCTCCAGGCGAACAACTACCTCACCAGCGGCAAGGGGCGCGCGCCGTTCGACGCCTGCATGGACCGGCACGACATGATGCAGGCGATGTGCAAGCAGGAGCTCGAGCTGCGCTATGAGTACATGATGCGGAGCCCCGGCATTCCGAGAGCTCCGCAGACGTGTCCGGGCGTCCAACCCAATGCCGGGGAGATGAAGGCGATTCTCAGCGCGCCGGCCGCCAGCACGATGGCGGAACTGCCCGCGAAGTTCCTCGCCCCGCCACCTGACGTGTCGATTCCCCTGACCGCTCCACCGGTCGCGATTCCCGCGGGGACGGTGCTTGAGACCACGCTCCTCTTTCGCGGGGTCAACGTCGTCTCCGTTGAACAGGGTGATATCCCCGCCGCGCGACTCGATGCGCCGCTTGCGGTGGATGGCCAGGTGATCCTGACGGCGGGGACTTTCATCTTCCTCAAGGCGCGCATCATCGGGCCCGGCACGCCCCCGAACTCGGTACAGATCGGTCTCACCACCACCTCGGCAAGGCTGGCGGACGAGAAGCGCATGGAACTGAAGAGCGACGAGCTCGTGTTCACCATCCTGAGGCAGCCGCCTTCACCATTCGTGAGGCAGCCGCCAGCCCTAGCAGGATTCAGCGCGTTCATCCCATCGGACACGAAGCTCCGCTTCACTCTCAAGCCGTGAGGGAGACGCCGATGACATCGCGCATAGCCATATTGATTGCGCTGCTCGCGATCTCAACGGCCGGAGCGGCCGCGCCCGCCTCCGTGCAGGACGAGGCGCTCCGCGGCAAGACCGCCATGTCGGTGTACGTGAGCGTCTCTGGCAACAGCGAGATGAACGGGGCCGAGTTCCGTCTTTCCCTCGAGCAGCAGCTGCACGACATCGGGATCACTGTCCTCCCGCACGGCGATCCCCCGAATTACCCGGTCCTCAACCTGACCATCAAGGTTGAAACGCGGGAGGTGTTGAGGAGAGATACCCCAGAGAGATACCCAGATACCCCAACAGGTCGGACACGTACGGTGACAGTCGTCGACTACACCAACAAGCTCGAATTGCGGCAGCTCGCCCCGGGCCGGACCCGGGAGATGCGGCCCATCGAGGATGTGGCGATCTGGACGAAGGCGGACCCCACGAAGACCATCGGGCAGATCGACTCGTGGAACATCGCGCCTGAGGCGCTGGATCTCGCCATCGGGTTCGTGAAGGCCTGGGTGCGGATCAACGGACCTCATCCGGTCACGCCGGATCGCCCGATGCCGCTACCGGATCCCAATGCCCCCTCCCCACCCTCGAACGAGCCGGGCCAACCGCTGCGCCCGTCGTCGGACCAAGTGGACAGATGCGAGACGCGAGCGGGCGGCGGGTGCGTGGTAGCACTCTCCCGGGGCGTGATAGGCAGCGTCGAAGGGATGCCGAACAGCCAGCGCCCCATGGTAATTCAACAGATCGAGGACCTGAAGAAAAGGAACCAGCAGGTGATCACCTGCGAATACGGCCCCAGCAACCTGCAAACGAACCGGGGCTTCGCCGTCTTTAACTTCTGGTACCAGTCTGCACCGCCCGACATCCTCAAGCTGCTGACCTCGGCGTTTGCGCACCCGTTCATGGAGTTGGGCCGCGTGGCCGTCACCGCCTGTCCCGCGACGAGAGCCCTCGCTTCTCAGATCAAAGGCAGCCGCTTCAACTGAAGTCCTATGCCGCCCTTTAATTCGGCCTCTTCCGCTCGAGGTTGTCCACACGCTGGCGTAGTTGTTCGTTCTGCTGTCTGAGCTCGTCATAGAATGACCGGATGAGCGCGCGGGTTTCCCGATGTTGCTGCTCGTGGTATTCCCGTTCTTGCACATGTTGAACTTGGATGTGCATTGCGAGGCCTTCAGCGACTAGTTGAAGCTCGTGTCTGAGCCCTTCGACTAGAACACCTGTGTGGCGCTTCACCTCATCAAATCTTTGGTCATGCTCCTCAAGTCGTTGTTCAATTCGAACGGACCGGTCGTCAACTTGATCAAAGCGCTCATCAATCCGCTCGAAGCGCTGATCAAGACGACCAAAACGCTCATCGAGGTATTGAACGAGTTCCTGATCCATAGCACCTCCGAGAATGAAAAAGAGTAGGACGGTCTACTCCACTTGTCAATGAGACACGTCGCTTGGAGAAAGGTCAAAAAGAAAAGGCGGGGGATGATGGTAACCGGGAAGACGAAATTATGGGAGAGACTTCACGGAGTGACAGCCGAGGAGTTCAGGCCTGAGACAAGAAACTAAGGCGCGGAATGGCTGTGGACCCGCCCCATGGTCTGATCGCCCTCAGCCTCGGCGTCGCCACGCGAGACGGGCCAGGTGACGAGGCCGGAGACACTGTCCGCGGAGCGCGCTTGGGCCTTGGCATAGATCTGGGGCAGGCGATTCGTTCCGAACTTGGAGATGTAGAGAAAAACGTGCTCGCGCGCGTTTACGCGCACGGCCCATGGCGCAAAGTCATTTGCGTAAAACTCCTCGCAGAACTGCATGGCTTCCAGGCAGGTGACGCCGCCAGGTTCATTCAAGGTGTAATAGTAATCAAGCGGGAGATCGTATTCCTCCTGCTTGTGGATCGTGATCCCGAACTTCTCGGGGTTCCGAACCATCGGCGTGTGCCGGTAGGCAACGAAATAAAAGAGCTCGACCGAGTGGATGTTCTCCTTGTTGTCGAGGAGGAACTGCCGCGTCTCTTGCGCCTCGTGGCGCGTCTCGCCGGGGAAGCCGTAAAAGGCCATGACGTGGTTCCAGATGCCGGCTTGTGCCGCCTCTCGAAGATTCTTCTCGATCACCGATTTCTTGACGTGCTTGTCCATGAGGTTCAGCACGCGCTCATTCGCCGACTCCATGCCGTAATAGAGCGTGCAGCAGCCTGACTGCGCCGCCAATCGCCACAGCTCCGGATCGGAAAGCGTCTCCTCGAACCGGATCAGCGTGGTCCATTTAATGCCGACATTCTGCTCCACGAGAAGTTGGATGACCTTCTTAAAAAGGGCGGGAGGATAGGATTCGTCGGCGAACAGGAAATGATCCGCGTGATATTTTTCTTTCAACGCCTTGACCTGTTCGATGACCTGATGAGCCGGCATACCCCGATACTGGTCAAAATATCCCTGGCCATGGTCGCAGAAGGTGCATCGGCCCCAGTAGCATCCTCGGGTAGCCAGGTACGGAAGAATACGGACCGGCACGAAATAGCTGTCCAGCGGAAGGCCGTCGAAATCGGGAAGCGGGAGCGCCGTCGTTTTTTCGGTATGGATTTCCTTATTCACCTGGATGCCGGCGGAGGTCCGATAGATCAGGTTCGGCACGCTTGCGATCGTCCGCTCGCCGGCCAGTGCTTCCAAAAGCCACAGGAGCGCGTGTTCCCCCTCGTACATGATCGCCGTATCGAAGATATCCGTAAACAGGCGCTCGTGAGTGGGAAACTCTTCCTGCAGGCGGGTAATGATGTTGCCGCCGACGGTAATATGGATCTGCGGGAAGGACTCCTTGATCATCCTACAAAATGTAAGCCCGGCGAGGAGCTGCATCTGGGTCCCGATCGAGACCCCGACGACATCCGGTCTTTCACGCTCGATCAACGGCAGCACGAGTTGGCGGCACACATCGCGATACACATTGACCTGCTCGTCGTCCAAACAGTCAAAGACTTCTTTGGAGACGCCGGGGCGGTAGCCCAGATTGCTCTCCATGGGATAGAACACGATCGACGCGGGATAGTACGCGGCCGAGATGTACTGCATGACTTCGCGAAAGGTGTTGAGCGCCGCCTCCAGCTTGTCGGCGTCGTAGAATTCCTCGCCGCGGACGATCTGCTTGGCCTTCATGGCCCGGGCGGCCAATTCCATCACGTCAACAGCGGATTTTGCCTCGAGCAGAGCCTTCTGATCGGCTTCGCGGTCGGTAAGCCCGGCGGACATCTCCTTCGCCCCGAGCCGGCTAAGCTGCATGGACATCCGAGCCATGACCCAGATCAAGAAGGTGTCGCTGAAGAAGAGGTCGTACATCTCGATGTTAACGTCCTTCTGAATCACCTCATGGCCCTCTGCCCGCAGGACGGCGGTCAGGCTCGGCAGGGCCAGATAGGGAGCGGTCGGCACCCACTCAGGAGGAAACAGGAGCATCGTCTTGAGCTTGCGCGCTCCGGTCTTCGCCACGGTCTTCTCCGGCAGGATTAAATGCTCAGCAGACATTGGCTTCGACACTGCTCTGGCTGCTCGGTTCTGAGAATCCCGATCGCAACGCCGTGAACTGCAGGGCAGGGAGTCGGTTGGTGCCCAATTTCGCGACATAGAGAAAGACGTACTCGCGGATGAAGATCTTCAAATCCCAGCCGGGATGATGGTTGCGCTCGAACTCTTCAAAAACCTGTTCCGCCTCTTCCACACTCAAGCCTTCTTTGACCGTGTAGTAGTAGTCCAACGCAAGGTCCCATTCCGGATTCTTGTAGGGAGTCACGCCCCATTTTTCGGGATGCTTCGCGACCGGCGTGTGCTTGCTGAGGTCAAACGTGCCGAATCCCACGGAGTGGACCAGGTCCTTGTTCTCCTCGAGGAACTTAACGGAGGACCAGGCCTCGTCGCGCGTCTCGCCGGGGAAGCCGAAAAATCCCATCGCGTGATTCCAGATCCCGACGTTGGCCGACAACTGCAAGCTTCGATGAATGACTTCCTTGGTCGTGGCCTTGTCCATGAGTTTGAGCACGCGCTCGTCCCCGGACTCATAGCCGAAGTGCAGATAGCGGCAACCGGACGCCCACGCGTCCTTCCAGACGGATTCCTCCAGCAGGCTCTTCTCGAACCGCATGTGGGTCTGCCAGAGAATGTCCACATTTTTTTCAATCAACTGCCGGCACAGTTTCCGGAAAAGAGCCGGCGGATAGGACTCGTCTGTAAAATGGAAATGCCGAACCTGATACTTGGTCTTGAGCGCGCGGATTTCCTCGATGATCTGCTCGATTTTCTTCGTGCGATACCCCGCTGTGTACCCTTCGCCGTGATCGCAAAACTCGCAGCGGCCCCAATAGCAACCGCGGGTCGCCAGATAGGACAGCATCGGTTCCGGAACGAAATACTTCTCCAGCGGAAGTCCGTCGAAGTCCGGCGGCGGCAGTGCCGCCATATCTTCGGCAAATGTTAATGACGAGGTGTGAATGCCCGAGCCATCGCGGTAGATCAGATTCGGGATGCGACTGAGGTCGCCGCCGGCCCCCACCGCCTGGACGAGCTGCAGAAATGCCGTCTCGCCTTCGTACATCACCGCGCTGTCGAACAACGCGAACAGCTTCTGGTTGTCCGGTAAAACGTCGCGGAGCCGGGTGACAGTGTTGCCGCCGATCGTGACATGGATGTTCGGGAACTGCTGTTTAATCAACGCGCAGAAGGTCATGGTTGAGAACAATTGTTGCTGCAAGACGATCGAGAACCCGATCACGTCGGGCCGCTCGGCCTGGATCGCCGGCTTTACAAGCTCCTCGAACACGTCGCGATAGATGTTGACCTGGGTGTCCTCGACGGCTTCCAAAAGTTCCGATGACATGAAGACCTTGTAGGAAAGATCCGTCTCCATCGGGGGCATGCAGATTCGCGCCGGCGCGTAAACGAGCGAGATGGCGTCGGTGACTTCGCGGAACGTGCCGATCGCCCATTCCAGTTTTTCGACATCGTAAAACTCCGGGCTTCGAACAATCTGTTTCGCTTTTTCGGCTTTATCAGTAAGTTGGGCAATCCGCTCTCGCGTCAGGTCGCACAACGCTATTTGGAGATCCTGCTCGGCCTCGGTCAGGTCCCTCGAGCGAGAGATCTTGCGCAAGCGTTCGAGCTGTTGCGGCACTTTTTTGAGAATCCGGCGCAGGAAGTCCCCACTGAAATACCAGTCGTACATCTCCAGATTCACATCTTTCTGCACGACCTGGTGTCCGGCGGCGCGGAGCACCGCGGTCAAAGACGGCAGGCTCAGATAGGGTTCCGAGGGATACCAGTCCGGCGGGAAGATCAGCATGACCTTCATCTTCCGGCCGCTCGTGCCTTCCGCAGAAGGCCGGCGCACTTGAAGCAGGTCCGCCCGCTCTCCCTTGGTGTACTCAATCTTCATGCAAAGGGCCTTTTTTTCGCTGACTCCGCCAGGTCCTTGAAATGATCTGAAAACAGTGTAACAGGTAATTTTAAGCGTCCCCACCGAAGCTGGTCAAGCCTAATTGCCGTCGGGCCGCGCCTTGACAGCGGCGGCCGCAATCCCACACTATCTGCCGTTAGTACGCGTCATTAACACCACCCGTACGCTCGAACGCGGAACACCAGCAGACGAGGCTCTAAGCACCACAATGGACACGCCGGCTTCATCCGAAACATCCGGTATGGCTCCGCAAGAAGCCCGGGCCTACTTCAATTATCTCATGACCTTGTGCCTGCGTAAGGAAGAGTCGTTCGGACCATTGGCCTTCGCCTTTGGCAAGGACCAGGACCTGGATGGTCTGGGGCTTTTGCCGGAGGAGCAATTCAACCTTTGGATGGCCCTCTCCGAAGCCTTCGCGGACGAGCCCAAACGCTTCAAATTCAAACTGGAGTCGTTACAGAAAGCGGTGGACGTCCTGCATCGGACGGGATACGCCGATCAAGCTCTCCTAAGAGAGCTGCGACAAGAAATCCAAAAGACCGAAGCGGAGCTCGGCATTTACAACGAAGCCTATCGAGGCCAGCGCGCGCCGGCTGCCGAGAAGCAGCAGATCATCGTCGACACGGATCTGCCCGACTATTTCCTCACGGTGGCCCAGAAGCGGGCCAACACCTATTACCAGAAAAAGTTCAAACTCTCCAACGAGGCGCACACTGCGCAGCAATTTAAGAACCCCGGCACCGAGCGCAAATTCCAACCGGACAATGCGATCGTCCAAAAAGAATTTCCCGGAGCCTGCGCCCCGTTCATGAATGCCCGAACCAACGCCTTCCACCTCATGCTTCCGTTTGACCTGAAAATCAGCCGCAAGCCGGACGACCCGTTATCAGCCGGCGTCCGTATCTGGTACGCGAAGATGGGATACTCCTATCCCTTGCGTTACGAGTGGGGCAAACTTTGCAGTTATTGGAGCAGTGAAGTGTTGGACATCCCCCTGGACGATCCGAATCTTTTGTTCGTCTCCGCGTCTGAGGTGAAAGAGTCCGAACTTGGAACCGTCGCGCGCCCACTGCCGACAGATGTCTCGCAGGAAGTGGGCCTTCCCCGCGCCTTTCTTGAAGGGTCGAATACGCTGGGCCCCTACGTGCAAATTGTCTGCAACGTCAAAGTCTGGTTCGATGCCGCCAACATGGCTCTGCTGCTGCAAGGCGCTCCTGACTTGCACGAATACGGATTGACCGGGGCCTCGGGATTAGTGATCCGGACCTATGGAACCGAAAAAGTGGCGGCGTACGCGGAGAGCACGAAAAAGCCGTGGCAGGAGGGACTGAGTTTCAACTACATCAACATGCACCTGGGCCTCTTGCCGGGAACCGAAACTGCGGTCGTCCCTTACAATACGCCGATTTTTTCGGTCTATCCGGTCCTCAACCGGCAGGGCTATGCCTTTAAAGACGTCAGAACCATGGAATGAAAGGAAAACTAAAGCAGCCGCTTGCAGGCTTTGCACAGGAGCTTTGTCGTCTTTTCCGTCGGCATGCCATAGGGCACGACGCAATAGGCGTCAATGTCTTCGGCCGTCCCGCACTTCGTGCATTGCCCCTCGTCCCGTTCCCACACCGCGTCCCGCAACATTTGGGGGATACCCGGCTCACCGGCGTTCGTCATGTCATCGAGCCATCGGGGCATTGCCACTCCTTTCCTTCCTAAACCAGCGCTTATTCTATTTTCGGCGCCGCTTCTCGCTCAAGGCCGCTGCCGCCGCAGCGCCGAGATTATCCCGAAAACCCCGGAACAGAGATTGTAAGGGGGGGACCAGCTTGGCCTTCAGGCTGTCGGGGATCCGATTAATCCGCTCAATCGGCCAATCCTCTAGTTTGTTGATGTCCAGCCCTTCCCCGCCAAAATCCTCACGAATCGCGTCCTCGTAGCCGTAAATCAGGCCACTTTGAAAAGCCTCGGCATTGAGCGCGTTCATTTCGGCCTCGTCCTTCATGCCTTGCGCAAATCGAGTCTTGATGCGCTCGACGAGGGGCGCTGCCAGGGCTTTCGTCTCATCAGAAAGCACCGGCTCCAATGTGCAGTACAGTATCACAATGTCCTGAAGTTGATAGCGCGTCGGCATGCCCTCTAAACGGGGCGCCTCTGTCATAGCCTTGTTGTCGAGCGCCTCTTTGGCCTGCTTGATGAGTCGGACTGTCTCGTACAGGTACGCCTCTTCCCATTCCGCCGAGTTGTACACGAAGAATGAACGGACGTAATCAATCTTCTGGTTGGCATCCCACATCTGAAAAGAGATGGTGGGGCGAAGCCGGTTGCTGTACTGCACCGGCTCGCCGTATTGCGCCATATGCATCTTGATGCCATAGGCGGTAAAGCCGTCATGCAGGGCATTGATGTATTGCTGAAAGACCTGATTGTAGTTGTCGGCATCGTTCAGCGCCGGGATCTGCGGGACGCAGACAATGCTGTAGAGACGTCGAAAGCGCGCGCGTGTGTAGCCTTTCTCATCAGCAAAGTACCAAGACCCGCCCCAGAGGCCCCCGCTGAGCGGAATGTCGGCCCGATACCGGCGGCGTAGGCGGGCGGAGGTTTCCTTCGCGATGGCATCGAACAATTCCCCGAGATAGAGGGAATTGGCCCGGCCTTCGGGCGTGAATACCTGCCCTGCGACGCTCGGGATCTGATCTCGAATGATTTTCATCGGCCCGTCCGTGTCCCACTTAATCCTGCCGCTCCGGCCGCCTTCAACTGCTTTCGAAATCCGTTGAAGATGGCTTGGAGCGGCGGCATCAGTTTCGCTTTAAGTCTTTGCGGAACACGATTGATCCGCTCCACCGGCCACTCCTCGATCTTCGTAATATCCAGTCCCTCCTTGGCAAATTCCTCGCGGATGGCATCCTCATAACCATAGATGAGGCCGTTTTTGAAGGCTTCGGCATTGATGCTTCGCATTTCATCTTCATCGTTCATCCCTTGCGCAAAGCGGGTCTTGATCCGTTCGACAAGCGGCCCGGCGATTGCTTTCGTGGACGGGGACAGGGCCGGTTCGAGGGTGGAATAGAGAATTACGATGTCCTGGAGCTGAAAACGGGTGGCCATCCCTTCGAGGCGGGGCGGCTCCGTCATTACCCGGCTGTCCAGCGCTTCCTTCGTCTGCTGGATCAAGCGCACCGTTTCGTAGAGATATGCTTCCTCCCAGCTCGCCGAGTTATAGCTGAAGAAACATCGAATGAAATCAATTTTCTTGTTAGTGTCCCACATCTGCAGTGAAATCAGCGGCCGGAGGCGGTTACTGTAGGGAATGCTTTCTCCCCACTGGGGCTCCGCAAGGGCAATGCCATAGGGTGTAAAGGCCTCCGCCAGGACTTTTGAGTACTGCCAAAACACGATGTTGTAGTTCTCGGCGTCGTTGAGCGACGGAATTTGAGGCACGCAGACTAAGCTGTACAGGCGCCTAAAGCGCGCTCGCGTATAGCCGCGCTCATCAGTGAAATACCAGGAGCCTCCCCATAATCCCCCGGTCAATGGAACCTCGGCCCGATAGCGCCGGCGCAACCTGGCCGAGGTTTCCTTGGCCACGGCATCGAAGAGCTCATTGAGGTAAAGAGAATTGGCCCGGCCGTCATCGGTGAAGACGGGCCCCGATACCGTGGGAAGCCGGTCTCGAATGACCTTCATCGGTTCACCTGCGTGTTCATACCGAAGGTACCAGCGTTAGAAACCATGGCGCAGTCTCTCGCGTCATGTGCTCAAAGACATAGGCGGTTCTGCCGGTCGGTATTCCGGGAAACAGGGCGCCACGGCGGATTTCCACGTATCGAAAACCATAGCGCTCTCCTCGCTCCGCCTCCACGCCCAAGACCCTCGGGATATCGACACGTACCTCCTTCAACACCGTTCGCTCGCCCACGGCGAGTTGCGCGAGTGTCTCATAGGTCACGCCAAAGTATTTTCGCACGTTCTCTTCGGAATAAAACACCTCTCGTGGACGCGCGCTTTCCTCTGGCAGGAGCTGGGATAGGATCTCCCAGAAGACCTCGGTATCCACGGCTCCCAGGACGCAAAGCTTGCCATTTCGCGAGAGGAGATCGAGCAGCGCCAATGGCCCATACACGTCGAATTTCCAGTCGGGAAACGTCAGCCATTCGTCGCCATGACAGACCTCCAGCACTGTTCGCCCCCTTAGAGGGACGCGACGAAACTCCCCTTTAGTTTCGCGTAACCGCCGCTCGATGGCCTCTTTAGAGAGCCGCGACGGCTCGTATGCAAACGTCGGGGACGCTGGACTGTGACAGACCGCGATCGTGTAGCGAGGACATACCGTGGCGACTTCCTGTACCGCAAACATATCCTGACGGCTGAAAAATCGGAACCGGAGCCGTGAAGAGGGATGCTGCCGCAGGTTCTGCAAACGCTCCCGGCCGGCTTGGACCAGAGCGCTCGCTTCGTCAACCGGGTCCAGTCGATCCAGACAATGAAGGATCAACTCCTTTCCCGCGGCTTCCAATTGTGGAAGATACCCCGCCACCAATTGCTCTTCAAACGTCAAATCGCCGGCGCCGAAGTCCATGACCGACGCGACATCCGCGGTGAGCAGCAGATCAAAGGGATTACCCGTCGAGTTGGCGGCCTCTTCCACCTCTTGCGGGGACATCCCCGCAACCGGCATTCGGACGCTTTGAGCCAGCCCCACCAGGACACAGAGATTTCGTACCGCTTTGGTGGGATTCAGACCGGTAATCTCACGCAGCCTCTCGCCGGCGATCCCTTGCAGTCCCACCGATTTCCCGGGAAGCAAGGCCTCGAGGAGTGCCTTCTTAATACTTGGATCGAGGCTTGATCCAGCCAGTGCTGCAGTGAGCTGCTGGATCGTCTCACACACCAGATCCGGAGAAACGAGCCGCCGGGAAGCGCTCCAGTCCTCCCTCGCTCCCGCTACGGCCTCGCGTAATTGCCTTCGGAATTGGGTGACCGCGATGGGATCAACCAACTGATTCAATATTCGTTGACGTTCTTATTTACGAGAAATTCCATATCGGGCAGATGAACCTCTCGATCTCGTTCGTCTGTGCGATTATTGCGCTCCGCCTTTGCAGCACCGGCCCACAAACTTCTCAGCATTTATCCGCATAGAGCCACGCTTCGTTTCGCAATCGGTCTTTCCCATCACATAATATCGCGTGTCTTGCTGAGTATCGTCTTGAAGGATATCGAATCCGGCGGTCCACTCCCACTCACCTTTCATGTTCTTCAAGGGGACCTTGCCGGCCGCGGCGACTTCACATGCTTTTTGCCATTCGGAAAGCATGCACAACCGCTTCCCCGAAAGAGCGCACTGTTGGTCGGCGACCGAAAAGTCCCCTTTAAAGCTGCGCTCGATCTCGATACAGAAGCCGCCCATTTCTCCGCCCACGGCAATCATTCCCTGGGGGCAGGAAGAAGGGGCGGCAATAGGGATCTGTCCGGAGCCTTCATCGGCTCCGTAACCGAATCCTGGATGCGTGATGCTATCGCCTCGGGTCGGCGGAGGTCCGCTGCCTCCGAGTTGGACCTCGGTGACTTTAAACTTCGTTTTCGTGCTGCCGATGGGGGTCGTAATTTCCACTGTGACCTCCCCCGGCGCTACGGTGAGAGGAACATTGACCGGAACATCCAGCCGTTTGGGCTTGCCCGAATACGAACCGACTTCGAGGGCCGGCACACTGAGCTTGACCTTCGCTCCCACCAGATTTTTCCCCGTGAGCTTAAGAATGTTATAGGAGCCTGCCGGGATGGAGTCCGGAGAGATCTCGGTAATCTGAGGTTGCATTTGCTCCCTGGTCCCCCGGGTGACGGTGAGCGTGACATCTGTTCCAGGGCTGTTCTCGAACATTGAGACCAGGCCGTCATCATCGACGGTATACAGCACCTCGCCGGCTTCATCCTTAAAGCTTTCTTTTGCCAGAGCGGGCGAGATCTGCAGGGAAATAGGCAAGAAAACTAGACAGAGCAAAAGAATTTTTGAGTATCGCATATATGTCCCTCTACACCGATTTTTAGAACAACATGGATCCGGCTCTACGATACCCAACCTTGCCTTCATTGAGCAACTGGCTGTTGGGATGTGGCGGTTAACACCATTAGGCGATACGCCGTCCGCAAGACCGACTGCTATTGCCCTAGTTTGCAGAGACGTATTTTGTAGTGTTTTTGCGCTTCTAGAGATGTGTCCTTATGGACCTTGGGGACCTGACATTCCGCCCGCGTCGCCCGCAAAAGGGGAATCGGGCAGGTAGATAAACCAGAGCTGTCCTCTATCGGAAAGGAAGTCGTACCCTAAACTGATGACCGTGTTCTCGCCATGCCATTCAATATGCTTTTGCTTGCGCTCAGGTACCGGTGCTCGGCCGTAGGTGTCTTCGATCCATTGTCTGAGTTTCTCCCTGTTGTCTCGACCCTCGTAGCGCAGTTCAATGCTTCCCAGGCGCCCCTTCGAGAACCGGTAGTAGATTTTGTCTGGCTTCACGCCATTGAGCAGGAGACTTCCCGCGTCCTCATACACTTTAACGTTCGGCAATTGGTTCGCGATGGATTTGTCTGTGACTGGACGCAGTTCAGGATAGCTATCGATGGTGCTGCCCCAGCGATACCCATTGAATCCGTCAGGTTCGTTGAGGATTCTGGCGCTCTCTACCGGATAAACGCTCCCGCCAGTTAGCATGAGCACGAAAAGACCAAGGCGGGCATTCGCGAAGGGTTTCATTTACAGCAACGGCCAGAGATGACCTCGCTCCTCCAAGGCTGATATTGTCGCTCGGCAGTACAGTCCGATTCTCCTAGAAGAACAAAGCGCAGGTCCATGGTATTACCGACAACCTCTTTGAACACCTGTGACCCGGTCCATTCCCAGTCTCCAATCATATTCTTCAAAGGAATCCGGCCTTGTTGAGCCTGCTCGCAGGCTTGCCGCCATTCGGACTTGGCGCAAAGGCGTTTTCCGGCGATTGCACAAGTCTTTTCGGCCTTTCGTAAATCTCCGCTGAACGTCTGATCAATCTCAATACAGAAACCTCCTCGTTCGGCGGCCACTCCAATCATGCCCTCTGGACAGGACGACGGAGCACCTGTCGTGATGATCTGTTTCTGATCGTCACGCTGTTTCGACGAGTTCCCGCTCAATTGCAACTCCGTGATCGTAATGCCGCTGTTGGCGCTCCCAATGGGCGTCGTAAGAGTAATCAGCACTTCACCGGGAGCAACATTTGCCGGGATGTGAATTGGAACCTCCACAATTTGAGGACTGCTGAGGTAGGTGCCAAGTTCAATCTCTGGCACGCTGAGCTTCACCTTGGCCCCGACAAGGTTTTTTCCTCGAAGCTTGAGAGTAGCGGAATTCCCGGCCGGAACCCTATTGGGAATGACTTCAGTAAGGCTCGGCTGCATTTGCTCCCGGGTACCCCGCGTGACCGACAGGGTGATATCGGTGGGGCTGCTTTCAAACATTGATACCATGCCTTCATCGTCTATGGTGTAGATGACGCGCCCCGCTTCGTCCTTGAAGGTTTCCTTGGCCTCGGCGAACGCCACAGGTCCTCCGATTCCGGAGATTCCAACAACGAACAAAATGATCCATTTCACTGGCGGTCGCATCTCGTCCTGCTCCCCAATCCATAATTTTTATCATACTGTGGCTACTAACTGAAATGGGGTCCATTCCATTGGGAATTGTAGCCCTAGAAATACGAGAGCTGAAAAACACGAAGGGCGAGATTCCCTTTCGAGAACCTCGCCCCCTCGGAGACCCATCCCCTCCCCTTTGTAAGGGGAGGAAGGGTGGGGTAGAATCGCCTCTACCTCCCCTCACCCCTCCTTACAAAGGAGGGGTTTGTTGCGAACTACAACCAGGTCACGCGCTCGGCCGGCCGCACATAGATCGGCTCTTCCACCTGGATACGCACGATCTCCTTGCCCGACTTGTTGAACCCGAGCACCGTGTCGTTGTACATCTCAAACTTGCGCCCGTGAATCTGGGTCTCAAACACCTTCGGCCCCGGAATCACGTCGTAG
>Ga0207684_10000989_pt1 | contig 31891 bp, 33 predicted proteins | sample KBSK5501metaG_FD_184342 | JGI IMG/M metagenome (GOLD analysis project Ga0207684, IMG submission 184342) | Corn, switchgrass and miscanthus rhizosphere microbial communities from Kellogg Biological Station, Michigan, USA - KBS K5-50-1 metaG... | ecosystem: Host-associated > Plants > Roots >... | reverse complement strand
ACCGGAGAGATTGAAGATCCAGTCGTTGTTGATCTTGACCCAGAAGGCAGCGATGGTGGCGACTCGGCGCGTGATCGGATCGCCGTGCTGTATCGCGTCGTTCAGGTCCGCCTGGCCGCGGATCCCCTGCCGGAAGAGCTCGCGCAGGGTGTAGAGGCGTTGCATCCGCCGCTCACGCCAGCGGCGCACCTCCCCAAGACGCCACCGGGTCGCGCCGCGCCGCCCTGCCCGCACGGTCCAGCGCGCGAAGCGGCCACTTGGCTTCCCGGCGTGCGCCATGCGCGCCACGTGCGCCATGTGGCGTACTCGCGCCAATTGGCGGCGCAGCGTGGGGTCGAGCGGCGTGCGCGCCGTGGCGGGATGGCGCGGCTGTCGGTCGGCGATGGGCGCCTCAGCGCTGCGGTCGTCCGAGGGCGATGCGTGCGGACGGAGCGAGCGCCACAGCGCGCCTGAGGGAAGGCGGAGTCGGCCCACCGCCTGCGCCCAGATCAGCAAGCGCCCCAGAGCCACTGATGCGTGCGCTGACGCGGGAGCGCTGTCTGTGCGGTCGTCCGTGTCGTCGCTGCGCTCGCTGCAATTGCACATGGTGGTCCCCTAGTATCCCTCCAAAGCGTCTCCTGGGCGTGACGGTGCGGCGTAGACCTCTGGTCCCTGTCTGGTTCCTGTGTAGTTCAGGCAGGGCGCGTATTGGCGGTCCGGTCGTTGCACGAGCTGCTCTCGACCGCTCTAGACTCTCGACACGTGAGCTTGCGTGCTCATGTGTCATGTCGTCATACACTGACCCCTTGAGACCGCACGAGAGGTGGTTAGGGATGATGTCCCGACCATCGATCACGCGCATTGAGAAGTAGCAGTCCTGTGCCGCCCAGGAGCAGGCCGGGCAGGAGACCGAGCGCCCCATAGAGGCGCAGGCCCACCAGAGCCGCCACCAATCCGCCGGTGATCAAGGCGCCACCCAACACGGTACTGATCGTATAGGTCGTGATGATGGTCATCTGCCGTCGTACGCGCGTCCTCTTCATGCGTCGCCTCATTTCATCTTGGCGCTGAACCGGCATGCCGGCGCGTCAGGGACAGGAGGCGTGACAACGGTACTCGCGCTGTTCCTTGTCGCAGGCATGCCTCACACACAGAGCCGTGGGTCGCGGACACGGAGGCGGCTGGTGAGCTGAGTGAGCATGGCGCCTTGATGGCAGCCGGATGACAGCCGTTGGCGCGTTACCGTACACTACACGCCTGGCTCATAGGGGTCTCAGCGCTCCTGCGAACGCATGTGCGACGCTTGTCGCGTGGCGTGCTGTTGGGCGACGAGTTCCATGTAGCGCGTCCGTCCAATCAGGTGAGTGATGTCCTCGTCGAGGTAGTCATCGGTGAGGCCAAACGAGAGCCGTTCGGCTCGTGCGTCCTTGAGCAGCTGTTTGGCCTGTGTCTCCGCGTGTTGCAGCGACCGCATCAGTTCATCCACCTGCGTCATCAGATCCATCTCCGTACGACTCCCTCCTTGTGTCGTGCATCGGAAGGCGACACAGGCCGCCTCCCTCCTCACGAGCCTCCGCGCTCGTGTCCATCCTCTCGCCGGCGCCTCTCGCCGGCGCCTCTTCAAGCGCCCATGCGCGCATCCTGTGAGGGTTTATGCGGCGCCGTTCTCTTTGCGCGTCACGGTCACCTGGGGGTGTGCGGCATGCAGGCGCGCGGTATACTCGACAATGCGTCTCAGCGCCTCCACGGTGTGGTTATTCATCATCGGGACGCTCGACCGCCTCTTCATCAAGGAGGTCAGATATATCCTCGTTGACCACCAATACGCCCGCTGGACCAGGGGCGCGTGCTGACGCATCAGTCACCCGAGATGGGGGAAGCAGCCGCTGGCGGCGCGCGATCGAGAGCACGCGCCGCCCGAGCGCCGCCTCCGCGTGTTCACGCCGCATTGCCGGTATGGTGTAGGTCAACTCCACGAAGAGGCGCCAGAGCAGCACGACCACGAGGAGGCACAGGCCAAGCGCGGCGAGCACACTGCCGTATGGCGTCCGCTCCAGCAGCCGGTTGAAGGCGTCCGGCTTAAGCAATACGATGACGAACACCAGGGGGACGGGAAGCGTCTGTACGATGGCGCCAAGCGCGCCCCAACTCGTCGCACGCCGTGATCCACGCGCTCCACGAGGCGCGCGCGCCCAGTGAATCCAGGCCGTGATCGCATTCAACGCCAGAGCGCACAGCAAGCCGGCTAAGAGGAGTTGTCCGTTCATGGGGGAGTTCCTTTCACACCACGGGCGACCACAAGGCCTGCGATCGCGCGCAGGAGGCGGCAGAGAGGGGTGAAGACAACGTTGCTTAGCCAGCCGCTCGAAGGTGCCATGGAGGCGACCACCTGTGTCGCCCTAGCCCACGCCAGGCTATCCTCGCAAGAATCGCCTGCTTCGTCAAGTCCACCGCCATCTGTGGCTATGCTTCTTCCTCCATAGAAGGCGCCGCCTGCGATGCGGCGTGCGTCACCAGAGCTGTGGCTGCGGTCGCCGCAGCGGTGGTCGCCAGTCCCTGCGCCAGCTTCTGCGCCTGCTCCAGCATGCGGTCGCGCGTAGGTCCCATCATCTGCTACTCCAGTTGCGGGGGCTTGCCGCTTAGTCCGATCGCCGCGCCGATCGCCACCGCCACCAGCGCGACGAGGAGCGGATTCTGCTCTATCGCGCGCTGGAGCCAGCCCGCCGCGCACTGCGATTGCTCGCGTACTTGCTGTTGCGCCTGAGCGCCTAGCTCCCCGGCGGTCTCGCGCGCCTGCTCGGCCAGCGCGGCTGCCTTCTCACCCGCCTGTCCGGCCACATCGGTCGCCCTTTGCCGGGCCTCGCTCGCCTTCGCCATCGCGTTGGTTCCCTGCGCCAGCAGCCAGGTCAGTCCGCTGACCAGCGCGCCCATCAGCGCGGGGTCCTGCCGGATGGACTCCCACAGCGCGCTCGCCGCCTCCATCGTAGCAGTCGAGGCGTTGCGCGCCTGCTCGCCCGCGCGTTCGACGCTGTGTTCCGCTCCCGCGACCGCCGCGCGGCCTGAGTTCAACAGCGCTGCGATGAGTCCTGGCAGCGCCGCCATGAACTGTGGACTGTTGCGCAGCGTGTTGAGCAATTGCGTCAGCGCCTCGACTGTCGCATTGGTCGCCGTCCGCGCCGCGCCCGCGACGTGTTCCGCCGCGCCGCTGGCAGCGTCCTGCGCAGCGGATCTGGCCGCGTTGACCGCCTGCCCCGCCAGATGGCTGGGCGTCAGCCGCCCCTGGATCTCGTCGATCGTCTGGCTCATGCCGTCGCGTGTCTGCTCGATCTGTCGGCAGAGGTCGTCCATCTGCGGCGGTGTGTCCGCTGTGTCGAATGGGGCGAGCTGGTATGGGAGAACAGGTTCCATCGGCGCCTCTCCTTCCGTGTCAGCGTGGAACGAGTCACGAGTGCGCTACTGCTTCTTGTCGGCGTCCTGGCTGTCATCCTGACTCGTGCTGCGCAGGAAGCGCGCGCCGACCAGACCCAAGGCGAGCGCTCCCGCGACAAAGACCGCTGGCTGCTTCTTGGCGAAGTCCTCGATGTCGTGCGCGATCTCTTCGGGCGTCGTCGTGCGCAGCCAGTGCGCCAGCTTCTCGATCTGCTCCGCGGCCAGGTCGGTATATTGCGACAACTCGCCCAGATTGTTCTCACGCAGCCGGTCACCCACCGCGTTGACCGCGCCCGCTGCGCTATCGAGCCCCTCAGCGGCGGAGGTCATCTGCTGCTGCGCCACCGCCGAGGCCTGATCCTTCACTTGCTCGGCGATGGGACCGACGTGCTCACGCATCGTATCAACGAGCGGACCCACCTGCTCGCGTATCGTGTCGATGGCAGGCGCGGTCTGCTCGCGTACGAACTCCGTCGCCTGCCCCACGCCCTGGCGCGTTGCTTCTACGGCGTGTCCGGCGGCGTCCTGCGCCGCTCCGACGGCGGCCTGCACCGGCGAGCCATCGGCTGGCGCCGCTCCCATGCCGGTCTCCGGGCCAGGAACGCCCAACGCCACCGGAGGCGCCACGGGGGGAATGGGACTAGTCGGCGGCTGGTCGGTCGCAACATCTATAGGCGCGCCAGTGCTTTCTGTGATTGGCGCGGTTGGCTCCGGCAGCGGCGTCTGGTTCATGCCTCTGAGATCGTCCCTGCGCACGCGCAGCTGGACGCCATTCCCGTCGCTGTGGTCGATGGCGGCGCGTGGAATGTAGGCGTCGTGGCCGAATAGCCGTCCCTTGTGGACGACGAGGAAGTCGTCTTTGTCCTGCCGATCGCTCACCGTCCCCAGCTTCTCGCCGCCCGCGTCGTAGACCGACGCGCCTGGTGGATAGGTCGCGCTTCCTGCGCCCATCGCGGCGTCCGCAGCATCCGAAACTTCAGCACGTCCTTGTTGATCCATTCTCTGCATCCTTTCTGCTCAATCTGACCGCTGGCCAGATGGCCCTCGCTTGCGCCGGACGGCGCTTCACCTGTGCTAGTATGCGCTCATTCGCTGCTGGCGCTGGGCGGCGCGCTGCTCACTGTACTGCTGCAGGGAGTGGTGAATGCCATCGAGATGGCTCAAATGGTAGATCAGCGCCACCGCCGCGCCGAGAGTACCCGCCAAGAGCGCGATGGCCAGGCTAAAGAGCGCAGAGGTGTCCACGCTCAGCTGATGGTTCGGCTCGGTGATGAACAACACGACCGCGCAGGCGGTCGCCGCGGCAAACCCCGCGTAGAAGAAGCCCTTGAGCATCGCGCTGATCACATGCCAGACGAACGCCATGACGCGTTTCATCGTCTCTTCCTCCTGTCTGCCTATCGGCTTCACCAGCGCAGCCAGACAGCTGTCGTGCACGGCCTGCTGGGCCAGTCTCTTCGCGCTCTCTGCACCTGTGATAGCTGAACAGGCGCGTGCGCTGCGAGCGCGGCGTAGATGCCGCGCCTCCATCCTTGCCCATACCCCCCTGGCCCGCTGGGCAACGATCTCCCCGCTCACCAGGCTGTGCAGCTCTCTTCCACCCTGCGCTGTGGTGGCGCACGAGCCGCTCGGCAGTCGACACAGTACCGCTCGCCGAGAGCTGGACATCCTTGCCCCGCACGCTGACGCCGAGCCCATCCGTTGCTGCAGAGGCCGCACCTTCCTTGAGGACTGTCGCCTCTGCCTGATAACGCTAGTATGCCTGCATCAGGCGAGGCGCGCTAGCCCTCAAACGTCGATTTTGACGAAGGTTTTCCCCCTGATGGCTGTTTCCGTGCCGCACCATCGTCCCTCCCATTCCTTGCGTGGGGTGTTGTCTCAGCGTCGTCGGCTCCCTCCATAGATAAACGGCCTACTACAACCCCATCGGTCGTCCCCTTGTCTTCTTTCCACATGACGTCACGTGATAGCGCGAACACCGTGGGACGCAGTCAGCGCATTGTCAGGTGGCACAATCACTGGAACCAGAGGAATATCGCACCCGTATCCCTGCCACTCTCGCGCGACAATGATGTCCTGCGGCTTGAGTGCGCGCCAGACCGTGGACACGGCGTCTTGCTCCAGATGGCGGTAGACAAAGCGCGCCTCCGTTCTGGCGGCGCGCTGGGCGGTTGCGCTCCTGACCGCCGCGGAGAGCACGGTCATCCCGTATTGCTGCGCGCGCAATTGCCAGGGCGCGCTCGAGGCGCCGGCAGCGCAGGCGCTACGTGATCTGGTGCGCCAGCATGCGCAGTTGCTCTGAGGCGCGGCGCCACTGCGAGGACCGACAGGCCGCTGGCCCAAACGCATACGGGCGCGGCGTGCTCGCGATGCATCCTTGGCTGAGCGCCTGGCTGCTGTGTAGGCGTGGCGCATCTCGCGGTGAGCGCCTGCTCGCGCAGGTCGCCAGACGCCGCACGGCATTCTTGCTCTTCGGGAGCGCTCATGAACAGCCTTCAGCTGGAACGGTCTTCCACGAGCTCCAGCCGTGTCTTATCCGCCAAGACCATGGCAGCGCGCCACACACCGCCCCGGTCTACGTCCCCAGTCTTCCACATCGAAAAGTCGATGATGCGCTGCCCCCGATACGTCGAGCCGGGTTGCTCGCGGGTATCAGCCAGTTGCCGTATCGCCAGCAGCTCCTGATGGGTCAGGTACAGCACGTCATTCGCCATGCCGACCCGCCGCACCTGGTGCAATAGCGAGTACCGGTCAGCGAGCCAGGTCCACGCCTTGGCGATCGGACCTTGATCAGCGAGTGATCCCTTGAAGGGTGGAGAGTTGGCACGCTTGATGTCAAAGAGCACCGGGCGCCCCGTGTAGTGACACCCGTCGACGTCCTGACATTCCCCGTGGAGGATCACCTTGCCGCGCCCGCCATGCCTGGCAACCAGATTCGCCAGCTCATGCGGGCGCACGTCGAACGTCTCGCTGCCACCAGCGGCAAGGTGCAGAGGATACCACCTGGGATCGTGTGGGTTCGTTGCAGAGTGGGTGAGCGGCAAAAGCGCCTCATCGCCCATCATGATGGCGGCGGAGGCGATGGTGAGGGCGCGGCTGCTGGGGTTGTGCAGCGTGAAGCGAACATAGTGCGCAGCCGACGCGCCAGCGGAGTCCACCCATTCGTTGATGGGCAGGCTGATGTGCGGGCGCCCGTGTGCGCGCCACCCCAGAGCCTCGGGAACCGCCACGATTGCAGCCCGTGCGCGAGAGACATACGCGTGTAGCGCTTGGATCACGTTCATCCTCTCATCGCCCTGATGCGCCGATCATCGGCGCCCGCCATATGCGCATTCTGCGCTTTCCCGAACGATGGAGGGAAGACCAGACCCACCATCGGGCTACGGGTCTGCCGGGTGTCTGACCGAAGGCACGGAACGGTCGGCGCCAGTCCCACGCCACCATGTCGCCTGCCCCGCCATTGCCCAGCTGTCGGCGCCGCCAGGGACGGGGTTCTTGGTGTTCGGGCGCGCGCCATCCTTGGCCGTCATCGAACGCGTCAAGACTGCTCTGGGCCATCGTGGTGCGCGTGCCGTCATACTGAAGCGGTGAAAGCTTAGCGCTCCAGTACGACCGGGGAACAAACCGCTGCATCTGATGCTAGCCTGTGGATATGCTCCCCGAAACGCAAGGGTGAGTACAGTTTATGTGTCTAGCAGGCCATGGCGAGGTGTGTACTGAAACCGGCTTCCTTGTTGCAGAACGTATGGCAGGACAGACTATCCACCTTATATCTGCCTCGTTGATGTCGTACAATTGCGTCGCGCGAGAAGCGCCGATTTTAAGCGGCTTTGCCGCATGCGAGCGGTGAAAAACCAAGTACCTGCCTTCCAGACAGGCGCCCTATCTGTGATGCAACATCATTTTTGGTTGGTTAGTAGGAGTTTGACAACCTATTCATCTATTTCTTGCTCTGCTTCCACATCCACCTCATTCAAAGACGCTTGTATGCTACGCAGTTTCTCTACTAGCAGGACACTAGTTTGTTCGATCGAGTAATTGCTGAGCGAGACATAGCCTATGGTCGAAGGAATGCCTGGCAGGTCAATGGGGTCAACTTTGACCTGGAGTAAATACTCGGCGCCACGATCATGGAGGAGACGGTCAGTTGCATAGCGGAGCTCGAGCGTGGTCCAGATGCGGTCCAGGTAATCGTGTGAGACCAGAAGTACACAGAAGCGGGATGCTTCAGAAAACACCTGTTGGAAGTGGCAAGCAAGATCTTTTCCCCAAAGATCTGCGGCAAAATAGTCATCGTAGAATACCCGAAACCCCGCTTCTGTAGCCGCGTCGGCCAGATACTTTGCCATATTACGTTGGGGTCCAGCAAAGGAGATGGCAACATCATACGCGAAGTGGTCGGAAGCCTCACGGTGTCTGCCTGCAGCAAGTGACGGAGGATTGGATAGTGAGGTGATCGCCGGATGGGTAGCGGACGCGTTCGGCACTGGCGTCGGTGGCACGGACGGCGACTCCGCTGAAGGGAGTGACGGCGCTGCAGATCGAGTCAGGCCAGCTAGAAACTTCTCACGGACAGCCACATACTCCCCGATTGTCTTCACATTTCGGTACTGACGAATGTTCTGCGCAGCCGTTACCGTCCACACCAGTGGGGAGCCTGCCTCAGGCGATTGATAGCTCGATCCAGCACACACGCTCGACGCTTGCAACAGCCTCAATACCTTGGCCAGCGTCAGTTCCGACACGCCGAAGCGTTCGCGCAGTTCTCCTGCCGTGAGCTGCGGCGTCGCCGCCCCAGCGCGATACTTCTCAATGAGCATGCCCAGCGCGTACAGGAATCCATCAAGGTCTTCCCCGAGGCCATCGTAGATGTGTGTCTCATAACAGTGGAGGAGGGCAGACATACTAAGAGGGTGTTATGAACCACCGATCAACCTGAGCAGTTTGGGGAGCAAGAGGCAGACGAAGGCGGCGAAATACAGCCCAGCCAGCATGGCAGGAAGGCGCTCGTAGTCGCGCGCGAGGCGACGGAAGCGGCTTGCCCAAGCGAAACTCCGCTCGACTACCCACCTCTTGGGCAGCAGGACAAAGCCGCGGCTCCCCTCCGGGCGCTGAACGACGACCAAGCGGATGCCCTGCTCCTGCGCCGCCGCATGTGACGCGCGCTGCACAACTCGTGGAGAGCAGGCGCGTCAACGGTCAGCCACGTCAGCGCGTCGTGGCGCATCTGGCGACCATAGACGAGGCGACGATGGTGAGCTTTGACACGCGCCGCGCCTTTTGGGACGCGATACGCGACCACCTTGACCAGTTGCGTCGCGCTGGCGTGATAGACGAGACGCAACAAGACGAGATTGACGCCACGCTCGCGCGTACCGTTCCACACCCAACGCAGGAGGAATGGAACGCCTATAACGCCGGATTGGCTCGCAGCAGGAAGGGACAGAGAGACATCACGGAGGAAGGGGCGCACATCCAAGAGTTATGGAGCGCCTTCAACAAGCGCAATTGATAGGGTACGGCGTAATGGCTGCACTTCTGCGGCCCCCTCCTGCCCTTGTCACTCCTCACTAACTTGGGGGAGGATGGCGCTCACTCTACCGCTGGGAGTAGTGGAGGGCAAGCGTTGCTGGATGCGCGCCTGCTGAGGATTCTGTGATTGCAGGAAGGGCGTGCGCGGTGCTAGATTGAAGGGCAGGCCACAAACATCCCCCGACTCACTTGATGGAGCGCACAATGTTCACCTCTCACGGGGTGCTCTCCCCAGTTCAATTGGTCGGCCCGCTCGGTGTCTTGGTGGTCGGGCTGGCGTTTTGGGGCTGGATGTATCGCGACATGGTCACCAACAATGACTTATTATCTGACGAGAAGCAGAACTGGGCGTTTGCCTTTATCCTGCTCAACATCTTCGGCGCGCTGCTCTATTGCCTGAACGTCTACAGAAATCGGCGCTGACTTCTGCTTATCAACTTTCTCTGCAGAATCGGCACTTGCACAATGAGTGGTTCGATTTCATCACTCCTTGTGCAAAACCGCAAAGCCGCGCCAATCGAGATTTGTCCACCGACTTGTCCCCACCCATGGTGGTGGCAGCAATCATGGCAGCGCTGCGTGGGAACGAAACGAAATCACGTCATTCGGCTTGACGGATCAGCCTGGCTGCTCTGGGGTGGGCAGCTGTTGGAGTGGCCGGCACGGGGCGACGGCGCGCGGTGGCCATTGCCACCTGCTGCGAGTCACCTCGAGATCTTGACGCCGCGCTCGCTCGTGGCTATGCTGCATGCAGGCTATCCGCTCGATGTGCATATCAGTGCGGACAAGGCTGGGTTAAGCCCAACCGTTGGAGATCCATAAACAGCGTGCTATGACACTCATCAATAAATCAGCTTTGCCGAGCGGATTTGACAGCAGAGGGTTAAGAGTTGTCCTCTTCAGCTTTTTCTGCTCGCCTGGAGCAAATAGCGATGTCAAGCCACTTCTATGCCAAACAGTAATGCAACAGCAACCATCAATTAGCTGCTTGACCCGAGTATATCATGGACCGGAATCTTCTTAAGAACGTCCCTTGAAAATAGCCGAAGCCGGGTAGGAGATGATCGGCCATACGAGCGTCAGGTGACCATTTTCATCCCCTCCGCTGCCGCAAAGCGGCATCTCGCTTGTTTTGCAAAGGAGTACGGGGCTTGCCATTCAATGGCAGCTACCGTTTCCGGGGCGCAGAAGCCTGGTCAATGGCACGAAACTCCTCGTCGCTGAGTTCCCAGGTGAGGGTCTCCGTATTCTCCCGCGCATGGCGCGCGCTAGTTGCCCCTGGAATGGGAATGATATGCTCATCTCGCTGCAGCAGCCAGTTCAGCGCCACCTGACTTGTGCTCTTGCCGCGCTGCTGGGCAATCGTCTGGAGCGTGCTCTGAAGCGCCTCGGTTGCCTTGCCACCTCTAGTAGGTGACATGTTCGCCACCAGCTGCCCGCTTGCCAACGGCCTGTAGGCCACTAGCGCCACAGTCAGTTCGCGACAGGCATCCAGCACGCCATTGACCTCCGGCTGGCGATGCAGCAGGTTATAGTAGACCTGGTTGGCGGCCAGGGGAATGTGATAGCGAGCGAGCCGCTCTGCCGCCCGTCGCATCTGCGCCGCGTTGCAGTTACTCACGCCTACGGCTCGTATCGTTCCCGCTTGCACCACGTGCGCCATCTGATCCATCACCGCTTCGATCTTCGTCAGCGGAAAGTGCATGTAATACAGATCAATGGTTGGCACACCCAGTCGCGCGAGGCTGCCATCGAGCGCTTTTTGAAAGCCATGCAAGGGCAGGGGCATATACTTGCTGGCAATGATCGTTGGTCGCCCATCTTGTTTGAGACAGGCGCCCAGAAGGCGTTCTGATTTCCCAACGCCATAGAGTTCAGCAGTGTCGAAGAAATTCATGCCTTCGTCCAGGTACGCTTGGAACGCCTCGAATACCGCCTGATCATTCTTCCCACTGGCCCATTTGTTGGTCCCCACACCGAGCGGTGAGACGGTCAGCCCGGATGCGCCAAGTGCCCGGCGAGCGTACAGCGCTTGCGCCATGCGTTCCCCCTCCTGTTAATGCAACCATTTGTTGCGTTATCTCTACTGAGTGACAGAAGCGACATAGGCGCCTCAGCGTTGACGTGTACCATTACCTCTCAGATGACGGTATCAGGCTGAACAAGGTAGCCAGGCACAACGCGCGCATGCGTTCGGGTGAGATGGCTGGGTTGCCAAGGGTGGCCTGGACCGCGAGGCCGTCAATGACCGCGGCGATCTGCGGCGCGACCATGTCCGCGTCGAGCTGGGCAAACTCGCCGGTACCTACTCCTTCTCTGACGATGCGCGCCAGGAAACGTGTCCAGCGCTGGTGTTGACGCTCGCTCACGGCGCGCAGTCGCTCGTTTCGTGTGGCCTCGCCCCAGAACGTCAGCCAAAGGCGCCACTCGTCACGCACCTCATCGGTCGTCGGCAGACTCGCTTCCACCAGACGTTCCAGCCGCTCGCGGGCGGAGTGCGCGCCCGCCAGCGCCGCGCGGAAGGCGATACCGGTATCGGTGATCTTGTCGAGCAGCGCCGCCTCCAGCACGGTTTCCTTGTCGCGGAAGTAGTGGACCACGGTGCCGGTGCTGAGACCAGCCGTCTCGGCGATGTCGCGCATCGTGACGCGCTCGTAGCCGTGAGTCACAATACACGTCCGCGCCGCGCGCAGCACCTGCGCCCGCCGCTCTGCCTCGCGGAGTCCCAACCGTGGCGGCATCGCACCCTCCCGCTCATATCCCGCTCGTGTCCCTGCTCTGGCCAGGGATTGTACACCTTGATTGTAATTCGAACGTTCGTTATACAATACGTATCGCGACGATGATGGCCACAGGCGTGTGGCACAGCCGCGTCGAGGGATCAGGCAGAGATCGAGCAGAGAAGGTCGAGGAGGGCCATCCGATGGTAATGACGACCAACTTGGGATATCCGCGCATCGGGCGCGACCGGGAACTGAAGCGCGCCTGCGAAGCCTATTGGGCGGGCGAGATCGCGCAGGACGAGTTGCTCCACGTCGGCGCGTCACTGCGCCAGACACACTGGTCAGTTCAGCGCGACGCGGGCATTGAACTCATCCCCGTCAACGATTTCACGCTCTACGATCACGTCTTGGATGCAATTGCGCTCGTTGGAGCTGTCCCTGAGCGATTTCGATCGGAGGGGGAGACTGTCGATCTTGACACCTATTTTGCCATGGCGCGCGGGGCGCAACGCGGCGACCTTGACGAGCCAGCGATGGAGATGACCAAGTGGTTCGACACGAACTACCACCACCTCGTCCCTGAATGGCGCAGGGACCAAGAGTTCCGATTGGCGTCAATGAAACCATTCGATGAATTGGCCGAGGCGCAGGCGCTTGGGATAGACACAAAGGTTGTCCTCCTCGGGCCATTCAGTCTCGCGCTACTCGGCAAGGCTCAAGACGGCGTGGATGCGCTCAATGAGACGCTTCCAGCGCTTACCGAGGTCTATTCTGACGTGATTGAGCGTCTGGCCGCCGCCGGCGCTGGATGGATCCAACTCGATGAGCCTTGCCTGGTCCAAGATCGCACCGCTGAGGAGCTCGCTGCTCTACGCATCGTGTATGAGAAGCTCGCCTATCACCAGGGCGCAATGAAGCTGCTCGTCCAGACCTATTTTGGTCATGTCGGCGCAAGCTACGAGACACTAGTCAACCTTCCAGTGGATGGCGTCGGTCTTGATCTGGTTCGCGGGCGAAGTGAGCATCTCGCACATCTCCGCGAGCATGGCCTGCCGGACGACAAGATCCTCGTCGCGGGAATCATTGACGGCCGCAATGTCTGGCGCACAGATCTGACCCAGGCGCTTCCGCTCGTGGAGGAGGTGGTCTCTCTCGTCCCCAGCCAGCGCCTTCAGATCGCCCCATCATGTTCGTTGCTGCATGTTCCCTATGACGCCACCCGCGAAACTGGAATAGACGCCGAGATAGCGGGCTGGCTGGCGTTCGCCGAGCAGAAACTCGACGAGATCGCCCTGCTTGGACGCGCCATGAACGAGGGCAGCACCGCTGTCGAAGACGAGCTTGCGGCAAGCGCCGAAGCCACTGCTCGGCGCGCTGCGTCGCCGCATCGGCAGAACTCCTTGGTGCGCGCTCGACTTGCGGACGAGCGCGAAACATCTCGCGTTTCCCACGAGGAGAGGCGTTCGCTGCAGGAGAAGCAACTCGATCTTCCATTGTTCCCGACGACGACGATCGGCTCATTCCCGCAGACCGCCGAGGTTCGGCGAATGCGGCGCCAGGTCGAAACCGGCCAGATCTCTCAGGAAGACTATGACCAGTTCATTGAACGATCTATCGCCGACGCCATCGCGCGACAGGAGGCGCTCGGGCTGGATGTCTTGGTGCATGGCGAGTTCGAGCGCAATGACATGGTGCAATATTTCGGCGAGCAGCTCTCGGGCTTTGCCTTCACACGCCACGGGTGGGTGCAATCCTACGGTTCGCGCTGCGTACGCCCGCCCATCATCTATGGCGATGTTGCTCGTCCACATGCCATGACGGTCCGTTGGAGCGCTTACGCACAATCACTCACCGACAAACCCGTGAAAGCGATGCTGACAGGCCCAGTGACGATTCTCAACTGGTCCTTTGTGCGTGACGACCAGCCGAGATCGGAGACCAGCCGCCAGATTGCGTTTGCGCTCAAGGATGAGGTAGCGGACCTGGAACACGCGGGACTTCGCGTCATACAGATTGACGAGCCTGCGCTACGCGAAGGTCTGCCGCTTCGCAGAGGCGAGTGGGAGCGGTATCTTTCATGGGCAGTAGCGTGCTTCCGGATCGCCGCCTCGGGCGCTGGCCCTGCTACCCAGGTGCATACGCACATGTGCTACAGCGACTTCGGCGACATCATCGCGGCCATCTCCGCGCTCGATGCTGATGTGCTGTCGATCGAGAACTCGCGCTCAGGCGGCGAACTGCTCCAGGTCTTCCGCCACACTGGCTATGACAAAGCCATTGGGCCGGGCGTCTACGATATCCATTCCCCGCGCGTGCCGAGCGAGCAGGAGATTGTGGATGCGCTTGAGGCCACCGTCTCCGTCCTCCCTGCACAGAACGTGTGGGTAAATCCCGACTGCGGTCTCAAGACGCGCGCCTGGGAGCAGGTGACACCGGCGCTTGAACACCTCGTGGCCGCCGCGCGACGCCTCCGTGCAGAGGCGCAGACCCTGGGATGAGTGGTTCGAGAGCTAAAAGGTAATGAGGAGATGTGGCTCCTGTTCGAACTAGAGCCCGAGCAGGGGCCATATTTGACTGAGAACGAGATGGCGCTCCACAAAGCGCACCATGAGGATATTAGCTGCTCTGAACCTCTCTATAGGGCCCATCTCACGGCAGCTAACCGCAGCAAAATGATGTCAAAGTTAGGTGATAAAGGAGGTGCGTACAGAAACAGAAAAGCCAGGCACTGCCTGGCTTTATGGTGATTGTCGCTGGCTTGGTGAGCCCCGTCGGACTCGAACCGAGAACCCGCTGATCAAGAGTTAGCCTCTTCAGCTTTTTCTGCTTGCCTGGCGGAAACGGCCATGTGAAGCCACTTCCATGCCATTCGGTAATGCAACACTAACCTTCAGTTAGCTGCTTGACCAAGTATACCAAAGTACGCAATCTTGCACGGATATGGTGGCCATGCAAGAACACCAGAGACTGGACCGCAATCCCTGGTCAGCGACGAGAGCGACCTCTAGAGAGGCCGCATGGCAGGGATGCGAGTCCGATCAGTAAAGATACCAAGAACTCATGACGCCCGTTGCCACTGTACTGTGAGCCACTTCAGATCTCCTTCGTCAGATGGCGGGGAGGTCTCATTTTTGCACCACGTGGTTATGCGCTTTACAGTAGGCAATTGGAAGGGGCGATAGCCATCACCTCGATGGCGACGTAGTCTCATGCGTCGACCATGGCGCTCACCAAAATGACATGCAGCGTCCGCGGACCATGCACTCCTTCTACGCGGGAGAGTTCGATGTCGCTGGTCGCGGACGGCCCAGAAATGAACGTCATCGGGCGCGCGGAGGTTAGCGACAGCTGCGCGATGCCCTCAGGGACGATGCCCACCACCTGATCCTCGAACACCACACAGATGTGCCGATCGGGAATCAGCGACAGCGCGCGGCGTCCCTGTCGCACACCTCCATCCAGCACGATCGTTCCTGTCTGGGCAATTGCCAGCGCACAGCCCGTCAGTATAGCGTCGCAGCCATCCAACGCCGCATATGAGAGCGCCGGCGCGTCGCGCATGACCAAGACACCCGCTGGAAGCCACTCGGCCGGCGCATCGGCTGGCAAAACCAGGCGCTGGATACCATAGCGCTCGCAGGCGTCGGCAATGGTGGATGTGAGCGTCGCTGGGTCGGCGCGGTCAACGTGGGCCTTGTAGTCCTCTAAGCGCTCGATGAACTGCTCAACGATCGCGCTGCGCTGGCGCTCATCCCGCAGCGCATAATCGTGTGGGATCTGCGCCGCTTCAGACGTATCGGTAACGGCAGTACGGATGGCACGCAAGAACGCCGCTTTCGCAGAGGTGTCAGTACTCATCTAGGCGCTCACCGCCTTCCGCCGCCGATGACGTTCACGCCACCACTCGCGAAAGGATTGTTTTGGCAAGGGCTGCAGATCGCGCGCCTGTGACCACCCGGCGAGCGGACCGGGCAGGTGGTCAATCACCCCATCATGCACAAATACGCGCTGGCCCACTCGCCCCAGGCGCTGGGCGCGCTCATAGCGCGTGGGACTAGCAAAGATGGCGGCAAGCTGACGCATTGCTACTGCCTCGGGGTTCCATGACCCCGCGGACGCTCCCACTTGCCCACGCAAGTGCAACAACACCTCGGGGATGTTGATCTTGACTGGGCACACCTCGTAGCATGCGCCACAGAGACTGGAGGCGTACGGCAGCGTCTTGGCGCGCTCGAGTCCCAGCAGTTGCGGTGTCAGGATCGCGCCGATGGGACCGGGATAGACCGAGCCATAGGCGTGACCGCCGGTCCGCGCGTAGACGGGACAGATATTGAGGCAAGCGCTGCAGCGGATGCAGCGCAGCGTCTGACGGCCGACCGCATCAGCAAGCACATTCGTGCGTCCGTTGTCGAGCAGGACGAGGTGAAACGCCTGTGGCCCATCCCCTGGAGTTACCCCCGTCCACAGGCTCGTGTAGGGGTTCATGCGCTCACCGGTGGAGCTGCGTGGCAGCAACTGAAGGAAGACGTCGAGGTCGCGGAAGGTAGGGATCACCTTCTCAATGCCCATCACCGTGATGAGCATGCGTGGCAGAGTGAGGCACATGCGCCCATTGCCCTCGCTCTCGACCACGCCCACCGCACCTGTCTCGGCCACCGCCACGTTCGCCCCGCTGATGGCTACCTCGGCGGAGAGAAACTGCTCGCGCAAATAGGCGCGCGGCGCCAGCCAAGGCCCTCGGCTCGTCGGACAGGTCCTGCCCGCGAGCGATGGTGCGACGGAAGAGGTCCCGGATCTCGCTGCGATTCTTGTGGATGGCGGGCACGAGGAGATGCGAGGAGGGCTCGTGCGCCAGCTGGATGATGAGCTCGGCGAGATCGGTCTCGACGGCGGTGATGCCCGCGCTGGCCAGGGCGTCATTCAGCTGTATCTCATCAGTAGTGAGCGACTTCACCTTGACGACGCGCTTCGCGCCGGCCTCCCGCACAAGCCGTGCGATGATCGTGTTCGCCTCGGCGGCGTCCCGGGCCCAGTGCACCCTGCCACCTGCTCGTGTGACTGCCCCCTCCAGTTGGAGGAGATAGTGATCCAAGTGGCGCAGCGTCTCGTCCTTGATGGCTGCTCCCGCTGCGCGTAACTCCTCCCAGTCCGTCAACTCCTCGACCACGCGAGCGCGTTTGGCCCGGATGGTCGTCGTCGCCTTCGTCAAGTTGCGCCGGAGCTGGGTGTTGGCTAACGCGGCCTTTGCGGCGGCGGGGAAGGCAGGCAAGACGGGCAAGGAGCGTCCTCGCGTTCTGGTGGCGACCATCTCTCATTCCCCTTCGACGCTGGCCAGGATCTCGGCCAGGTGCATCGCCCGTACCCCTGCGCGCAGGCGGTGGAGTCCTCCACCAATATGCATCAGGCAGGAGGTGTCAGCGGCGCAGAGCACCTCGGCGCCGGTATCTACTGACGCCTGTATAGAAGACGAAAGATAGTAGCCGCACTCGGCGATGCAGCCGCGCAGGACGTGGCGCTTGTGGCGCCGACGCGCTTTGGCGCGCCGCAGCGCTGTATCGAGTTCGGCGAAATCGCGGCAGCAGACAGTGCCCCACTCGCGGCATTTTAAGGAGTTCCAAAGGCCTTCCAGCGGGTGCAGGTCCGGGGCATAGCCCGGCAGTTGCTCGAGAGGGAGGCGCTTGGCCGCCCCACGGGCCAGAAACTCCTTGATCGGCTGGCTGCGCTGGAGCGGGGCCCCCTCCCAGAGGAGCAGGAGCGCGCCCGCCAACTTGCGCAGCAGGAGGCGCCGACACCGGACGACATCGGGGCTGTGGTAGGCCGCGGTTGGCGTTTGCCTGAGCAAGCGCTGATCGGCCGTGAGGGCGGCGCTCGCTGCGCGGTGATCCCGTGTCAAAGGCCCGCGCTAGACCGGTGTCTTGCCGTGGGGCGCCCAGGTGCGGACGTGGTGCGGACGTGGTGCGGACGTGGTGCGGCAGCCGGTCAAATCCGGCTTGATCCACCCAGACGATCACTCGGCCTTCGTCGGTCGCTTTTTTTTGAGCGCGGGCCCGCGCTGTTCCCACCAGAGGCGCACGGCCTCGTCGCGGCGCTGGGTCGCGCGCTCGCTGGGCCGCTGCACGCGGTACCCTAAGCGCTGCAGGAGACGCCCAAGGTGCGAGGGATGCGAGGTTACGCCAAAGGGGCGTCGGATGACCGCGCCCACGCGGGGGCACGTCCAGACCGGCCCGCGAAATCCAGCCGCTTCTGCCCCACGGGCGAGGAGCGCTGGCAGTTGGCCCAGTTGCGCTGGCGTCAGTTTGGGGGGGGACCGCGGGCCACATGGCGCCGCAACCCGTCCTCGACCCCTTGGGCGCGCGCTCGTGACAGCCACTGGCTCACGGCTCCACCGCTCACCCCGAGCGCGACGGCGCTGTCCTGCTGCTTCCAGCCCGCTTGTTTGAGCTCCCAAGCGCGTCTCCGCCGTCCTTCGCGCCAGTCCAGCCGGGCCGTCTTGGTATTCATGTCGCCAGCGTATCATCTCTTTCTCAACCTGTACAGGGATCAGTAACACGTCGCGCGCCTTGTCGCCGAGCATTGCCGTCGAGACCTCGGCGTTCTTGATGGCAAACGTCCCCCCAAAGCCACAGCACTCCGTCACGTGAGGGAGCTCGACCAGATCGATGCCCTTGACTGCCCGCAGGAGCTGCATGGGGATCTCACCGACACGCAAGACACGCAGACTGTGGCAGGTGGCATGGTAGGTGACCCGGTGTGGAAAGTACGCGCCGACATCGACGACGCCGAGCCGCTTCACCAGAAACTCGCCGAGTTCATAGACGCGAGGGACAAGCGCATCCACCTGCGCCACTAACCGCGCGTCGCCGGCATGGGCTGCCGCCGTCGGATACAAATCGCGCACCATGCCGACGCAGGAGGCGGAGGGGGCAACGATGGCCTCCACGTCGGATGCCTCAAAGACCTCCACAAAGTGGCGCACGAGCGTGAGCGCTTCGCGCTGGTAGCCCGTGTTGTAGTGCATCTGTCCGCAGCAGGTCTGCGCTTCGGGGAATACCACCGTATGGCCGAGGCGTTCGAGCACCTGGGTGGTGGCAATGCCCACCTGGGGAAACAGCGTATCGTTAAAACAGGTGATGAACAGCGCTACTCGCATGGGCGTCACCGCGGTCCGACGAGCGGTGACAGGCGGTACCAGCGCCGCGCGTTCTCGCTCCAGATCTGTCGTCGCTCGTCGTGAGACAGCTGAGCGGTCAGAGCAGCGAACACCTCTGCCCAGCGCTGGTACGTGGAGGCTAGTGTGATCACCGGCCAATCGCCGCCGAACAACGCGCGGCTCGGGCCAAATGCCGTCAGCGCATGCGTCACATATGGCACCAGATCCTCCGGCTGCCATCGATACCAATTTGCCTCCGTCACCAGCCCACTCAGTTTGCATGCTACATTCGGCAACTCCGCCAACGCCGAAAGGTGGTCGCGCCAGGGATCGAGCTTTCTCTCTCGGATCGACGGCTTGCCCAGGTGATCTAGCAGGAAAAGAACCGCAGGACATTCACGCGCCAGCTCCGTTACCGCCGGCAACTGGTCGTGCCGGATACAGATGTCGAACGAGAAGCCATACGCTTCCAGCAGGCGAACTCCCGCAACGAAGTCCGGCCGCTGGCAGAACGCGGGATCACGCTCATCTTGCAGGTTGCGCCGGACCCCCTTCACTAGCGGGCCGAGCGTCGAAAGCGCCTCCAAAAACGGACGGACCTGGTGGTCGTCATCCAATGGAGCCGCGGCTACTATGCCCTGGAGGCGTGAGTCCGTCTCGGCCAGCGACACGGCCCATTGGGCCTCATGCAGGGCATGCGGGGGAGCGACGTCAGTTTCCACATACACCATCCCGGTGATTGGGAGTCCATTCGTCTGCTCTCGATAGTCCGCTAGGCTATAGGGACGGTTGAGCGCTGGAAGCGAGTTGAGCCAGGGGCGAGGAAACTGCTGCGCGTCCCACAGGTGGACGTGCGCGTCGACGATGGGCAGGTCAAGCATGGAGGCCGTCTCCTCGTGTCGTTGACAGCTGTGCCACATCCTGCCACAACTCGTCGGGAATCGAGGTTTGCGCCAGGGTGAGCGTTTCCCTCAGCCGCTGCGGCTTGCTCATGCCGACAATCGTTGAGGCAATGCGCGGGTCTCGCAAAGAGAACTGCAGCGCCGCGGCCGCCAGCGGCGTCTGATAGCGCTCGCATAGGGCTTCCAAGGCAGAGGCGCTCTGAAGCTGATCCTCCGAAGCTTGGCTGTACATGTAGCGAGGATAGGCGCTCGGTCCCTTGGCGAGGATGCCCGAGCCATAGGGCGCCGCATTGAGCGCGGCGACTCCATGGCGCATGCAGACGTCCCAGAATGGGTCCGCCTCCTGGTTGAGCAGCGTGTAGCGATTGTGGCTGATCGCCACCTCGAAGAGATCCGTCTCGATAAACCGGGTCATCAGGTCGATCGGGCCGCCGGCCACTCCAAGGTGTTCGATCACGCTGTCTTCATGGAGACGCTGAAGCGCCGCAACCGGGCCACCGGGAGCCATGGCGGCTGCGAAGCCAATGTGTTCGGGGTCGTGCAGATAGCAGAGCTGCAAGCGGTCCATTCCCAGGAGTCGTAAACTGCGCTCGACGCTCCGGCGTATCTGGTCGCCGCTAAACGCTCCGGTCCTGAGATCGCGATCGGCCTTGGTTGCAAGGACGACCCCATTCGGCAGTCTGCCACACTCGCGCAGGACTACGCCTATGCGTCGCTCGCTCTCGCCGTCACCATATGACGCAGCGGTATCGAGGAAGGAGAACGGACTGTCTAGCGCCGCGCGAATGGTTGCGAGCGCCTGCTCCTCTCCGACGCCATAGGCGAAGGTCTCGGGCATGTCGCCCAATGGGGCGCAGCCAACGCAGAGTGATGGCACGAGCAGCCCTGTCGTCCCAAGCGGACGACGCTCCAGCGCAAGGTCAGGCATGCCATAAGCCTCCATTGTGCAGCGCGCCAGCCACTAGGCCGGCAAGAGGTCAGTCGTCGGTGTTGTTACGCGTGTGTGATTGACCAACTCGCCGATGCCGTCGATGCGGCAGCGCACGGCATCTCCCGGCGTGAGATAGACCGGAGGCTGGCGAAAACAGCCAACGCCTTTCGGCGTGCCAGTGGTGATGAGATCACCCGGCTCCAACGTAGCGAAGCGCGAGACGTACGCGATAATCTGCGCTACGGAGAAGATCATGTCCGCTGTCACGCCATCTTGCTGCAACCGATCGTTGACCCACAGTTGCAGGCGCAACTTCTGCGGATCGGGAAGCTCGTCGGTTGTCACAATGCAAGGGCCAACAGGGCAGAACGTATCGAGGCTCTTGCCGCGTGTCCATTGCCCATCGCCAAATTGCAGGTCACGGGCCGAGACGTCATTGACGACGGTGTAGCCGAAGACATATGACAGCGCCTCATCGGCTGACACGGCCCGACAGCGCCTGCCGATGATGACGCCCAGTTCGATCTCGGGGTCCACCTGTTGGGTGAGCGCCGGATCCCAGGTGATCGCGTCCTGCGGACCAATGATGGTCGAGGGGAACTTGCTGAAGACGAGCGGCTCTTGCGGTGGCTCAATCCCTTGTTCGCGGCAATGGTCGAGATAGTTGACGCCGATCGCGATGAGCTTGGATGGGCGCCGAATCGGCGCCTCCAGCCGCACGTCATTCACGGGGAGCGCTGGCTCAGCGCTCATCGCCACTGCCGCGCTGAGGTCGGTGAACGTTTCGGGAGGCGTCGCCAGCCAGTCCTCAATGGCAGCAGGGTACCCCAATAGACCAACGTCGATCACGCGGTCATCCAGCAGCATGCCCGCGCGTGTTCTGTCGTCGTGGGTAAATGTGATCAAGCGCATCGTGATTCCTCCGATGTCGCAAGGTGCAGCGCCTATTTCGCGGTCCAGCCGCCGTCGATGACAAGGGCCGAGCCGGTGACGAAGGCCGCTTCGTTGGAAGCGAGGTAGAGGGCGGCGGCGGCGATCTCCTCAGGCTGGCCCATGCGCCCGATCGGCTGGCGCGCATGCAGCGCCTGGCGCACGGAGTCTTCCTGGCCAGGGAAGCTGCGCGTGAGATAGCCCTCGACGAAGGGCGTGTGCACCGTGCCAGGGCAGATGGCGTTACAGCGGATGCCCTCGCTGACAAAGTCAATCGCAATGCTACGCGTCATCGCGAGTATCGCCCCTTTGCTCGCGGAATACGGCAGACGCCGATCCACGGCGATCTGGGCCGCAACCGAGGCCATGTTTACGAGAATGCCACCCTTTGGCTGCTGGTTCAGCATAACTCGCACCGCCTCGCGCGCGCAGAGGAATGCGCCACGCGCATTGACGCGCATCACTCGTTCCCACTCGTCAAGGCTCGTCTCCAGGATATTGCCGACATGGCTGACCCCTGCGTTGTTGACCAGAATGTCGAGACGCCCTCTTGTGGCGATCTGCTCGAGCGCGCCGCGCACCTGCTCCTCATCCGCCACGTCGAGTACCAGCTCAGCGGCGGAGCCGCCCTGCTCGGTGATGCTGGCGCTGACGCGCTTGGCCGCATCCGCTTGCACGTCGGCGACGATCACCTGCCCCCCTTGCTGGGCGAACAGTCGGGCAATCGCCTCACCGATGCCTGAACCAGCGCCGGTGACGAGGGTACGCTTGCCGTCGAGACGAAACATGTCACGCTCCTCCTCTACTAGTCCCCTACTAGTCCCCTACTAGTCAGCGTGAAAGACCTCCCGCATCGTCGCCCACCATTCGCCATCGGCTCGGTCGGGCAGAGGCTCTTGCAGCGGGACGGTGAGCTTCCACCAGGATTGTGTGGTAGGATCAGCCGCCATCTTGGCCATGTCAGCGGCGAAATCTTCCCCAACATACTCGAAGTAGGCGAAGAGCTGCGTTCCGCGGCGAAAAATCGAATAGTTGTGCAAATTACAGGCCTCGATCGTCGCCAACACCTCGGGCCAGACTGTGGAGTGGAGGCGCTCGTACGCCTCGATCTGGTCTGGTTTGAGGCCGATGACCTGGCCGTAGCGCCGCGCATTGGGTCGCATTTCGAGGGAAATCTGTCGCCAAATTGGACCGGTAGGGAACGTGAATGCGGCGAGGCTTTCGGGCTTCATGGTGATGCTGTAGCCGGGGGCCGTGGGTGCCAGGTAGCGGCCATGGCGAATCACCACGGGGTCCAGGAAGTGTTCGTGCAAGTGGTCGACGTACTCGATGATGCGGCCCGCAAGCGAGCCGCTGACGGCGACATAGTCGAACATCGCCAGGTGCTGCACGTACTCGCACAATCCGACTCCGCCAGCGTGCGGACAGACAGGGACGCCGAACTTCGCCGCCAGCAACAGAATCGCGAGCACCTCATTGACCCCCCCAACGCGGCAGGCGTCGATCTGGCAGACGCCAATGGCGTTCGTCTGAAAAAGTTGCTTGAAGAGCACACGATTTTGCACCATCTCGCCGGTCGCGACCTTGATCGGCGCGACTGCCTCCGCGATGGCGGCATGCCCAAGCACATCGTCTGGACTGGTTGGCTCTTCAATCCACCACGGGTCCACGCTGGCCAGGTCGCGCATCCAGTCGATGGCCTCGGGGACGTCCCACGCCTGATTGGCGTCCAGCAGCAGCACGCGATCCGGCCCGATGAGGTCGCGCATGAGCCGCGCGCGGCGGAGGTCGTCGACGCGGTTGGCCCCGACCTTCAGCTTGAAGTGTGTCCACCCCTCGGCCACCGCCGCCTGGCACAAACGGCGGAGCTTCTCATCGTCATAGCCGAGCCATCCCGCCGACGTCGTATACGCCGGATATCCGTGTTCCAGGAGCGTCGCGATGCGCTCGGCTTTCGTCGGCGTCTGGCGTCGGAGCAGCGTCAAAGCTTCTTCTGGCGTCAGGGCGTCACTCAGGTAGCGAAAATCGACGCAGCGCACCAGCTCTTCGGGCGTCATGTCCGCCAGCAGCCGCCACAACGGCTTGCCTTCCGACTTCGCCCACAGATCCCACACTGCGTTGACCACCGCGGCCGTCGCCAGATGAATGGCGCCTTTCTCAGGGCCGATCCAGCGCAGCTGGCTGTCGTTGGCCAAGCGTCGCCAGAACGCGGCCGGGTCGGCAGTGATCTCCTCCAACGTCAGCCCGACGACAAGTGACGCCAGGGCTCGCACGGCGGCGACCACGACCTCGTTGCCCCGGCCAATGGTAAATGTCAGCCCGTGCCCTTCCCATGTCGTGTCAGTGTGCAGGATGACGTAGGTGGCCGAGTAGTCTGGACGCGTGTGCATGGCGTCGGAGCCGTCTAGGTCGCGCGACGTCGGAAAGCGCACGTCGTGGGCGTCGAGTCCGGTAATCGTCGGCATGGCGGCTCCCTTTCCCTACTGCCGAGTGCTATCTCGTCGCCCACTTTCAAGTCACCACCACTGTCGCGCGAAGGAGGCCTAGCGACCGCATCGCCGATGAAGGCGACGGTCGGACCCCCTGCGCCACGGAACCACACAAGCGGCGTCAACATCTCGGGAGCGAGCGCTATTCACGCCCTCCGACGAGACGGCGTCGCGCCTCCTGCTGGTAAGCGGCGAACACCGATTCGACATGCGCGCGCGCAGCTTCAGCCGCATGGTCGGGGGCGCCATCACGGATGGCCTGAAATATCGCCGTGTGTTGCTCAACCGATACCTGCAGTGAGCCAGGGGCGCCACCTGTCAATACCCTGATAGCCCAACGTTGAAGCCGCAAGATCGAATCAATGGTTTCCACGCAAAAGACATTGTGCGAGGCCTGCGCGATGCCGTGATGAAATTCGTCATCGCTGCGCAGAAAGCTGTCCCAGTCTTCAGCGGCGGCTGCGTCGCGGTTCGTTGCTAACGCCTGTTCGATCGCGCGCATTTCGGCGAAGGAGATGCGCTGTGCGGCCAAGCGCGCGGTCTGCATCTCTTGCGCGCAGCGGAACTCGAATAGGTCGGCGATGCGTTCGGGAGGCACCAGAGTCGCCAGATGAAGCGAGGCGTTCGCGGAAAGACTCGTCTCTTCTCCGACGAAAATGCCGCTGCCACGGCGCGGGCGTACCAGGCCAGACGGGGTCAGCATCTTGATCGCGTCGCGCACGATCGTGCGACTCACATTGAACTGTTCGGCGAATTCCTGTTCGGTCGGCAGGCGGTCGCCGGCATGCAGCTGATGCTTGCCGATGTATTCAACGATTAACTCGGCGATGCGCTCATACTGAGGCCGATAGACGGGCGCGCGTGGCTGTTGAATGAGAGAAATGGCCTTCACCTCCAGCACATCTCTATGGTCTGCTTATCCCGCCAAAGCCCGCAAATGAGTCATACTCATATGCCTGGCGTAGATTGTGGATTGGTCGGCATTGTAGCATGTCCATCTCCGTTTTTCAACCCTCGGCGCTGCCGCCCGACATTGCGGCGTGAAACATTTCGGCAATATTGGCTGGAACCGGCGTCAGTCAATGTGTCCGCCGATCTCGGGCGACCGCTTCCGGCCATTATACAGTAATACTTATCAGACCAATCATTGCGAAAGAGATATATACATTTGGCTTGACAAGTGCCGATTGAGTATGTTATAAGCCTTGCAACTGCTGCCTGGGGCCGCTCTCACCGCCTGGTCATGGTGGTCGCAGTTGAGGGAGGGCACAGACTAACAGGTCATCCCACACTCCATTTCTTGGGGCGCTCGAGCGCCAGTAGTGTCAGACTACTGATTCTAGGCCATATCTCGATCCGATCGTCTGCGTGATCGTTGACCCCACGCTCTGATAGCTATCAGATCCACTACAAGAGAAGGAGGCTGCTTCCTAACCGAGTTTTCCACGGCGAAAGGTATTCCGCGCGCCTACTTCCGCGGCATTGGCGCCGCCTTACTTTGCTCGCGACTGGCTTCGGCAAGCGCCGGAATGCGGGTAAAGATCGAAAGTTCGGAATCCGACACCCGGGAGGGAAAGACATGAGTTCAAAGCTGACTCCTCATCTGCGAGCGATGGTAACGCTCGTCATTGCCGCCACGATATTCCTGGCGGCGTGTGGTACCTCGTCAGGCGGCTCTTCAGGAGGCACGCTTGCGCCAGGCGCGAGCTTCAAGCTCGGCGTGTCGCTGACCTTCAACAACACAGACTTTTGGACGAATTACATCGCGTACGAGACCAAATTCGCGTCCCAATACAACGCCACTCTCATTGGGCCGCTGGTCGCCAACAACGACGCCGCCAAGCAAATCACGGACATTCACACCTTGATCCAGGAGGGCGCCCAGGCGCTCATTGTCAACCCGGTCGACAGCGCCGCGATCGCGCCCGCGCTCGATTACGCCGCCAGCAAGCATGTTCCAGTGGTGAGCGTGGATGTCGCGCCCAGCAGTGGCAAAGTCTTCATGATTGTGCGCGCCGATAACGTGTTGTACGGAACCAGCTCGTGCAAATATATCGCCGAGCACGCGGGCGGCGCTACTGGGTCCGGCACCATTGCGGTCTTGCAGGGCGACCTTGCCTCGCTCAATGGCAAGGATCGGTCGGATGGCTGCACACAGGTCATCCAGCAGAATTATCCGGGTTTCAAGCTCGTAAATTATGCGACCAAGTGGGATACCCCGACCGCCGTCAATGACGCGAAAACCGCGCTCAGCACATATCCCGATCTGAAGGGCATCTACGTGCAGTGGAGCTCGCCTGAAGACGGTATCCTGGCGGCCGAGCAGGCGCTTGGCAAGTTCACCCCAGTCGGCAGCTCGTCGCACGTTGTTCTGATCGGCAATGACGGCACGCCACACGAGCATGGCTTGATTCGCGCCAGTCAACTCGACGCATCGATCTCGCAGCCGGCCAACTCCTACGCCCAGTATGCTATCTTCTATGCACGCGCGGCGCTGGAGGGGAAAACCTACTCAGCAGGCCAGTCCACCGATCACAACAGCACGATCATCTCGTTGCAAGGTAACCTTGAGGACGCCTTACCAGCTCCGGTGGTGGACAAAGCAAATGTCGACGACCCAAACCTCTGGGGCAACGCGAAGTCTGGCTCCTAAAGCTGAAATTTACGGCAAGATTGTGAAGTAACCGGTGAACGGAGGGGCTGTGACCGATCCAGTAACCGCGGGGCCGCAGATGGTCCAGCCCTCCGTTGGCGCGGCGCACAACGTCTGGAAAGCATTTGGTGTGACCCAGGCGCTCCACGATGTGTCGCTCGAGGTCGAGGCCGGGGAATGCCATGGACTGGTTGGGCGCAACGGCGCCGGCAAGTCCACCCTGGTAGCGATCCTCACTGGTCTGATCCGGCCCGATCGCGGCGTCGTCCGGCTCGGAGTTGACGCCGCGCCAGGGTTGGCGGATCGCGCCGCCTGGCAGCGCCTGGTCGCGTGTGTCTACCAGAAGTCGATGGTGGCGCCCAACCTGACGGTCGCTGAGAACGTCTTCCTCAATCGCCCGACGGGAGACAGAGGCGACTTCGGCCTTGTCAACTGGCGCGCCATGCGCGCTCGGGCACATCAGGTAATGCTTGATTGGGGTTTTGACATAAACGTTGATCGCCTGGCGCGTGACCTTACTGTCGAGCAGCGCCAGGTGGTCGAGATTGCGCGCGCCCTCTCGGTCGGCGCACGCTTCCTCATACTCGATGAGCCCACGGCTTCGCTGGAGAAAGCCGCGATCGAGCGCCTGTTTGACCGGATACGACGGCTCAAAGAAAGCGCTGTCGGGATCCTGTACATCTCTCACCATCTTGAGGAGATTTACGCGGTATGCGACCGCGTCACGGTCTTGCGCGACGGCGCGCGCGTACTGAGCGCGCGCGTCAGCGAGATTGCGCAGGACCGCCTGGTCGAGGCAATGGTTGGTGGCGCGTCGCGGCGCGTGCGGGCGAGTTCCACGCCGGCGTCGGGCAGCGCGCCAGCTCGGCCAATGCTCGAAATCACACGCCTGCGCGTGCTGACAAACCTAGGCCCAGTGCAGGACGTGAGCCTTTCCGTAGCCTCAGGGGAGTGTGTTGGGCTGGTAGGATTGCAAGGGTCGGGTACAGTCACCGTAGCGGACACGGTGGTCGGCCTGGTGAAGCCGACTTCCGGCGAGATTAAGGTCGACGGCCAACGACTTCCACCAGGCAGGGTGGATGCGACGCTGCGACGGAGCGTGGCCTATGTGCCCGAGGATCGTCATGTGCGAGGCCTCATTCCGTACCTCGGCGTACGTGAGAACCTGACGCTCACGATCCTCGATCATCTCTCGCGCTGGGGACTCGTTTCGCGCGACGCCGACGAGCGAGTTGCGGCCGATTTGCTTGACCAGCTGGGTATCGTCACCAGCGGCCTCGACCAGCCGGTCGGGCAGCTTAGTGGGGGGAACCAGCAGAAGGTCGTCGTCGGGCGAGCGCTAGCGTCTGGTCCGGCGGTGCTGGTCGCGGTCGCCCCGACCGTCGGGGTGGACGTGGCGGCTAAGGAGGCGCTACTTAACGTGATCGGCGCGGCGCGCGACAGGGGCGCCGCAGTGTTGCTGGTATCCGATGATCTGGAGGACCTGCGCATCTGCACGCGACTCCTCGTGATGGTGAAGGGGAGACTTGTGAAGGAGTATCCTCAGCCACCCTGGGACCGGCATGAGCTCATCGCCGCGGTTGAGGGCCTCGAACCCGTCTCCGCGGGAGAGGAATCGGGAGGCGAGTCGGCATGAGCGAATCCGCGGCTGAACAACCAGTGGAGCAGGCGGAGCGGACGATGGTCGAGACGCTACAGCGTCAAGGCCGAAAGGTGATGACCAGCTCAATCCGTGACCTTGCCCTGCTGCCAGTCATTGTCCTCCTCTTAATCGTTGGCGCCTTCGTCAATCCGGCCTTCTTCACTCCGGAAAACTTCATCAATGTCGCCCAAGATTCCGCCGCGCTCGGCGCCGTCGTGGTGGCCGAGACCTTCATCTTGCTGACTGGCAAATTTGATCTATCCTTGCAGTCAACATTCGGCCTCGCGCCGATGGTGGGAGCCTGGCTGATCGTCTCGAGGGATGGACAGGGGCTCGGCGTCATGTGGAATCCCTATCTCGGGATCGCGATTGTCCTGCTCGTCGGACTGCTTGTTGGTACCCTGAACGGCTTTCTGGTGATCAAATTGGGCTTCAACGCCTTCATCTTCACGCTGGCGATGCGATCTCTGCTAGCTGGCATCCAGGTGGGCATCGTGGGTGGGCGCACCATCTACCATCTACCCGACGAGTACACCTATTTGGGATCACAGTATCTTCTTGGCGTGCCAGTCTCCGTGTGGGTCACCGGCTTGATCTTCCTGCTCGCTGCGCTCTTCCTGAGATATCATCGAGTGGGGCGCGCTATCTACGCTATCGGTGGCAACGTCGAGGCGGCTCGCGCCGCAGGCATCCGTGTAGACCGCATCCGTATTGGCGTCTTCATCGTGGCGAGCGTGCTGGCTGCGCTTGCAGGACTGATGACAGCAGGGCAGGTGGTGGCGGTGACCGCCAGCCAAGGTAGCAACCTCATCTTCTCTGTCTTTGCCGCCGCCGTCATCGGCGGGATCTCTCTCGACGGGGGTCGCGGGCGCATGGTCGGCGCCCTTACTGGGGTGATCTTGCTCGCGCTGGTCAGAAACATCCTCATCCTCTCGCAGATCCAGACGTTCTGGATCGACGCCGCTACGGGGCTCATCATCTTGGTCGCCTTGGCGCTAGCACGGATCATCGGCACCGAACGCGCCTAAGCGCTTTCTCAAGAGTTATGCCGCGGTCGGAGTGCCGGTCCATCGGTGGCGTGGAAATGGAGTTCGAGGCCGGTGGGCACAGTGCCGGCCACTTGTTGCAGGCGCTCGATCAAGTTGAGCTGTAGGGCATAGAACGAGAAGAAGAGCAGTATGCGATCAGCATGCCTCCACCACCACGTGCGGAGCGCATCGCTGTTGTGGTAGTCCATACTGTCGAGTACGAGCACGACGGCGCCAGCGCGAAGAGTGGCGAGGGCGTCACAGCAGTCCTGGCCTGATCTGCGAATGTAAGACCTAATACACGTCAGTTTTGGATAAGGTCAGCGATGAGGGGATGTGCAGCGAGGTCCAACGAGGGCTTCTTGGGGTGGTGGCAATAGGCGATGAGACCAGCGAGCAGATGGACGAGGAAATGGAACGGGCTGCGGTGGCGCGAGTGCTCGCTCTGGCAGACGTTCTTGAGTTGATCGATGATCGTTTCAATCAGGGCGCGGTTGCGCAGCAAGAGCCGGTCGGAGAATTCGATCAGGTGATTGCGCATGTTCTTGCGCAGTTGGGTGATGCAGCGCAGTCCCTGCGCGAGGAAGAGCCACTGAGCGAGGGGCTGCGAGATGGAGCCCTTGTCCCCGAAGAGGCGTGCAAAGAGCCGTCGGACCAAGAGAGGAACAGGCTTCCGATCGTACAGGTTGCCTGGAGTCAGGCAGAAGGGGAGCAACTCCCCGCGATCATTCACGACCAGGTGGAGTTTGAACCCATAAAACCAGCCGACGGAGGTCTTGCCGCGGCGGGCGTCGACGGCAAAGACGCGATGCTGAAAGACGCGATGCTGCTGGATGCGCGCCGGATGCCACAGGGCGAGGGACGTCGAGTCGATGAAGCTGATGCCGGTGCACGCGCCGCGGCGGGTATGGAGGTAGACCGCCAACGGCACGAGGTAGCGCGGCATGAGTTCCACGAAGCGACTCTAGCTTAGCAGGCGAGGAAACTCCTGGCGTAAAGCGATCTGCACGTGCTGCGTGTAGAAGCCCTTGAACGTGCGATAGCCCGACTGGTGGAAGAGGATGAGGATGGTGAGGATCTCGGCGGGGTGCCGTCGGGTGCGGCGGCGACGCTGTCGCTTTCCTGACGCCACCAGGTCGCGCTCCCACCGCGGTTCAAAGCGCTGCCAGAAGGCGTCCACGGAGCAATACAGATCGAGTATCCTCCTGAGCAGTACCTCCAGTTCGGGCTGATGGGTCCTGGGAAACCGCATCATAACCCGCCTGGAAGTATCTCGCTTATCCCGAACTGACGTCTTTTTAGGACAACGAGGAACGCAGCTGACCCCAAGTGGCCTCGATCAGGCGCTGTACCGGATCCGTGATGCCATTGGGCTTCACGACGTTCGCATATCGGCCCACACATTTCGACATTCATTCGCCCGTGTATGGCTCGAGCGCGGAGGCGAAATCTACTCACTCTCGCGGCTGCTGGGGCATGCCAGTGTCCAGATAACTGAGGTCTACCTCAGAGACTTCGAAGCCCGCCAGGCACGGCTACGTCATCACGAATTCTCCCCGCTCGCGGACTTTCAGCTGCCACGAGGGAAACGCAGCCGACCACTGCAGGCTACCGACGATGGCGCGCCACAAAGCTCTCCATAAGCATATTAGCTGCTCTGAACCTCTTTGAGAGGGCGATCTCACAGCAGCTAACTACAACAAAATGGCGCAAAAGCTTGGTGATAAAGGAGGTGAGCACAGAAACAGAAAAACCAGGCACTGCCTGGCTTTGTGGGGATTGCTGTTCGCTTGGTGAGCCCCCTCGGACTCGAACCGAGAACCCGCTGATTAAGAGAAAGATCCTAGAATGCGCTGTGCGTGGGGCCCGAATACAAGGCCCATTGGGCTGGTGAGCTATGCGCTGTGCGTCGAATCAGCGTGTCTACGTAGACACTCTAATGTTCTTGCAATCCACTGCTGGATCGCGCCTCTGATGGCTCTTGAGCGCGTCCTCACGATAGCCAAGGCTGTTAGGAGCGCTCTGTGAGTACGTGCTCAATTTTCTCGGCATACAACCTCTCTCCCAGCCGCGCAACGATCACTAGCGCTTCATGCAGTTGCTCGCGGCCTGGCCCCAGTTCCCCACATGAGACATGCAGCTGCGCGCGGACGTAGAGCGCCTTCGCCTTGGCATAGGGATACGGCATAGCCTCGGCAAGCGCCAATGCTCCCTCGACGGCGCTTTCCGCCTCTGCGTAGCGCCCATGTCGTGTCGCCACCAGCGCCTGGATGCGCAGCGCGTCTCCCAGGGCAAGCTGATACGTCTCGTCGGTGGCTCGAGCGATACTCTGCGCCGCCATCTCCTCTGCTAACGCGCCTTCATCCAGGTCGAGATAGGCCCAGGCCAGCAGAGGCATGAGCATAGTCGCATGGATCTCGCGCATGCCAGGACGATCCAACAACGATTCTAAGCGCGCCCGCGCCGCGCCAGGGTTACCCTCGAGCAGGTCGCGCTCTGCCAA
>Ga0207684_10000988_pt1 | contig 31913 bp, 37 predicted proteins | sample KBSK5501metaG_FD_184342 | JGI IMG/M metagenome (GOLD analysis project Ga0207684, IMG submission 184342) | Corn, switchgrass and miscanthus rhizosphere microbial communities from Kellogg Biological Station, Michigan, USA - KBS K5-50-1 metaG... | ecosystem: Host-associated > Plants > Roots >... | reverse complement strand
AGCGCCAGGCCCGTCGCCCCCACCCGGTCGGACCACCACTGGAACAGCTCGTCGCTCGGCACGCTCCAGCCGAGGTCGTCGCCGGGCGCGGCGATGTAGCCGTCCAGGCTCAGGTTCATGCCAAAGCTCAGTTTCCGCATGGCGTCAGCCTCCCGTGAGTCGGTATTCGGCGTACAGACCGGCATAGCGCGGAAAAATCATCGGTCGGGCACACTGATGTGCCCTCGCGAGAAAGGCGTGGATCTCCGGCCACGGTCGCGGCCGGAAGTCCGTGGTCCAGCCCAGCGTCCTCACCTGATCAGGGTCCCACGCTTCGGCTACTCGTTTCCGACGATCGCACCCAGGTAGCGCGCGTAACAACCGCTTTCTCGGCTGATACCCGACACTCCCGTCGCAGGAGTTGCCGAGACGGCGAAAATGGGTAGTGCTCCCTGATGTCACGCAGGCACGTTGACGCGGCGCTTCTTGCGCTATCGGGACTGTTCTTCGTTGCCTTCCCCGTGATCCGGCCCTTCGGCGATGGTTCCGGCGATCCGAAGGTCGTCGCCGAAACCTTCGCGTCGGGCGCATGGGTTGTGGCGCATGTCCTCGGCCTGCTCGCGTTCATCCTCCTGGCACTCGGCGTGCACGGCCTCATCCATTACGCCAGTAACCAAAACCTCGCGTACGCGGGCTTTCTCCTCAGCACGATCGGAGCTGGGCTGACCGTAGCGTTCTTCGGCGCGGAAGCCTTCGGACTCCAGTCCATCGGGGAGCAGGCCCTGCGAGAAGAGCCGCACCGATGCTCTCGAGCTGGCCAACGATCTCCGGTTCGGTCCCGCGATCTTCGTGATGCTCGCCGGCTTGCTCACAGTCGTAATAGGCACATGCGTGGTGGCGTTTGCAGTGTGGAAGTCATCCCTCCCAAGCTGGAGCGTCGCCACGCTGGCGGTCGGAGTTTTCCTGTGGGCGCTCGTCCTCGGCGTGGCCTCGCCAAACCAGCCCATTCGCATCGCCGAGTCCTTGCTGCTTGCAACCGGTTTGTGGGCCTTAGCGTGGAGTATGGTGCGCGGGCAGCCGCGGACGTGACCGTGAGTCTCACGCGTATCCGTTGTCAGACGAGGAAGCGCGCATCAGGATGGCCGATGAAGTGCACGCAGACCGGCATCCGCTCGCCCTTGGTGAGCACGTCGGCGACGCGGACTGGCGTTATGGTGATTGGCGCGGGGGCGTTCATTGGGTACCGACCGCCGCGGTGGTGGTTGATATGTGAGATGACCGCGTTACCGGTTACTGGCTGACGCGCCGCCGACCGCACTAAAGACCAACGGGAGGTAGCGATGAACTTCAACAGCATCATGATCGGATCGGAGGATCCCAAGCGGCTCGTCGATTACTACACGAAGATCCTCGGCAAGCCCGCCATGTCGGAGGGGGGCTATGACGGCTGGCAGATCGGCAACGGATGGATAACGATCGGCCCCCACGACCAGGTCAAGGGCAAGAACTCGACGCCAGGCCGCCTCATCCTCAATATCGAGAGCGAGGACGTAAAGGGCGACTTTGAGAAGTTCCGGGCTGCGGGCGCCAAGGTCGTTCGCGAGCCATACAACGTCGGAGAGGAGTCGGCTTACTGGATCGCGACCTTCGCCGATCCCGACGACAACTACTTCCAGCTCATGAGCCCGATGTAGCTGATTTCCTGTCGTGGGACAGACCTAGCATGGACTCGCAGCGCCCGAAGGTACCCCCGATTTGACGGAAGACGGAGGAGACCCGCGAGAGAAGAGAGAGAAGCCCGAGGTACACCTACCCCTCATCCCGCGTAGCAGAGCGCAGTATTGAGGCCGCGAGATGAATGTCAGGGCGGCTGTGGTGCAGGCAGGCTCGGTCGTATTTGATCGCGCCGCAACCCTCGAGAAGTTAGAGCGCCTGGCTCGCGAGGCGGCCCGCGGTGGGGCGCAGCTCATTGTCTTTCCCGAGGCGTTCGTCTCCGGTTATCCCATGGGTCTTGATTTCGGAGCAGTTGTCGGCAACCGAACAGCCGAGGGCCGCGAGCAGTTCCGGCTCTATTACGAGAGCGCGCTGGATGTGCCGGGTCCTGACATCGAGCGACTAGAGGCCCTAGCCGGCGAGTTGAACGTCCACCTGGTCATTGGGGTTGTCGAGCGCGACGGCGGCACGCTCTACTGTTCCGTCGTCTACATAGGGCCGGGCCGCTACATGGGCAAGCACCGCAAGTTGATGCCGACAGCCGCTGAGCGCTTGGTCTGGGGCTTCGGCGACGGGTCGACCCTCGATGTCTATGACACCGACGTCGGCCGCATAGGAGCCGTGATCTGCTGGGAGAACTACATGCCCATGCTGCGGATGACCATGTACTCCAAAGGAATTCAGATCTACTGTTCGCCAACTGCTGACAGCCGGGAGACCTGGGTCCCGACTGTCCGCCACATCGCTCTCGAGGGCCGCTGCTTCGTGCTTAGCACATGCCAGGTTTTACGAGGCGCCGACTTCCCGCCGGAGGTACCAAATCGTCTGAGTGATACACGGGACAGCATCCTCATGCGTGGCGGCGCCTGCATCGTCAGCCCAATGGGAAAGCTGCTCGCCGGACCGGTCTGGGACGAGGAGACCATCCTATGCGCCGACTTAGATCTCGACGAGATTCCGCGCGCTAAGTACGACTTCGACGTTGTCGGCCACTATGCTCGGCCGGACATATTCCGCCTGACCGTAGATGAGACGCAGCGGCGACCAGTAACGAGAACTGAATCGTAGGCGCGAGTTCGGGATAGACCGCCGCCACGTGAAATGATCCGTTTTCGGTCGGATAATTTCGGCCCGATCAACGCGCGAAAGCAGCCGCCACCTTCCGAATCAAGTCATGATCCAGGCTGCCCAAGACCTTTTGGGGCAGGCGCTCGATGGCTGCACAGATGCCGTCTGCTGTGTCGTTTGCTGCGCCGGCGTGATGGCTACGCTTGGCGAAACTGGGGGTCTACTCCGCCGCCATCCCGACCAGCCGGCACATCAATTCAGCAGCCGACACATCGCTCAGGTTCTGCTCGCGCGCGAGCGAGCGCCAGGTGGCGAAGGCCAGCGCCAGGCCGACGGCCGCACGCACTCGTCGGCGCGCCAGCCCAGACTCGCGTCGGCCCGTCAACATTGTCTCGGCGGCTTGAACGATATATGTGCGGTAGAAGGTCAGCATGCGCCGCACGATTCCGTGGTCGAATTCGGGACCGTGAGGCCCCCGGGTTCAAATCCCGGGTCCCCGACCAGTTGTTGAATTCAAAATCGGCGATTTGTCGGACGTCGACGGGGGCAAAGCCGGGGCACAATTCCGTGGAGAACCATGGCAACCTGCCGATGCACTGGTGACTGTCGTCGGCGAATCTGAACTCGCCTGGCAGCAATCGAGGGCTCCACGCAGTCATCACGACGACGACGCAACGGCCAGGACTGTGAGGCACCCATTTGTCGGCCGATGGTCGACGCGTGGCTGAGCACCGAGAATGGATTTGATAGGAACCAGAACCCTCAATAACGGCGTCGTGATGCCAGCCCTCGGGTTCGGTGTGTTCCAGACGCCACCCGACGAGACGCGCGATGCCGTCCGGGCAGCGCTCGATTCCGGATACCGCCTCATCGATACCGCCGCTGCCTACGGCAACGAGCGGCAGGTCGGCGGGGCAGTGCACGACTCGGACATCAGCCGGTCGGAGGTCTTCCTGGAGACCAAGATCTGGATCAGCGACTACGGGTACGACGCAACTCTGCACGGCTTCGACAAGAGCGCCCGCAAGCTTGGCGTCGACCAGATCGATCTCCTGCTCCTGCACCAGGCGGTGCCGTCGGCGTTCGATAGAACCCTGGAGGCCTACCGCGCTCTCGAGACCCTGCTCGCCGACGGCAAGGTCCGCGCCATTGGGGTCAGCAACTTCATGGTCGAGCACCTGACGACTCTGCTCGATCGCTGCAAGGTGGTGCCGGCGGTCAACCAGATCGAGGTCCATCCGTACTTCACGCAGCGGGAGGTGCAGGAATTCGCCGCCGCGCACGGAATCCTCACGCAGGCGTGGTCACCGATTGGCGGGATCACGTTCTACCGCGATGGGAGTCACGGCAGTACCCTCGACGACCCCGTGATCGGAGCGATCGCACAGGCCCACGGCAAGAGTCCGGCGCAGGTGATGCTCCGCTGGGGCCTGCAGGAGGGACGGTCGGTGATTCCGAAGTCCACCAAGCCTGCCCGCATCGCTGAGAACATCGATGTGTTCGACTTCGAGCTGTCAGCCCAAGAGATCAGCGCCATCGACGGGCTGGACACCGGCCGTCGCGGGGGCCCTCATCCAAGCGCAATCACGCTTGAGGCGTTTGGTCGCGACATCCCAGAGGCCTGAAAACGGAAGACATCTATCGACCGGATCAGTGGCATGACTATTTCATCCCCGTTGGCGGGCCCCCGGAGAGGATCGAGTTGCCAATCGAACCATCTGAACCCGCTCGCCAGCTCTACAGAGGGCGCATCGCCGTTCAGCCTGGCGGGGTGAGCGACCGCGGCGCGAACGGGGTACCTCGTCTTTCTTCACCGAGTCCGTGAAACGGCGGACGATGGCTTGATCTTGTAGAGCAGTATCGCGACGGCTCCCGCCACGATCACGAGAGGATTCGACATGCCGGCCACAACGAGGGCCAGCATGATGCCCGCGCTGCAGACGATGCAGCACAAGGTGTAGCTCGCGCCGTGGGCCATCGCATCTCGGAAGCGATGCCCCCGCGGCTCCCGCTGCGCCATCTCGCGACACCGATCCCGCGCCCACCTGGCCCAAGGCGTGAGCGTGTAGACAACAGCCAGTCCCACCGCCGCAAGGGCGATCAGAAGCGAAGACGGAATCATCACGATGGCGATCGCGTAATCGAGAGCGAAGCCGATCAACGCCCAGACCCCCACATACACGAGGACGACGCCGGCGGTCGCCAGCGGTCGCCGGCTGTCCCGCCCGTAGGCGAAGAAGAACGGCACAGCGGACGCGGCCATCATCGCCGCCATTGACATAGCCATGCGTCCCTCTTCAGCCTGGGTATTCGTCTCGGCGGTGCAGCCAAGCCATCGCACCCGCCTCTTTCTCGTCCCGGCCCTTCGGCACCAGGTCCATGTAGTGGTAGGCGACATTGACCATGTCGAGACCGCGCGCGTACGCCGAGTACGTGTGGTAGGTCTTTCCGCCCTCGCGAGCGAAGACGCTCACGCCTGGCTTCTCGGACATGCCTGTCGCCTCCTCGCGGTAGTTGTACTCGCCCTCGGTCTCGCCTGGCTGGAACGAGACGTGGTAGTCGAAGTTGAAGTCCGAGCTGTTCGACGAGTACCACGGAAACTCCCAGCCCATGCGCTTGCGGTAGGCCTCGATCTTCTCAACCGATGCCCTCGAGACCGCCGCCATCGTGATGTCGCGATGGTTGAGGTGCACCACCACGCGGTCGAAGTTGTCCATCCAGAACGAGCAGGCCATGCAAGCCGAATCCTCGGTCCAGCTCGTGTGCTCGGACGCTGTGGGCGGGTTGAACATCGCGTGGTAGATCACCAGCTGTCCGCGCCCGTCGAAAAGCTCATCGAGCGTCCTTTTGCCTTGCGGCCCCTCGAACACATAGTCCTTGGAGACCAGCTCCCACGGCAGGTCCCGGCGCGCCTGGCTCAGCTGGTCGCGGAGCTTCGTGAACTTCTTCTCCTCGACCAGGTGGCTCTTGCGCGCCTCGACCCACTCCTCGTGCGAAACGACCTCATGCTCCATACTTCGTCCCTCCAACGGTTGACCAACCGATCCGCAACAAACGGTTGCGCATATTACCACGAAGCGCAACCGGCGGTTGCAGTATTCTTGGCGGCGTGATCCCGGACGCGATCGAGAAGGAGGTCGTCATCGAGGCGCCGCTCGAGGTCGTGTGGCGCGTAGTGACCGATCCCGAGCAGATCCGGCAGTGGTTTGCGGACGAGGCCGAAGTCGAGCTGCGCGTCGGTGGTGGTGGGCGTCTGCGATTCAAGAGCGGTGATTCGTATCAGCTGCAAATCGAGGCGCTGGAGCCGCCACGCCGCTTCGCGTTCCGTTGGGTGCAACCCGAGGGCTCGCCCGTCCGCGCGGAAAGCTCCTTGCTTGTCGAGTTCCTGCTCGAGCCCGAAGCCGGCGGCACCCGCCTGCGCGTCGTGGAAAGCGGATTCGACACGATCGACTGGTCCGAAGCCGCGAAGGCGAAATACGCCGACAACCATTCGAGGGGCTGGCAGGTTCTCCTCGATCGCCTGCGCGACTACGCCCCGAGCGTGAGATGACGAAGACCGCGCTGAACGAGGAGGCGCTGCTGGAGGCGGTCGCCGACACGTCGCGGCGCCGCGTCCTCGACCTGATTCTCGCCCACGGCGAGGTCACACCGACTGCGCTCGCCGCCGACCTCCCCTTCACGCGGCAGGCGGTGGCCAAGCACCTGGCCGTCCTCGACCGAGCAGGTCTCGTCGAGGCCAGGCGGACCGGCCGCGAGGTCCGCTACTCCGTGCGGCCCGAGCACCTCGACGTCGCCGTGCGTGCGATGGCCAAGGTCGCGGCCCGCTGGGACGCCCGGCTGGGCGCGATCAAACGGCTGGCCGAGTCGCGCGCTCGCGCCACGGGCTAACAAAGCTTCTGGCTCTCGAGCGAGCGGGCGGGGCGACGGACGACCGCCTCAAAGGCCTGGTTTGAACACCATGTCCCACAGAGCGACGATGAGGATCACCAGCACCGCGCCGTAGCCCGCTATCCACCGGTCCAGAAGAGCCCGGAGCCCAGGGCCGCCTGAGTCCGCACGCGCCGCCCGGTCGAGCTGAATGCCGATCCGGCTCATGTACACAGCCCCAACGAGGAACGCGACGGCGAACAATCCCAGGCCGGCAAGCACCCATGCCTGCCAAAGGTTGAACGCCGAGCCGGCCAGCACCATCCACATGCCGGTCACCAGCACGATGACGACCGCCGGGGTCAGCACTCGAAGGCCGACGTATGGGAGCAAGCGGGCGAAGTCACCAATGGCCCGAGGATCGGAGCTCGATCGCGCGCGGACCGCGATCAGGCTCAGGACGACGCCGCCTCCGACCCAGGCGGTCGCGGCGAGGACATGCAGAAAGTGGAGCCAGAGGTCGAGACTCATGGCCGCCGAGCTGACATCGGCTCGCCCTGCCGGTACATCTGCGGTGGCTTTACGCCGGCCGACTGGCCGCCGTCGATAGGGACCACGGCGCCGTTTATGTAGGAGGCCGCGTCGGAGCAGAGCCAGACCACGACTTCCGCGACTTCCTGGCTGCTGCCGATACGGCGCATCGGGCTCGCAAGGCCGGCCAGGCGCTGGGCCTCCGGGCCCGCTGCCTCGAGGTGGTGCGTGAGGATGGTTCCCGGTGCGACGACGTTGACGCGCAGACCCTGGTCCGAGTAATCGAGCGCTGCGACTTTCGTGAGGCCGATGATCCCCGCCTTGCCGGCGACGTAGGCGGCGAGGTTGGCCACGCCGCTCAGCCCGGCGAGCGACGCCATGTTCACGATGGCGCCTCCACCCGTCTTGATGATGGCGGGAATCTGAAACTTCATCCCCAGAAACGTCCCCCGGATGTTCGTGGCGATGCCGCGGTCGAACGCCAAGGGATCGATCTCCGCGAGCGGTGCGGGTAGCGGACCGTCGGTTGCGTTGTTGAAGGCGTAGTCGAGCCGCCCGAACTCCGCGAGCGTGCGCTCGACGAGGTTGCGCATCGACTCGACGTCTGCGACGTCGGTCTTGACCGCAAGCGCACGGCCGCCGCGAGCTCGGATCGACGCCACCACCGCGTCGAGTGCGGCCTGGTCGCGCGCCGCCGCGACGACCGCCGCCCCCGCATCGGCGAATGCATGGGCGGTGGCGGCACCGATTCCTTTGCTTGCCCCGGCCACGATGGCCACCCTGTCTTTCATTTGCGTCACCTCGCTTTCACCGCGTAGCCGGCCAGCCCGGCCTCCAACCTTCCGAAGGCGCGCCGCGCCAACCTCCGAAACTCGGCCGCGAGGCGCGTGCCTTTGCTGCCCGCCTCGACCCGCTTGCGGACGTGCTCGACCAGCCCCCGGTGAGCGCCCATCAGTGCGTTGGCCACCGCGAACGCCTCGATGTCGTCGGGGGCACCGCGCGTCTCCTGCGCCAGCGAACGCGCGAGCGCGCGCGTGTGGTGCGCCACGATCTCGCGCTCCCGAACCTGGAGCGCGGGGCTGGCGGCGATCATCCTCGAGGCCGCCGCGATGGCGTCGACGCGATGATCCTCATCGAGGGTCCTCGAGCTCTCCAGCAATTCCCGCATGAAGGCGGTGGTGGCCGACTCGCCCGGCGGCCTTTGCTTGACGGCCGCCACGAGCTGAGATTCGAAGGACTCCAGGCCTCCGAAGAAGAGATCTTCTTTGGTGGGGAAGTAGTTGAAGACCGTGGGCTCGGATACCTCCGCGGCCCGCGCGACGGCGGCGACGGTCACCGCGTCGAAGCTTTGCCTTGCGAAAAGCCGATGCGCCGCCTCATAGATCTCCCGGCGGGTCCTGACCTTCTTGCGCTGACGCAGCCCCTGCTCCGAAACCACGGTTCCCAACATACCACGAACTCTTAAGGGACACAAAGTTTTTAGCGACCCTAAGTCGGCTGCAATCAGTAGGGATCCGCTGTTTGGACATCCTCTAGCTCTCGCATCTCCGCGGGCGTGGCACCCGACGGTGTCCGTATCGTAGGCGGACCTGGAACGTCAGCAGCCGGGGCCGAGCTCGTCGAGCCGCGCTCGCAGGAACTCGCGCTCGGCCGTGTTCTCGGTGCGAGCGACCGCCGCCTCGTACGCAGCTGCTGCCTCGCGGTCCCGGCCGAGGCGGCGCAGCATGTCCGCGCGGACGGCGTGGAAGAGGTAGTAGTTCTCGATGTCCAGACCGTTCAGCAAAGTCAGCGCGGCGTCGGGTCCCTCGACCTCGGCGACCGCGACGGCGCGATTGACTTCCACGATCGGACTCGGAGCGGCGACCAGCAGCTGGTTGTAGAGCTGAAGGATCTGCCACCAATCAGTGTCAGCGGCGGTCGCGGCGTCCGCGTGGACCGCGTTGATCGCGGCCTGGATCTGATACGGACCAGGTTGGTTGCGACGGAGACACTCTCGGACCAGCGCCTGGCCCTCGGAGATCAGCTCGCGATCCCAAAGCCCTCGCTCTTGGTCCGCAAGCCGAACGAGAACGCCATTCGTGGTGGTGCGAGCGAATCGCCGGGCCGCGAGGAGCAGCATCAGACCGAGCAGGCCGACGACCTCGGGCTCATCGGGCATCAGCTCGACGAGCACACGTCCGAGCCGGATGGCTTCGGTACAGAGCTCGTCTCGGACCAGGTGATCCCCGGCTGTCGCCGCGTAGCCCTCGTTGAAGATCAGGTAGACGACGCCGAGCACCGCGCGAAGGCGACCCGGCAGCTGCGACTCGCTGGGAACCCCATAGGGGATCCCCGCGTCGCGGATCTTGCCTTTGGCCCGGACCAGCCGCTGCGCCATGGTGGGCTCAGGAACCAGAAATGCGTGCGCGATCTCGGCAGTCGACAGACCACCCAAGAGTCGGAGCGTCAAGGCCACCTGCGCGTGGAGGGCGAGCGACGGGTGGCAGCAGGTGAAGATCAGCCGCAGCCGGTCGTCGCCCACGGCATCCCCATCGGAGTGTTCGTCGTTCGGGTGGAGGAGAGCAGCCTGTGCATGCTTGTCTTCGCGCGACGTCTCCCGCCGGAGGCGGTCGATCGCGCGGTTCTTTGCGGTGGTGATGATCCAGCCCTGAGGGCTTGGGGGCAGGCCGGCTCCAGGCCACCGTTCGAGCGCCGCGGCGAAGGCATCCTGGACCGCCTCCTCGGCGACGTCGATGTCACCGAACCGGCGAACCAGGACCGCGACCGCGCGCCCATACTCCTCCCGGAATATCCGCTCGATCTCACTGGCGGCGACCCGCGGCTTGTCGGTGCTCAATCCGCGGCTTCATCTTGCAGCGGCCTCACCTCGACCGGGAGGGTGGTGGCGCGCGCGAGCTTGGAACCCCATTCGAGGGCCGCGTCCAGGTCGGCTGCCTTGATGATCGTGAATCCGCCGATGTGCTCTTTCGCCTCGGTGAATGGCCCATCCGTGATCAGGAGCTCGCCCACCTGAGCCTTTATGACCGTGGCCGTGCTGGGCGGATGCAGCCCGGCGGCGAACACCCACGCCCCGGCGGCCTTCATCTCGCGATTCAAGACCTCCAGGTCCTGCATGACCTTGCCGAGGACCTCCGGTGGCGGCACGGGTCCGTCGGGTTGATAGATGCTCAGCAGGTATTGCTTCATTGCTTGCCATCTCCAACCGATTTGTAGGTTGCGATCAACACGCCCTTGCCAGTGATGATGCTGTCGACCAGCCGAAGCGATGCTTGCCGGCCGCCGGGAAACAGCCGCCGTCCGGTGCCCAGCACCAAAGGATGGATCATCAGCAGGTACTCGTCGATCAGATCGGCGGCCATCAGCGAGCCAATGAGCTCGGCGCTTCCCATGATCACCAGGTTCGTGCCCGAGCTCCGCTTGAGGTCCGCCACGGCAGTCGGTATGTCGCCGTGCAGCAGAGTCGAGTTCGGCCAGTCGAGCCTCGTCGCCGGGTCGCTCGAGGCAACGTACTTGGCAGTGTTGTTGAGCGCGTCCTTGAACGGGCCGCCCTGAGCGTTCCAGGACGTCAGCAGATCCTCGTACGTGCGCCGCCCGAACAGAAACGCGAAACTCGCTCCCATCCGTTCGCCCATCTTGGCGGCGATCGTCTCGTCGCCTCGCGGGGCCGCCCAGCCGCCGCGGTCAAACCCCTCCCGCGTGTCCTCGTCCGGGCGGCCTGGTCCCTGCATCACGCCGTCAAGCGTTATGTGATTCATCACGATTACGTTTCCCATCTCATCTCCTCTCCTTTTCGGTCTCGGCGTGCCGGATAGCCCGGCCTACCTCGGAAACCCCGGGTCGCACGTGCCGTGTTAGTCCGGACGATCGTGGCCATCCAGCGCCGGGGATTCACGAGGTCAGGTGCTTCCCGCCTCGCACCCTCCATACGAACGCGACCCGCCGAAATCGACACCGCCACCAAACACCGACCCAGGTGGTAGATGCTCTTCCCGAGGCTTGCAGCTGGCGCCTAGCTCACGAGCCTTGGTGCTACGGGCGGCGCGGTTGAGATCGGCGTGGCCTCAGCCCGGTCCAACTCAGACCGCAGACCTCGCAAATACGCGATACGCCCTCGGCGCCATGTAGTAGTTCATGTAGTAAACCGTCCGAAAACGCTTCAAATCCGGACGTTGACGCTGCCCCGGCTGAGTTAGAACCTTCGAGCTGGAAGCGATCGTCCAAGTGGTTTCTTGGCCAAAGGTCTCAGAGTTTGGGACCCTGAGGCCCCGGGTTCAATCCCCGGGCCCCCGACCAATTTCATATCTAGAACCCTGCAACCCCCAATCGTTGACCACTACAGCCAGACGTACTCCTCGGCTATGGCGCCGTCTTGCCACCTCGCCAGAGTCACCATCCGACTTCCGTTCTCGAACTCGCCGACCACGCAGGTCCAGTCTCCTGAGCCGAACCTGATCGGATGGGACTTGACCTGGATGGGCACGCCACCGGTGGTCTCGACGAAGGCCTTCATCGCCTCTATGTGCTGACGGATGCCATGCGTCGAATTCTGCCCATGCACGTCCACGAGCACGTCATCCGTGTGGTACCGGGTGAAGACGCCCTCCCAGTCCGCTTGGTTCCAGCCCGCGAAATCGAGCTCGTGCATCCGTTGAAGATTGCGCGCTACTGCTTCGTCGGCCACCTCGGTTGCCTCCTTTCAGGTCGATTCCCGGTTCCGAGCTCGGGCGTGCTCGGCTTCTCGGTGCTGGCGGAGGAGTTCGAACGCGAGCGAACCGGGAGGCGCGGCCGCATCGGAACGGCTCGCATGGGCCACGATGGCGTCCGCTAAGGAGCGGTCTCCGGCGGGTCTCGGATACGCGTTCAGTACTTCCCGGCGGAGTCGGTCGGCAACGCCGTCGGTGATTCGGGCTGCGTCGATGAAGACTCCCCGGTGCGTCAGGGAGGTGAGCAGACCGCGCCGGTGAGCGATGCCGAGAGAGGAGTGCAGTGCGATTGCCTCCCAAACTCGGTCGATGTCGCGTTCGGCGACGCCGTGCCTCCGCAGTACGGCAGCCGCCAGGTCGGCGCCCTCGACCTCGAAACGGGCCTCGCCTGTCGCGCGCTCGCCGAGTCCAAGATCGTGCATGACAGTCGCGGCGAAGAGCAGGTCCTCGTCGTAGTCGGCGTCTTTCAGACTGCCGTCATGGTCGGCTAGCAAGCGGGCGAACAAGAAGCTGCGGATGCTGTGGTCGACGATCGGGCGGCTCACCGAGGATCGCGCGATGGCGAGGCTGGCATCGGCAAGGGGCCCTGTAGGCAGCGCGAGGATGTCGTTCATGTTTCTCGAACATACGGTCACCGCGCTCGATCAAACAGTTGCCCGATAGCCGCTCACCGCTATGATCGGGCCATGTTGCCCAGGCAGCCCCACCGCGTTGCGGTGCTTGCGCTGCCGGCCGTGATCCCACTGGAGCTCGGGATCGCGGCGGAGATCTTCGGTCGCGACCCGCATTACCGCCTGACCGTCTGCGCTGAAGGTCGGTCTGCGTCGCTCCCTGATTCCGGGTTGACCGTCAATACCCCCGCGGGTCTTGAGGGACTCAAGCGCGCGGACACGGTGGTCATCCCGGGATATGAAGACGTCGATGCAACCGTCTCGACGGCGGTGCTCGACGCGATACGTGCGGCACACGCCCGCGGCGCCCGATTGGTATCGATCTGCACCGCCGCGTTTGCCCTCGCTGCGGCTGGTGTCCTCGACGACCGTCCCGCCACGACCCACTGGCGGTGGACCGCTGAGCTCCAGGACCGCTACCCCAGGATCGACGTGTTGCCCAACCGCCTCTTCGTCGACGACGGCGACATCCTCACGTCGGCAGGTGTGACCACAGGGATCGACCTGTCCCTCCACCTCATTCGGCGCGACTTCGGCTCCGCAGCCGCCAACACACGCGCCCGCGGCCTCGTGGCTCCGCCACAGCGTCACGGAGGGCAAGCGCAGTTCATCGAACGGCTCATGCCAGACGCGAGCGGCGACCAACTCGGCTCCCTTCGTGATTGGATGCTCGAAAACCTTGCACTTCCGCTCGATCTCGGCACGCTCGCGACGCGGGCACACATGTCTCGACGGACGCTGACCCGTCGGTTTCGCGAGGAGACGGGCGTGTCTCCGATGGCATGGCTCGCAGACGCACGCATCGATCGAGCGCGTGAAATATTGGAGACGACCACCGAGCCGGTTGAGAACATCGGTCGCCTGACGGGACTCGGCGCGCCGGTCTCTGTTCGAGCGGCCTTCCATCGGCGGATCGGCATCTCACCGAAGGAATACCGTGCTGTCTGGCGCGGATCGTCTATGTCAGCGGCTGCGGGTGTCCCAGTTGGCAGTGGATAGGGCTGATCACGGAATCGCTTCCGGCTGATCTAACGCGTCGGACTTACGGGCCTGAGCAGACCGCGTAGGCGGTGACATCGTCGGTACTGAAGATGGCCGTGACTGTCCAGCTATCCGGGCTGCTGCCGTTCGCGGCCGGTGCCCCAGTGCTGTCGCTCGGGAATGAGCTGAAGAAAGGGTCCCCGGGGGTGGCATCGAATCCACCGCCCCCGAGCAGGATGCCGCTGTCGCAGGTCGCCGTTGCTGTTCCTGTTCCTATTGCATCCACACGCACAACGTGACTCGCGGCAATTCCAGCGGGTCCGGTGGGCCCAGGCGATCCGGTGGGCCCAGCCGGTCCGGTGGGGCCAGGCGCGCCGGTGGGGCCAGTCGCGCCAGTGGGCCCGGTCAGGCCGGTCGCGCCCGCTGGCCCCGTTGGGCCCGCGGGGCCCGTTGCCCCCGTCGTGCCGGGCGGACCGGTCAGGCCAGTCGCGCCCGTTGACCCCGTCGGGCCCGCGCGGCCTGTTGCCCCATCCGCGCCGGGCGCGCCGGTCAGGCCAGTCGCGCCCGTTGCCCCAGTCGCGCCGGTGGCGCCGCTCGGGCCTTGAGTGCCGGCAGCGCCTGCCGGACCCTGTGCACCGGCCGGCCCTGCTGGTCCTGCCGGTCCCTTCCTAGCGAAGTCCGCTACCGCGAGGGCGAGCAAGAGGAACGCAACAACCGCTGCGATGCCCAAAAACCATTTAAGCCAGGTACTCACGGAGCCCCCAAACCGGAATTTCGACGACGCCAAGACTACGCTGACCCGTTTCGTGTGCGACGCGGACTTTGACCGGCGCCGGGATGGCACACCCCTTGCGTCAGAGGGAGTAGGAAGACTCTCACCGCAAGCGGTTTGAGGCTCAATCCGCGCCTGTACGAAGATGAGCTGGTGCCGTCGCCGCCCACCATCGCGCCGGTCTTCGTGGCGGATTTACTCGCGGAGGGCGAGCGGATGCCGGTCTACGTGCACGTCATCGACCATCCCGACGCTCGCGTCCTCGTCGACACTGGCATGACAGAGCTGCACCCGGCGGTGGCCGACCTCGATCCCCGCATCCGTCCACTCAGCAAGCAGGATTTCGACCTCGCCGGCATCGACATCGTCGTCAACACACACCTGCACTTCGACCACTGTGGTGGCAACCACCTCTTCGCCGGCAGACCGATCTACGTCCAGCGCAGGGAGCTCGATGACGCGCGCAGCGAAGACGACTACACCATCCGCGAGTGGGTCGACGCGCCCGGCGTGCGCTACGTGCCGGTCGATGGCGAGCTCGAGCTGCTGCCCGGGCTGCGGCTCGTCCCAGCGCCTGGACACACACGCGGCATGCAGGTGGTCGTCGTCGAGACGAGCGGGCGTCCGGTCATCGTGGGCGGCGACGTGGCGGTTTGGTTCGGCCAGCTCGACGAGCCGCGAACCGAAGGCCAGCTGCGGGTCCGCGGGCTCGACCCTGAGCTGGTCTGGCTCGCCCACGAGCACGAGCCGTGGCGGCCCCACGCGGAACGCACCCGCGTCTAGCAGCCCACCTCGTCATTGCCTCCAAAGACGAGCACACGGCCGCCTGGATCCTCGGCGATCGCGGCGCTCCAGCGAGGCGGTACCGGAACCCTCGTGCGATCCCACGATTCGCCGTTCCATGACCAGCTGTCTGCGACGGGATTCGGGCAAACATCTCCGAATATCACCGTAACGCTGCGGGTGGGCGCATCCCAAACCGCGCTGGCGTTGACAGTCGTCGGCGGGCCGCTGCCGCGCAGCTGGGACCACGCGCCGTTCTTCATGGACCAGGCGTCGTCAAGAGCCACCCCCAGATTTCCCGGCCCCGCGTCAGGCCTCGCCCCCAGGCCGCCGTAGACGAACAGCGACGAATCGTCAGGATTCCACGCGATCGCCGGGTCGCCGCGCCCGGGCGGCCTTGGTGCGCCATCGGCGCGGACCCAAGCCTTTCCTTCCCACGTCCACGCGTCGCCGAAGTACTGGGTATTCCAGAAGTGGCCGGCAAACAGGATGACTCCGCGGCCCGCGGTCACCATGCCCGAGCCGGCGCGAGGTCCTGGACCGTGGTTGTCGGCGCTCGCCTGAGTCCAGTCAACCCCATCCCAGGTCCACGTGTCTGACGCAACCGAGCCCTCGGCTCCGTTGGGTATGAGGCCGCCATAGAGGACGATTGCATTCAGCTGCGGGTCATAAGCCATCGCCGCACTGCGGCGAGGCGGCGGTCGGTGGGCGGGCGAGGTCTGCGTCCAGTGCTCGCCGTTGAAGATCCACGTTTCGTCATACGACACGCTGCCGTTCTGGCCGCCGAAGAGGACATACACCCGGCGAGCGGCGTCGTAGGCGAGCGATGCGGCATAGCGAGGCGCTGGATGCGGCCCTTCGACCTGGTGCCAGTTCCCGCCCAGGCGGACCCATGTGTCACCGATCGGGCCAGGGGTATGCCGACTCACGCTGGCGGCCTGCGGCGCGCTCGAACACGCAGCGCACAGCAGAGCCGCGACGAACCGAATCGCGATTTGCCGAGCCAATCTATTGCGAGCGTATCGACTCCGGCGGTTCCGCCAACGTGGACGCGTGGTCATGACTTGATCGAAGCCGTTATGCGAAAGCGACAGTCTTCGCCCCGCCGACGATCTCCTCAACGACCTTGGCGGCGCCGACGATCGTGACGCCCTGAGCGAGTTGTTCTTCGGTGATCCCGCGGGGCTTGGTGCACGCGCCGCACAGCCACACCTTTCCGTTGTTGGCGACGAGCTGGTTCAGGAGATCGCAGAGCTTCGGAAGCCCGGACGCCTCGACGCCATCGCTGCCGCCTCGAGTGCCAAGGCGCACGGCCTCGATAGTGCAGAGGACGATCGCCTCCTGACCCGCCGTGGCCGCGATATTGGCCGCCACGAATGGCAGGGTCGCGCGCTCCGGGTCTTCGCGGCCCCAGGTGCAGTTGAAGATCAGCTTGTCGTTCATCTCTTTCTCTCCACGGCGATTATCAGGCGACCATCTGCTGTCGCCCTGGTTGACGAGATGCGCTGCCCGAGCATTCGGGCCAGAGAGGGCAGATCCTCTTTGGCGGCCGGGTCTCGCACCACTACCTCGATCACGCCTCCGACTGGTACGTCGGCCAGCCGCCGACGGAACTCCTCGGCCAGGCCGTCGGCGCAGCCCATCGTGCCCGCGTCGAACGACGTCACGGAATCGGAAGCGGCTGCGGTTTGGTGAAATCCCGAACACAAAAGGTCGATCTGACGGATGCCTGTCGGACCAAGGTCGAGGTAGACGACTTGCTCGATCACCTCCGCCCGGCCTTCCCGCTCGACGTTGAATCGCCAGGTCATGCGGTGCCGGGACCCGACCGGCTCTTCGCTCGATGAAGCCAGCTCGAATTTCGACGCGGATCCGAACCAGGTCTGGATCCGATTGACTGCGGCGTCCCGCCCTTCGTATTCCTCAAAACCGCGGGGCAGGAGAAATCGGGCCTGGGCGTCCGTAGTCAGCGTCGCCGCAAGCGCCGCGAAATCACGCGCCGCGAGCCGATCTAGAAACGTTTTGCCCATCGCAGCCACAACGGTGCTGTCGGCGGCGTCGGTGGTCGTACTCATCGTGTGCTCCTTCGCGATTCCATGAGGAGCACGGTATCGACGACGGCGCCGGCCGTCGTCGGGAGTTCACCCTACAAATCGAGAGGTTCCAGCGTGTTCAGCAGACCGTGCTGCATCGCAAAGAGTGTGGCGGTGGAGCGGGTAGACGCCCCGGTCTTGGAATAGATCCGTTCGATGTAGGTCCCCGCTGTCTTCGGGGCGATGTTAAGGGCGCCGGCGACCTGCCGATTTGAAGCCCCCCGCGCTATGAGGATCAGAACCTCGACCTCGCGTGGCGTCAGGCCGGCCGGTCCGCTTCGTCGCTTGCCCAGGCGCTGGCCAGCCGCAGCGAGGACTGCGTCCACCGCGGCTGCGTCGAGCTTTCCCTTCCTGGCATCGGCTCGCAGCTCCGCGACGGCCTGCTTCGCACTCATGGCGGGACGATGGGGCCGAGGCTCCGTCATCGCGCAGAAGGCACATGCTGCGGCAAGCACACGGCCCGCAACCGGGATGGCCGGCGCGGTCAGGTGCCGGTGATAGCCGGATCCATCGCTGCGTTCGTGCGAGAGGCAGGCGATAGCTCCGAGTCGGGCGAGCATCGGTGGCCGGGCAAGCATTCGCTCGGTGTAATACGTGTGCATCCGCATGCGCTCCCACTCAGACGGAGAAAGCCGCCCCGGCTTGTCGAGAATCGTTGCCGAGATGCCGTGCAAGCCCATGTCATGGAGGAGGGCCGCCCGCCGAACCAGAACGACTTCTGCCGCGGGCAGGCCTATGTGCTGCGCCGCTCCGGACGCGAGATCGGCGACCCTGCGCGAGTGACCCGCACGCGACCGCGATCTGAGGTCGGTGAAGTCAGCGATCGCCTCCAGCGATTCGTCGAGCTCTCGCTCCGTGAGGCACTGCTGAAGCGCCGGGTCGCTTGCGATCGCCACGCTCCAGTCGTCATCCGAGTCCGGGCCCCGCAGTACGTCCGGAGCTACCGCACAGAACAGGTCGGCGAGAGCCGGATCGAACTGCGTGCCACGGCGCTGCCGAGCGACCTCGACTGCGGCGTCCGGCCCCCCCGTCCTGTAAAAGATCTCGACAACATCCGCCAGGTGGTACAGGCGCGTCTTGAGCGCAATCGCGTCCCCGCCCACTCCGTTGGGTACGCCCTTGCCATCCCAACGGGTGAAGACCTGTTGCAGCGGCTCGCTCACGTCGCCGCCCAGTCCAAGCCGATCCGCCATGTTGCCGGTGACGAGGCAGTGCGACCGAATCGCCTGCTCGACGCCCTTGCCGCCGGTCGCGATCAGCTCGGCCGCCATTCGCAGACGATGCAGGGCCGGCTGCCCGGCGCCGACGTGCTGGAGCATGAAACCGAGGCCGGACAAACCGCTGACGTCGGCGCGCACTGCGTCGGCTCGATACGCGATGTCGTCACCGACCAACGCCGCGACGACCGGTGTGTCCGCGACGCAGCCCGCCCATGCGAGCGTCACCACGTAGTACAGGTCACCTTGCTCTGCAGGCTCGAGCCCCAGGTGTTGAGCGAGTCGTGCGGCGATCAACCAGGACCTCAGGACGTGTTCCATGGGTTGGCCCAATCCGAGGTCGATCGCCAGGGAGAAGGCGGCGACCAGCTCGGCCAGCCGAACGCCCGAATCGCGATCCTGTCCTGGCACGGCCCAAAGCTTACTTACGGACGGAGTGCGCAGCGGGCTCAATCACACGTCAGCCGGAGATACGCCGCCATGCTGGAATCCTTGCCGCGATGAGGCGATCCACACTCATGCGCCCGGCATCGACTAACAGCAGAGCCCAGAACACCAGGCTGTAGATGATCGCCGCGCCTACATCCGTGGTCGTGCCCGGCACATAAGGTCCGCCGAATCCTTCGGCCACCGACCAAACAAACAACCCGTACGCGATTCCGATCGCATAGGTGAACTTGCGCGCAAATCCGGCAATCAGGGCGAAGGCGAGGTAGGTCTCGGTCGCTGCCGTGAGCACGGCAAAGATCGGCGCCCGACCGCTGACGATAACTTGCCAGATCGAGAACCACCAGCTGAGGAAAGCAGGCTGTCCCTGCGCCACGCCGGCGACGATCTGGCTGAAGTTCGCCTGGAATGCCGGTTGCCACTTGAGCACGGCATCGACCAACCAGATGACCCCAAAGGCAATCCGCAAGGACGCGATGGCGATCATCCGCCTGCTGGCGCCGACCCAGTTGGCGCGCAGGGCAAACGGCATGGGTGCGGCGATGGCAATGTCAGTAGCTCTGTTCTCTTGTCTCATAACGGGAACCAACTACGCGCGGCCGTTACGTTCATCGCGTTTCGTAACGACGCACCGTAATTGGGGTTGGATGACTTATCTCGCAGTCGTTCGCGGATTGACGTATACGAATTCTTCCCAGGTCTTCAAGCGTTGGCTCATGCCCACCTACAGGACGAGCTTCCGCTGGACCGGCAATCGCGCCGACAGCGAAGACGCAACAGCGTGGGCGTTGCTCAACACGGCGAACGACCTTCGATTGCCGGAGCTGGTCCAGGTTGTGGATGACCGCGTCCTGGATCTGGCTCTCGAGGCCGTAACACGCCACTGGTTCGAGCGTTATGGAATCCCGCGCGTGAGATGCGCGGCGGTTTGTGGATCGGCGGTAACCGCCCCGCTCGACTCGCTGTTCGACAGCCTGACCGCCGAGATGCGTCTCCTGCTGGTGCTTCGATTCCTACGGCGGCGGTCGCCTGAGGCGATTGCGGCCCAGCTCCGCATCCGCCCCGAAGAAGCCAGGCGGCGACTCCTTGCGGCACTGACTCGTGTCGCCGAGCGGATCGGATTTCCGCCCGGATCGAGCGAGTCCCGGCAGCTCGCTGAGGTGTCCGCCTACGTCGAAGACATCGTGGCGCGAAGAAGGCCGGTGAGATTCGAAGTCGTTCCCGAAGCCTGGCCGCTGATGATCGCCGCGGCCCACATGCAAGCCGCGATCGCAGGCAACGACCTGCCGGCAAAAGGGTTCATTCGGTCGCTTGAACGACAGCTTGCGGAGTGCTCAGAGAAAAGGCTTGTAACACGCCAACGTATCTGGTCTGCGTGACAAGGGGACCGGGTTGGCGGTGACTGAGCTGCGCGTGCTCAGAAACCCTGACCCTGAACCGTCGGGTCAGCCCGAGCCCGCGATCTACCCCGACTGGGAGTCGGTATATCAAGACAATGTCGTGGGCATATATCAGCTCGTTTTTCGCAAGGTTGGGAATGCAGCCGACGCCGAAGACCTCGCAGAAGAGGCGCTGATGCAGACCCTGAAGACGCTTCGTCTGCCAGCCCCAGTACCGACGGTACGCGCCTACCTTGTCAAGACAGCGCGCACCGTGCTGGCTGACCACTGGCGTCGCCACTACGCGGCGCGCGACGCGGCCAACGAGCTCCAGCAGCTTCCTATCGAGATCGTCGCCAACCCTGACGCCGTCGACCGGACGCAGCGACTTCTTGGGCTGCTTTCCGACAACTTCAGGAACATCCTGGAGCTTCGGTTCCTGCGTGGCTACTCGGTGCGCGAGGCAGCCGATGAGCTCGGGGTGACCGAGTCCAACGCTCGCGTGTTGCAGTTTCGCGCTTTGCGAAAGGCAGCCGAGCTCGAACGGGAGGTGCTCCGTTGAAGGAATCAGCCGATCGGGTCGCACGTTTCGTTGACGAGCTCTTGCACGGACGCCGGCCGCATCGGTTCGAGGCGACCCAGGAAGAAGCGGAGGCGATGGTGGCCGCTGCCAGCCTGAATGCCGCCCGCGTCGGGGCGGACGTTCCAGATAAGGCCGCCCTCGACCGAATTCATCAACGCCTTTCCGAAGCGCTGGATGAGAGCGCGGTGTTGGATCGCCGCCTCAGCCGGCGGGCGTGGCTGCGCACCGCGGGCGCCGCCGCGGCGGCAGTGGTTGTTGGCGTGGGCCTGGACGAAGTGGTCAGAAACCGCCAGGAATCGGGCGGTGCGGGCGGCACGGCGACGCTGCTTCCTGACAACGGGAGTTGGCGGCCCGTGGCGGCGGTCACCCAGATTCCAGTCGGGCACGCCATGCAGGTATCGACAGCGTCGCTGGACGCTGTGATCATCAACGACGGCGGCACGATCACCGCTGTGTCGGGAGTGTGCACCCATCTTGGTTGCAAGCTTCAGCCTGACGACGCCAGCCGAAAGCTCAATTGCCCTTGCCACCAGACCGCATTCAGCTGGTCGGGCAAGGTCCTCTATTACCGATTGAAGGCGGCACCCGCGAATCTGCCGCGGATCCCGTCGCGCGTGAATAACGGACAGGTCGAGCTCTACATCGTCTAAGCCACATGTAATGCACGCACGTAGTTGCGTGCGTGAGGGCCTCGCCCGAAAAGTCACCGAAGGAGCCCACGAGACGCGCGTTTCTCGGCTGGTGGCTCGGCACGCTCATGGCGGCAACCGTCGTCACCGCGGTCGCACCGCTGGCCGTCTACTTGTTCCCACCGCGCGACCCCAAACAGATGAAGGAGAAAGTGCGCGTTGCGCTGGACACTCCTCTGCAGGCGCTGCGCGAGGGAGCTGCATCACGGTTTGACGCGCCGGCCGGCACCGCGTTCGTCATGGCCGACGGAGGCGAGAACAACTCTCCGGGCGATCCGACTTTCGGCGGCTTCGTGACACGCAAGGACGGGCAATTGCGCGCATTCGCAATCACCTGTCCACACCTCGGCTGCTCATACGCATTCGATGACGGAAAGCGGCATTTCGTTTGCCCGTGCCACGGCTCGGAATTTGCCCTTGACGGCAGTGTGATCCACGGTCCGGCCACAGCTCCGCTGTCTCACCTGACGTGGCAGCCCGGACCGGGTAGCAACGAGATCGACGTCGATGGAACGACCCTCGGCGGCTGATCCGCCGATGTAACGCAGCCGCATATCTAGCTGCGTCAACACCGAATCACAAGGGAGATTGCACAACAGCATGAACTGGAAACTCGCTCTAAATGGGACCGTCGCGGGCGCTGCCCTGCTTATCGCAGCGTGCGGCAGCTACGCCCCGTCTGCCTACGGAACCTCGACCTCGCCTTCCTCAAACGGGCGGTATCCCGGCGTCACCAGTCCCCCCGCTGGCACGCCGGAGCCGCCTGCCACGACCACAATCGCGCTACGTAACTCCGCGTTCGGACCGATCCTGGTCGACGGCAGCGGCAGGACGCTCTACCTGTTCGAGGCCGACACGAAGGACGTGTCCACGTGCAACGGCGATTGTGCTTCCGTTTGGCCGCCGCTGATCGCCCATGGCACACCGCAAGCGGCGGCCGGTATCAACCAATCGCTGCTTACCACCACCACTCGCAAGGACGGCTCGCTCGAGGTCGTTTACAACGGCCACCCGCTCTACTACTTCGTTTCGGACAAGCAGGCAGGGGATGTCACCGGTGAAGCCATCAGCAGCTTTGGCGCCGAGTGGTACGTCCTGTCGGCAACAGGCAGCAAGATCGACAGGGGCCAGTCATGACGACGTTGTCCCTCAACTCCGTCACATTCGTCCGCCGCGATCCGGACTCGGTTTTTCGCGAGCTGCACGATCCTGAGACTCTGCTCGGCTGCGTGCCGGGCGCGACCCTGACCAGGCTCACTGGTCCAGGCTCCTTCGAGGCCCGGATTGCCGTCGGACTCGGACCGTTCAAGGCCGAATACGACGGCTCGGGGCGGATCCTGGCGTCGAATCCGAAGGCACGCACCGCTTCCTTGGAGCTGACCGGAGATCCGTCCGCCAACCTCGCCAGCGTGCGGGTCCGGATGGCGATGTGGATCGCCGAGCGGACCGGCGGCTCCGAAATCCACATGACATTTGACGTCGCGATGTCGGATCGCACAAGGCGGCTCGCCAATGGATGGTTGGATCCCATCGCCGGCGACCTGCTCGACCGGACGACGCGCCGTCTCAAACATCAGCTGGAGGACGCGCCGGTCATGCCCTTCCCTCCGGCGGCCTGACAGGGAGAAAGCAAATGAAGAAATCCCCCGTAGCTCTCGTCGCAGCGCTCGGAATCGTGCTCGGTCTCGTCGCCACGACCGCGATCAGCGCAGTCGCCACCAACAGCGCCAGGCCGGCGCCTCACCGCGCCGATGGACGGTCCAGCGCAATCGTCGTCGCCTGGAACCAGGCGCTGCTTCACATCGTCCAGACGCCTGGCGACCAGCCCGCCAACATCCACCCGACGCGCAGCTTCGCGATCATGCACGCAGCGATCTACGACGCCGTCGTATCGATTACGAAGGACGATCCGGCTTATCTGTTTTCGGTGCCGGCGCCTCGCCAGGCGCGGATCGATGCAGCGGCGGCGCAAGCCGCTCACGACTCACTTGCTGCGCTTTACCCGAAGCTTCAGCCTGAACTCGACGGTGTGCTCGCGTCCCAGCTCGCGGCAATCCCTGACGGTAAACCGAAGCAGGACGGCCTCCAGGTCGGTGCCGATGTCGCCGCGCGTCTGATTGCCGATCGGGCCAACGACGGCTCGGCAACCGTTCCGCCGCCCTTTGTTGCCGGCACGCAACCTGGCAGCTACCGGCCGACGCCTCCCAACTTTCCGGCGCCCGTCTTCACCGGCTGGTCGAACGTCACTCCGTTTGTGATCGACAGCGCCTCCGAGTTCCGGTCCGCGCCGCCACCGGACGTGACCAGCGCGGCGTACGCCAGCGCCTTGAACTTCGTGAAGAGTCTTGGCCAGAACACCAGCACCACCCGCACAGCCGATCAAACGGTGGCAGCCAGGTTCTGGGCGCCGCCGATCTGGAACACGTGGAACGAGATCGCGGACCGAGCGGTGACCGACCACCACGCGAGCCTCGAGACGAGCGCTCGCGTGTTCGCCGTCCTCAACCTGACCTTCGCCGACTCGGTCATCGCGTTCTACGACGCCAAGTACCACTACCTGGTGTGGAGGCCGGTTACAGCGATACGCCTCGGCGACACCATCGGCAACCCGGCAATCACCGGCGATCCGATCTGGACACCGCTTGCGGTGACGGCCCCGGACCCGTCGTACCCGGGTGCCCACAGCACCATCAGCGCGGCCGGTGCGAGCGTGCTGTCCGCATTTTTCGGTGAAGACGGCCGGATAGATGTGACATCAGACGCGTTACCGGGAACGGTGCGGAGCTTCGCGAGCTACCGCGCGATTGCAACCGAGGCGGGGCTAAGCCGGATCTACGCCGGTCAGCACACGCCGCTCGACGATGTCGCGGGTCAATTGCTCGGCACTCAGGTTGCGCAGTTTGTGCTGGGGAGCTCGAGATCCGAGAATTTCGGCTCACGCGCCGCGGCAGCATCCGCGGCCGGTGGCTACTGATCGCTGACTCCTGATTCGAGGGGAACCGAGCTTCTCAGCGGTTCCCCTCGTCCATTCGGCGCGGATCACACCCGATCGAATCGTGAGCGGGGGCCTTGACTGAACTGACGAATCTGTAGCGCTCATACTCGCTCGATGAGCGGGGTGCCCCTGGTCGACGCCGGCCCCGAGCTCATCGAGCGCGAGCAGGAGTCTGCAGTCCTGGACGCGCTGGTGGATCGCCTCCGCGACGGCGGGGGAGCGGTTGTGGTCCGGGGCGAGGCCGGCATCGGAAAGTCGGCGCTCCTCCAACGAGCGCGCCGGCGAGCGGAAGCGCAGGGTGCCCGAGCGCTGGTCACCGTCGGAGTCGAATCGGAAGCCGAGCTGCCTTTCGCGGGCCTGCACCAGCTCCTGCGTCCGGTAATCGGGGCGCTGGCCCAGCTGCCGGAGTCACAGCGTCAACAGCTCGAGGCGGCACTCGGCCTGGGCCTCGACCTCAAGCCTGATTCGTTCCGCGTGGCGGTGGCGGCTTTCCAGCTCATCTGCGAGGTGGCTGACTCCGTACCCGTGGTTCTGATCGTCGACGACGCGCAGTGGCTGGACCGTTCCACCCTCGGCGTCATCGCTTTCATCGGTCGCCGGCTGGAAGCCGAGCACGTTGCACTTGTGGCGGCGATCAGAAGCGGACATTCGACACCGCTGGACGATGCTCGTCTACCAGCCCTCGACCTCGAGCGTTTGAGCGCATCGGCGGCCGCACGCTTGCTGGATCGCACGGCGCCGGAGCTGCATCCCGTCTTGCGCGCAAGGGTGCTCGCGGAATCGTCGGGAAACCCCCTGGCGCTCGCCGAGCTTCCGCGCAGCATGCGGCGATCCGGCGACCAGCTTGCGCCGCCCTCCACGACGCTGACGGGCCGGCTCGATCGTGCGTTCGCAAGCAGGCTTGGTGAGCTTCCCCCACACAGCCGGCCCGCCCTCCTGGCCGCGGCGCTCGACAGCCGGGCCTCGCTGGATGAGATCGCGCGATCCAGCAGAGCGAGCGTTGAATCCCTGCAGCCTGCTGTCGACGCGGACCTGGTGGAGATCGTCGACGACGGCGTGCGCTTCCGACATCCCCTGATCCGTTCGGCTGTCCGTCAGGCGGCCTCGGCCCAGGAGGTTCTTGAGATGTACAGGGCTCTCGCCGAGGTCGTCGCCGACCCTGAGCGCCGGCTCTGGCACCGCGCCATGGCTGCCCAGAAACCCGACGAGGACATTGCCTCCGAGCTCGAGCAGCACGCCCGCCTGGCCGCCGCGCGGGGCGCTGTCACGGTGGCGGGCGCGGCCCTCGAGCGCGCCGCCGCTTTGACTGCGGACTCGCCAAGGAAGGGAGCGCGCCTTGTGGCCGCCGCAGAGATTGCGTACGAGCTCGGTCTCGTCGACAGCGCTCGGCGGCTGGTCGATGAGGCGAAAGCATTCGATCTTGGTGCCCGCGACCAGGCCCGCCTTGACTGGTTCCGCCAAATCAGCAGTGGCAGCGTCTGGTTCGAGTCGGGTGCGGCCAAGACCTTCGTCATGATCGCCCAACAGCTGCGCGACGCCGGCGACGCCGACATGGCGTTGCGGTCGTTGGTGCCGATCGCCCATCGGTGCTGGTGGACGCGTGCCAAGACCAGGACCCGGGAGTATCTCGTGGAGGCCGCCCAGGCCATGGGGACGCCAGACGGTGACCCGATGGTGCTGGCGGTGATCGGTCTTGCCCATCCCGAGGAGACAGGGCCGGCCATTCTGAAGCGAGTCTCGCAACTGCGTCTCCACGAGATGACTGACCCAATGGCAGCCATGTATGTGGGGATCGCCGCCGAGAAGGCCGGTGATTTCGCGAGCGGGGTACGGTTCCTGGCTTCCGCGATCGATGGCCTTCGTGAGCAGGTGCGGTTGGTCGCTCTGACGCAAGCTCTTGTGCACTACGCGTGGGCCGCGATCCACGCCGGCGAGTGGCCGGCGGCCGCCGCGGCAGCACACGAGGCCGCCGGCCTCGCGCGGGACACCGGACAGCCTCAGTACGGGCTCACCGCTGATCTGATCGGCGGACTGGCGACCGCGTTGCGCGGGACCGAGCCGGACCTCGAACCGGCTCTTGTTGAACCAGAGCGGGCGCTGCTGGTAATGAAGGGCGGACCGCTGCTCGCGACCGCACACCTTGCGCGCGGTGCCGCAGCCATCGGCGATGGGCGGTACGGGGACGCTTTCCAACACCTGTGGCCCGTTTTCGACGAGAGCGACTCGGCGTTCCACCGCTTCATGCGCTGGCCAGCCTTGCTGGACCTGGTCGAGGCCGCCGCCGGCAGCGGACAGACGAGCCACCTCACTGATGTGATCGCGGACCTCGAAGCGATCTCCGGGCATTCAGACCCGCCGATCCTCCGCCTCAACCTTGCGTGTGCGAGGCCACTGCTGGCCGCGGACGATCAGGCGGAGCCTTTGTTCATCGCGGCGCTCGCCCAGGACCTGACCGGCTATCCATTCCTTCGAGCCCGGACACTGCTCTCTCTTGGTCGCTGGCTGCGACGGCGGCGGCGCAGCACCGAATCGCGATCGCCGCTGAGGGAGAGCGTGGCCCTCTTCGATGCCCTCGGCGCCGCGGCCTGGAGCCGGCGGGCGCGACAGGAGTTGCGCGCGGCTGGAGAGAAGGTTGGGCGGCGTGCGCCCGATCTCCGCGATCGCCTGACGGCGCAGGAGCGCCAGATCGCTCAACTGGCCGCCGAAGGCTTGTCAAACCGTCAGATCGCGGAACGCCTCTTCCTGTCACCGCGAACCATCGGTGGCCACCTGTATCGAATATTTCCGAAGCTGGAGATCACCGCGCGCGCCCAGCTGCACGACGCGTTTGCCGACCGGGTGGGCGATTAAGAAAACGAGTCGGTTGACTCATGCGAAGCGGCCGATATCACGCTGACGATGTTCAGCATGAGTGACAAACCGAACGTTGTACTCGTCCACGGCGCCTGGGCGGACGGTTCGAGCTGGAGCGATGTGATCGAATCCTTGCAAGCGGCAGGTTTCACGGTCACCGCGCCGCAGTTTCCGGAGACATCTCTCGCCGCTGATGTCGCCCGCCTGCGCCAGGTCCTCCGGCGACAGAAGGGCCCGACCATCGTTGCCGGCCACTCCTATGGCGGGCAGGTGATGACCGCGCTGGGCACGGATGCGCCGAACGTCGTGGCGCTCGTCTATGTCGCCGCATTCGGTCTCGAGAAGGGCGAATCGCTCGGCGGACTGCTGAGTGGGGGCCCTCCGACGCCGTCGCTCGCACACCTGCTCGTCGATGAGCAGGCTTTCGCCTGGATACCCGAGGAGGACTTCGTCGCCCACTTCGCATCTGGTGTCGAGAAGACGCGCGCTAAGGTCATGTATGCGGTACAGCAGGGCCTGTCGATGAGCACCTTTGAGGACGTGATGGGAGTGCCCGCGTGGAAGTCGCTTCCCTCCTGGTATCTCGTCGCGAGCAAAGACGAGGCGATCCCGCCCGATGTCGAGCGCATGTTCGCCAAGCGGATGGGGGCCAACACGGTCGAGGTGAGCGCTGGCCACCTGGCGATGGCGTCCCATCCCGCCGAGGTGGTGAGATTGATCGAGGCCGCCGCGAAGGCGCCTGCCGCCGTCAAGTAGGAACAGGAGAAGAACCCATGCCGATGATCGACGTCTATGCCACCGCCGGCACGTTTGGGAATCCACAAACCCTCGCGCGCGACCTGGCTTCCACCCTGATGAAGATCGAACAGGTTCCGGACATCCCGATGTTCCGCAAGAACACGGCGGCATTCATTCACGACCTACCCGAAGGCGCGCTCTCGAACGTCGAGGGAGATGGCAACTACGTCAGGGTGCAGGTGCTCACCAACGCGGGGGCGCTTAACCGTGACAAGCAGCTCGCCGTGGTAGGTCAGTTCACCGACCTGGTCGCGGCTGCCGCCGGCGATCCCTCGCTCTCAGGGCGGACCTGGGTGCTCCTCACGGAAGCGATCGAGGGCGGGTGGGGGCTTGCTGGGCACGCCAACACCAACGCGGAGCTCATCGACGCCGCCAGAGCGCAGATCGCCGAACTCCAGCGCGGGAAGGCCTCCGGAGGATGAACCGGTCCTACTTTGAAGTAACACCTGTAGCGCCGTCTCGAGACCACGAACGGTGGCCAAAGCGCTTGCCCGTATAGTGGACCGGTCGGCAGTCGCCGGCGCTCACCGCAGGCTCCGATTTCTCGAACAGGCCCTAGATGAGTTGCCTTCAGTTCGAGAGTAAGGAGTACGACATGCCTACTGGCATCATCAAGAAGATCGTTTCGGAGCGCGGCTTTGGATTCATCGCCGCCGAGGACGGAAAGGAGTTCTTCTTCCACAAGAGCGGCACCGACGGCAACTTCGACGCCCTCATAGGTGGCGAGAAGGTTGCGTTCGAGATCGAGACGAGCCCGAAGGGCCCGCGCGCTCGGAGCGTCCGCACGCTCTAAGGCTCAGCTCTTCGTAGACGACCTTGAGTGTGATTGGGGACCGTGAGGCCCGGGGTTCAAATCCCGGGCCCCGATCAACGTTCTAAATTCGGGTTGGTGTTCTTGTGCCTGAATTCGGCACGAATTCGAGGGCAATCACGGACTCGAGATGTCAGTGCAGGAAACGAGCCCGAAAACTCCTGATCTGAGCTGGTTCATCGGAGCGGGACTCGGCCTTTTCGTGCACTGGGACCACGCCAGCCAACAGGGGCTCGAGGTGTCATGGCCGTTGGTAGGCCGTTCCCTCGTGCGCGACACCGACATCAAGGACGACGTGTCTGTCGCGCAGTACCGCGCGAGCGCGGCGACCTTCAATCCGAGGAAGTGGGACGCCAATGCGCTTGCCAAACTGGCGCGCACATGCGGTGCGCGCTACGCGGTCTTCACGACCAGGCATCACTCCGGGTACGCGATGTTTCAAACGGCCGCGTCAGCCTTCTCGATCGAACACTCGCCATTCGGCTCTGACATCACCCGCCAGTTCGTCGAGGCCATGCGCGGCGAGGGCCTGCGCGTCGGTCTGTACTACTCGCTGTCCGACTGGCACCACCCGGACTACCCAGCGTTTACCGAGGACAGCAGGCCGTACGCGTATGACGGCTACCCGCGTCCGGACAAAGAGACCTGGGATCGGTACCTCGCATACGTCCGTGCACAGTTGACCGAGCTGCTGACGAAATACGGAACGATCGACCTCGTGTGGTTCGATGGCCAGTGGGAGCGCACGGCCGAGGAGTGGCACGCTGCGGAGCTTCGGGAGCTCGTAGCCTCGCTCCAGCCGCACGCGATCGTGAACGACCGACTCCCCGGCCAGGGCGACTACGCGACTCCGGAGCAATTCCTCCCCATGGAGCCGCCGGGCCGCCCGTGGGAGCTCTGCATGACCATGAACGACTCCTGGGGTTGGCGGCCCAGCGATACCAACTACAAGTCGGCGCGGCTGATCGCGCGCGTCCTGTCGGAAGTCGTGTCGCGCGGAGGAAATCTGCTCCTGAACATCAGCCCGACTGGTGAGGGTGAGATCCCCGACATCCAGGTTTCTCGCTTGCGGGAGCTCGGCGCGTGGATTGCCGTGCACGGCGACGCCGTCCTCGGTGTGCGGCCGCCTCCGCCGAGCGTTGACTTCGCCGGCCCCGCGACCACGCGGGGGAGTCACCTCTACCTGCACCTGATTGCCTGGCCGGTTGAGTGTGCGATCGTGCGCGGCATCCCGATCCGGCGCGTGAAGCGGGTGAGCCTGATCGGGGCAGGGCCGCTCCGCTACGAGGTCCCGCTCGCCGCCCTCGACGAGCATCTCCTTGGTCCCGACCTCCTTGGCGAACTGATCATCGAAGCCCCGAGACCTACGGGCGCCCTGATCGACGTGATCGACGTCGAGTTCGAGGGTCCACTGAAAGAGTGAGTACTCTGGCCGTCGTGGACGGCACGGCGCCGCTGACGGTCACCCTCGCCCAGATCGACCGTGGTGCAGTGGCGTTGGCGGGCGGCAAGGGTGCCAACCTCGGCGACCTGGTGCAGGCCGGCTTTCCGGTCCCGGATGGGTTCGTGGTGACGACCCGCGCCTACGCCCTGGCCGCGGAGGCGGCGGATGTCGACCCCGCACGACCGGCCGAAGCGGCGGAGCGGCTACGCGGCTCTCCCGTGCCGGACGCGATCGCCGACGCGGCTCTCAAGGCATACGCCGCCCTTGGGTCCGGGCGCGTAGCCGTGCGATCGTCGGCCACGGCCGAGGACCTGCCCGGCGCTTCGTTCGCGGGCCAGCAGGACACCTTCCTCGACGTTTCCGGCGAGGATGGCCTGCTCGACGCCATCCGCCGCTGCTGGGCGTCACTCTGGAACGAGCGAGCGGTTGCATACCGGCGGGCCAATTCCGTGGACGATAGGAACGTCAGTCTTGCCGTCGTCGTGCAAGAGATGGTGGACGCGTCCGCCGCCGGCGTGCTCTTCACCGCCGATCCGGTCACCGGACGCCGCCGGCAGGCGGCCATCGACGCGGTCGCGGGTCTCGGCGAAAAGCTCGTCTCCGGCGCCGTCGACCCCGACCACTACTCGGTCGACGTCGCGAGTCACGAGGTGGTCCGGCGTCCGGCCGTCGGAAAGACATCCGTCCTCTCCGACGAGGAGCTCCGCACCCTGGCCGAGCTGGGAGACCGCGTGGAACGCCACTTCAACGCACCGCAGGACATCGAGTTCGCGCTCGACGGTGAGCACAAAGTCCTGCTCGTGCAGTCGCGCCCCATCACGACGCTGTATCCGTTGCCCAAGGATGCGCCCGATCCCGAGCAGGACCTTCGCGTCTACTTCTCAGGCAGCGTTTTCCAGGGTTACTTCGAGCCCTTCACGCCAATGGGGATCCAGCTCTTCCGCCTGTTGAGCGGCGCGCTGTCAGGCCTGTTCGGGTTTCCGGTCAAAGATGCGGTTTCCGGTGCGGGGATTTTCAAAGATGCTGGAATGCGGCTGTATTTCGACGTGACGCCGGTCGTGCGTGATCCTGTGGGACGGCGAATATTTGTGGCCGTCACGTCAATGGGTGAGGCGCGAAGCTCGGCTGTTGTCGTCGAGCTCTCGGCCGATCCCCGTCTTGCGCTGGCAAGGCGTTCACGTTTCCATTCGGTGCGCGCTATTGGAGGCGCCCTCATTCACGCCGGCATCCCGCACGCGGCGCTGGGTGTGATGCGGTCGCCAGACGTGACCCCAGACCGCTACATCCGCGAGGTCGAAGAAATGACGCGGATCGATCTCCCTGACGATGCGAGCTCGGATCAGCGCCTCGACGCGTTTGAGAACCTGATCGTGACGGCGTCGCCGCGCCTGTTTCCGCGGATGTTCGGCACGATCCTGCCGGCGATGCTCTCGTTCGCTCTGTCGGCGCGCCTGCTGCGCGGTAAGGCCCGCCTGGACGAGCTTCAAACCGTCACCCGCGGCGCGGCGCACAACCCTACGACCGAGATGGACCTCG
>Ga0207684_10000987_pt1 | contig 31919 bp, 24 predicted proteins | sample KBSK5501metaG_FD_184342 | JGI IMG/M metagenome (GOLD analysis project Ga0207684, IMG submission 184342) | Corn, switchgrass and miscanthus rhizosphere microbial communities from Kellogg Biological Station, Michigan, USA - KBS K5-50-1 metaG... | ecosystem: Host-associated > Plants > Roots >... | reverse complement strand
GTTTCGCGAAGCGGTGAAACGTGAAACCGCACTGCGTCGAGAACTCGAGACGCGCAGCGCCGCCGCTCCTGCCACGTCCCTACTTGAACGGACCCGCGTGCTCGTCGGCGCCTACGAGGACATCGCATTAACCGTCGCTATCGGTCCGGTTACTGATCCCTACTTGTACGAGACGCTTGCCGGGTGCCCGGGAGCGGCAGGCGGGCAGAATGACACAGGGTCGCTTCGGGCGGGTCCGTCTGCGGCACCGAGCCGGGCGCCTGCTGTTTCGGCCAAGCCGGAGCAGGGCTGCCACCTCCTCGGCCCGTGGCTCTGGCGACGCCTCTGGAACGTCGGCGCTGCCGTAGTCGGCCCGGCTGGCTCCTCGGCCTGCTCTGACCGGGAATCGCCGTCTCGGGTATTCGCCACCGTGCGTCGCCGCTGCCACCCGAACGGACAATTGCTGCTAAAACCTCTTATCGGCATCGTTTATGAAAACCTAGGCCATTCGATTGCCGCGTGCGCTGACGCGTTCTCCGTGGGCAAGAACAAGCAAATCCGGAAAGAACCTGCGGAGGGCGTTTAGTGTGCTATATATCGTTGCTATCGCGGCCACCCGGGATCGCCCTGGAGGATGAGGCGTTATGGCGGGAAGATGCTCCACTTGTGGCTAAGTAGCTTAGTATTACCGGCGAAGCCGGCGCCGGTAATAGCCACACCGTCCGATGCGAAGGAAACGCGGGGCGAAGAACCGGCTGCCGGGTCGCACTCCGCCCGGCACGCCAGAGTGGCTGAGGGGGAGCCGCCTCGGCCCGCGTCCCTGCCGATCCGGTCCGTCGAACGGCGGCGCTGGTCGGCGGACCTGATGGGCTCCGCAACGGCCGGGCTGGTGCTGCACGGCGTCGGCGGAATCGGCAAGTCCACGCTGGCTGCCGAGGTCGCCGCACGGGTCGGCCGCCTCGAGCCCGAGCGCATGACCACGGTCATCAGCGGCGAAGTATCGGCTGACGGTTTCCTCGCCGGGCTCGCCGCAACCCTACGCCGTCACCCGATGGTTGCGGCCCGGGGCAGTGTCCCAGCGGAGGCGGTGGAGGCGGCTGACCGTATCGACCTGTCGTGGGCCCAAAGACTGGCGCTGCTCCGCGAGTACGTCCTCGGCCAGGTGCCGGTCCTGGTCGTCCTGGACAACTTTGATGACAACCTGTCTGCGGAATCCGGCCGATGGACTGTTCGTGACCCGGCCCTGGCAGGCCTGCTGGCGAGCTGGGCCGGCGAACCCCATCTGGGCAGGCTGCTGATTACCTGCCGCCATCCCTTCACCCTGCCCGGGCCCGCCGGGCCAGCCCTCGGGTTCCGGCACCTCGGCCCCCTGTCACGCTTCGGTGCTCTCGGGCTGGCCATGACGCTGCCCGCGCTCGGGCTGCTTGGCGATCGCGAGCTAGACCGCGCGTGGCGGCTGCTTGGCGGCCATCCCCGCGCCATCGAATACCTGGACGCTCTACTCTCAACCGGCCAGGACCATTTCCCAGACGTGACCCGCCGCCTGGCCGGGGCGATCCAGGCCAGGACCGGCCAGCCAGTGCTGCGCAAGGGCCCGGATGATCCCACCGAGCTCTCCCCGGCGACCGCAGAGAAGACCGCCCTAGTCGCCGGCGACCTACTGCTCGGCGAGCTTTTCGGGCGCCTCAGCGCCGACGCACAGGATCTGCTCATCGGCACGTCGGTCTATCGTGTGCCCGTCGGCCGTGACGTCCTGCTGCTCCCGGGCCGTCAGTACCGTCGGGCCGCCGGACTCGCCGGCCTGGTCGCTGAATGCGAGGCCACTGGCCTGCTGGCGGCTGATCCCAGCTGCGAGCCCCCGTTGGTATTCGTGCACCGATGGACCGCCTGTGAACTCCACCGCCGCCTAGCCGAGGCGCAGCGCAGCGACGAGGTGACCGACGCGCACCATCGGGCCGCCGAATACTGGCGGCGCCGTATCACCGCCTGGCCCCAAGACCAGCACGCCCCGCTTGAAGCCAGCTACCACCTGCTCCAGGCCCGCGGCCTGACCGGCCAGGATCAGCCACAAGCCAGGCACGCGGTCAGGACTGTGAGGCGGCGCGCGCGCCTGCTCGGTCTGGCGACCGTGGCGGTGGCAGTGACGGCATTCCTGACCGCGGGGGCGACCGGGGCCTTCTCCGCGCGGCACCTCGCGCGCCCCCGCGCCGACGTACCGGCCAGCCAGGCGGTGGCCGTGCGCGGTCACGCGGCGGCATGGGTTGCCCGGCAAATCGGCGGGAACGTGATTGTGGCCTGCGACCCGGCGATGTGCTCCGCGTTGCAGGCGCACGGGATCGCGGCGGAGAACCTGCTGGTGCTGCGAGCGGCGACGGCCGATCCGCTCGGCTCTGACGTGGTGATGGCGACGGCTGCGGTGCGCAGCCAGTTCGGCGGCCGTCTGGCGAGCGTATATGCGCCGGGGATCCTCGCGAGCTTCGGCTCCGGCGGGCTGCGGATCGACGTGCGCGCTGTCGCGCTGGACGGGGCAGCCGCCTACCGGGCCGCGCTCGCCTCGGACCTGGCTGCCTGCCGGGAAGCCGGGACCCAATTGCTGCAGAACCCGCGGATCAGCGTCTCGGCGGCTGCCCGGAGCGAACTCATCGCTGGCCAGGTGGATTCCCGCCTGCTGAGTACGCTGGCCGCGGTGGCCGCAGCCGAGCCCGTGCAGGTCACGGCCTTCGGGGACTCCGGTCCGGGCGCCAGCGCGGGCATGCCGCTGCGGGCCGTCCAGGTAGCCGTGCCCGCCCGCACCGCCGACCGCGCGGCTGGCTTGCGGAGCATGCTCGCCTTCGTGCGCGCGCAGCGCGCGCCGTATCTCCCGGCGCAGGCGGCCATCGTCCGGGGTGCCGGAGGTTCGTCGGTCCTGAGCATCGAGTTCGCCGCTCCCAGCCCGGTCGGCCTGCTCCAGACGCAGCAGGCCGCGAGCTCCTAGACCGCGCCCTTATCTGGAACCAGGCTCATCTGCGGCGGGTCCTGCGCGAGTACGAGATCCACCACAATCAGCACCGGCCCCATCGCTCCCTGCACATCTTCGCCCGTTTACCTGCGGGCGCATGGCCGGTCGGGCCGTTGGGAGTCACCAGCGCAGCCAGCGTGCCGTTGAGGCCGGGTCCGGCTGGGTATCCGTTCGGTCTCTTGTCCGCGATAGCGGGGCGGGGACGGCGGAACGGAACAGCAGGGCTGGTCCTCGCGTCAGCCGCCGGAGTGGGAGCTGGTCTGGGTGTGATCAGGCTGGCGAGGGCCGCCTGGGCAGTGTCCGGGGTCGTGTAGTCGAGCCCAGCCAGCGCCCTGGTCAGGGTGAGGACCTGGACCTGGCGGAGCACCTCGGCCGCGGCGGCAGGGTCCGCGAAACGGGCGCGGGTCAGCGCAGCCTGGGCGCGCCGCTCAGCCCGGCGTATCCGGTAGGAGGTCAGAGTGCTGTGCCTGGTCGCCCGATCTGGGGTGCCCAGTGCCTGGCCCAGCAGGTGCAGGCGCCGGGCGGCGATGTCCACCCGGACCCGCCGGGTGGCTGCCTCGGCGGGCAGCGTCTCGTCGGCGGCCAGTTGCAACTGGACCTTGATCCGCTCAGCGGGACGCAGCTACCTCAGCCCGGTGAGCTGGCGGTCGGTGCGCCTGGCGGTGTGCCGGGTTTCCCGGAGCGAGAACTCGAACAGGGTCGCGGCGATAACCGGCATCAGCGCGAAGGCCTCGCGGGCGCCCGGGTGGCCAGGGGCGTGCGTCCAGTTGAACAGGCTGGACGCGGCGACCAGCCCCCACACGGCCAGGCGGGGGGCCAGCGCCGACTCGCCGCGCGCCGCGCGGCGCATCAGCAGCACCGCGCACAGCCCGGCCGCGCCGGCGCCCGTTATTTCCCGAGTCTGTAGGGTCCTTACTGGTGAGAGGAACTTCGCGCACCAGGAGGAATCTATGACCGCTGACCTGAAGGCCCATGCCGACAGGCTCCGCGAGCTGCACTACGCCGAGGAGATGCTTGTCCTGCCGAATGTGTGGGACGCGGCCAGCGCCAAGATCGTGGCCGAGGCCGGGTTCCCCGCGGTCGCCACCGCCAGCGCCGCGGTCTCGGCGATGCTCGGCTACCCCGACGGCGAGGGCGCGCCGTGGCAAGAGATGTTCGCTGCGGCCGGGCGGGTTGCCCGGGTGGTGCCGGTTCCGGTCACCGTGGACGCCGAGGCGGGATACGGTATGCGGCCGCGTGAACTGGTTGACCGGCTGCTGGAGATCGGCGCGGTCGGCTGCAACCTGGAGGACAGCGACCACCGTGCGGGCGGGCTGGTCGATGCTGGAGCGCACGCCGGTCGGCTGGCGGCGATCCGGGCCGCCGCGAACGACGCCGGGGTTCCGATCGTCATCAATGCGCGCGCTGACACCTTCTTGCCAGCCTCCGGGGTGCCCGAGCAGGAGCGGGTCGCCGAAACGGTACGCCGGGGCCGCCTCTACCTGGAGGCCGGGGCCGACTGCATCTACCCGATCGGCGTCAGCGACGAGCGGGACATCGCCACCCTGGTCGCCGAGGTGCCTGGGCCGATCAACGGCAACACCAGGCCGGGAGGCCCGGACCTGGCCAGGCTCCGGGAGCTGGGCGTGGCGCGAGTCTCCTATGGCCCCCGGTTCTATCGTGAGGCGCTGGCCAGCCTGAAGGCCGCGGTCCAGCAATTGCTGGCCTGACCGGCGCGGTTGACCGCGTCGCCAGGTCGTCCGGGGCGCAGCCGACAGCCCCGCAGATGCACTCGGCGCGTATCGGGTAGAAGGCCGAGCTGGCAGCGCGCTGACCGGATGGGCAAAGCCCTGTGGGGATAGCGGCCGACCTCCGGTCAGGGACCGGAAGCCGACTCACAGCCGACTCAAAACACATCGACTCAGAACGGAACTGCAACCAGAACTGCAACCAGAAAGGATTGACGATGCGCACGACAGGCACAACGTCGCAGGTAAGGCATGGTGGGGCGGGTGGGGCTCGAACCCACGACCGACGGATTATGAGTCCGCTGCTCTGACCGGCTGAGCTACCGCCCCCACGCCGCGTGAAGATTACCGCAGAACGTGGCCCGCCGGGGGCTGCCTGCCCGCCAGGCTCATCCCGCTACCTGGGGCTCAACTGCATCGCCATAGCGTGCTCCACCAGGGAGATGAGCGTCGCCTTGGTCGACTTCCTCCCCCGCGCGTCGCACTGGACGACAGGCACGTTCGGGCTGACCGACAGCGCCTCCTGGACATCCTGGACGCTGTGCGGGAACTCGCCGTGGAAGCCGTTGACAGCCACGATGAACGGCAGGCCGGCTGTCTCGAAGTAGTCGACGGCGGGGAAGGAGTCGGCTAGCCGCCTGGTGTCTACCAGAACAACGGCGCCGATCGCACCCTGGATGAGGTCATCCCACATGAACCAGAAACGGTGCTGGCCCGGCGTGCCGAACAGGTAGAGGATCAGCCCAGCGTCCAGGGTCACCCTGCCGAAGTCCATGGCGACCGTGGTCGTGGTCTTGTCCGGCACATGCGACAAGTCATCGACCCCGGCACTGGCGGACGTCATGACCGCCTCGGTTGTGAGCGGGGTGATCTCCGACACCGACCCGACAAAAGTGGTCTTGCCCACGCCAAAGCCACCAGCCACGACGATCTTGACCGACGTCATGGCGGTCTCCCCCGCGTTGCCCGGCGCGGGCCTAGAGCTTGCGAAGTCCACTGAGCACCCTTTCGAGCAGGTTAAGATCCGGACGGCCGTGCGCGTGGTCGATCTGGTGCACCCTGACGAGCCCCTCCACCGCCATGTCAGCGACAAGCACACGCGCTACGCCCAAGGGCATCCTGAGTACAGCAGATATCTCTGCCACTGAACGCCAGTCACGGCAGAATCCCAGGATGGCCTGACACTCCGGACTAAGAGTCGAAAGGTCGCGGGCCTCATAATGAGAGGCAGCCACCATCGCCTCGATCTGGAGCTGATACCGGGGCTTGGTACGGCCGCCGGTTACCGCATATGGCCGGACTAGCCCGCTCCCGGCACCGTCAACGCCACGCGGGCGCCTGCCACCGCCGACCGGACGTCTTCCTCCGGCCGCCGACCAATCATCCCGGCCTGGGCCGGACACCGGTGTCTCCTGTCACTACTATCTGCCATCCTTCGGCCGAAACCCGCCACGCATATCCGGTGTCAAGGCGCGCCCGACCCGCTCGACGAGCAACGCCATCTCATATGCCACAAGGCCCATATCGCAGTCAGAGGACGCGAGCACCGCCAGGCTCGACCCGTCGCTGATCGCCATCACGAGCAGGAGCCCACGCTCCATCTCCACTACAGTCTGCGTGACCGGGCCACCTTCGAACACCCTCGCCGCACCTTGCGTCAGGCTGGTCAGGCCAGAGGTGACGGCGGCCAGCTGATCCACACGGTCGGCGGGGAAGCCATTCGAGTACGCCAGCGGCAAGCCGTCCGACGAGACGACTATCGCATGCGCGACAGATGGAACCCGTTCGACGAAGTTCGTGATCAGCCAGTTCAGATCCTGGACCGGACGAGTTAGGCTCACGACCCCTCCTTTCTCGGCGGCCTCAGCATGACCATCTCGATGACAGCGGCGGCACCGCCGCCCCACCTCTCATGAAACACCGTCGTCCTCACCGCCGGAGTCGTCATCGCCACGAAGAGCGGCGCGGCCTTCCCGGACACCTCGCTGGAAGCTGGCGAACCGCTCTCTGGTCACCGAGGCCGACCGGATGGCGGGAGGCGCGGGCGTTGTATCGCCGCCTCCCGCGGTACCAGGAACAAGATTGGCCTTCGGAACCCGCTTCGGGAGCCCAGACATTGTCACGCCGCCGGAGGTGGGCGTGTGCACGGCTTCGGCCGCCCGCCACCCTTCGTCTCCCGCCGACGAAGTCCAGCTGGGCACGCTCTCTACCGAGCCGGAGCCAGAGCCGACTCCGTCCGCGCTGTGCTTGCCCCGGCGGAACCAGTCCGATTCCACCGACTCGAAGATGGGCAGCCGGTTGCCCTGGCTGGAGTCCGCCGCCGGAGGCACCACGACTTCACGCCTCGGCTGGCTGGTTTCGGCGCCGAACGACACGTCCGGGCGGCTGGTCGGGCGCAACTGCTCGTCCACGCCACCATTCGCCGGCGCGCCGAACACGGGCAGCGGCCCGGTGCCCGGCACCGACGGTATCGGGCTGGTCGCGGGGCTGTTCTCCCATGAAGGGGTCGCCGGCGGGTAGCCCGCGGTCGTGGCCCCGTCACCGTTCTCCGCGCGCAGCGGCGTAAAACGCGGCGCCCGCGCGGCGGTGACCGCCTGCTCGGCCGCTGTCCGGTCGGCCGCTGTCCGGTCGGCCGGCGTCCGGTCGGCCGACCGGTCGCCGGCCGACCACTCCGACGCGAGCGGGCCCACGGTGGACGGAAGCTCCACGGTGCCCGGCGAGTTCCGCTCGAAACGGCGGATCCCTGGCGACGAGCCGGTCATCTCATGCGTAACCACCTCATCCGGCAGCCACACCAGGGCGGTCAGCCCGCCGGTCGGCGCGGGGCGCAGTCGCACCCTGATCCCGTGCCGGGCCGCGAGCCGCGCGACCACGAAGAGCCCCATGCGCCTGGAGACCGCGACATCCACCACGGGGGGGTTGTCCAGCCGCCAGTTGGCGTGGGCCATCTCCTCGGCCCCCATGCCAACCCCCTGATCGGAGATGTCGAGCAGCACTCCCCCGCTGTTCAGCAGGTGACCGGAGACGGCGACCGGCGTTTCCGCCGAGGAGAACGAGGTGGCGTTCTCAGCCAACTCAGCGATTAGGTGCACCACGTCGTTCACGGCCGGACCGCGGACCGCGATGCCGGGCTGCACGTTCAGCGAAACCCGCTCATACTGCTCGATCTCGGACACGGCCGCGCGGAGCACGTCTACCAGCGCGACCGGCTGATTCCACCGGCGGGAGGCGTCGTGACCGGCGAGCACCAGCAGGTTCTCGGAGTTGCGGCGCATGCGGGTGGCGAGATGGTCCATCTGGAACAGGTTCGACAGCCGCTCCGCGTCCTGCTCGCCTTGCTCCAGGTCGTCGATCAGCCTGATCTGCCGTTCAACCAGCGACTGGCTGCGGCGTGAGAGGTTCACGAACATCGCGTTGACGTTCCCGCGGAGCGCCGCCTCGTTGGCCGCGAGCCGCAGCGCCTCCCGGTGCACCTGGTCGAACGCCCGCGCGACCTCACCGATCTCGTCAGAGGAGTCCACGTCGATGGGCTCGACCTCGACCGGGACTCCGGCACCATCGGTCTCGCTCATCCGGCGCACCATCTCGGGCAGCCGCACTCCAGCCACTTCGAGCGCACCGGCACGCAGCCGCCGCAGCGGGCGGACCATGGACCGGCCCACCACCACGGTCAGCGCCAGCGCCAGCGCCAGCACGAGCAGGACCGCGAGGCCGACCGCGCCAGACGTGATGAGCGCCTGGGTGCGCAGCGAGTCAGCGCGCGCCTTCGCCTGCGAGCCGAGGGTCTGCTCGACCGAGCCCATCTGGGAGTTGATCGCGTTCTTCATGGCGCCGTACCAGTCGTCCGCGCTCGTGGAGTCGGTCGCCAGTGAGTTGTTGTTGGCCTGCGCAGTGGAGATCGCCTGCGATTCCTCGGAATTCGCCTGGTAGACGAACGAAGAGGACACGCTGTTTTGCCAGAGCTGACGCTGGTCCACGGTCGAGGATGTGTTGAACGCCTGCAGGTTGCCCTGCTGGTCCGCGAGAGCGGCGTTGAGCGCGGCCAGTTCGAGCGCAGTCAGCTGGCCCTGCAGCAGCGACCCGGTGAGGATCGCGCGCTGCTGCGAGGCCTCTTCCTTCATCCTCGACACGAGCCCGAGCACACGGACGGTCTGGGACAGCGTCGCGTCGCTGGACCCTTGTGAGGTCTCATCCTCCAGGGCTTGCAGATCTTGGATCAGCTGCGTGTACTTCTGCACAACGACAAGCGGTGGCATCTGGGTAGAGGCAGCGGCACTCCGCAAGGCGGACAGCCCCGACAGCATGGTCAGCGAGGTGGCCGCCTGCTGCTGGGCCTGTGTGGAGAAGGCACCGCCGATCTGCCTGAGCTCGGTGCTGACCACCGAGGCCGACCGGTCGGTGTTGGCGTACTGGTCGGTGACCACGGCCAGTGCGGCAGCGGCCAGCGGCGACTTGCCGCTGGATGCCAGGGAATCGGAGCGGCCGCCCTTGGCGCCGAGCCCGATGTAGTAGACCGTCTGGTCCCTCTCGTCCTCAAGCCGCTGGGCGAGGACTGTGATGTCGGTACTCAGCTTGGCGAGCTGCTCGACCCGCTGATACGCGAGGTAGCTCTTCACAGATGACACGACGCCGGTGCCGCCCAGCACCACGGCGGTCAGGGTGGGGATGGCGATGAGCAAGACCAGGCGCGAGCGCACACGCCAGTTCTTCAGCCCGCGGCGCGATCCGACTCCGCCGTGCCTGGCGTTTGCCTGATGGCCGCTTTCCGGCTCACCCTCATCAGCCCGGCCGTTGACCGGCACGGACGTCGGGACGTCCGGTACAGCCTCGGCGGACGCCTGGGCCGATGCCCCGTTGCCGGCCGTCAGCGGTATGCGGCGGGGGTTCTTGCGCGGGACCGCACGGCGTCTGTACCTCTCACCTAGCGACTTCGGCGGGCCCGCAGGCCCGCAGGACTTGCGGCGGAACCGACATGACGCACCCCTTTCCTGGGTGACGATTCTGCGAGCTCCGCGCGCGGGCGGGGTCAAGGGCTGATCTTAACCTCTCAACCGTCTTACAAGCATCAATACCTACATCACGTCGGAAAGCAGCTCTAACGTGACGTTTGCTGTATAGCTTGACGCCAGTAGGGTACTCTCTGGCGCTACGGCTGTGTTCCGTTCTGTCCTAACTGTCCGAACTGTCTGAGCCGTCTTCGCCGCCTGCATCTGTTGCCAAGGAGGGTCATGAGGTCAGGTCCGGCTGCCGCCAAGATCGTCTCCCGCCGCAGGCCTTCCCGGCGGTCACGCACGGTCTCGGCCGGGATCGCCACCGTAGCGGTGAGCCTGCTCGCGGCCGGTTGCAATGTGCTCGGCACCGGATCAAGCCCGGCCGCGCTCGCCAGGACATCGATAACCGTGGCCGCCCAGCCGGGGGTGGATAACGCGCCGCTCTACCTGGCTCTGCACAGCGGCCTGTTCGCGAGCGCCGGCCTCACCGTCAACATCCAGCCCTACAGCTCCGTCGGCAAGGAGATCGCGGCGCTGAGCAACGGCAGCGCCGACGTCGCCGTCGGCGACTATGCGGACTTCTTCTACGCGCAGGACGCCACCAATCACCCGGGTTTCTCCATCGTGGCGGATGCCTATGACGCGGCGCCCAGCGTGATGCAGGTGCTCGCCCTGCCCGGCACGATCACCACCCCGCAGCAACTCGCGGGCAAGACCATCGGCACTTCTGAGCCGCAGGCGATACCGTTCAGCGCCACCTTGCCCTACAGCGAGGAGACGCTCGCCACGCAGTCGGTGCTGACCGACAGCGGGGTGGACCTGTCGACCGTGCACTGGAAGGCCATGCCCACGAACCAGCTCATCGGCGCGCTCCAGAGTCACCAGGTCAGCGCCATCATCGCCACCGAGCCGACCATCTACCAGGCGGAAACTAGGCTCGGCGCCACTCAGGTGATCGACTCATGCAGCGGCAAGACGGGGAGCATGCCCCTGACGGGCTACTTCACCCTCGGTTCCTTCTCCCATAAGTACCGCAGCACCGTGCTGGCATTCCGGTCAGCGCTGCTGAAGGCACAGGCGCAGGCCGCCCAGGCGGCCCAGGTGCAGGCGGTGCTGGCCAGCGACGAGCACATGGGGAGCCAGACCGCATCCCTGGTCACGCTGGGGGTCTACCCGACGGCCTTGAAGGCAAGCAGCTTGCAGCGGGTCGCCGCCCTGATGTCAGAATTCAACCGGCTCACCACGCCGATCACCGTGTCAGCCATGATCTTCCACTGACGCGGCGAGTCAGCTGTCCTCAGCGAGGCCGAGTTCCCGGGCTATGATCATGCGCTGCACCTCGGAGGTGCCCTCGCCGATCTCCAGGACCTTCGCGTCACGGTAGAAGCGGGCCACGGGGAACTCGTTCATAAAGCCGTATCCACCGAAGATCTGGGTGGCATCCCGGGCATTGTCCATGGCCGCGTTCGAGGCCGTCAGCTTGGCGATGGCGGCGGCCTTCTTGACCGGCTCCCCGGCCACGAGCCGCGCGGAGGCGTCATACCAGGCCAGCCTCGCGGTCTGGGCTCGCACCGCCATGTCAGCCAGCTTGAACTGGATGGCCTGGTAGTGGCCGAGCCGGTGGCCGAAGGCCGCCCGCTCGCCGGCATACCGCAGGCATTCGTCCACGCAGCCTTGCGCGAGCCCAACGGCCAGCGCGGCAATGGCGATCCGGCCCTCGTCCAGAATCTGCATGAACTGGGCGTACCCGCGGCCCCGCTCGCCGAGCAGATGATCGGCAGGGACCCGGCAGGCCGTGAAGGCGAGTTCCCTGGTGTCCGAGGCACACCAGCCAACCTTGGAATAGTCCGGCCCGATGGTGAGCCCGGGGGTACCAGCCGGGACGATGATGGAGGAGATCTCCCGGCGCCCGTCCGACCTGCTTCCGGTGATCGCCAGGACGGTGACGAGGGAGGTGATCGAGGTGCCGGAATTCGTGATGAGCGCCTTGCTCCCGTCGATCACCCAGTCTCCGCCGGTCAGCCGGGCGGTGGTGCGCATCCCGCCCGGGATGTCAGACCCGCCGCCCGCCTCGGTCAGCCCGAACGCCGCAAGGCGGTTCCCCGCGCACAGGTCCGGCAGCCAGCGGCGGCGCTGCTCGGCCGAGCCGAACCGGTAAATCGGCATAGCGCCGAGCGCGACGGCCGCCTCCAGGGTGATGGCCACCGAGGAATCAATCCTGGCCAGTTCCTCCAGGGCCAGGCAAAGCGCGAAGTGATCGCCGCCCATGCCGCCAAACTCTTCCGGGAATGGCAGCCCGAACAGGCCCAGCTTCGCCATCCGGTCGATGATGTCGTAAGGAAACTCGGCCCGCTCGTAGTAGCCGCTGATCACCGGCGCCACTACCTCGCGGGCGAAATCGGCGACCGTCTGGCGGAGCGCTTCCTGCTCTTCGTCGAGCCGGTAGCTAACCACCCTTTTATGCTACTGGCACTATGGCTTGGGCACCCGTGCCCCGCCGCGCACGTTAGGCTCAGTGGACACTCACTGCCGCCGTCCCGGAGGACGACATGGCGACCCTGACCTGCCCTGCCTGTGCCGCTGAGGTCCAGCAGGACGATCTTATCTGCTTCACCTGCGGGGCCAACCTGCCCAGGGATCGCCCTCTGGATGAGCCAGCCACCCCGCCGACGGTCATGCAGGAGTACCTCCGCCGCGACGGTGCCGCCGCTGCGCCGGAAGGTCCCTCCGCCTGCCCGCACTGCGGCGCGGCCATTCGCGAGCCGTCCTCAGTGCTCTGCGCGGTGTGCGGGCAGACTCTGCCGCAGCCGACCGGGGTCATCTCGCCGGTGGTGCTCCGGCTCTCGTTCCCGACCGGCAACGTCGAGGTCCCCGCCGGCACCTCGCTCGTACTCGGCCGCGATCCGGAGGAGTCCCTCGTGGCGGCGGCTTTCGCGGACTACGACAACGTGTCACGACGTCACGCCACGGTCACCGTCAGCGACGCGGGGCGCGCGACGATCCGGGACGAGCGATCGACCAACGGGACCTTCGTCAACGGTGACCGGGTGCTGCCGGGAATGGAGGCGCGCCTCGCCGACGGGGACAGCGTCCGGCTCGCCGGCGATGTCACCGCCGAGGTCTCGCTGCCCCGCCAGTGGCGCGACCCCGAGGAGTTCAGCCAGAACGGTCGCCGGAATCCGGGCTGAACCAGAGTTCCGGCTCGTCGCCGGCGGAAAACCACGGCCGGTACGGCTCGCCGCCTTGCGTCAGCCCGGAACCCGCAGGCCGTGGCGGGGACTGCCCGGGACGGTTCAGGCCGCCGCCCTCCGGCCGCGCAGCACCACGCCGCTGCGGTCTGTCCGCCCCCCGGTCACGGTCGGCCGTATCCTCTCCTGCCGCTTCGTCACCCCCGGCCAGGCCCTCGTCACCCCCGGCTAGGACTCCTGCCTCGCCCCGGTCGCCTGCCTCGCCCCGGTCGCTTTCTCCGCCGCGTTCCTGAGCCGGGCGGTAGTCCGGCGACGACGGATGGCCGGCCGGCAGCCGCGCGAGCCGCTCCCTGAGGTCCCCGAGCGGATCCCGGCGAGCACCGCCGGCTTCGGGCCTGTCGCCACGCATGCCGCGATTGTCCCGCATGCCGAGCGTGTTTGGGCCTGCCCCGCCCACCATCTGCCGTGAGACCATCCGGGCAGGAGCGGCATCACGACATCGGAGGCGGCCATGGCGGCAAAGACAACGGCCACGGCCGCGCCAGGACTTCGGCGCGACGCGATCGGCCTGCGCGAGGTCCTCTTCCAGAGTGTCACCGATATGGCGCCGGGCGCCGCCATCGCCGCGTCCATCCCGGCCGGCGTCGCGTTCGCCGGCGGATCCCTGCCGCTCGCCGTCATCTTCGCCTTGATCGCGTGCCTCTTCTGCGCGTCAAGCATCGGCTTGCTGGCCCGGGAGATGCCATCCGCCGGGTCGCTGGCGACCTACGCCGCCCGCGGCCTGCATCCCTCCATCGGCTTCCTGGTCGCCTGGGGGTACGTGCTGGTCGGGTTCCTGATCCCGCCGCTGGTGCTGCTGCAACTCGGCTTCACCACCGCCGCCACGATCAACGCCGAGTTCAGCGGCTACCCGGCGAACCTGTGGTGGCCGTGGGCGCTGCTCGGCGCCCTGATCGTGCTCGCGGCCGGCTTCTACGGCATCCGCACGTCGGCCGGGCTGGGCACGATCCTGGGCCTGTTCGAGATCGGGGTCTTCCTCGTCCTCGCGATCTTCCTGGTGGTGCACGCGGGCAGCCACAACACCCTCAGCGTCTTCACGACCAAGTACACCCCGCCCGGGTTCCGCGGCATCTCGGGGGTGATCGGCGGATCGGTGTACACGATTCTCGCCTTCGGCGGGTTCGAGGGCGCCGCTCCCCTCGCCGAGGAAGCCAGGAACCCGAGGCGCACCATCCCCCGGGCGATAATGCTGGCCACCCTGCTCATCGGCGCGTTGTACGTGTTCACCACGTACGCCGTGGACGTCGCGTACGGGCCAGCCCGGTTCACCAGCTTCACCACCGGCACGGGGGCCGCGTCCTGGGTGGGCCTGGCCCGCTCGCTCTACGGGATCTTCTGGTTCTTCGTGTTCCTCGCGATCGTCAACTCCACCATCGCCAACGCGAACGCCGGCGTGAACGTGTCCAGCCGCACCGCGTACGCGATGGGGCGGATCGGCGCCTTCCCGCGCTTCCTGGCGCAGGTGAACGCGAAACACCGTGCCCCGCAAGCGGCCATCCTGACCGCCTTCATCGTGACCGTCGCGGTGACCCTCGGCCTCGGCCTCAGCTACGATCCGGTGACCGCCTTCGTCATGGTCGCCACGGCCCTCGTCATCGTCCTGGTCGCGATCTACATCCTGATGAACGCCGCCTGCATCGGCTTCTTCGCGCGGCGGGGCAGCGGCTTCAACCCCCTGCTACACCTGATCCTGCCCGTGCTGGGCATCGCCACGTTCGTCCCGGCCTGGCTCACGGCCGCGGGCCTCAAGGTCTTCCCCTTCGTGGCCAAGCTCGCGCCCCCGTACTCCTACATGGGCCCCGGGGTCGCCGGGTTCATGATCCTGGGCGTGATCTACCTGATCTACCTGTACCGGCACGACCCGCAGCGAGTCCTCGAGGTCGGGCTCGTGCACCTGGACCCGCTGGAAGAATACAAACCATGAGCGAGCCGGAGGGGCGCGGCGCCGCCTGGACTGACGCGCCGAAGGGGCGCGGCGCTGCCTGGACTGAGGAGCGAGGAGCGAGGAACGAGCGACAAGCGACGAGGGAAGGCGGCGCGCTAAGCGCCCCGGAGGCGCAAAGCAAGCAGAGCACGAGCGACGAGCGACGAGGGAAGGCGGCGCAGTGAAGGGGGAAGGGGAAGCGGGCGGGGCCCCGGAGGCGCACAGGAGACAGAGCACGAGCGACGAGGGAAGACGGTGCAGTGAAGGGGGAATGGGGAGGCGGGCGGGACCCCGGAGGCGAGCGGGAGACACATGAGCGATCTGCAGGTCAGCACCTTCCGGCCGACCCCCGGTCAATACGCCTGGACGTTCGGCGGGGCGCCGCCGCTGGCCCGGATCCGGCCCCCGGCCGTGCTGGAGGTGTTCACCGAGGACTGTTTCGCGGGCCGGGTGCGCAGCGAGACCGACCTGGTCTCGGAGGTCTGCGAGTTCCCCTACCTGAACCCGCAGACCGGCCCGTTCTACATCGAGGGCGCCGAACCTGGCGACACCCTGGCCGTCCATTTCGTGTCCATCGAGCCGGCCCGGGACTGGGGTGCGTCCACCACCGTCCCGCTGTTCGGCGCGCTGAGTGCCACCCACATCACGGCACTGCTCCATGACCCGCTCCCGGAGATCGTTTGGCTATGGAATTTTGACCGGGCGCAGGGCACGTGCCGGTTCACCGCCCGCCGGGGTGACTTCTCGGTGGACCTGCCGCTCAACCCGATGCACGGAACGGTCGGCGTCGCGCCCGCCAACCTGGAGGTGCGCAGCGCCCTGGTGCCCGACGCGTTCGGCGGCAACATGGATACGCCGGAGATGCGCGCGGGGGTCACCTGCTACCTGGGCGTCAACGTCGAGGGCGCGCTCTTCTCACTCGGTGACGGCCACGCCCGCCAGGGCGAGGGCGAGACCTGCGGCGTCGCCGTAGAGACAGCGATGAACACGGTCCTCGCGGTTGATCTGGTCAAGGGCAGGACATGCCCGTGGCCCCGGCTGGAGTCAGATACGCACATCATGTCGGCTGGCTCCGCCCGCCCTCTGGAGGACGCGTTCCGCATCGCGCACCATGACATGGTGCAGTGGCTGGCCAGCGACTACGGGCTGGACGTTCTGGACGCCTATCAGCTGATCACCCAGGCGGTCGAATCACCCCTGGCGAATGTCTGCGACCCGAACTACACGAGCGTGGCGAAGATGCCCAAGCGCTACCTGCCCGCGGCGGACGTCATGGACAGCGCCCACGCCCGTCTCCGCTCATTCGCCGACTCCTACCGGGGGGCCTAGACACGCCTTAGCGCCGCTCGCTGTCCAGCGCGGCCATCTGAGACGCGTCGTAGCGGTCGCCGGCCACCTCGTCCGCCGGGATGGCGTCCTCGATGGCCGCGAGCTCGTCCGAGGTGAGGGTCAGGTCGAAGGCGGCCAGCGCCTCGCCCAGCCGAGCCCGGCCCTGGACACCTGCGGCCCGCCCCGGCCCAGCGATATCCGGTCCCGTGTGATCCTCTCCATGATTACAACGTTACGCCCGGCCGCTATGCGGATTCGGCGGCGTGCACCCGCTCCCCTCCGACGTAGGTGACCAGCACCGTGGCGGCGCCGATCTTTCCGGCTGGACCGGCGAATGGGTCCCGATCGACCACGATCAGGTCCGCGAGCCGGCCCGGCTCGATGGCCCCGGTCTGGTCCAGGTTGTTCACGTACGCCGACCCGGCCGTATAGGCGGCCAGCGCGGCGCCGAGGCTGAGCGCCTGGCCGGGCAGCAGCGGTTCGGGCGCTGGCTCGCCCGCGCCCGGAGGAAGCGTCCTGGTCACCGCGGTGTGGATTCCCCAGAGCGGGTTGGCGCTGCTCACTGCCCAGTCGCTGCCCGCGGCCAGCATCGCACCCGAGCGCAGCAGGTCACCGAACGGGTACTGGCGCACCGCTCGCTCCGCGCCGAGGAACGGGATGGTGAGCTCGTCCATCTGCGGCTCATGCGCCGCCCAGAGCGCCTGCATGTTCGCGGTCACGCCCAGTTCGCGGAACCGCGGGATGTCGTCGCCGTGCACCACCTGCAGGTGCGCGATGTGATGGCGGCCGGGGGTCGGGCCGTTCGCGTCCCGCGCGGCGGCGACGGCGTCCAGCGCCTCCCGCACGGCCCGGTCACCGATCGCGTGGAAGTGCACGCCGAATCCTTCCGCGTCGAGGCGGCTGACGTGCTCGCGCAGTTCCTCCGGGTCCACGTAGGACATGCCGCGGTTGCCGGTCTGACGGCCGCATCCGTCCAGGTAGTCCTCGATCATGCCGGCGGTGAAGTTCTCGGCCACCCCGTCCTGCATGATCTTCACGGTGTTGGCCTGGAACCGGCCCGCCCGGCCCGATTCCGCCTGGCCCGATTCCGCCTGGCCCGATTCCGCCCGGCTCGATCCCAGCTCGCCCGATCCCGGCTCGCCCGATCCCGGCCGGCGCGCCGCCCGGCGGGCGAGTTCCCGGCGGGTGAGCAGGTCGCCTAGTTGCTCGCCGCCGCGGCCGCGGTCCCACCAGAGGGCGCCCTCGACCCGCGCGGTGAGCTGGCCGCCCGCCGCGGCGGCCAGGTAGACCGGCAGCGGGTCGGCGTGGCCCAGGTAATCCCCGACGATCGCGTCCTGCCATGCGGTGATCCCGAGGGAGTGCATATGCCGCTGAGCCAGCAGCAGGCCCGCCAGCCGCTCATCGAGGGAGGCCACCGGCACCAGCCGCCCCACCAGCGTGGCCGCACCCTCGTGCAGCGTGCCCTGCGGCGTGCCATCGGCCGTCCGCTCGACGCGGCCGTCGGGCGGATCCGGGGTAGCGGCGTCCAGGCCGGCCAGGTCGAGGGCACGGGAGCTGACCCAGGCCCCATGACCGTCCCGGTTGGTGAGGTAGGCAGGCCGCCCGCCGACCGCGGTGTCGAGCAACTCACGGGACGGCGTTCCACCCGCGAACCACTCCATCCGCCAGCCGCTGCCCGAGATCCACTCCTGGTCCGGGTGCGCGCGGGCGTAGCCGGCGATCACCGCCAGTGCCTCGTCGGCGTCGGCGGCATCGGTGAGGTCGCAGCGGAGCATGGTCACCCCGGCGAACGCCGGGTGAACGTGCGCGTCCTGGAACCCGGGCAGCAGCGCCCGGCCCCGCAGGTCCACCGTCTCGGTCCGCGGGCCAGCCAGATCCCGGATCTCGCGGGCGCCGCCGACCGCCATGATCCTGCCGTCACGCACCGCCACGGCGTCGGCGGGCGGGCCGTCCCCGCCACCTGGCCGGTCACCGCCACCCGGCCGGTCACCACCACCCATGCCGGCCGGGGAGGCCGCGACCATGCTTCGCCGAGCCGCGTCCGCCGTGTACACCGGCCCGCCGACGAAGACCAGGTCAGCCGGAGCCGCGTGTCGTCGTATGTCCACGCACCCATGATCGCGATCCCCCGGCCCGCCACCCGCAACGACACCAAAAGCGGTACCGGGCTCGTCCCGGATGGGTACCGCCCCGTATCCGAACGTGCCCAAATCCGCTCAGCGCACGTCCCAACGACACCAAACCCCGCACCGGGCACGTTGCGATGGCGGGGGAGAGCCTCGGGTGGGCTCGCGCCGACCACCCAGATGAATGTGCCTTTGCGCGGATCACAACCCGGGCAAAGGCACATTCACCGGCACGGGTGGGAGCGGGACTACCGCCACACGGAGGTGATCACGGCTGCGGTCGCGGCATTAGCGTTCGGCGGCAGCCGGTACAGGTTCTCGAGGGTGTGCAGCACGCTGTAGTGGGTGATCGCGATGGCGGACTTGCCCGTCAGCACATCCTGGCCGACGAAGATCGTCGGGATCTGGTTGCTGGCGCTCCCGTCGTCCTCGTCCCAGGTCACGATCAGGAGGCTGGCGTGCTGCTTGGCCCAGGTGGCGTAGCCGCCCATGGTCTGCTTGAGCCAGCTGTCCCCCGTGGCCACCGAGCAGTCGTGCATGTCGTCGCACAAGTTCGGGATGACGAACGAAACATCAGGAAGCTGGCCATAGTTCCCGGTGGGGAAGCTGGTCAGTGACCGGGTGGCCGACGGTGGCACGTTGCTGAAATCGACCCAGGGCACGTGCTTGCGGGCATACTCACCGCTTGAGCACGCCGAGGCCCCTGCCGCAGGAATGTTCTCGGCGTATCCCGTGAAGGTCTTGTGCGCCGCGATCAGCTCCGAAGCCAGATTCGCGGCATCGAATGTGAGGGGGCAGTTGTCGCTGCTGACACCCTGGGTGCTGCCCGAGAACAAGGCCAGGTAGTTCGGCTCACTCGGATGGGCCACCGCGTGTGAGTTCGTGAACACGGTGCCCTCCCCGGCAAGCTGGTTGATGTACGGCGCCTGGGGATTGCCGATCACTTCACCGTAGGAGTGATTCTCCATGACGACGACCACCGTGTGGGCGATCGCCGGCAGAGTGGCTGCCTGCCCCGCGTGACCGGAGGGCGTCCTCGCGGAGGCATTCTGCCCGGCCGACGCGGGCGTGGTCGCGGGCCCCGATCCGGAGTTCGCGGATGCGTGGGGTGCCGCTGATCCACAGGCCGGGAGGGCAAGCGCGGCAGCGGCCAGGACCGCGGCGGACCTCGCTAACGGCCACGGTTTCGTATGCAGCACGCGCAGCACGGTATACCCGCAGGTCAGGACGGTGGCGGTGAAACGCGGGATCAGGCCGCCGGTCCCGCTGGCCATGGATCGCGGTGCTTTCCATGAAAACACCGCTGCCACCATGGCGAGAGGGCTGCCCCGAGCTCGCCTCGCACCGCCCTGCCACACCGTCAGGCCGCGCACTCCCGGCAGATTGGCCGCCCGTTGCGGTCGTCCGCCAGCTGACTCCGATGATGCACGAGGAAACAGCTGGAACACGTGAACTCATCGGCCTGGCGCGGAATGACTCGAAACGACAGCTCCTCGTTCGACAGATCCGCCCCAGGAAGCTCCAGCGACTCTGCCACGTCATCTGGGTCGATGTCGATCGTGCTGGAAGACTTGTCCATCCGCCGTGCCTGCAGTTCCTGCAGGCTGTCTTCGGTGAGTTCTTCGTCAGTCTTCCGCGGGCTGTCATAGTCGGTTGCCATGTGGGTACTCCACCCCCTTCATTCGTTGTGCGCCTCGTCGCGCGGGTGTAACGCTTGGCGAGCCGCAGTTGTGCCCGATTCCGGCGGGGAATTCTGTCACGTCCCGCCGCCCGGCACACGCAAGGGCACGGCACTGCGGCTTCGTGTCTGGGTCAGGCATCCCGCACAGCCCGCAAAGACAGCCCCTCCAGAACGTGCCTCGGACGGTAAGTTCCCCAGATCACTGCCGCTAACCAGGCAAGAGTGCGTATGGTACGAAAGCACTCTTGCCATCCCTGCAGGACCGCGGAGACACCGCATGCCCTTCGTCACGCCACTGGGGCCAGATGATCCCCGGCGCGTCGGCCGTTACCGGCTTTCTGGACGCATCGCGGAGTATCCGGCTGATCTTGGCCCGACGAGCAGCTACGCTGCCCGGCTCCCGGACGGCTCCACAGCGTCTGTCGCCCTGCTGGGCAAGGACTGGGCGCCGGGTGGCGCAGCGCGGGACCGGTTCACGGCCGAGGCCAGGGCAGCGCGCCGGGTGGCGCCGTTCTGCGCGGCACGGATCCTTGATGCCGGATTCGACGGGGATGAACCTTACCTGGTCAGCGAGTTCGTGGAAGGGCCGTCGCTGACCGAGGCCGTCGGGACCGAGGGTTCTTTCGCGGAAGCCGATCTGGCGGCGCTGGCCGTGGGGGCAGCTACCGGCCTCACCGCGGTTCACCAGGCGGGGCTGGTGCACGGGGACTTCGGGCCGGACCATGTGGTGCTCGGCGCCGAGGGCCCGCGGATCGTTCATTTCAGCATCACCCCGCCGTATGGTTCCGCCACGCCGTCCGCCGACGTGCTCGCATGGGCGCAGACGATACTGTTCGCGGCGGCGGGCCGCCCGGCCATCGGCCCGCAAGACCTGAACTTCCTGCCGGAGCCGCTGCGCAACACGGTGGCGGCCTGCCTGGCCCCCGACCCGGCCAGCCGGCCGCCTGCCCGTGGTGTCGTGACGGCCCTGCTCGGCCGCAATGATCCCGCAGCCGGCCTGCTCGCGGAGGGCACCAGGCAGGCCCGCGCGGCAGCCCGGGGCTTCCCCCGCGCCAGCACGGGGAAGGCCACGGAGGAATTCCCGGCCATCACCCGGTCCTCGACCACGGCCCGGCGGGTGGGCTGGGTCAGCGCCTGCGTGGCGTGTGTCGCCGCGATAGCCGGCGCGAGCACCTTCATCTTCATGCACCACCAGGGCAGCGGCGGCAACACGCTGCGGTCCTCGTCGGACAGCCGCGCAGCATCGGCCGCCAAGGAACCGTCGCCCTCGCCGTCGGTCACCGCGACAATCCCGGCGGCACTGGCGGGTTCCTGGTCCGGGGAAGTGCGCCAGACCAATCCCGCGCTGCAGGTGACCGTCACGATTACGCTCGCCGGGGGATCATCGGCCGGGACCATCTCCTACGCAGAGCTCAAATGCTCGGGCCACCTGCAACTCGTCTCCGCCGCTTCCGGCAAGCTGACCCTCGACGAGGCGATCAGTACCGGGCAGCAGAGCTGCACAGGCGGTCTCGTCACCTTGACCCAGCAGACCAACGGAACCCTCACGTTCAGCTTCGGCCGGTCCAACGGCCCCAACCCGACCGGCGTTCTGACCAAGCGGGCCTGACCAGGCCCGGAACGGGCCCGCCCACCCTGGCTGCCGCTCAGCAGGGCGCGTCCCGCTCCGGATCCAGGCCCGCGAGCAGTTCGTGTAGCGCGCCGAACAGCCCGGGCTCGGCCGCGATGGTCAATTCCGGGTTGGCCGGCTTGCCGTTCAGGCCGCCAAGCCGCGCGCCCGCCTCGGTGGCGACCAGGCCGCCGGCCGCGAAGTCCCAGTAATTCACGCCACGCTCGTAGTAGGCGTCCACGCGGCCCATCGCGACCGAGCACAAGTCCACGGCGCACGAGCCGCCCCGGCGGATGTCACGCACGCGGGGCAGCACAGCCGCGACGACCTCGCCCTGCACCGCGCGGCGTGCCGCCGTGTACCCGAACCCGGTCGCCACCAGCGCCTGGTGCAGCGGCACCGGTGCGTTGCAGCGCGCCGCGACCGGCGGCTGCCCGGCGGACCGCGACCAGGCGCCCCCGCCGAGGACCGCGGTGAACAGCTCACCTCGGGCCGGGACGGCAACCACCCCGGCCACCACCGTGCCGTCCACCTCGGCCGCGATGCTGACCGCCCAGTCCGGCAGGCCGTACAGATAGTTGACGGTGCCATCCAGCGGGTCGACGATCCAGCGGACCCGGCCGTGGCCGGACTCCCCGCCCTCCTCCCCCAGGATCGCGTCTCCTGGCCGCTCAGCCAGCAGCAGCCGCGCAATCAGGGCTTCCGCGGAGCGATCCATCTCGGTCACCACGTCGGTCGGGCTCGACTTGGTGTCCGCCACCTGCGGACGGCCCAGCGGGCCGGCCGGGCGGCGGCTCACGAGCAGCCGTGCCGCCTCCCCGGCTGCGGAGCACGCCAGTTCGAGCAGGCCGGCCGGATCCGGATCGCTGTGCTGTCCCCGCTCGCTGTGCTGTCCCCGCTCGCCTCCGGGGCCCCGCCCACCTCCCCATTCCCCCTTCACTGCGCCGCCTTCCCTCGTCCCTCCTCGCTCGTCCCTCGCTCGTCCCTCCTCAGTCCAGGCAACGCCGCGCCCCTTTGGCTCGCTCTCGCTGTGCTGTCCTCGCTCGCTGTGCTGTCCCCGCTCGCCCGCCGGGGCCCCGCCCACCTCCCCATCCCTCTTCACTGCGCCGCCTTCCCTCGTCGCTCGTCGCTCGCTCCTCGCTCCTGGCAGCACCGCGCCCCGGCGGCTCGCTCACGCTCTGCTCCTCAGTCCGGCTGGGCAGCAATCGTCGCGGCAGATGCCGGGTGGCGGCCGGAGGGTGCCCAGCGCTGCCGGGGGCACCCGCCCGTCGGCCTGCTCCAGGACCAGCTCCGTGATCATCGACACGAAGCGCCGGTGGGTGCCGGGGGTGGCTGCCCGGGCCAGCCGCAGGCCAAGCCGGTCGGCGGCCTGCACCGCCTCGATGTCCAGGTCGTGGACGACCTCCATGTGGTCGGAGACGAAGCCGACCGGCACCAGGACGGCCGCGGCGGCCCCGGAGCGGGCCAGGTCCGCAAGGTGGTCGCAGACATCGGGGCCGAGCCAGGGCTGGGCCGGCGCCCCGCTGCGGCTCTGGTACACCAGGCGCCACGGGTGCGTGATGCCAACCCGCTCCGCTATGAGGCGCGACGCCTCGGCCAGTTGCGCCTGGTACAGGCCGCCTGGCGGGGGCCCGCTGGATGCCGCCATCGCCTCGGGCACGCTGTGCGCCGTGAAAACCAGCGGAACATCCTTCCTAACGTCTGCTGGCAGTGACTCAATCGCCGCCCTGACGTGCTCAGCAAACGGCTCAATGAAGCCCGGATGGTTGAAGAAATGCCGGAGCTTGTCGATCCGGGGGGCCGCTGGGCCGACCTCAGCGCATGCGGCGGCAATGTCGCCCCGGTACTGCCTGCAGCTGGAGTAGGAGCCGTAGGCCGAGGTCACGAACGTGACCGCGCGGCGCACCCCAGCAGCGGCCATGTCCCTGACGGTCGCGGTGAGATAGGGATCCCAGTTCCTGTTGCCCCAGTAGAGGGGCAGGTCGAGACCGGCCGCCGCGAAGTCCTTGCCGATCGCGGCGAGCAGGTCCCGGCACTGCTGGTTGATCGGGCTGACCCCGCCGGCCGCGTAGTAGTGCTCGGCCACCGCGGCGAGCCGTTCGCGCGGTATCCCGCGCCCCCGGGTGACGTTCTCCAGGAACGGCATGACGTCATCGGGACCTTCCGGTCCCCCGAAGGAGACGAGCAGGAACGCGTCGTAATCCGGCATGACACCATCCAACCAGGGACGCCGGGCAGCCCTGAGCCGGGCGGTATCCGGTCAGCCGTAAGTCTGCGCGTACTGCCGGGCCAGGGCGAGCACCTCGGTCACGTACCAGGTGGCGTGGTTGTAGGCGTAGATGGCGCCGGCCAGGCCATCCGGGGTGGCCGCGCCGGCCGCGCACAGGTATCGGGCCGCCGAGGGGACGGCGTCGTACGGGTTCATAATGTTCGGCGGGCCCGATTCCCCGAACGCCGTGATGCCCCACATCGCCCAGGTGGACGGCATGAACTGCATGGGCCCGAGCGCGCCAGCGCTGGACGGGCCCATGTTGCTTCCGTCCCCGCTCTCGATCTGGCCGATAGCGGCGAGCACCGTCCAGGACAGCCCCGGGCAGTACAAGGCGGCCGACTCCTGGAACAGTTGCAGGTAGCCGGCGGGCTTACCGCCGGGCGCGCTCCGCTGCACGGGCAGCTGCTCGCTGCGCAGGCTGACAACGGTGTCCCGGGACCCGGCCACGCCGCGTACCGCACGGGTGAGGGCCGCCAGCCTGGCACCGGGGGCGCTGATCAGCGCGACGACGCCGCGGACCAAGCCGAGCGCGCCGGACGCACGGTTGCTGACCAGCACGTCGATACCGGCCACGCCGAGGGGTGCCGAGCCGCCGAAGGCCAAGTCCTGGCGGGCGGCCCCAGTCAGCCCGTACCGGGTGCCGGGGCGCAGGCCAAGCCGGTGCGCCGCGTCCGGCGACGCCACAAAGCGGCCTTCGGCCAGCGCCGTCCACAGGCTCTGGTCCGATGCCGTAGCCAGCGGAGTCCAGGACCGGAACTGCTGCGGGTCCACGCCGAGCACATTGGCCTGGCGGCCCCTGACCTTGATCGCCGCACCGTCCGCGGTGATCACGTTCCGGACCCCGGGGAGCTTGCTGAGGCGGGCGATCCGCGCGGCGCTGAGCCCCTGTGGCGCGACCAGCAGCAGGTCCGGCAGCACGATCTGGCGGTACGCCATGGCGCTGCTGGCTGCTTTGCTGGCGGTCTTGCTGGCGGCGGGCCCCGAGGGAGCAGACGGGTACCTCATGGCGGCAGCCCCGGCCGCCAGCGTTACCACTGCTCCTGCGGCCGCTAGCACCCGTAGATAGGGCTTGCCGACGGCACCGGCTAGCGGCGCTCTGCGCCGAAACAGGCGTCTCATCGCGTACCAACCCTAACGGGGAAGGCGTCCGGACTGAAGGCCGGTACCACCGCTTTCGCCAAAACGTTGGCTAGCACCGGATTCACACCAGGTAAACGCTTGCCAGTACCCAAAACGTTCAAACGGGCGGGCGGCCGCCATGACGGACGGTCGGGCCAGGCCATCGGGGCCGCCGCCCTGGGGCCCGATGCCCCCATTGTCCGGTAGGGTCCACGGCATGGCCGGCACCCCCACTATCGCGTCCCCCACCTGGCAAAACTGGGCCGGCAATCAGTCTGCGCAGCCACGGCGGGTGATATCGCCGCGTTCCGCTGAGGAGGTCGCCGATGCGGTTACCACGGCCTCCGCGGAAGGGCTGCGGGTGCGGATGGCCGGAAGCGGGCACTCGTTCACCGGCGCCGCGGTGACCGACGGCCTGCTGCTCCGCCCCGGCGCGCTGGCCAGAGTCCGGTCGCTGGACGAGCACGCGGGTCTGGTCACCGTGGAGGCAGGGTGCCCGCTCCGGGTGCTCAACGAGCATCTGCAGGCGCGCGGCCTGGCCCTGGCGAACATGGGCGACATCCAGGAGCAGACGGTGGCGGGCGCCATCCAGACCGGCACCCACGGCACTGGCCGTGACCTGGCCAGCATCGCTGCGCAAGTGGCGAGCCTGGAGATGGTTCTGGCTGACGGCACGATCATGTCCTACTCGGCCGGCACCGACGTGTTCCTGGCCGCCCGGGTCGGCCTTGGTGCGCTCGGGGTGCTGACCGCGGTGACCTTCCGGGTCGTACCCGGGTTTCTGCTCCAGGCCCAGGAGGAACCGATGCGCTGGGCCGAGGTCATCGCCAGGCTCGACGAACTGACCAGCAGCAATGAGCATTTCGAGTTCTACTGGTTCCCGCACACCGAGGGCTGCCTGACAAAGCGCAACAACCGATGCGCCGGGCCGGCCCGGCCGCTGCCGGGGTGGCGCTACCGGCTGGATGATGAATTCCTGTCGAACAGCGTGTTCGGGGTGACGTGCCGGCTGGGCCACCGGTTCCCGGGCATGATTCCCGTGGTGAACGCGATCGCAGGCCAGGCGCTCGGTGCCCGCCGTTACGTCGATGCCTCATACCGGGTGTTCACCAGCCCGCGCCGGGTGCGTTTCAAGGAGCAGGAATACGCCATCCCGCGGGAAAACCTGGCCGGAGTGCTCGCCGAGATCCGTGCCCTGTTCGCCCGGCGCGACTGGCGGATCAGCTTCCCCATCGAGGTCCGGGTGGCCCCGGCAGATGACATCTGGCTGTCCACCGCGCAGGGCAGGGACACCGCCTATATCGCCATCCACGTGTTCCACGCCTCGCCCCACGAGGAGTACTTCCGCGAGGTTGAGGCGGTGATGACGGCCGTCGGCGGGCGCCCGCATTGGGGGAAGCTGCACACCAGGGACGCGGCCTACCTGCGCGGCGTGTACCCGGAGTTCGCCCACTTCGCGGGGCTGCGCGACACGCTCGACCCGGAACGCCGGTTCGCCAATCCCTATCTGGAGCACGTCCTGGGTGCGTGAAGCCCGGACCGGCCGCGCTCGGCGCCCACGCTGGGGCGCCCGCCCACCGGCCGGCGGCCCCGGGCCGGTGGGCTGTCGCCGCGCCGCTGCTGGGGGATACCCGGCGGACCTACCGGCCGACAGGCTAGTCTCCGATCATGAGTCGGGAAGCTGCCCCCGGTGCCGCGCCGCGGACGTCCGCGCCCGGGGGGTCCGCGCCGGATGGGGAGGCGGCCACGCCGACCAGCGAACATGCTGCCGCGCCACAGCCGCGAGCGGCCAGCGGCCGGGCCCGGCGGCCCTCGATGGGAGGCGGCATCCCCGCCCAGGACCGCGAACTTCGCGCGCAGGGCCGCCAGACCGTGCAGCGGCTCCTGGAAGCAGGCCTCGCCGAGTTCGACGAGCGGGGATTCCAGGGGGTGCGCGTCGACGACGTGGTGCGGCGGGCCAAGACGTCGCACGGCACGTTCTACCTGTATTTCGCGAACAAGGAGGATCTGTTCAAGGCCTTGCTGCGGGACGCGCTGCACGACATGGACGCCATCACTGGCGCGTTCCCCGAGGTGACCAGGGACGACGTGGGCCGCGCGGCGCTGCGCCGGTGGGTGAACAGCTTCTGCGAGACTTACGCCGCCCACGCGGCGGTGATCAGGACTCTCAGCCAGGCGGATCTGGTCGGCGAGGAAGTCTGGGGCGACGGCCTGCAGCAACTCTTCAAGCTCGCCGAGGCCATCGCGCAGGGTATGACAGCGTCCTCCCGGGCGCAGACCCCGGCCGGCCGGGCCGGGCTGGCCGAGCATGCCGAACTCACCGCCGTCGCCTGCCTGATGATGCTTGAGCGGGTGAACTACCTGCTCAGCGTGGAGATCAGGCTGCCTAGGGAGGAAATGGTGGACCGGCTCACCGCGATCATCTTCGCCGCCTTCCACTCGCCCTAAGGCGGGTCCCGTGGATCTTGGCCGTCGCAAGCGGCCATCCGGGGGGATGGATCGCCAGGCGGGCCCTGGACCCACCCTGGCGAGGGCACCGTGACAGCGACGCAAGCGCTCGGGCTGCTGTTCCTCATCGCAGGCTCCTGCGGCATCGCCACCCTGGCCCGCCGCCTTGGCTTCGCCGCGCCGATCCTCCTGGTCGTCGTCGGGCTCGCGGTGTCCTACATCCCCGGCATGCCGGAGTTCCGGCTCAACCCGGACTTTGTCCTGCTCGGCGTCTTGCCGCCGCTGGTGTACACGACGGCGCTGGAAAGCTCGTACCTGAACCTGCGCGACAGCGTCCGGGCGCTCGCCCTGCTGTCCGTCGGCTTGGTCCTGTTCACGGCCGCCGTTGTCGCTGGGACGGTCCGCCTCGCGGTGCCCGGGCTGCCGCTGGCCGCGGCGCTGGCCCTGGGCGCCATCCTGGCGCCCACCGACGCCGTGTCGGCGGCCAGCATCGGCCGGCGCCTGCACCTGCCGCGCCGGCTGCTGACGGTCATCACCGGCGAGAGCATGCTGAACGACGGCACCGCGCTCACCGTGTACAAGGTCGCGGTCAGCGCCGCGGCCGGGACCGCGACACTGTCACTGCTCAGCGCGACCGGCAGCCTCCTGGCCATCAGCGCCGGCGGGGTAGCGGTGGGCCTGGTTCTCGCCATGGCCATCCATGTCGTTCGGATGCGGCTGCGCGATCCGCTCGCCGAGAGCGCCCTCTCGCTCATCGCGCCGTTCGCCGCCTACCTGGCCGCCGAGTCGCTCCACGTGTCCGGGATCCTCGCTGTCGTGGTGGCCGGGCTGTACCTGGGCCATCACGCCGGGCAGGCCCATTTCGCCACCCGGCTGCAGGACATGGCAGTCTGGCGGGTGGCCACGTTCGTGCTCGAGTCGGTGGCATTCGCGCTGATCGGCTTCCAGTTGCGGCCGATCATCAGGGACCTGGCCGGGCATGACCCAGGCCGTCTGGTCGCCGAGGCGGCGATCGTGCTCGGCGTTGTCGTGGTGGCCAGGATCGTGTGGGTGTTTCCCGCGATCTACCTCCCGCGCTGGCTGGTCCCCCGGCTCGCCGAGCGCGACCCTTCGCCACCGTGGCAGACCATCGCCATCTTGTCGTGGGCTGGGATGCGCGGAGTCATCTCCCTGGCCGCCGCCGCGGCGCTGCCCTCCGGAGTGCCCCAGCGCAACCTGCTGATCTTCCTGACGTTCTGCACCGTGCTCGGCACGCTCCTCGTGCAGGGTCTCACCCTGCCCCTGCTCATCAGGTGGCTGGGGGTGACGGCAGGCGCGGCGGAGGAGCAGGCTGATATCCGCGCCGAGGCAGCGGCTCAGCAGGCCGCCTCCGCGGCGGGCCTGCAGCGACTGGAGGAGCTGGCCGGCACGGCGCCTCGCGAGATCGTGGACCGGCTGCGCAGGCTGGCGCAGTACCGGCAGTTCGGCGCCTGGGAGCGGCTCAGCGACGGCCTGGGGGCGGATCGCGCGGAAGTTCCGTCGGCCGCCTTCCGTCGCCTCCGTCGCCAGATGACCACCGCCGAGCGCGCCGCCTTCATCCGGCTGAGGGACGAGCGCAAGATCGACGACGAGGTGCTCGACCACGTGCTGCGCGGCCTGGACCTTGAGGAGGCCATGCTGGCCCGGGAGCAGCGGGACCTCACCGAGGAAGGCACGGAGCAGTGACCTGTGGGACCGTCATTGGTCAGTTTTTCGCCCTCCTCCCAGGGGCAAAAAGCTCACCAACCTTCGTTTGCGTCACGGCCCGGGCCGGGATGAGCGGGTAGTCCCGGATCGCGGGCAGAATCTATGGTGTGCGATTCCTTTCCGGGCATGTTCCCGCTCACGATCTGACCTACAGCGACGTCTTCCTGGTGCCCGGCCGGTCCGCGGTGGCGTCCCGGCTCGATGTGAGCCTGGCGACGCGGGACGGCAGCGGCACCACCATCCCCGTGGTGGTGGCCAACATGACCGCAGTCTCCGGGCGCAGGATGGCGGAGACGGTGGCGCGGCGGGGAGGCCTGGCCGTGCTGCCCCAGGACATCCCGCTGGACGTGGTCGCCGACGTCGTGTCCTGGGTGAAGGGCCGCGACCTGGTCCATGACACCCCGATCACCCTCGGCCCGGGCGACACGACGGGCCAGGCACTCAGCCTCCTTCCCAAGCGCGCCCACGGCGCGGTGGTGGTAATCGAGGACGGGCGGCCGGTCGGCGTGGTGACCGAGACAGACTGCAACGAAGTGGACCGCTTCACCCAGTTGCGTCAGGTCATGTCCACCGAGCTGCTCACCCTCCCGGCGGGCATCGACCCGCAGCGGGCTTTCACCTTGCTGCACGACGGCAGGCACAGGCTGGCCCCGGTGGTGGACGCCGCGGGCTGCTGCGTCGGCATCCTGACCAGGACCGGGGCGCTGCGGGCCACGTTGTACCAGCCCGCCGCCGATTCCCGCGGACGGCTGCGTATCGGCGCCGCCCTGGGCGTCAACGGCGACGTCGGCGGGAAGGCCAAACTGCTGCTTGATGCCGGGGTGGATGTCCTGGTCGCCGACACGGCGCACGGCCACCAGGAAAAAATGATCAATGCCCTGCATGCGATACGCGAGGCCGGACCGCTGGTGCCGCTCGTCGCCGGCAACGTGGTGACGGCGCAGGGGGTGGCCGACCTGGTCGCGGCCGGAGCCGACATCGTGAAGGTCGGCGTCGGCCCGGGCGCGATGTGCACCACCCGGATGATGACCGGCGTCGGCCGGCCGCAGTTCAGCGCGGTCCTGGAGTGCGCCGCGGAGGCACGCAAGCTGGGTGCCCATGTCTGGGCCGATGGCGGGGTCCGCCATCCGCGGGACGTGGCGCTGGCCCTGGCGGCCGGGGCGTCCAACGTCATGATCGGGTCCTGGTTCGCGGGCACGTACGAGTCGCCCGGCGACACGTTCCGTGACCCGGACGGCAGGCTGTACAAGGAGAGTTTCGGCATGGCCTCGGCCCGGGCCGTGCGGCTGCGCTCGGCCGCGGACTCCTCCTTCGACCGGGCCAGGAAGGAGCTGTTCGAAGAAGGCATCTCGGCCGCGCGGATGTATCTCGACCCACGGCATCCGGGCGTGGAGGACCTGATCGATGGCATCACCGCGGGGCTGCGCAGCGCGTGCAGCTACGCGGGTGCCAGCGACCTCGACGAACTGCACGAGCGGGCGGTTGTCGGGGTGCAGAGTGCGGCCGGCTACAGCGAGGGAATGCCTCAGCCGACCAGCTGGTGAGCAAGCGTAGGCGTGTCCTGAGGCGTGTCTACGTGTCGTTGGTGAAGCCTCCGGGCTTGCCACCTGCCTCCGCCGCCGCAGCCCCGACCGTCAGGTCGCCCGGCGACTCCCCCGGCCCCCCGCGCTCCCCGGCGGCGCCGGACTTCTCACGCACCCATTGCCCGATCCTGTCCACCAATGCGGCATCCGCACCGGACTCGGCATGGCCGAAGCCGGGGACGATCCACAACTCCTTCGGATCACCCGCCGCGGCGTAGAGCTGCTGGGCATGGTCGGAAGGGAAGTAGGGGTCCTGGTCGCCGTGCACCACCAGCAGCGGGATCGGCGCGATCCGCGCGGCCGCCTCGGCCGGCGGGAGCGGGACCGGATCCCAGCGGACCGGGCTTACCCGCGTATTCAGCCAGGTCCTGGTGACGACGCGGCCGAGCCGCCGTTCCACCGCCCAGTGCACCCGGCGCATCGGCTTGGTGCCTCGGAAATACCACCGTCCGGGACCGCTTACGGACACGACGGCATCGACCCCGCCGACGAGGGCGGCGTGCCGCACGACGATCGAGGCCCCCATGGAGAACCCGACAGTGGCAATCCGCCGGTATCCCAGCTCGCGGGCGTAGGCCACGGCGACTTCCAGATCTCTGGTCTCCCGGTCACCCATCGTGGACAGGCCGCCCGAACGGCCATGCCCGCGGAAGTCGAAGGTCACCACCCCGCCGACTCGGTTGAGCCTGGTCGCCACCTGCCAGACCGCGGGCCGCTGCCAGGACAGGGTGAAACCGTGCGCCAGGACAATCCCCAGGTCACTGTCGCCAGGCAGGTGCGCGGCGTCGATCGGGACGCCATCGGTCGTTACCAGGGTCAGTGCCTTCAAAACGGGTCGGCTCATCTTCCCATTCTGCGCGCCCCACACAGCTGGGAGCCCCGGCCGGCCACCGGACTGTGGATTACCGGCTGCCGTCCGGCGTCCCGCCGGGCCGTCCCGCCGGTCGGCCCGGCGGGACGGCCGGCAGCAACCGGACGCCGGCATCACGCCGCCGGCGGCGGAATTGGGCACATATTCGGCCTAAGCAGGCTCTTGGTTGGCCGCCATATCCGCACTTCTGTGATCTGTCGGACATGCTGGCCGCCGCCCCCGCCCCCCTTACCTTCTTCATCAGGCCCGGGCAAGCATGATCTGGGTTTGGGAAGTCCGGCGGTGCCGG
>Ga0207684_10000986_pt1 | contig 31968 bp, 23 predicted proteins | sample KBSK5501metaG_FD_184342 | JGI IMG/M metagenome (GOLD analysis project Ga0207684, IMG submission 184342) | Corn, switchgrass and miscanthus rhizosphere microbial communities from Kellogg Biological Station, Michigan, USA - KBS K5-50-1 metaG... | ecosystem: Host-associated > Plants > Roots >... | reverse complement strand
GCCAGCACCTTGGTGATCGCCGCGGTCAGCGTCGTCTTGCCGTGATCGATGTGCCCGATCGTCCCCACGTTGACATGCGGCTTGTTGCGCACGAACTTCTGCTTGCCCATACTGCTTCTTCTCCTTTGTGGGGGCGCTACGCCCGCACCGTTCTGCCTGACGCTTTCGCCTTGATCTCCTCGGCGATGCTCTTCGGCGTCTCCTCATAGTGATCAAACTGCATCGAGTACGAGGCGCGCCCGCTGGTCATCGAGCGCAGTTCGTTGACGTAGCCGAACATCTCGGCCAGCGGCACATGCGCCCGCAGGATCTGCGAGCCGCCACGCGCCTCCGAGCCGGTCACCTGCCCGCGCCGACGGTTCAGGTCACCCAGCACATCGCCGTAGAAGTCCGGCGAGGTCGTCACCTCGACGGCCATGATCGGCTCGAGAATGATCGGCCCCGCCTTCTCACACGCCGCGCGAAAGCCCATCGAACCGGCTGTCTTGAAGGCCATCTCGGAGGAGTCCACCTCGTGGTAGGACCCGTCGTAGAGCGTGGCGCGCACGTCCACAACCGGATACCCAGCGATGATGCCGGTCTCCAGCGTCTCGCGGATACCTTCCTCTGTCGGCTTGATGTACTCCTTCGGCACCGATCCGCCCACGACGCCGTTGACGAACTCGAAGCCCTTGCCGCGTTCCAGTGGTTCCACGCGAATCCACACGTCGCCGAACTGGCCGCGACCACCCGACTGGCGCACGAAACGTCCCTCGGCCTGCGCCTGTTTGGTAATCGTCTCGCGATAGGCCACCTGTGGGCGGCCCACGTTCGCTTCGACCTTGAACTCGCGGAACATGCGGTCCACGAGAACCTCGAGATGCAGCTCACCCATGCCCTCGATGATCGTCTGCCCGCTCTCCTCGTCCGTATGCACGCGGAAAGTCGGGTCCTCCTCAGCCAGGCGGTTGAGCGCGATGCCCATCTTGTCCTGATCGGCCTTGGTCTTCGGCTCGATGGCGATGGCGATGACGGGGGTTGGAAACTGGATGGACTCCAGCAGCACTGGCCTGTCAGGATCGCAGAGTGTGTCGCCGGTGAAGGTGTTCTTCAGGCCGACGGCGGCGCAGATATCGCCCGCGTAGATACGGTCGATATCCTCACGGTGGTTCGCGTGCATCTGGAGCAGACGCCCGATGCGCTCCCTACCGTTCTTCGTCGAGTTCAGCGCGTAGGAGCCTTTCTCCATCGTGCCGGAATAGACGCGGAAGTAGGTCAACCGCCCGACAAAGGGATCAGCGACGATCTTGAACGCGAGCGCGACGAAGTTCCCGTCATCGGAGACGGTGATCGGCAACTCCTCGCCATTCTTCAGCGAAGTCGCAACGGGCGGCGGGATCTCCAGCGGCGAGGGCAGGTAGTGCACCACACCGTCGAGCATCGCCTGGACGCCCTTGTTCTTGAGCGACGAGCCACACAGCACCGGCACTAGCTTGCCCGCGATGGTGGCGCGGCGCAGAGCCGCGCGCAATTCCTCGACGCTGATCTCCTCGCCTTCGAGGAACTTCATCGTCAGCTCCTCGTCGGTCTCGGCGATACGCTCGATCATCTCCTCGCGGTAGCGCCGCGCGTCCTCCGCCAGGTCGGCGGGAATCGCCGACGCCTCAGACTTCGTGCCCAGATCGTCAAGGAAGATCACCCCCTGCTGCCCGATCAGATCGACGTAGCCCTTGAAGCCACCCTCTCTGCCGATGGGGATCTGGATCGGCACAGGCACGGCGCCGAGGCGATCCTTGATCATCTCGACGGTGCGCCAGAAGTCCGCCCCGACGCGATCCATCTTGTTGATAAAACAGATACGCGGCACGTGGTATTTATCCGCCTGACGCCACACCGTCTCCGACTGTGGCTCGACGCCCGCGACCGCGTCGAAGACGACGACGCCCCCATCCAGCACGCGCAGCGAACGCTCGACCTCCACCGTGAAATCCACATGCCCTGGAGTGTCGATGATATTGATGCGATGGCCCAGCCAGAAGCACGTGGTCGCGGCGGAGGTGATCGTAATGCCGCGTTCCTGCTCCTGAGGCATCCAGTCCATCGTTGCGGCCCCCTCATGCACCTCGCCGATGCGATGAATCTTCTTGGTGTAGAAGAGGATCCGCTCAGTTGTCGTTGTCTTCCCTGCGTCGATGTGCGCGATGATGCCAATGTTGCGCGTCTTCTCGAGGGGATATTCTCTCGTCGTCATGGCTCCTCAAACCGCTGTGTTGTTAGTAGCGGTAGTGGGCAAAGGCCCTGTTGGACTCTGCCATCTTGTGGGTCTCATCCTTCTTACGTGTCGTCGCGCTCTGCCCGGCGGCGGTGTCCATCAACTCGGCGGCGAGCTTCTCGGCCATGGTGCGACCACCTGGCCGCTTGCGCGACGACGCGATGATCCAGCGCATCGCCAGCGCCATCTTGCGCTCGCTGCGAATCTCGACCGGCACCTGATAGGTGGCGCCGCCGACACGGCGTGGCTTCACCTCGATGGCCGGCGTGGCGTTCTTGATCGCCTGCTCGAAGACATCCAGCGGGTTGCGGCGGGCGCGCTGCTCGATCAGATCGAGCGCGTCATAGACGATGCGCTCGGCCACCGAGCGCTTGCCGTCGTACATGATGCGGCTCACCATGCGCGTGACATTCCTGCTGCTGTATTTCGCATCCGGGATCACGATCCGGTGAGGCGTTTTTCCTCGTCGAGGCATGCGCGAATCCTCCTCAAACCATCACTTGCCCATCATTTGACCAATCGACGCCAGACAACGCGAGGGGCGCCCAGGCACGTTGCCTTGGCGCCACCACCTTCAGACGCCTTTCCCCGCTGGCCCACGATTTCTCGTGGGAAGCCGACCCGCGAACGCTTGCGCCCGCCTGCTCCGGCCTGGAGGTCATCTGATCGCGCCAGCGGTGGGGTGAATCACTCCACCTCACCACTGGCCGTGGTATTTGCCGACCTGGCTACTCATCACGGGTCCAGGACCCTTCGGAATAGCCGGTTTCGCGTCATCCAGACAGTCTATCCGCTAGCGCTTGGTGGCCGTTCCGCCCTTTGGGCGCTTTGCTCCGTACTTCGAGCGGCCCTGTCGCCGCTTCTCGACGCCCTGGCTATCCAGCGCGCCACGCACGATATGATAGCGTACACTCGGCAGGTCTTTCACGCGACCACCGCGAATCAGGACGACCGAGTGCTCCTGCAAGTTGTGCCCCTCGCCTGGGATGTACGCAGTGACTTCCTGACGGTTACTCAACTTGACGCGGGCGATCTTGCGCAGCGCGGAATTCGGCTTCTTGGGCGTCATGGTACGCACCTGCGTGCAGACGCCGCGCTTGAATGGCGCGCCACGTAGCCGCACCGTGCGGTTCTGCAGCGCATTGAACGAGAACGCCAGCGCGGGCGCCTTGCTCTTGCGACCCTTCTTGCTGCGGCCCTTGCGCACAAGCTGACTAATCGTTGGCAAGGGATACTCCTTACTGCGAGTCACTCGCAATCGAGTGACGTGTTGTCCAGCCCCATGGGGCGGCTCGTGAGGAGCCGACCCCGTGGAACTGGCGCACAATGTAACATGTTACCATTGGCCGTTATCGCTGTCAATCCCACCGGCGCCGTCGAAGGGATAATCGTCCTCACCCGGCGCGAGGCCACCGCCGAGGCCCAGCGTGCCAAGCCCGTCGCTCTGTGCGGCGATCCGCTCGGCGCGCTGCTTCTCGCGCAGCCACTGGCGCTGCTCCAGGCCGGTGCCGGCAGGGATCAGCTTGCCGATGATGACATTCTCCTTCAGGCCACGCAGGTGATCGGTCGAGCCGGTGATGGCCGCCTCGGTGAGTACACGTGTCGTCTCCTGGAACGACGCCGCCGCCAGGAAACTATCCGTGTTGAGCGAGGCCTTCGTCACGCCCAGCAGAACTGTCTGCGCCGTCGCCGGCTCGCCACCCTCCGCCAGGGCGCGCGCGTTCGTCTCCTCGTAGTGGAAACGATCCACCAGCTCGTTTGGCAGCATATCGGTATCACCAGGATCGTCGATGCGCACGCGCCGGAGCATCTGGCGCACGATGATCTCGATGTGCTTGTCGTTGATGTAGACACCAGTCGAGCGATAGACCTTCTGCACCTCCTTGACGAGATACAGATGCACCGCCTCACGCCCCTGGATGCGCAACACATCCTGTGGGTCGATCAGCCCGTTGGTCAACTGCTGCCCCGCTCGCACGTGCGCGCCCTCGGCTACCGCGAGCGTTGATGCCGCCGGAATCGGATACTCACGCTCCTCGCGCGCCTCGGACCGCACCGCGACCAGCGACTTGCCGCTGACCACGAGCGTCCCCGACGTGCGCGCGTGAATCTCCACCGCCTCGCCCTTCGCGCGCTTGACACGTGCGATCACATCCCCCTCGTGGACCTCATCGCCATCCTTGACCTGCAACTCCGCGCCCTTCGGCAGCGGATACTCGTCCACGATGGCCTGTGTATCCACGACCCGTATCTTGCGCGCGCCGCTCTCCTCGGCGTGCAGCTCGACCACACCGTCGATCTCGCTGACAATCGCCTTGTCCTTGGGCACGCGCGACTCGAACAACTCCTCGACGCGTGGCAGACCCTGCGTGATATCCTCCGCCGCGCCGGCGATGCCGCCGGTGTGGAAGGTGCGCATAGTGAGCTGCGTGCCTGGCTCGCCAATGGACTGCGCCGCGATGATACCCACCGCGTCGCCGATCTCGACGAGCTTGCCCGCCGCCAGGTTGCGCCCGTAGCACAACCGGCAGACGCCGTACGACGCCAGACACTGCAGGACCGATCGGCAGTAGACCTGCTGGACGCCCGCCGCGATCATCGCGTCCACCGTGTCGTCTTCCAGTTCGGAGCCGACGGTGACATGGTCGAAGCCTGGCACCTCACGCGCCAGCGTCCGCCCGGTCAGCCGGTTGCGGAATGGCTCGTTCATGTCCTTGCTGTCGGCCTCGGTGATCCAGATGCCTTCGGTCGTGCCGCAGTCCTCGGCGAGGATGATCACATCCTGCGCCACGTCGATCAGGCGGCGCGTCAGATAGCCCGACTCCGCCGTGCGTAGCGCCGTATCGGCCAGGCCCTTGCGGGCGCCGTGGCTGGAGATGAAGTACTCCATCACGTTCAGGCCGTCACGGAAGTTGCCCAGCACCGGAATCTCCATGATACGCCCCGATGGATCGGCCATCAGGCCGCGCATGCCGGAGAGCTGACGGATCTGCTGGAACTTCGCCTTGGTCGCGCCGGAGTTGGCGATGGTGTAGATCGAGCCGTAGGGGTCGAGGACCTCCTGCACCTTCTTCTGCACCTCATCAGTCGCGTCAATCCAGATCTGGACGGCGCGGCGATAGCGCTCCAGGTCCGTCATCAGGCCATCGCGGAAGTCCTCCTCGAGTTGGTTGATGCGCCCGTCGGCCTCGGCGATAATCGACTCGCGCTCGTCGGGCACGCGCACATCGCTGATGGCGATGCTCGCGCCCGCGCGGGTCGCATACGAGAAGCCCAGCCGCTTGATCGCGTCGGCCAGCTCGGCGGTCGCTAGTCCGCCATAGAGCTTGAAGCACTCGGCGATGATCTGGCGCAGGTTCTCCTTCTTCATCGCGTAGTTCTTGAAGCGCAGGCGCTCCGGCAACACCCCATTGAAGATGATGCGTCCAGCGGTCGTTTCAACCAACTCCGTGGGCGTAATCTCCTGCGGCTTGCCCGGCTCGTGATAGACCTTCTCCGCATCGAGGCGGACCTTGATCGCCGCCTGCAAGTCGATCACCTTATGCTCGAAGGCCAGCAACGCCTCCGTCTGGCTGGCGAACTTCCGGCCCTCGCCCTTCAATCCTGGCCGGCCCATCGTGAGATAGTACGAGCCAAGCACCATATCCTGCGAGGCGCCGATTGACGGCTCACCCGTCGCCGGCGACAGCAGGTTGTTCGACGAGAGCATAAGGGTTCGCGCCTCATCCTGCGCGCGCTCCGAGAGCGGCACATGGACCGCCATCTGGTCGCCGTCGAAGTCGGCGTTGAACGCCGAGCAGACGAGCGGATGCAGTTGAATCGCGCTGCCCTCGACGAGCACGGCCTCGAAGGCCTGGATGCCCAGCCGGTGCAGGGTCGGCGCACGGTTCAGCAGCACGGGGTGATCGTGGATGACCTCCTCGAGCACGTCCCAGACCTCGTCGCGCACACGCTCGACATAGCGCTTGGCGCTCTTGATGTTGTGCGCGTAGCCATGATCCACCAGCTTGCGCATCACAAACGGCTTGAACAGCTCCAGCGCCATCTTCTTGGGCAGGCCGCACTGATTCAGCTTCAGATTTGGCCCGACCACGATCACCGAGCGACCCGAGTAGTCAACACGCTTGCCGAGCAGGTTCTGGCGGAAGCGCCCCTGCTTGCCCTTGAGCATGTCAGAGAGGCTCTTCAGCTTGTGGTTGCCCGACCCCGCCACCGCGCGCCCGCGGCGGCCATTGTCGATCAGCGCGTCGCACGCCTCCTGGAGCATGCGCTTCTCGTTGCGGATGATGATCTCCGGCGCGCCCAGCGTGAGCAGCCGGTTGAGCCGGTTGTTGCGGTTGATGACCCGCCGATACAGGTCGTTGAGATCGCTGGTAGCGAAGCGCCCACCGTCAAGCTGCACCATCGGGCGCAGCTCCGGCGGCAGCACCGGCAACACGGAGAGGATCATCCACTCCGGGCGATTGCCCGACTTGCGGAACGCCTCGACCACGTTGAGCCGCTTCGTCGCCTTCTTGCGCCGCTGGCCGGAGGTCGTCTGGATCTCGTGGCGCATGCGCGCGGCGAGGTCGTCCAGGTCGATATCCATCAGCAAGACGCGCACCGCCTCCGCGCCCATGCCCGCGCCGAAGATCTCCGGCAATTCGGGATCCTGCTCGCGCAGCTTGCGCTCGAATTCGCGCAACTCCCGATACTCCGGCTCGGTCAGCAGCTTGAGCCTGGCGAGGTCCTCCAGCTTGCGCCGGTTGGCGTCGGTCTGCTCACGGATGCGCTTCTCAAAGCCCTGCAGGTCGTCGTTGAGCGTCGCCTCGGTCGCCTCGGCGTCCAACTGCGCGCGATGGAGCCGGCGCTCGATCTCCTCACGGGTCTCACGCTCGGCGTCCGCATCGGCCGGCAGCCGATCGAGCTCCGCCTGCGCCGCGCTGGCGATCAGCTCGCGCGCCTGCTGGCTCATCTCCTTCAACTGTGTTAGATGGGAGGCGTCGACGACGGTCCCCTGGCGGACAATCAGCTCGCCGCTGGCGGGCAGCGTCACGTCTTCGGTGAGTACCTGCCCCTTGTTGGCCTTGAGCAGCTTCTCCAGCTCCTTCTCAGCCTCCTTGGCGTTCTTCTCATCCTCAGCGCGCTTGGCCTTGATCTCCTCACGCCGCTGCGCCACATCCGCGCGTGCGTTGCCGACACGCTCCTCCATCGTCGACTCAAGGTCCGCGATGGTGGTGTCGCGCTGCGCGTGAATCGCGCGCAGCTGCTCGGAGACGGACTGCTCCTTCTCCTGTAGCTGCCGCTGGACGGACTCCTCGATGCTGGAGAGCGCCTGCGTGCGCGCCTCCTCATTGATCCACGTTACGACGTAGAGCGCAAAATAGAGGATGCGCTCCAGGTTGCGCGGGGAGAGATCGAGGAGCAGACCGATGCGACTCGGCGTGCCCTTGAAATACCAGATGTGGCTCACCGGCGAGGCCAACTCGATGTGGCCCATGCGCTCGCGCCGCACCTTCGAGCGCGCGACCTCCACGCCACACTTATCGCAGACGATCCCCTTGTGGCGGACACGCTTGTATTTGCCGCACGCGCACTCCCAGTCCTTGGTGGGGCCGAAGATGCGTTCGCAGAACAGCCCGTCCTTCTCTGGCTTGAGCGTGCGATAGTTGATTGTTTCTGGCTTGGTCACCTCGCCATAACTCCAGGAGCGAATCTGCTCCGGGCTGGCCAGGCTGACGCGGATGGCGTCAAAATCGTTGACTTCGAGCATTGGCTCAGGCGCTGCGCGACCCGCTAAGGGACGCTCGCGCCTTGCTCCTTTCCGAATGTCGGACTAGTATGCCGCCAAATATATCTGCGCGGTATCCCCCGGAGGGGCGGCGGCGCGACTGTGCGAGTTGCCCGCGCGTAGCGCTCACCAGCGTTGCGCCCCGCCGTGTAGCGGACCGGGAGACTATTCGTTCTCCATCCCGCTGATATTGATGCCGAGGTCCGGCAGGACATCCGCGCTCGTGTCCTCGACAAAGCGGATCTCCTGCTCCTCCTCGTTGAGGACCTCGACGTTGATACCCAGACTCTGCAACTCCTTGACGAGCACCTTGAACGACTCGGGCACGCCTGGCTCCACGATGGGATCGCCCTTGACGATTGCCTCGTACGTCTTGACACGTCCCGTCACGTCGTCCGACTTGACGGTCAGGATTTCCTGCAGAATATTCGAGGCGCCATAGGCCTCCAGCGCCCAGACCTCCATCTCGCCGAAGCGCTGCCCGCCGAACTGCGCCTTGCCACCCAGCGGCTGCTGCGTGATGAGGCTGTAGGGGCCGGTCGAGCGCGCATGCACCTTATCCTCGACAAGGTGCGCCAGCTTCAGCATATAGATGTAGCCGACCGTGACGGGCGTATCGAACGGCTCGCCCGTGCGCCCATCAAAGAGTTGCACCTTGCCGGAGACCGGCAGCCCGGCGCGCTCCAGCCATTCCTCGATCTTCTCCTCCGGCGCGCCGTCAAAGACCGGCGAAGCGACCCGGTAGCCCAGCGCCGCCGCCGCCCAACCCAGGTGCGTCTCCATGATCTGGCCGATGTTCATGCGGTGCGGCACACCGAGCGGATTCAAGATGATATCCACCGGCGTCCCGTCCGGCAGGAAGGGCATATCCTCCACCGGCAGCACACGGCTAATGACGCCCTTGTTGCCGTGGCGTCCCGCCATCTTGTCGCCGGCGCCAATCTTGCGCTTCTGCGCGATCGAGACGCGCACCAACTGGTTGACGCCAGGAGACAACTCGTCATTGGCCTCGCGCGAGAAGACCTTGACCTCGACCACCTTGCCGCGCTCGCCGTGTGGCACGCGCAGCGACGTGTCCTTGACCTCACGCGCCTTCTCGCCGAAGATCGCGCGCAGCAGCTTCTCCTCCGCCGTCAGCTCGGTCTCGCCCTTGGGCGTGATCTTGCCGACGAGGATGTCGCCGGGGCCGACCTCGGCGCCGACGTAGACGATGCCATTCTCGTCCAGGTTACGCAGGCCGTCCTCACCGACATTCGGAATGTCGCGCGTGATCTCCTCCGGGCCGAGCTTCGTGTCGCGCGCCTCCACCTCGTGCTTCTCGATATGGATGCTGGTGAAGAGGTCCTCACGCACGATGCGCTCGCTGATGAGGATGGCGTCCTCGAAGTTACCGCCCTCCCAGCTCATGAAGGCGACGAGGATATTCTGACCCAGCGCCAACTCGCCGCCCTCGGTCGAGGAGCTATCGGCGATCGGCTGTCCCTTGTGGACACGATCGCCCTTATTGACGATGGGGCGCTGGTTGATGCATGTGCCCTGGTTCGAGCGCACAAACTTGCGCAACTTGTGGGCATGCTCCACGCCCTCGTCGTCGACGATGACGATTATACGCGCCGTCGAGCTCACAACCTCACCATCGACCGAGGCGAGTAGCACCTGGCCAGAGTCAATCGCCACCTGCCGCTCGATGCCGGTGCCGACCACCGGCGCCTGCGCGCGCAAGAGCGGCACCGCCTGGCGCTGCATGTTCGCGCCCATCAGCGCGCGGTTCACGTCGTCATGCTCCAGGAACGGAATCAGCGCGGCGGCGACGCTCACCGTCTGCCGCGGCGAGACGTCCATGAAATCCACCCGCGAGCCAGGCTCCTGGACGAAGTTGCCCAGATGCCGCGCCAGCACGCGCGTGTTGACGAACTGGCCGTCGTCGTCGAGCGGCGCGTTGGCCTGCGCGATCACGAAGGTCTCTTCCTCGTCGGCGGTCAGATACGTCACATCGTCCGAGACCCACGCCTTGATGGCGATCTCCTGATCGCCCAGCTTGGCGATCTTGGCGGCCAGCGTCTCGTCGACGACCGTTCCCGCCGGAGCGAGTGGCTTGCTATCTTTCCCCGGCGTCTCGCGCAGGAGCGAGCGCCCCACCAGACGTGAGTCGTTCGCGGGAAGCTCATGATAGACCCGCCGGTACGGCGTCTCAACGAAGCCGTAGGGGTTGATCTGCGAGTACGTCGCCATGTTGCCGATCAGGCCGATGTTCGGGCCTTCCGGCGTCTCGATCGGGCAGATGCGGCCATAGTGCGAGTGGTGCACATCGCGCACGTCGAACCCAGCGCGCTCACGCGAGAGGCCGCCAGGGCCAAGCGCGGAGAGACGCCGCTTGTGGCCGATCTCGGCCAGCGGGTTCGTCTGGTCCATGAACTGTGAAAGCTGACTACCGCCAAAGAACTCCTTCATGGCGGCCACGACTGGGCGAATGTTGATGAGCTGGTTTGGCGAGGCCCCTTGCGGGTCCTGCACGATGGCCATGCGCTCCTTGATGACACGCTCCATCCGCAGCAGGCCCACGCGGAACTGCTGCTGGATCAGCTCGCCGACGCTACGCACACGGCGGTTGCCCAGATGGTCAATATCGTCTTCCACGCCCTGACCATGGTTCAGCCGCACCATGCCGCGAATGATCGCGATCGCGTCATCCTGCGTCAGGGTGCGAATCGTCTGCGGGATCGTCAGGTCCAGCTTGCGATTCAGCTTGTAGCGACCGACGTTGCCGAGATCATAGCGGCGTGGGTGATAGAACAGGTTGTAGATCAGCGTCTGCGCGTTATCGCGCGTCGCCGGGTCGCCGGGTCGCAGCTTACGGTAGACCTCCAGCACCGCTTCCTCCGGCGTCTTCGCGCTGTCCTTGTCGAGCGTCGACTGGATGAAGTGGTGGTCGGAGCCAACGTCCACGTCCGCGAACGCGGCCAGAATCGCCGCATCCTGGCGCAGATCGGGAGTGAACTCGGTCTTGCCGGGATCGCGTTCACCGATGGCGGCCATCGCGCGCAGCAGCGTCGTCACAGGGAGCTTGCGCTTGCGATCGATCTTGACCGACATCAGATCCTTATTGCTGGTCTCGAACTCCAGCCAGGCGCCACGATTCGGGATCAGCTTGGCCGCAAAGAGCGGGCGTCCCGTGCTGGGATCATCCTCGGAGGTGAAATACACACCGGGAGAGCGCACGAGCTGGCTGACGACGACGCGCTCGGCGCCGTTGATGATAAATGTGCCTTCCTTGGTCATCAAAGGGAAGTCGCCCATGAAGATGCGCTTCTCCTGGATGACGCCGGTTTCCTTATAGGTCAGCCGCACGGTCACGTAGAGCGGCGCGGCGTAGGTAGCGTCGCGTTCGCGACACTGATCTTCGGTGTATTTTGGCTCCTCGAAGGCATCGTCGGGGACGATGAACTCCAGCTTTAGATTCTTGCCGGTGAAATCCTCGATGGGAGAGATCTCGGCAAAAAGCTCTCGTAACCCCTCGCGCTTGAACCACTCGAATGAATCAATCTGGACCTGGATAAGACTTGGCATCGCACGGATATCGGGTATCCGCGCGAAGCTGACGCGCTCGGGGAGGGAGGCTGGGGTGATTACTGCCATGCGAAGGGAACTCCTCTCACCAGTTGCTCTCGGCCGCTGCCGCCACTAAGCCGCCGGCTCTCCTTCTCCGTACGCCACAAATCGGGGCGTGTGGGACAAGAAAAAGATCGCCGGGGTGAATGCGCGCCGCGCCGGGATAAACGTCGTGAATGAGTATGAGGCGCTACAGGGACATGCTCGCCCGCTGCGCGGTAATCGAGATGTGACGGGCCGCTCGCTCTGGCCACGACAGATCCACTCGCGCTTCGGACTCGCGCTGCACATGCTCTACAGGGGGAACAAATGAGTTCGCTGACGACGCGACAGTCGCCAACTATTGGGGGAAACGCGTGGACTGAGACGACCATGCGCCGGCGACGGCGATACCCCTTCGAGACGCCGGCTGGCAAAAAGGCTGAGACAATCCCACTGTGCGCGACCAGACCATCGCTGATTATCACGGCTCCCGCCCCAGAAAGGGTTCGACTAGGGACTTTCGGCCTATCAGATCACCGCTCGCGCGCACGACAACCAGCCCGCCGCCATCACCGATGACACAGCAAGCTAGAAAAGCGCCATGAAGGGAAATGATATGCGCAGACGGCCCCTCGCCTGTGCAGGAAAACCTGACTCTTCGCGGCTCCGACGCTCTTCTTGGTCTACCCTCGCCCCTGAGAGTGAAGAAGCGCATCATCGTTTGGAGCGCGATGTCCTCGCCGTCACGAACGGCGCGCAAAACCCCGCAAGTTGCTATTGTAACACGCCGATTTCAACACGTCAAGGGTCAATTTCGATTCATTTTCGTTATGCGCTTCTCGCGTTCAGCCGCTCTCCGCTGGACTTCGCATATCCAAATAGTATACGTTTCATCTATGTAAGTGGTTGTGACTTCCCAGCGTAGTTCCTATGGGTGGATGACGCTGCCCCGCTAAGACATCACTGATCGCGCAGGAGAAGGACGCTGATTCCATGGACGACGAGCGCATCGAGCGCGCGCTGGAGTTGCTGGACCATCATGTTGATCCAGACATCGAGCAAACCTTCTCCACACTCGAGGAGCGCATCTTGGCCCAGGCGCTGGAAAATGTCGAGCGCGCCGAGCGCCGTCTGCGTGAGATTCAGGAACTGATGGGCGACCGTGCGCTGGCCACCGCCAACTAGGGCAGCGCCCTGCCCCGCCGCAGCGCGCTCCCTGGAGTCAGAACCCCGACATGCCTGATGAAGATGAGCCGGCGGACTCGCCCTCCGCCGACGAAGACTGGCGCCTGACCCGGCTCGCGGCGCTCTGCGCTGCGTTCCCTGAGGTCGAGCGCGAGCGCATGGGCGCGCATACCCGCTTCGTCGTGCGCAAGAAGACCTTCGCCTACTACCTCGAGAATCACCATGGCGACGGAATCGTCGCGCTGTGTGTCAAGGTGGTCCCCGGCGAGAACGGGGAGTTGATCGCCTCCGACCCCGCGCGCTTCTATCGCCCAGCCTATCTTGGCGCGAACGGCTGGGTCGGGCTGCGCCTGGACCTGGATGAAATTGACTGGGAGGAGGTCGCCGCCTTCACCGCCAATAGCTACCGGCTGATCGCGCCGAAACGCCTCGCCGCGTTGGTCGAGGCGCCGTATTGAGAGCGCTCGGCGCGCACCGTTTTACAGAAAAAGAGCCAGAAAGCCCCTGCATTCATGCGGGGGATGAATGGCCCATCCTGCAGCGCCGGTTTCGCTCGCCTGTGCGAGACTAGGTTGGTAGGCGCTTTGGACCTCACCAATCGAAGAATGATGTTTCGCGGGTTCCGTGGTAAATCGTTCCCATGGGTAAAAGCATCAACGTACTTTGGATGAGACGCCAGACGATGAAGAGAGCTTTGGCTAACCACGCCGCCTCTGAGTCTGCAACGCCTAACAGGTTCGGGCAGAACCTTCGGGGGCTAACGTAGTGGGTTGCCACCAGCGTTCTCCGAGAAGCTCCCGGCTTGAGCCGGGGGAGTGTCAAACGGCCTCACTCCCCGCGCAAGTGTCGTCCGGCCAGGCGCACGATCTCCGCCTCATTCTCGTAGGTGAGCCGGTCCACCGCCTCACAGAGCGGGACCCACATCACGACATCGTACTCCTCGTCGTGATCGGCGATATCGCCTCCGACGGCTTGCAGCAGATAGTGCAGCACCTCTTTGCGGAACCGCACACCTTTGCGCTGGAACGTGTAGTGAATGTGGCCAAGTTCCGCAACGATACGCGTCAGCAGGCCGGTTTCCTCGCGCACCTCGCGTAGCGCCGTCGCCTCTGGCGTCTCACCCTCATGCGGCGTTCCCTTCGGCAGCGCCCAGAGATCCTTCTTCCTGCGTCCGACCAGCGCGACCTCGTAGTCGCTCCCAGCGGGATTCGTCTCGTGAGCGGCGCCCCGCACTCGACGAAAGACCACGCCGCCAGCGGAAAACGCCGCCACCGTACGTCCTCGCGCCTTGTCGCTCATGGGCTCCGTACACTTGCGCTCGTCCGACACACACAGCAGTGGGCGGCGCCTTGAGCGCGCCGCCCTGGCTGGCGCTTAGCCATTAGAGACCGCGGCGATGCGGTTCTTATCCCGGTTGACGCGCAGGATCTTGAGCAGGTACTGCTCAGAGTTGAGGTAGTACGGGTTGCGTTTGATGAACTTGCCGACGACCGCGATGGGGTGGAGCTTCAGCAGTTCGACGACGAGCGCGCCAGGGAGCATGGCGTAGTCGTAGTGCATGAGCGCGATGATGGGGGCGTTCTGAAAGGTGAAGACGGCGTCCGAGGCGGCTTCGTACTTGAGGATCTGTTCGGGGCTAGCCACGTCTTTGGTGAGCCAGGTCATGTCCATTGAGATGCGTACGGCCTTCCAGCCTTCACGCAGCGCCTGGGCGATAAAGGTCTGGTGCGTGGAGAGCAGGTGGTAGGGGTCGAACCTCCCGTTGACAAGCAGGCTCTCGCGCTCGGTCAACATGATGAGCTGCCCCGCGTCTTTCGCCTCGGCGACGTCGATTTCCGACTTCGTCAGCGCCGCTTCTATTTCTTGCACTGCGGCGGGGGAGCCAGCGAAGAGGCACTTCTCGTGGGCCTGCAAACCCATCTCCAGTAGCCGCGCCGTGACGCCGGTAATCTCAGCGACCTTATTGTACAGTTGAACGATGTGTGACCCCGACGGTATGCGCTCCGATTTCCCTTCGACGCTCAAATCCATTGCTGTATCCTCCGCTGTTGCGAGGTGAGTGGCAATCCATAGCGCACGATCATTGGCTCAACTCCCTGCCAGCCTGCCCTACCACCACCGAAGCCAGGAAACGGGCATACACGATGGATCACGTCCGACGAGCGATGAATTGGCGATACCGCGTCAACCCGAAAAGTGCGAGGGTGCGCGCTAGCCCGTTGCTCGCGTGCGCGAGATGGCGCCACATGCGTCTGCGGGGAGTATAAACAGCGTCCAGGGCGCTGTCAAGGGAAGCGCCGCCCAATTGCCCCGCCTTCTGGCTCACGTGGCTATCGGGATGCGCCTCTCTCTAGCGCCGGATCGTCCGTTGTGGCGCGCGATACGCGCGCGCTTTCATTCCCTGCCATACCTACGTTCGCGTCCGCCTTCTTGTTACTTTCCGTCCATGGCGTCGCTCACTCCTGGCGCTGCTCGCGCAGTGTGGGAAACAGGATCACTTCGCGAATCGAGGACTGGTTCGTCAGCAACATCGTCAGCCGGTCGATGCCGCCGCCAAAGCCGCCTGTCGGCGGCATGCCGACCTCCAGCGCCTCGATGAAATCCTCGTCGAGCGCCTGCGCCTCGTCGTCGCCACCCGCGCGCTGCCGCGCCTGATCCTCGAAGCGCGCGCGCTGGTCCAGTGGATCGTTGAGTTCGGTGAACGCCTTGCCAAGCTCCAGGCCGCCCGCATACGCCTGAAACGCCTCGACCAGATCAGGCGCGCCCGGCTTGCGCTTGGCCAGCGGCAGCAGGTCCACGGGATAATCATAGAGGAAGACAGGGCCCTTGATGCTGGCGTTCTCGCCCTTGACGACCAGACCTTGCAGATCGTCGATCAGGCGGCCACGCCCCAGCTTCGGGTCCACGTCATAGCCCTTCGCGCGCATGGCGGCGGCCAATTCATCGCGCGTTGGATACTGGACATAGTCGATGCCTGTGTGCTCGGCGATGGCCTCGCGCAGGCTCACCCGGCGCCAGGGTGGCGTGAGGTCCAACTCGACGCCGAGATAGGTGAACTGGCGCGTTCCCAGCGTCTGTTCGGCGATGTAGGCGTACAGCTCCTCGACCAGGCGCATCATCTCCTCGTAGTCGGCGTACGCCTGGTACAGTTCCATCATCGTGAACTCGGGATTGTGGTTGCGATCAATGCCCTCGTTGCGGAAGTTGCGCCCGATCTCATAGACGCGCTCGATCCCGCCGACGATCAGCCGCTTCAAGTAGAGTTCGATCGCGATGCGCAAGTAGAGGTCGCGGTCGAGGGTGTTGTGGTGCGTCACGAACGGGCGCGCGGTCGCCCCACCATAGAGCGGCTGGAGGATCGGCGTCTCCACCTCCAGGAAGCCGCGCGCGTTGAGGAACGCGCGCATCGCCGCCAGGATGCGACCCCGCGCGACGAAGATGGGAAGCTCGGTCTCACGGTTGGCGATCAAGTCCAGATAGCGGCGGCGGTAGCGCGTCTCGTCGTCGCTCAGCTTGAGCGCGCCCTCGGCGCCCTTCGCCGGCAGCGGCGCCAGCGACTTGGCCAGCAGCCGGTAGCGCTCGACGTTGAGGGTCTTCTCGCCAGTGCGGGTGGTGAAGAGCGTCCCCGTCGCCTCGACGATGTCGCTCAGGTCCAGCTTCTTGAGCAGCGCGAACGCCTCGTCGCCGACGACGTCGCGCTTGATGTAGATCTGGATGCGCCCGGAGCCATCCTCGATGTGCGCGAAGGCGGCCTTGCCCATTTCGCGCAACTGCATCAGCCGCCCGGCCAGCGTGATCGTCGTGTCCTGCAACTCGTCGAAGCGCGCCCGCGCCTCCGCCGCCGTGTGGTCGCGCGCGCTGCGTGTCGGATATGGATCGATTCCCGCCGCACGCAGCGCCTCCAGCTTCTCTATTCGGTACTCTCGCTCATCCGACATGTCTATCTATCCCTCTCGTCTCTCTTGCTCGTCTTCCTCGATACTCAAGCGCGTGCAGGGAGGCGCTCGCTAGAACAACTCGATGCGGTCCACAAACGAGGCGCCATCGCGGCAATACTGCTCCAATACTGCTCCAATACTCGATAGGTCTCTGCCCTCGGGAGTTGCCGCTGACCTATCGGACGTGAGATGACGCCATGATGCGCGCCATGTCCCCAATAACGCCAGGCCTCGGCCAAGAGCGCATAATCGTCGCGGTTCCAGGTGAAGATGGTCAGCGCCCGTGTCTGCGCCTCCAGAAACACCAGCGCGTCCGAGCTTCCCTTGGGCAGAAATTCGAGCGCATGAAACGCAGGGAGACCCTGTGCGCGCAGCAGTTGCGCCAGATCCTGCCCGATTCCCTCATCTATCAGCAACTCAGCCATACTAGTCTGCGCCGTTGCCGTTTTCTTTTCCGCTGTCGCGCATCAGCCAGGCAAAATAGTCGTCTGTGGTGCGGAACGGTGGCGTATCGTCGTCAGCAAACGGCTGTGTATTTGCGATAATGCGGGCGTCGATGATCGGTTTATGATCGAGATAGTATCGTTTAGCCGCCTCCCACTCCTCGCGGGGCATATCACTGTAGGCTTCGAATACCACATTGTCGTCGTAGTTTGCCCCCATCCAGGCGTCAACGAGATTCCAGATGGGATAACCCGTCTGCACGCGCACATCATCCACCGTTCCCTTCGCGCCGGAGAACAGATGAGGGTCGAGTGGCTTCTTGCCTGGCGCGGTATGGGTAGCATTGTTATTGGTCGTGTCTGCCAAAGTGATTTTCTCCTCTCACCCTCGCCCATGCGCTTCCAGTCTATCACGCCAGCCGAGGGCGCCCGCCTGAGACACAAGAAAAAGCGCCGGTCCAGTCCCGGCGCTTTGCGACAAATACGAACTCGCTCGCGGGCTACACCGCCGCCGGTTGCAGCCTGACCCGCGCCGTTTTCAGGCGTTTGAGCGCTCGGGCCTTGCCGAGGACAGCCAGCGTCTCGGGCAGCCCGGGGGTCTCCTTGCGTCCGCTGATCGCGACGCGCACGAGCATGAAGATCGGTGTGCGGTCGGGAACCTGCGTTCCATCACCCTTCGTGCGGATAAAACCAAGCTCTGTCACGACGCCATCCAGCGTGGCGAGCAACGCCTCAGGCATCCAGACCTCCACCGCCTCGAAGCGGTCGATCAAAATCTCCAGCGCGACGCTGGCGTGCTCGGCGTCGAGTCCCTTTGTCAGCAGCAGCGCCGGATCGTATTCCGGCTGCTCGACGAAGAAGAACGAGGTCAGGCGTGGGACATCCGCCAGCGTCTTCAGCCGCTCCTGATCCAGCGCGATCACCTGCGCGGCGTAGGCGCGGTCGATCTCACGCGCGTCTTCTGGCAGCCCGGCCAGCAGGAACGGCAGCGCCCGCTCCACCAGCTCCTCAGGGGCGAGCGCGCGGATGTAGACGCCATTCATCCAGTCGAGCCGGCTCCGATCGAAGATCGAGGGCGAGACGCCGATGCGCTCCAGCGTGAAGGCGCGCACGGCCTCGTCGAGCGTGAAGATGTCGGTCTGCCCATCATACCCCCAGCCAAGCAGCGCCAGGAAGTTGACTACCGCCTCCGGCAGGTAGCCCTCCTCGCGATACTCCAGCAGCGGCAGCGCGCCATGACGCTTCGAGAGCTTCTGCCGGTCGGGAGAGAGGATCAGGCCGACGTGGACGAACTCCGGCTCTTCCCAGCCAAAGGCGCGATAGACCTGCGCGTAGCGTGGCGCGCTGGGGATATACTCCTCGCCGCGAATGACGTGTGAGATCGCCATCAGGTGGTCGTCCACGATGTTGGCGAAGTTGTAGGTCGGGTAGCCGTCGGACTTGAGCAGCACCATGTCGTCCAGCGTGCGGTTCTGTACCACGATCTCGCCGCGCAGGGCGTCGCGCCAGACCGTCTCGCCCTCCAGCGGCGCGGCGAAGCGTACGACGGAGCGCAGCCCCTCGGCCTCGCGCGCGGCGCGCTCCCCTGGCGTCAGATAGCGGCAATGGCGGTCGTAGCCCGTTGGCTCCTTGCGCGCGATCTGCACGGCGCGCAGCCGCTCCAGCCGCTCCTCCGTGCAGTAGCAGCGATAGGCGTGGCCGTGCTCGACCAGCCACTCGGCGCGCTCGCGGTAGATGTCGAGCCGCTCGGACTGTGTGTAGGGACCATACGCGCCGCCGACATCCGGCCCCTCGTCCCACGTCAGGCCGAGCCAGCGCAGCCCCTCCATGATGCTTTCGAGAGAACCGGGAACGTAGCGCGCCTGGTCCGTATCCTCGATGCGCAGGATGAACTGGCCGCCGTGATGCCGCGCCAGTAGCCAGGCGTAGAGCGCGGTGCGGTAGTTGCCGATATGCGGGAAGCCCGTCGGGCTGGGCGCGAAACGCGTTCGGACGGGATGGGTTGTGTTCATCGTATCGGGCGCAGTCATGCTATCCTTCTCGTTGCTCACAGTCGCTGGGCCGCGTGGGGAACTAACCGCCTTCACCCACGATGGGCGCCGGTATCTCAGATCAGGCGCTCAGCAAGCGACTCACGGTTGAGCATACCACATCGGCGGTTCGCCCACAGGCTCAAGTAGCGCTCGCCTGCGTGCGGCGAAAGAGCAGCGCGAACCATAGTAGCCCAATGCCGACAAGGCAGATCAGCAGCGCAACAGTGGTGAAGAGGATCCCAGACTCACCGCCCCATGGTCCGCTGGGGAGACCAGAGGTGGCTGGCGTGTTCACTACACGATTGACGCCGAACCAGGCGAGTACACCGAACGCTGCTGCGGCGACCAGCCAGACCGTCGCCCAGCCGCAGAGCGCGCGGGAAACGCCACGCCTCCAGACGCCGATTCCAATCAGCAACGCGCCGACGGTGAGCAGGATGCTGATTGCGTATTCTCCCACTCGCGGGTCGATAGTTATTAGCGCGCCACCTGGCGCCGAGCCAACGCCGAGTTGCGAGATGGCGTAGGTCATCGCGCCGTCGGCGGTGATGCCTTTGCAGGTGGCATAGACGAGCACGAAGGAGGGGCAGTCGAGCGAGGCCCACGCCAGCCAGAGGAAGCCCGCCGCCCACAGGATGAGGCCGAAGGTGAGCGTTCCCGCGCCCGGCGTCTGCGCGGCTGGTCGCGTCGGAGCAGGCGCTAACGCTGTTGATGGTGTTGCACGGCGCGCGGCGGAGATCAGCGCCCAGAGTCCCACGAGGCAGATCAACAGCGCGACAGCTGAGAGCCAGAGGCCAATTCCGAGATCACGGCTACCCACACTTTCAAACAGCAGTGGAGGTTTGGAATCTTCCGGCTGTGGGACGATGATGGTGGATGACTGAAGCAGATATTGCGCGGAGGTGATCGAGAAGAAGAGTGTGACAACGAGCCATAGCCCATACCCGCACGCGATCAGCCAGGCAAGGGGTCTGCTCACGCGCATCCAGGCCAACGCCGCCAGCGGTACGCCGAGGACGGTCAGCGCGCTCCAGATAAACAGCGCGCCCTGAGGTCCCGGCGTCGAGTTCAAGGACCATGAGCTAATAGAGGCTGGTGTGAGCACGAGCCGAACACTGGAACTATCTGGGGTAGTTCCCTCAAAAGGAGCAGCGGTTACGATAGCCCAGGGCAGCCACGCCGCCAGCGCGAAGAGCGCTGCGCCGCCCAGCGCGAGCAGCCGCGCGACCAGAGGGAACATGACGACGCCAGATGGCGCCTTATCAGCTTGCTGCGCCTGACTTGGAGTGTCTTGCATTGATCGCTCCTCGCAAAGCCGGTTATCGTGCTTAGTGGCCGGCGAAGTTGCGCCAGAAGTGGAAGACGCGCTCGCGCAGCGCTGCGTGCTCCAGCGCGCGCAGGTACGGGTCGCGCTTCCATAGTTCCTCGGCCTCGACGCGCGCCTCGACCAGCAGTTGCGTGTCGGCCATCGTCGCCACCTTCAGCTCCGGCAGGCCACTCTGGCGCGTGCCGAAGAAGTCGCCGGGGCCACGCAGCCGCAGGTCCTCCTCCGCCAGCTTGAAGCCGTCGGTTGTGCGCTCCAGGATGCCCAGGCGCTCACTGGCGACCATACTACTGCTCTCGCTCAACAGATAGCAATAGGATTGCAGCGCGCCGCGCCCGACGCGCCCGCGGAACTGGTGCAGTTGCGAGAGGCCGAAGCGCTCGGCGTCCTCGATCAGCATCACCGTCGCGTTGGCCACGTCCACGCCGACCTCAACCACCGCCGTCGCCACCAGCGCGTCAATCTCGCCATCGCGGAAGGCGCGCATCACGCGCTCCTTCTCCGCCGGGCGCAGTTGCCCGTGCGCCAGCCCCATGCGCAGGTCGGGGAAGACGTCGCGCTTGAGCCGCTCGAACTCCTTGATCGCCGACTTCGCCTCCAGCGCCTCGGATTCTTCGACGAGCGGGCAGATGATGTACGCCTGCCGTCCCTGCGCGACCTCCTCGCGCACCACCTCGTACGCCTCGTGCCGCTGGCCACCCGCCCGCCAGCGTGTGATGATCGGCAGGCGTCCGGCGGGGACCTCATCCAGCGTCGAGACATCCAGGTCGCCGTAGAGCGTCAGCGCCAGCGTACGTGGGATCGGCGTGGCGGTCATGACGAGCATGTGCGGATTATGCCCCTTCTGGCGCAGGGCGTCGCGCTGCTCCACGCCGAAGCGGTGCTGCTCGTCCACCACGGCCAGCCCCAGCCGCTTGAACTCGATGCCCTCCTGGATCAGCGCGTGCGTGCCGATGGCAACGGCCGCCTCGCCATTCGCCAGCGCGGTGCGGGCCGAGGTACGCTCCTTGGCTTTCTGGCTGCCAGTCAGCAGGACCACCTTCAGGCCGAAGGGCGCGAGCAGCGCGCTCAGGCCGCGATAGTGCTGCTCGGCGAGGATCTCCGTCGGGGCGAGCAGCGCGCCCTGATGTCCGTTGGCGGCGGCGGCCAGCAGCGCGGCGGCGGCCACCACCGTCTTGCCAGAGCCGACATCGCCCTGCAGGAGGCGGCACATCGGTCTGCTCGCGCGCAGATCGGCCAGGATCTCGCGGATTGTGCGGCGCTGCGCCCCAGTGAAGCGGAATGGCAGCGACACCTCGAAGCAGGAGGCCGTCAGCGGCCAGAGACCCTGCCCCTCCAGCGCGGCGGGATTGGGGGCGTTCGTCTCTGGCGGCGCGTCGGCGAAGATCAGCGACTCTGGGACGGGCAAGGGAACGGCCTCCGGGCCGTCGCGGAAGTTGGCGCGCCGGGTCAGCATGCCTAGCTGGATGAGGAACAATTCGTCGAAGGCCAGCCGTCGTCGCGCGGCGAGCAGCTCGCGCTCGTTGTCGGGATAGTGGATCTGCGCGATGGCCTCCGGCGCGGCCATGAGGTTCGCGTGGGCGCGGATGCCGCCGGGCACGACGTCGGGCGTGAAGGGCGCGCAGTGGTCCACCGCCCACTTGGTGAAGCGGCGCATCGCCTTGGGATTCAGCCCCTCGGTCAGCGGGTAGACGGGCACGAGCCGCCCGGTGTTGATGAGGTCGCCCTGTTCGGGTAGCTCATGGCTCCTCGCGGAGAACTCGACCGCGTTGCCGAAGCGCTGCTTGACGCCGGTGACGACGATGTACGCGCCGCGCGGAAGCTGCCTCTGCAGGTAGGGCTGGTTGAACCACGAGACGCGGATGGCGCCGGTTTCGTCGGAGATGCGCGCGACGGTGCGCGTGCGTCCGCCGCTGGTGCGCTTCGTCTCGACCTCCCAGATCAGGCCGAGGACGGTGCTGACCTCGTTGAAAGGCAGGTCGCGGATCTTCTGGAGCTTGCTGTAGTCGCGGTGCTCGCGCGGGAAGGTATAGAGCAGGTCGCGCACGGTCTCGACGCCGAGCTTGCCCAGCCGCTCGGCCTGCGTCGTACCCACGCCGGGGATCGCGGTGACCGGCGCTTTGAGCAGGTACTCGTCCTCCGGGCGTGGGGTTAGCGACTCGGCGCGCTGGGTGGGTCGCTGCGAGGGCAGGACGGGCGGCGCCGGCAAAGGAGCCGCGAGCGGCCATGGTTCTACTCGCGCGGGGGTGGGCTGTGGGCGAGTCTTCGCGCCGAAGACGGGCGGCTTGCGCGCGGGTGTCGTGGGGCGCGGAGCGGGTGGGCGCTGCTGTGGAGTTGGAGCAGCGCTGGGGCGGATAGAAGCTCCGTCGGCGGATTCGAGCGCGGCGAGGGCAGAGCGTACGCGCGCCGCCCGCTGCATCGGGTCCAGTCCGGCGTAGCCCGCGATCTGCTGGCGCACCGTCTCCTCGAAGGGACGCTCGCCTAGCTCGCCACGACTCCGCGCCGTGCCGACGTCTTCCACCCAACGCTCGACGAACGACTCCAGGCCGCCGGGCTTGACAGCGCTATCCGTGTGGCCGGTGCGCTGCTCGTGGCGCAGGATGCGGATGGCGCGCTCGACGAGCGGGTGCGGCGCCCCCGTCGGACGCGCTCCCGTCGCATGTGCTTCCTGCGCCATCGCCGCCTCGCCCTCGGTTACTTACCATGCAGATACCGCCAAATCAGTATAACTCAGCGTGCGGCGCGCGGGGCGAATCGCTAGCCGCTTGGGGGATAGGAATCCATGCGCTTTCATCCAGGCCGCCAACTCGCAAACCGCTCCTACGCCGTATACTGGAGGCGGCGACCCAACGACCAATTTGCGCCGCCAGTGAGAGGAGCGAGCCATGCCACGCGCGATAGACTTCCACGTCCACCTGCCCATCAGCGAGTTCATGGACGTCGCCATCGGCCAGTATCGCGACGCCGTCGCGCGCTACTTCCGCGCCGAGGTCAAGCTGCGCGACGTCGAGGAGATCGCCGCCTACTACGCCGAGCGCGAGATCGTCGGCGTGCTGCTCGCCTGGGACGCCGAGACCGCGACGGGCCGCAAGCCGCTACGCAACGACACCGTCGCCGAGATCGTCCAGCGCTACCCGGAGCAGTTCGTCGGCTTCGCCAGCGTGGACCCGCACAAGGGCGACCGCGCCATCGCCGAGATCGAGCGCGCCGTGCGCGAGCTGGGCCTTTCCGGCGCGAAGTTCCATCCCGGCGTGCAGGCGTTCTATCCCAGCGAGCCGCGCTTCCACCCGCTCTTCCAGAAGATCAGCGAGCTGGGCATCCCGGCGCTCTTCCACACCGGCACGAACGGGCTGGGCGCGGGCATGCCGGGCGGCGGCGGCATCAAGCTGGACTACACGCGCCCGATCCACCTCGATAGCCTCGCCGCCGACTTCCCCAACCTGACGATCATCGGCGCGCACCCGTCGTGGCCGTGGGAGCAGGAGATGATCGCGATCCTCCAGCACAAGCCCAACGTCTACAACGACCTCTCTGGCTGGTCGCCGAAGTACATCCCGCCCGCGCTGCTCAAAGAGGCGGCGGGGCGGCTGAATCACAAGTTCCTCTTCGGCTCCGACTACCCCTTCATCCCGCCGGATCGCTGGCTCTCGGACTTCGCCGCGCTGGAGGGCTGGAGCGACGAGGCGCGGACGAACCTGCTCTGGCGCAACGGCCAGAAATTGCTCGCGCACACGCCGGTGGGCCAGATGACCTTCACTGCGGAGTAGTAGCGGCGCTTTGTATCACCCAAAGGAGAGCCATGCGATGTCTCGTTTGCACAGCGCTCTACTCGTGTTCGGTCTGCTCGTAGTGAGCGCAGCGCTTTCTTTAACCGCATGCTCGACTAGCGCAGCGACTCCGACGGCCAGCGCGACAATCCCGACAGTGGCTGGGACATGGCGTGGACACATCGACATCCAGGATACCAGCGGATACTACAGTGGCTGGAGTGGAATGATCTATTTGCGTGTGGAGCAGACGGCGGGTGGCGACCTCACCGGCGAAGCCAAACTCTGCGATATGTCGGCCTTTGGCGATAAAGGACCGGAATATTATCCGCTCACTGGCACGGCTGATCAGTCCAATCGTGTCAGCCTCAACATAAGCGCGGGTGCCATCTACCGTCTTGAAGGACCATTCGACTCCGAGCGGTTGAGACTGACGGGCATAATGAGTGAGAGTTATGCTGGGGACAATCCAAAGACGGCGCCCGCAACCAGCATCTTCACTCCAGTCAGCGCCAGTGAGTACGCCGCCGCGTGTCCACGTCAGCCCACACCCACCAAGCCTGCCTGAAGCCATCTCCTCGCAGTGGCGGCGCTTGGGCGCGCAGTGGTAGATTTAGTAACGGCGTAGCCAGCGCAGGGAAGGAGAGCACGCTGATGGCGGATCAGGATGAGAGCCAGAATGGGCGCAAGCCGATGATCGTCGGCGGCGCGCGCGAGCGTCCCGAGGAAGAAGTCAACGAGATCACGCAGATGATCGAGGAAGCGCAACATTCGTCGCGCGCCCGCTACATCCCGGCGGAAGACCTGGACGAGCATGCCACGACGCGCATGTCTCCGCACGTCGCCGAGATCGTCGCCGCCAGCAAGGTGGACGTGATCCTGCAAAAGTTCAACCGCGACTACCTCTACGGCATGGGGCGCTTCGACGAGTACGAGGGCGGACTGCTGCTCAAGTGGGGCGATGGCTACTCGCGCAAGCACATCTGGATCACTGTGGATGGTGACAATCTGCTCTTCCAGACCAGCCACGAGCGCAAGTGCTCCAAGCCCTACTGCATCGGCGGGCAGCATGTCTTCACGCCGGAGATGTGGCGCGACGTCCGCCAGATCAACGCCGAGCTGGCCGAGCAGTTCCAGCGTCCCGTCCAGGAGCGCACCGACGACTAGCCGGGTGGGAAGCGAGCGTCACGAGATGGAAGAGGCGGGGGAGTCCAGTCAAGCGCAAAGGAGTGCGCTGCTGCTCGATAACGACCTCTTCTTCGTCGCCAAGATCAGCGCGACGCTCAAGCACGCTGGCTACACGACGCGGGCGGCGCGCACGCTGGACGCCTTCACGCAAGGACTCGCGGGTAAGCCAGATATTGCGCTGGTGAACACGGCGGCGCGTGGGATAGACTGGCGAGCGGGGATCGCGGCGGCGCGCGAAGCAGATGTTCCGGTCATCGCCTTTGGCTCGCACGTGGACCTGGAGACGCAGGCCGAGGCGCGCAAGGCCGGCGCCACGCGCGTGATCGCCAACTCGAAGCTGGCGACGGACCTGCCGGGCATCGTCGAGCGGGCGCTGCGGGCAGGCTCCGGGCGTGATGACGACGAGACGACGGATGAGTAAGACGACGCCGGGGCGCTGGGGCCCAATATGGCGAGTATTTCAGAGAGGCGAGAGACCTATGAGCGCGACCAATCCCGCAGCGTCGAGTCAAACTATTCAGGGTGGGCAGGCGAGCCGCGCGCAGTGGCATGAGCTGGCGCAGCAGTTGCGCGTGGATAGCATCCGCAGCACGACGGCGGCGGGATCGGGGCACCCGACCTCCTCGATGTCGGCGGCGGACCTGCTGGCCGTGCTGCTGGCCGGGTATCTGCGCTACGATTTCGCCAACCCCAAGACGCCCAACAACGATCACCTGATCTTCTCCAAGGGGCACGCCTCGCCGCTAGTCTATTCTGTCTTCAAGGCGGCGGGCGCCATCAGCGACGCCGAGTTGCTGACGCTGCGCAAGCGTGGCAGCCGGCTGGAGGGGCATCCGACGCCGATCCTACCCTGGGTGGACGTGGCGACCGGCTCGCTGGGGCAGGGACTGCCCATTGGCGTCGGCGTCGGGCTGGCGGGCAAGTATCTGGACAAGTTGCCCTACCGCGTCTGGGTCGTCTTGGGCGATAGCGAGATGGCCGAAGGCTCGATCTGGGAGGCGCTGGAGCTTGGCGGACACTACGCGCTCAACAACCTGATCGGTATCCTCGACATGAACCGGCTGGGCCAGCGCGGCGAGACGATGCTCGGCTGGAACGGCGACGCCTACGCCGCCCGCGCCAGGGCCTTTGGCTGGCATGCCATCGAGATTGACGGGCACAACCTGGACGAGATCGCCCGCGCCTACGACGAGGCGACGCGCACAGCCGACGCGCCGACGCTGATCGTCGCGCGCACGATCAAGGGCAAGGGGTTCTCCGAGATTGAGAACAAGGACGGCTGGCACGGCAAGGCGCTGCCACCAGAGATGGCCGACCGCGCGATCGCGGAGCTTGGCGGCGTCCGCAACCTCGTCGTGCAGGTCCAGAAGCCGGAGAACCTCCAGCCGGCGGCGCGTCCGGCGCCGCAGCCCGTCCAACTGCCGAGGTATGAGAAAGGCTCGTCGGTGGCGACGCGCTCGGCCTATGGCGACGCGCTCAAGGCGCTGGGGGCGGCGCGGTCAGACATCGTCGCGGTGGACGGCGAGGTAAGCAACTCGACCTACGCCGAGACCTTCGCCAAGGCATATCCCGACCGCTTCTTCGAGCAGTACATCGCCGAGCAGCAGATGGTGGCGGCGGCGGTGGGGCTGCAGGTGCGCGGCTATACGCCCTTCGCCTCGACCTTCGCGGCCTTCTTCACGCGCGCCTACGACTTCATCCGCATGGCCGCCGTCTCGCAGGCCAACATCCGCCTCGTCGGCTCGCACGCCGGCGTCTCGATTGGCGAGGATGGCCCGTCGCAGATGGCGCTGGAAGATCTGGCGATGATGCGCGCGGTCTACGGCAGCACGGTGCTCTACCCCAGCGACGCGAACCAGGCGGCGCGGCTCGTCGCAGAGATGGCCGATCTGACGGGCATCTCGTTCCTGCGGACGACACGCGAGAAGACGCCGGTGATCTACGGCCCCGACGAGCAGTTCCCCATCGGCGGCAGCCGCGTCGTGCGCCAGTCGGATCGCGACCAGGTGACGGTGGTGGGCGCAGGGGTCACGCTGCACGAGGCGCTCAAGGCCGCCGACCAGCTCCAGGGCGAGAGCGTCGCCGTCCGTGTGATCGACGCCTATTCGGTGAAGCCGATTGACGCCAAGACGCTGCATGCGGCGGCGCAGGCGACCGGCGGGCGCATTGTCGTCGTCGAGGACCACTGGTTCGAGGGCGGGCTGGGCGACGCCGTGCTCGACGCCTTCGCTGGTACCGAGACGCAGGCTCCCAGCGCGACGCTCCCGCGCATCCTCAAGCTCGCCGTCCACCAGATGCCCGGCTCGTCCACGCCGGAGCAGGAGCTGGAGGACGCCGGCATCAGCGCGAGCCACATCGTCGCGGCGGTGAAGTCGCTGCTGGGGTAATAACCAGAAGCAATCTTTATTGCGTTTTGGGTGGTTTTGTGGTATTCTATCAGCATGAAGCTGAGCGCGTACGCCAAACAGGTGGGCGTCACCTACAAAACCGCCTATGCATGGTGGAAGGCTGGGCAGTTGGATGCCTACCAACTGCCGAGTGGCACCATCATTGTGCGTGAGGCCAAGCTCAGCGCGGCAGGTGTCGCGCTCTATGCGCGCGTCTCATCCGCTGACCAGAAAGAGGACGTGACGCGCCAAATGCAACGCCTGCGTGACTATGCGGCGGCGCGCGGCTATGAGGTGGTGTCCGAGGTGACCGAGATCGCCTCGGACCTCACCGACGAGCGCCCCAAGCTCACGAAGCTGCTCACCGATGCGCGGGTAGGCGTTCTCGTGGTGGAGCGTCAGGACCGGCTCACCCGTTTTGGCTACGGCTTCATCGCAGCGCTCTTGGAGCATGAAGGACGGCGGGTGGAAGCGATCTCTCCCAGCGACAGCGGCGATGATCTGGTCGACGATTTTGTGGCGGTCATCACCAGCATGGCGGCACGGATCTACGGACGGCGCCACGCCAAGCGGCGCGCGGCGCAGATGCAGGCGTGCGTCAAACGCTGTGTCGAGCAGGGGGATCAGCTGGCAGACACGTGAGTACCATTCAGCGCGCCTACAAAACCGAGCTCGATCTGAACAATGAGCAGACCACTGCCTGCCGCAAGCATGCAGGAGCTGCTCGCTGGGCATATAACTGGGGGCTGGCGCGCAAGCAGGAATCCTATCATGCGACTGGCAAGAGTCCATCGGCGGTCGATTTGCACCGCAAACTGAATGCGCTCAAGCAGACCGAGGTGCCCTGGATGTACGAGGTGTCCAAGTGCGCGCCACAGGAGGCGCTGCGGAACCTGGATAGCGCCTTCACTCACTTCTTTCGGCGTTGCCACCTCAAGCAGCAAGGAAAACTGCGCGGCAAGGTGGGCTATCCCCAGCGCAAGACGAGAAAGCACGGGCTGGGGAACTTTCGCCTCACCGGCACGATTGTGGTCTTCCCCGACGCCGTTCAGTTGCCGCGCTTGGGGCGCCTCCGACTCAAAGAGCGTGGCTACCTGCCCACGAGCGGCGTTCGCATCCTCTCGGCGACCGTTGGCGAACACGCTGGGCACTGGTACGTTTCGGTGTTGGTCGAGCAGGAACACGTGGCCCCGACGAACCATGGGCCGGTCGTGGGGGTGGACCTGGGCGTCAAGCGTCTCGCCACGCTCTCGGACGGCACGACGGAAGCCAATCCACGTCACTTGAAGCAGCGACTCAGAAAGCTCAAACGCTTGCAGCGCGCCGTCTCGCGCAAGCAGAAAGGCAGTGGCAATCGTCGCAAGGCGGTTCGGCGACTGGCAAACCTGCATCGTAAAGTGGCGAATCAGCGTGCCAACACGTTACACCTGCTCACCAGTCGACTGGCGAAAACCAAGTCCGTCGTGGTGATGGAAGACCTCCATGTGGCGGGTATGCTGAAGAATCACCATCTGGCGCAAGCGATCGGGGATGTGGGCTTCGGTGAGTTCCGACGACAACTGACCTACAAAGCCGCTTGGTACGGTTGCCAGGTGATCGTCGCCAGCCGCTGGGAGCCATCCTCGAAAACCTGCTCGGGGTGCGGCTGGGTGGACGAGGACCTGAGCCTGGCCGACCGCACGTTCTGTTGTGAGCGCTGCGGCCAAGTGCTCGACCGCGATCTCAACGCAGCCATCAATTTAGCGCAACTGGCCGGGAGTTCCTCGGACAGTCAAAACGCCTGTGGAGAGGATGGCGCTGGCTTGGGTCATGTGGCCCTGGTGAAACCATCCCCGATGAAACAGGAACCAGATACGTTCGATGCTCCGGCATAAAACGGTAGATTCTGGAGAACGGTAAACGCAGGCATGGCTTTGCTCACCGTATCCATTTCCCTGGCGCGGTGAGCGGATGAAGCGAATAGGCCCGAGGACGCCCTATGCGACAGTATCCTGCGCGTGGGATGGCGCATCCTCTCTGGCGATCGCAGCGGAGAGGAGGTATGCCACAGATTCAGGCGGCGGTACAGACTAACCGGCTGGCCGAACGCTACCTCTCAATTCGGAAGCCGCGAACGAGGACGCCGAAAACGAGCCATGATGATGTGCCACCAGATGAGCGGGTGATGAGGCGGCAGCGCAAAGCGGCGCCTGAAGCTGGCCCGAAATGGGATGAAGACGAGTACACTGGGTACGGCAAAGACGACAAATACCCTGACGACGATGAGGAAGACGACGATGAGGAAGACGACGAGCTAGCAGAATTCATGGAACGCAATGAGCGCAGGCGAGATGCCCTGCTGACGTTTGGTGAACAGATTGGAAGCCGCGCGGGTTGCAATCTGTTCACCACGCGCACAGTTGTTAGAGCGGTATCAGCAAGCCCGCAAGCGTGGTCTCTCTGATAGTGCGGCGTTAAGTGAGGCGCTGGCTGTTCGGCTTCCACAACGAGCGCCGTCCGGAGGCGTCCATACCCCGCCCCATCTGCGGCTCGACAGAAGGGAGTCGTAGGAGGCAGAAGCTCGCAATGCATTGGCGGCGCAAGGGGTCTATCCCGAAGAGGAGGTACGCATGCGGGTGGCGGCGCTGGCGCTGGTTGCAGAGCGCATCCCACTCTTGCCCGCACGCAGCGAGACCGTGAGCTTTCAGGGGCAGCCGCAAGCGATGAACTCGCATGGGCGGATACAGGCCGCGTCAGCCTCGCCAGGGTACAACGCTCTAGCAACACCAGCGGTTAAGAACGCTCGGCCGATTCTTGGATACTAAGGGCAGAGAGCGCCCTCATGCGGGCTGTACGGAGCGCTTGGTGTTATTCTTGGACGTCTTCAGCAGTAGAGTGCATGGGTGGTGAAGGGTGGTCAGGCAGCGCATCGCCTCCTCTATAATTGGTACAGCATCGCAAACCAACCAGACAGATTGCTCGTCAGCGGGTTGATACTGAGCGTCACTGAGACAGAGGCTTCACGGAAGAATTCGTGGCCATAAGCTGGCGCTTCTGGTTGTCCGCAGGCTTCATTTCCCCACGAATAGTAGTCGCCGCCGCTTGTATGCGCCACCATGAGAATCTGCACTTTCCCCGTATTGCTGTTATCGTTGGTTGCGCACACCACATCAGCTGCCCAGGGGGTCTTTCATGTACTCGGTCACCTCACTCGCGAGCCCGTGTCCTATGGCCGGTCCAACCTGCGTACCAGCGAGTCCTGGCTGCGCTGTGGGGAAACGCGGCGGGGATGGATAGATCTCGCACGCAGAGACGGGCGGCGTCTGCCCCTGTTTGACTGGACACCAGACACCGCGTGGCGGTCCGGCAGTCAAGGGCGCGGATGTTGCTGTGGCGGTAGCAGGCGCTGCGGGAGTGGCAGTAACAGTAGACGCTTGCGGAGTCGCACGCACTACACTGGTTTGGCGGATAACAGAGTTTGACTCGCAGCCCGTCGTTCCTATGGCGATGAGAAGCACAAGAGCGAAGCCAGCGCCAACTGCGCGGCCAATCGTTGCGGTACGCATAGTTCCAACTTCAGAGCGGGTGTTGTGGCTGGCCAGCTTTCAAGTGAGAAAGCATCCTGAGGCGTCCGATTCTAATTCATTTTCCGCTTGATAACAATACTACAATGGCTTCAGAATGGCGGCGTATCTGGTAATGGTGACGGCGCCGAGGCAGCACATGGCCAGCCGCGCACGGACGCGGGTGGCAACGGCTGGCGCTGCGGCGGCAACGATGTGGCGCGGTTGACACATGCCGAGACACGTGGCCAAAAGTTCGCCCTAAGATGGTGGGTAGTAATATCAATTTTGTCTGGGATGTTGTGGTTTGGCGCCGTGAGAAGTCCCATAAAATAAGGGTTTGCGTACCACATACGACAACTACCGAGGCAGTTATGGTATAAACCACCCACAGCGCATAGGAAAGCCGATTGGCAGGACTAGTAGCCTAAGAGCGTGTTATGAACTCGCCTTGGAGGGCCTATTATCGCCGGGGGGTGAGCGAAAACACACGGGTTTTGGCCCCGTTCTCGCCCTCTCCCCGACAATCCAGCGCGATTCTACGGACTT
>Ga0207684_10000985_pt1 | contig 31972 bp, 32 predicted proteins | sample KBSK5501metaG_FD_184342 | JGI IMG/M metagenome (GOLD analysis project Ga0207684, IMG submission 184342) | Corn, switchgrass and miscanthus rhizosphere microbial communities from Kellogg Biological Station, Michigan, USA - KBS K5-50-1 metaG... | ecosystem: Host-associated > Plants > Roots >... | reverse complement strand
CTTCCGACGCTATCTGCATGCCAAAGCGAGAGTACTTGGTCTGCCCCGTCTAACCTGGTACGACATGTTCGCGCCTGTTAGCAACGACGAGAAGGTCTGGGAATACGACGATGCGACCACGTTCATCATTGAGCAATTTGGAACGTTCTCGCCGAGATTGTCCAATTTCGCGGCACGTGCTTTCCGCGAACACTGGATCGATGCTGAGCCGCGCGAGGGGAAGGTGGATGGTGCTTATTGCACGCCCTTACGAAAGGACGAATCGCGTGTATTTGCGAACTACAAAGCGTCCTTTGATGGTGTAAGCACGCTGGCGCACGAACTGGGGCACGGCTATCATAATCTAAACCTGGCACAACGCACAATGCTGCAACGCTCGACACCCATGACCTTAGCGGAGACCGCCAGTATCTTCTGTGAAACGATCATACGTAATGCCGCGTTGCAGAACGCAGGACGACAGGAACAAATAGCTATACTGGAAGCATCGTTACAGGGTGCATGCCAGGTTGTCATTGACATCACCAGCCGTTTTCTCTTCGAGCAGCGCGTTTTCGGTCAGCGCACGCAACGAGAACTATCCATCGATGAACTCAACAACTTGATGTTAGAAGCCCAACGCGAAACCTATGGCGATGGTCTGGATGAGAAGGCATTGCATCCCTACATGTGGGCCATGAAGCCCCATTATTACAGCAGTAGACTCTCCTTCTACAACTACCCTTACATGTTTGGCCTCTTATTCGGACTGGGTCTCTACGCTCGCTACAAAGAGGACAGTAAAAAGTTCAGGACAGGCTACGATGGATTGCTCTCACACACAGGCCTGGCAGATGCCGCAACCCTCGCCCAACAATTTGGTATAAACATCCGCACCGTAGATTTCTGGCAAGCCAGCTACGATATCGTCCGCCAGGACATCGAACTCTTCGAGGAATTGACAAAATAATGAGGAAGGAATCTATTGAAAGGGATGCTAGGATTGAAGTTATCCACAAAGTAGAGTATAGTAAGGGTTGGGGTATAAAAACAATTATAAGTTACTATCATCTCTTCACTACATAAGTAGCGATTCCTAATACATCCAGGACACGTTAAGCGTCATTCCATTGGTAACTAGAATGAACTTCAAATTCTGGGGGAGGACACTATGATCGACCGGGTGGGCCAACAGCTTGGCAACTATCGGTTGCATCGCCTGCTTGGTCGTGGTGGATTTGCCGATATCTACCTGGGTGAACATGTATATCTCAAAAGCCTCGCTGCACTGAAGATCCTGCGTATGTCGCTTACTGATGAAGAACGAGTTGCCTTCCTGAGGGAAGCCCAGACGTTGATGCGGCTGGCACATCCCAATATCGTTCGTGTGCTCGATTTTGCGGTGGAAGACGATCAGCCCTATCTGGTGATGGACTATGCCCCCAATGGATCGCTGCGAGAACGGCATCCTGCTGGTTCGCGCTTGCCACTGGATTCTATTGTTGTCTATGTTGCGCAGATTGCCTCGGCCTTACAATTTGCTCATGATCAGGGCTTCGTTCACCGAGATGTCAAGCCAGAGAATATGCTGCTGGGGACCCATTCCGAGGTGCTGCTTAGTGATTTTGGTATCTCTGTTTTTGCGTCCCGTACCGTACCCCAGTACAGTACAAATCATATTGCGCAATCTGTGGCTGGAACCTCGCGCTACATGGCTCCGGAGCAGTTGCAAGGTCATCCAAAACCGGCCAGCGATCAATATGCCCTGGGTGTGGTTGTCTACGAGTGGCTTTGTGGTACGTCTCCTTTTCATGGAACCCTCATCGAAATTGCCATGCAACATCTTACAATGCCTCCTACACCTTTGCGTGAGCAACTGCCTGAACTGTCACCTGCTATCGAAGAGGTAGTATTACGGGCTCTGGCCAAAGAGCCTGAACAGCGTTTCACTAGAGTGCAGGATTTTGCAGCTGCCTTGCAAGATGCTTCATTGGCTGCTTCAATTTCTCTTACTCCTCCTGCACCAATTGAAGAACGTAAAGTGCTGCGCAATGTTGTCAAGACAGAGCCACTATGGAAAGTACCTACACCTTTTACCTCGTTTATCGGACGCGAGTGGGATGTAGCCGCGATAGAGGCTATGCTGTTACGCCCAGAAGTGCGTTTGCTAACGCTGGCGGGAATAGGAGGTATCGGTAAGACTCGCCTGGCCATACAAATCGCAACGCACATGCGGTCATCCTTTGCTGATGGCGTTTGCTTTGCCTGGCTAGCTTCCACCACTGACCCAGCATTGATCCCATCGATCATTGCGGAGACGATCGGCATTCAACAGGTTGGCAATCTGTCTATCTTTGAGCAAGTGAAGTTATTTTTGCGTGATAAACACCTGTTACTTATCCTCGATAACTTCGAGCAACTGGTGACGGGGGCCGCTCTGGTGGAGGATCTGCTGGCCGCATGTCCTGCGCTTAAGATCGTTGTCACCAGTCGAGCTGTACTGCGGCTACGGGCTGAATACGAGTATCCAGTGGCTCCCCTTACTCTGCCTGATCTCGAGCTGTCTCCCAATAATACAGGTATTGGACAATCTACGGCCATAGCCCTCTTTGTTCAGCGTGCCCAGATGGTGCATCCAAACTTTCAGCTAACGCAGTCCAATGCGCGTACTATTGCGGAGATTTGCGTGCAGTTGGATGGTCTACCGTTAGCAATCGAGCTGGCGGCGGCTCGCATTCGTCTCCTGCCGCCGCAGGCGCTGCTGAGCCGACTCTCACGACGGTTCGAGGTACTCACAGGTGGAGCGGTGACGCTGCCTCTACACCAGCAAACGCTGCGTAACACACTCAAGTGGAGCTACGATCTGTTAGATTCTAACGAACAGCAACTCTTCCGGCGGCTTGCTGTTTTAGCGCATGGCTGGACGCTCGAGGCTGCGGAGGCTTTAAAAAACGCGAATCGTGAATCGCAGGATGACTTATCTATACTGGATGGCATAGCTTCGCTCATCGATAAAAGCCTGGTGCGGCAGGTCGCGAGTGAGGGAACGGAACCGCGTTTTACCATGTTGGTGACCGTGCGCGAATATGGATTGGAGTGCCTGCGCGAGAGTGGAGAGGAAGATTTCACACGGCGAGCACATGCAGACTATTACCTTGCTCTAGTAGAGGAGGCTGAGCCACACCTCAAGGGAGCGCAGCAACTCCTGTGGCTGAAAAGATTGGATCAAGAACAGGAGAACCTGCGGGCCGCATTAGGCTGGCTTGTTGCACACGAGGAGGCGGAGAAAGCTTTACGTTTCTGTGTAGCGCTCTGGTGGTTCTGGCAAACTCGTGGGTACTGGAGTGAGGGACGACACTGGCTGAAAGCAGCACTCGCATTGCTTGAGGCTGGAGAACGAACGGCGGTGCGAGCTGGAGCACTGAGTGCTGCAGGGGAACTGGCTGCGGTGCAGGGTGATTTACAAGAGGCACGTTTGCTCCTCACTGAAAGCGTGACCCTCTGCCGGGAGTTGGATGACGATCAAGGACTTACCCTCCCACTTGCCACTCTGGGAGATGTCATGCTTCGGCAAGGAGATACTAACACAGGGGTTGTTTTGCTGGAAGAGAGCATTGCCCTTTGCCGTAAACTGGGTTGCAATTGGGAGCTTTCCCGTGCGTTGCGTAAATTGGGGCGCGAAGTATGGCTTCAAGGAGACCTGAAGCAGTCTATAGCGCTGACACAGGAGAGTCTCGTGCTCGCCCGTGAACTGAGTGACAAGGCCCACATCGCTCATGCATTGAACAATTTGGGACACATATTATGGAATCAGGGCGACTTAGTGCAAGCAAGAGCACAGGCAGAAGAGGGGCTTGTGCTTCTCCGGGAACTCGGTGATAAGGCCCTTCTCCTCTCGACACTTGAAACATTGGGGTCCATTAATTTGTCTCAAGGTGGCCTGGAGCAAGCCATAGGACTCTTTACTGAAGGGCTCTCACTGGCCAAAGAGCTTGGAAACGAAACACTCATTGCTTGGCAACTCATGGGATTAGCAAGAGTCGCTTTTGCAAAGGTCCAACTAACGTATGCCACATGTTTGTATGGAGCTGTAGAGGCAAGATATGACGTCAACAAAGAACTGAGTCCAAAAGAGCGTGATTCCTATCAGCGGACGGTTGGTAGTTTGCGTGCTCGATTGGGCGAGCAGGCATTCGCAGCAGCATGGGCCGAAGGTCGCAAGATGACCCTGCAACAAATCCTGGAAGCACCTGAACCTGAAAGCACACCAGAGCTTGTTCTCTCTATGAGCTATTCATCCCCCGTTGTCGAGGCTCCATCCGAACCATCCTATGACGACAACCTAACGGTACGCGAATTGGAAGTGCTGAGGCTAGTTGCTCAGGGTTGGACGGATGCGCGGATTGCTGAGCAATTGGTGATAAGTCGTCGTACTGTCAACGCTCATCTCACCTCGATTTACCGTAAGATTCAGGTCTCTTCGCGGAGCGCTGCCACTCGTTATGCCATTGAACGAAAACTCGTTTGAGCATGTAAGTAATTTCCTTGACACAACCATATAAGTAGCTGTACACTTGATTTAGATGCTACTGAATTTGCATTATAATTTATTGTGAATGTGGAATCTTTGGCATATTATTGCCCTCAGAAACCGCATATTTCTTCACAGGAGGAAAACATGGCATCGAATTTCACTAATTTCTTACTCTCAATTGGTGAGGACTCACAACAACTGGAGGATTTTAAGCAAGATCCTCATGCTGTCATGGATGCAGCGGGTCTGACTCCTGCTGAACAAACTTTACTATTGAGTGGGAATGCGCAATTGATCCGCTCGGCTATTGTCGCAGATCCAGATCACAAAAAAGCTATGGGCATTCCTCATGATCAGAGTCTTCCAGCCCGAATACCGATGATAGTCTATTAGGGTTAGCCCCATCAAACTCCCCCAAAAGCTGAATATACGAGTGATAGTAGTAGTCAGAGTAGTAGGAGCAGTAGTGGCAGCATGAGCGCTTAAGGTGAGACCTGGTTCACTCTTTAATGAGGAACAATCATATAATGTGTGGGTCAGATTACACTTGAATCGCGCGCATTTATTAAGCAAACGGAAAAGTGTTATACAGGAAGTAGAGAGCCGGTTGCATGGCCTGAACGCTGTCAGGTCCAATAGCTAGCTACTTGTTGATTCCACTTTACGTCCGGCTACTAGCACGCCAGCTGCATGGGCGAAGAATGTTCCTGCAATATCTGCCTCTTCAAGATTCTGCTGCCAGCGATTGAGTTCCTCTTCTGTAACGAAGCCAGCCGCCAGTGCCTTACGCTCGATGATATCCAACTGGATGCCATAGCGAAATTGCGTATAATTGGTGAAGTAAAGTGGACGGATCTCCACGTTGATATCTATGAACTGCTGTCGTTTGAAGAGTCCATATAATTGGCGCCCGGCGTACCCGTTGATCACCATGTGTTCAGCGAGTACATATGCGAGGCGACGCTCGATGTCCACCTCTGTAGTATCAATTGACCATGTGCCGTGATCTGCATCCAAAATAACCACCCAGCCTCCCGGCTTGGTAACCCGAGCCATTTCTACCAGGACATCTGCTGGGTTTCGAACATGTTGGAACAGTCGCTCACTACGGCACGAATCAAACGTTCCCGTCTCCAAAGGCAAGGCTGTGGCATCTCCCTGTTGATGACGGCACCAGGTACAACACCCCGCCTGCTCTGCACGTCGATCTGCCTCTGCAATCATCGCCGCATTGGCATCCACTCCAACTACATACCCGGTGGGGCCAACAAATTCGGCAAGGGCAATCGTGTCGATTCCTGGTCCGCAACCAACATCCAATGCAGAATGACCTGCTTGAATATGCATCCAGGTATATGTACGTTGCTTGTTCTGTTTGATCAGTTCCGCCATAGTGTCAAGATAGTGTGGATCAATATAGTCTCCCATTAGTGTCATGATTTCCTCCTCAGTAATACTAGCAACGTGTGCAGGAAGTACAGGAAAGAGCATTCCAGGATTGGAAGTTTTACGTGCTCAATTACATCCAGCCTTAGTGTACCATCTCCTATCATTACGGGACAGTCGTTAAAATGTTGTGAATGCGAAAACTTGACAACAATGTTTAGTAAATGTAAACTTGTTTTGGTGCTATTGAATTTGTACATTCAGATGATCGTAGCTATAGAATTAGTTGCATCAAATTCCCCAGAGAGACAGCGCGTTCCTTAACTTTAACTCGAAGTTCATCATTTCGCATTTTGTTCTCTGTACTGCTCGCCTGTTCACCTTCATATAGAAGAAAGGTGAAATCCCGATGACCCAAAACCCAGCTCTCTCTCGCCAGAAACAGAGCAATTTTGCGGATGTAGATCAATCGTCAGATCCACAAAGTTTTGTGAGCTACCTCGAGAGATCGCGAGATGTCCATGATATTCAAGTGCTCAAAAAACTGAGCTATATCTTGATGGAAGCACAAGTGGGCAAATGTCTCCTAGATGTAGGATGTGGGATTGGCGATGATGTTCGTGCGCTTGCGCAGATAGTTGGCCCACAGGGGAGAGTGGTAGGCATTGACAAAAGTCAAACATTGCTCAACATCGCGAGAAAGGGCTCTGAAGGGCTTGACCTACCTGTCGAATTCATTTTGGGAGACGTTTCTCGCCTGGACATTGCTGACTCAACGTTCGATAGTTGTCGTGCAGAACGAGTCTTGCAACATTGTGATAATCCCGAGCAGGTGCTTTCAGAGATGGTGCGTGTCGCACGGCCAGGAGGTTCCATTGTTGTTGTTGATGTCGATAATGACGCTATGATTACCTCACTGACCAATCATGCATTAGCCAGGAAACTAACCCAGGCAAAATGTGATGCGGTCCGCAATGGATGGATTGGGCGACAGTTACCGGGCCTATTTCGGCGTTGCGGGCTGGCTGAAATTCGTGTGTTTCCAACGGTTTTGTATTTTACCGACTTTGATCCGGAAGACAGCTACTGGGAGTTTTTATTCACAATGGGGCAACATCTCGATATTTTATCCGCAGACGACATAGCGGAAATCATGAATGATATGCGGCAACTCAGAGAACGCGGTGAGTACTTCGATTTTGGCGTCTTCTTTAGCGTTGTTGGCCGTAAACTCTAGTGATCTGTCGACCTTGATCTGAAAAAAGGACGTAGAGATAGATTATATTCAAGAAGGGTTAGCATATGAAGCCTGGCTCACTCACTATCGTAGGAACAGGTATACAATTTGCGGGTCAGATTACGCTTGAGGCACGCGCATATATTAAACAAGCAGAAAAAGTATTGTTCCTCGTCTCTGACCCGGTAACAGCCGATTGGATCAAAGATATCAGCCCGGTAGCAGAATCACTTTATCCTTACTACCGACAAGGCGAGTCTCGTCTGATTACTTACATTGAGATGATTGAACGCATCCTTTGTGAGGTTCGTAAGGGTTTGAGAGTATGTGCGGTGTTTTATGGTCATCCGGGGGTCTTTGTGTACCCGTCGCATGAAGCGATTAAGCAGGCACGTCTCGAAGGATACAGCGCTAAGATGCTGCCAGGAATTTCCGCAGAGGATTGTCTATTTGCTGACCTGGGCATTGATCCTGCCAGGAGCGGATGCCAGACTTTCGAAGCGACCGATTTCCTGATCCACAAACGCAAGTTCGATACAGGATGTTCGTTGATTCTGTGGCAAATCGGCTGTATTGGAGACCTGACTTTCAGCCTGGAACCATATGGTACTCGCGGTCTTCTTGTGTTGACCGAATATTTATGTCAGTATTATGATGCCACCCATCCTGCTGTCGTTTATGAAGCAGCTGAATACCCTATCTTCGATCCAAGTATTGAAAATGTACCACTGGCAAAGCTTCCTGAAGCTCAAATTTCACCCATTTCAACGCTGTATATAGCACCCCAAACAAAGGCCCCGCTCGATTATGAAATGCTTGATCGTTTAGGCATTGACCTTCAACTTCTAAATGGACCGCATCGATGAATCTGTATTGCAACTCAAACATGCTTCATGTAAAATACCTAAGCAGGCAACAGACAAACAAAACTCTTCTTCTAAAGTAGAGTAGAAAAGAAGCAGGAAAAAAGATTGGATATTTCAGACGTCACCATTGAATTCTTCTCAGATTCAGAGCAACACCTTAAAATTCTCGAAAACCAACTGAAGCACATCCATGATGTAGATGTCTACTTAATCGAACCGAAAGATTCGACTGCGCCAGCGCTTGTCGCCATAGGCATAACCAAAGGTGGAGAAAGAGCAGCAAAAGCAGCGCACAACATCGCCCAGGTTCTCTACAACTTCATACATGATGAAACAAGCCCTCAAGTCCAGAAAAAAATCTTGATGTTCACTATTGAAGGTGGACGCATTGATCTGGAACCTCTTACTGCCGATGAGATTGAAGGAATCATCGTCACAGCCAAAAAAGAGGAAGAGTCTTAATCAGACTCTTCCTCTTTTTTGTTCAGGCGCACTATGCTTATTATGTAGAACAAACGATATCCAACCATATTAAGAGCGAGAAGATATGGATCATAATGAAATCAGCCTGGGAAATACTCAGTCACAAATAAAGAAGAAAGCTCGACCAGCTTTCTGGAAAGTATGGGTAAAAACGGCACGCCCTTTTTCATTAACTGCTACAGTGAGTCCGGTACTGGTTGGCACTGCGGTAGCAGCATACGAGGGCACATTTCATCTTGCAGCCTTTGTGGTAACCCTGCTTTCATGCCTGTTTTTACAGATAGCAGCAAATTACTTCAATGAGTACTTTGACTACCGCTATGGACTCGATCACTCCGAATCCCTGGGTGCCAGCACAGTCATCTTTCGTGACGAAATGACAGCTGCTCAGGTGCTTATTGGCGGTATCGGCAGCTTCGTCATAGCTGCCATTTTCGGCTTGATACTAATCTATTTCGTTGGCCCAGTTATTCTACTATTTGGGTTAACCGGTATGGCGATAGCCTATTTCTATAGCGCCAAACCATTCCAGTTTGCTATTCGTGGACTGGGTGATATCCTGGTCTACATCGCTATGGGATTTCTTATGACGTGGGGAGCTTTCTACGTACAGATTCCGCGCTGGTCCTGGCTTGCGTTCGCAGCGAGTGTCCCGGTGGGCTTTTTAGTTGTAGCTATCCTCAATATGAACAATACGCGTGATATACAGGACGATATGGCGGTTCAGAAGCTAACATTGCCTGTACGTTTCGGCCAGCTATTTGGCCAGCGATTCCACGCATTTCTGCTGATAGGGAGCTATATAGCAGTGACCATTTTTGTACTGCTTAGAATACTGCCATTTTTCAGCCTGGTGGTCTGGATCACTTTCCCCCTCGCATTTACTAATGTGCGCTCAGTCCTGGCTGCAACTGACCGCAAAGCTTTTGCCATTGGTATCAAGCGCACAGCGTTGCTACATCTCCAATTTGGAGTGACGCTCGCGTTGGGGATTGTCGTAGCCGCAATTTCGAGGCCTCTATTATGACAGCAAAACTCTCATTAGAAGAAAAATTCCGCGAAACAGGTGGCAAACGTCCCTATGTGCAACGGCTTTTCGGTAGAATAGCTCGCGTCTATGACCCCATGAATCGTCTGATGAGCTTTGGGTTAGATCGGCGCTGGCGCGCATTTGCCGCCCGCTACCTGGCGCTCAGTACGGGCGAACTCGGACTCGATCTAGGTGCTGGAACAGCCGATCTATCGATTGCAGTTATTCGCAACTCTGGACCTGGAACGCGCATGATCGGCATGGATATTACACCTGAAATGCTTGAAGTGGGCCGCATCAAGATTGATCGTTTAGGTCTACAAGACCGGATTGAGCTACGTGTGGGAGATGCGGAACATATTGATTTACCCGATAATAGCGTTGACGGATGTTGTTCCGCGTTCACCGTGCGCAACTTAACCGATATTCGTCAGGGGTTTCGTGAAATGTTGCGCGTGGTGCGTCCAGGAAGCCGGGTTGTTTGCCTGGAAATCAGTCATCCACCTGGTAAAATTTTCGGCTCTCTCTTCTACCTGTACTTCTACAAACTTGCGCCGTTATTCGGCACAATCATCGGCAAAGCTTTCGAAGAATACAACTACCTGCCAAATTCATTGACAACCTTCCCCGATGCGCCCACTCTGAAAGCTATCATGGAAGAAGTCGGCTGGAGCGACGTTCGCTTCTATCGCCTCAATCGTGGCATCGTTGCTGTTCATGTTGGAACGAAGGTGTAGCGACCATCTCGCATTTTGTTTTACCAAAAGAGCGCTTTTCCAATCCTCTTCTCCTCTCTTGAGAATGAAATTGCCTTGCTAGTTCCTATTCATTATGATACAAAAAGAAAGCATACTCTTCTCAATTCTTTAATATTGCGTCGTGAAGGAGCAAACCGGGTGCATTTCGCAAATTCGCTGTGCGAGCAAGGTGATAACGCCGTACCAACCCGAAGGCGAGGGCGAGGCAATTGCAACGCGCCACCAGGGCGAACGCGAGGGGCGAGGGCGGGGGCAAGCCCCGCCCCTACTATATTACGGTTGAATTGGATTTCGAAGGATGTAGATGGTGGAGGCGCACATGGGAGAGTGTGCGGGGTGCTTGCTCTTTTTCTGGTGGTGATCCTCACCATAGGCCTTTCGTTCATTCCTACCAGAGCATCTGCATTTTCTATGGCACCCGCGGGTAGTCTAACGATGCAGGTCAACGCGGGTTTTGGTTCGTACTTTCGCAGTGGAGCCTGGGTTCCTCTCTACATCACCTTACACAATAATGGGCCTGAGTTCAGTGGTATGCTTGCAACGAGTAATCCAGCAGGTTTTGTCTGGCAGGATACATATTCGATGGTTCCTGCCTCGACATATCAGCAGCCCGTGACGGTGCAGCATGGAACTCAGAAACAGGTGACCTTATATCTTCCCATAACTGCTCAATTCAACATTGTAAATATTTCTGTGCAATTGCTTGATAGTCACGGGAAGGAAGTCCAGTCGCAAAGTGTCTCCCTGCACCAGCTCTTTCCAGAGGATGTATTTGTGGGTCTGCTCTCAGATCAGACGACTGGTTTCGATTCGCTTAGGAATGTTGTGCTGCCCAACTCGAGTGATTCGGTGCAGGTGCAATACCTCAACGTACAGAACATGCCATCCATGGCAGCAGTGCTGGCTAACTTCAACCTGATCGTCCTGGATAGCTTTAATACCAGCAGCCTCACTCATGAGCAATTGCGAGCCTTATATCTGTGGGTGCAGCAAGGAGGGACGCTCATCGAAGTTGGCGGTCTACATTGGAAGCAGACACTAAGTACCTTGCCTGTCAACTTGCTACCCATCAACGTTCATGGAGTAGTCGCTTTGCCGGCAGGCGCACACCTCCTACCTGCCGGTATCTCAACATCGGCCAGTTCAGGAGTCACGACCTCTGATACACTCCAGGTACCGATTCCTGTAAGTAGTGCTTCGGCTCTGGCGGGTGCGAGAACGATTGTGTCTTCTAGTGATGTACCCCTTCTCGTTCAGGCACAATCGCGGCAAGGTCTCATATTTTATCTCGCGTATGATCCTACTCTTGAACCAGTCGTTAATTGGGCCGGTGCGACGGTTCTCTGGAGAGGCCTGATTATCCGTTCGCTTGGAGCGCAGCTTCTAACTGCTAGCTTCTCGCAAGGCGTGAGCGCCGGTATCCCTTTCTACCTGGCGAAATTGCAGCAATTGTTGTTATCTAATCCATCTCCTACTCCATGGTTACTGCTCTTGTTCTTCCTTAGTTACCTTGTCGTCCTTGGGCCTATGCGCTGGCTTATCGTACGCAAGACCAGGCAGCGGCAATTGAGCTGGCGTATCATCCTGGGAGTTATCCTTATCTTTTCCCTGCTTAACTATGCTGTGGCTTTTTATCAAGAACGATCCTCCATCTTCAGCAACAGTTTTTCCATCATACAGCTCGCCCGGAGTAGTTCGTTTGCCCATAGCACAACTTATCACGGTGTCTACTTGCCCTTTGTTTCTGCTGACAGCAATATTCAGGTACAGCTTCCTACCGGTACCCTGGTGCAACCATTCGTTGAATCTGGTCAACAACCGGAACGAGCTTCTATTACAGCAATCCCAGATGGGACACAGGTGAAAGAGTCCGATACCACGGTCAGGTTGTTAGATGCGTACCAGGCGGAGCAGGATATATCGATACAAGGGGGCATCATTTCTCACCTTATGCTTGGACAGGGAACACTGTCTGGAACAGTGACCAATACTCTGCCCTCGGGGCTTAGTGATGTCTACCTGCTGATGCCTCATAGTATTGTACGCATTGGCAACCTGGGTGCGGGTCAGACAAGTAGAGTCACACTCTCGTTGACTGCACCATCAACCAATGGAGGCCTGACGCCGTGCGGATCACTGGTGAAGCAGGTGGTAAACAGCAATGCTGGCATAATTACCGAGTACGATCATCTCTTCGTCCGCAGTGTCGTCCAGTCACTGAGCGAAAGGCAACGTCATCTAAATTTACTGGCGTTCATGCTTACTGCTTCGCAATGTAGCGACTCTCCTTTAGAAGCAGCAGGTTCATCAGCCACTTTGATTGGTTGGGCGGATCAACCTCTGGCTGGAGAGAATACTGTAACTGTCAACGGCATACATCCGGGGGGCTTACATGAGACTGCGGTAGTTGCTGCTCTCGATTTTACCTATGCTGCTGGATCTCTGACCCTACCTACAGATGTAATTTCGGGACGATTAGTGGATGCAGCGGCTCTGGGAGCACGTCTTCTGTCGTCTAGTTCCTATGCGCTGACACACGGCCAGATTACTTTTGAATATGGTCTGCCTTCTGCGGAGCATTTCCGTGTACAAACGATGACACTCAGTCAGCCAGTGGATGCCTCTATATCACCAAACAGGCAACCTGGAGGACCACATCATAGAGCCTCTCATATTGCGCTCTATAATTGGCAAAGCAATTCCTGGAACATCATCCATCTCACTCAATCCACCCCTTTTACAACTCAGAATACCCAGGCATATCTCAGCCCTGATGGACGCATGCTTGTGCAATATGTAAACCAGGCCAGAGACTTTAGCGACATAGCTTTCACAAAGCCTGCTCTTACTGTTTCAGGTATTGCCTCTGATTCGTGAAAAAATTCACGATTGCTACTTATTTTTTCTCGTATGATTTAAATAGGGTTCAAATAGGGTTCAAAATGAGCGGTATTTCTTTAGCTCGACCATTGGTTTGTTGCGTGCATACTGTTTTTGGTTGTAAGAATGCGCAGTTTATGCCGTTTGAACTGTTTATAACGTTTTTGCCGTTTGTACCGGACGACCGCGAGGGTCGCCCCTACATTTCATGTAGGAGTGAACAGGCGACGTGGGCCGATAAATCGGCGGTGAGCGCGATAAATCGGCTCCTACGAGGTTGGGCGTTGCTTCGTCAGGGTATGGGTCTCTGCAAAAATCGTACGTGCACCTGTAGAGGTGAGGCTCTTGTACAAAACTAGATTGGCTGTTGGAAGAAGTCTCCTGATCTGTTACTATATTTTCAATAGCGCATTATTCATTTTCAGATCGGCAGGCAGAATGAGAGATAGTTTTCAAGCCAAACCCCTACACGAGCAACTGAGCGAACAAGAAGAGAAACAAGGAGTACTTGAACCCACAACTTCTAAACCCAACCGCTTTGGAATAGTGCTGGCGCTGCTGGCGCTTTACTTGATCTGGGGTTCGACATATCTTGGCATTCGCATAGCAATAGAGAGTATTCCACCGCTCTTGATGATCGGTGCACGTTTTGTAATAGCCGGGGGGATACTTTACATCATCCTACGTATGCGTGGCGTACCAAGTCCCAATCGTTCACAATGGTTGGGTTCAGCAGCCGTCGGTGTACTGCTGATAGGTGGTGGTATGGGAGGTGTTGCAACGGCCGAGCAGTGGGTTCCCTCGAGCGTTGCTGCTGTTTGTATAGCCACAGCCCCCTTATGGATCTCACTTTTCGCGGGCCTCTGGGGACGCTGGCCTGTACGCGCCGAATGGCTGGGTCTCGGTTTAGGATTTGTAGGAGTAGTTCTACTTAATCTGGGAAGCGGTCTCTGGGCAAGTCCAGTGGGAGCTATTATACTGCTCATCTCTCCTGTTTGTTGGGCATTTGGCTCCGCCTGGAGTCATCATCTCAAACTTCCACCGGGCCTGATGGCAAGCGCGACCCAGATGCTGATCGGGGGAGTATTCGTTACTATACTGGGCCTGCTTCTCGGTCAAAGAATAACAAGCTTACCCACTACGCAATCTCTCCTGGCTTTGATGTACCTTATCACGTTCGGCTCATTGATTGCTTTCTCTACTTATGGCTACGTCCTACGTCGAGTACGCCCTGCACTTGCTACCAGCTACGCCTATGTTAATCCTGTAGTAGCGGTGTGTCTTGGGGTGGTACTCGCGGGAGAAAGTATTACTGTGATGACGGTTGTGGCGATGGTTGTGATATTGGCAGGTGTCGGGTTGATATCGCTGGGAGGTGGAAAGGGTTGAAGAGTGAACCCTTGCAGCAACAAGATGTGGATAAGATGGGAATAGTGGCTGTTTACATTTAGCCCTAAATGTCGGGGGCCTTGAGGCCATACATACCCAGCGAGTAGGCGATTTCGCTGCCGTGGTGGAGATCATGCTCGATCACGTGCCAGACGACCCACCCTCGCGTGAAGGTGTACGTCTGGCCACGATGTTCCGTCTGGATGTTCTCCTGCAGGTCGCTGCCAGCCCGCTCACGAGTTTACTCGCCGGACGTGGCGGGCTATAAAGCTCATCCCACTGTAGAAAGGAAATAAAGTCGTTCCCAAAACAAGGGGGTTCACGCTCGAATACATGAGATTAATTGAAATTTAAGTCGTTCTCAAATCTGCTACTGGAACCCTTGAACGGGTACTACGGGCAAAATAAAGTCGTTCCCTGATCCATATATATTTTCTGTCGTCCGCTACGATTTGCCTAAGGCGGTTGGGATACTTATTCCCTGCAAGCCCATTTCAGAACAGATTTCTAAGTAGCCAGCAAATAGCATATTTGGTTGCACCCACTCCCCTTGGAATTCTTACCAGAAACTCCATCATGCTATCATATATAAAGCAAAGTTCCTGGCGAAGACTGTGCCTCCTTGATCTACAGCAATACCTACAGTACCTGTGGAGTATTTACCGTCAGTGACACTTCCGACCTGACGACCATTAACGTAGAAGGAAAAATTGCGATTCATGATTGCTACATCTACTAGAATTGATGCATGAGCATCACCAATTGATCTTCCATTCGTAATCTCAGTAGGAATCGCTGTCTTATTATCATAGACATAGGCACTCCAGGTTCCATCGGGGTGAATAAGGAAGGTGTAGGTACCTTGCAGATCACCAGGTTGATTACGGAAGTAGATGCCGAAGTCAGAAGAAGAGGTGCTTGCTTGCTGCAATTGCGCCTGTATTACGTAATTGGAGGGAAATGAGATTCCTGGCAAACTTATCAGCATCGTACCCACTAGTTTTGACGATTGATTTGTATTGCTGATTTTTACATCTCCTATGGGCAGACAGGAAATTGTTGATTGATTGATATTGACCCATCTGCCTCCACCCGTATCACACGTCGGACCTGGGCTAGACGCCGAGTAGAGCAATTTCCCCTTTGGAATCCCACTGCCTTGTTGTGTAGGAGTGAAAGTAGGAGTTGCAGCCCTAGAAGTATGAGTAAAGATCGGACCAGGTATGGTGTGCGAGATTGACCTCTGAGTGTATTCCCTCAAAATGATGCCAACAGCAGTTGCACTCACTATAGCCAGACCAGTCAGACCCAAAATAACTGAGCGACGTGAGATGCGGGTATTGGGAAGAGATTTGACGATCTCAATATTGGATGACCATTCTCTAATAGTATCCTCGATCTCTTCTTTCACCCATTCAAGACGCCTATATTTTTGCACCCACAGTCGTTGCAATTCTACTGTAAACATATACTTGTTTTGACCGGTTATGACATCACGCGCAATGAGATTTCTGATTGCATTAGCCATTTCCCCTTTCGGTATGACGACGTCACATTGTGCCCAAGCTCGGTTGATATCGTTGGTCTCGATCAGCGAATTGTACTCTCCCATGGAGGTGGCCATTCCAGTCATAATCGCCTTCTCGCCTGAAGTTGACTCTTCCCAAACGTGCTTAAGTACTGCCAATCCACGTTCTACTACCTCGTCGAGAACCTCGTCCACATCGAGGACTTCAATGCGTGGTATATGTCGTTGCTGCCAACGGTAGAACAGGCTGTGACACAACAGTTGAGTGTAGTAGGGATGGCCAGACGTAATCTGCAAAATCCTTTCAACAGCGTTGGGTTCGACCTGATAAAAGTCTTTTATTGGTTGAGTAATTAGGGCATTCGCTGCGTCGTGGTCAAGGAAAGAAATCTTTTTGTAAAGCCCAACGCTGAATAAAAAGGAGTATTCCTTCTCCATCTCTTCCAGACCACTTCCAAGCGAAAACAGGAAGTTCAACCGCTCATAATGTTGCATGAGATGGCGCAAATACTCGAAGATTTCATGCTCTAATTTGTCAGCTTGAACTTGCTCTTGCAAGCGAATTGCCTCATCCAACATGAGCAAGACATGCTGATCGCCACAAACAGACCATACTTGACTCAGAAACTCGTTTTCAAAAAAATTACGCGGGTCTGCCATGAACTCGAGGCGATTGGGACGAGGCAGATCAATCTGATATTCACGGTGTAGGGAACGCACCATATTGTTGGCAAGTTCCCACAAAAATCCACTGATACCCTCGAGCGCGAAGCCGTGCAAATCAACGAAGATACAAAGATAGTGCGCATCTAGATGAGAATGCATTTGATACAGTACTGAGGTCTTGCCAGTACGTCGTTGGCCGTAGAGGACAATCACATTGTCGCGATGTTGCCCAACAAGAGCTTGACGGATAAACTGAAAGATATCCCCACGACCAAAAAACATCTCAGAGCCGGTTACTGGGTTGCCTGCGATGTAGGGATTGACGATATCCGACATAGTGCCTCCCAATGGTCAATCAACCGAATCCCAAAACAGTTTTGAGCAGTCCTGCGACTGTGATCAGATTTCTGGGGTCGCTAACCCAGGTAATGATCAACTCGCGGTACTTGCCGCCAATCCTGGGCAGAATCTCACCCAAATCCTTCTTGGCCAAAGTCGATAGGCCTTCTATCACACCTGTGTTAGATTTGAGCCAATCTTCGTAACTTTGTTGATCGTGCAGGGTATCGGTGATCTCACTGCAAATCCATTCACCAAACGAAACATTGAACAAGGAATACTTGTCTGTCTCAGATATCAGTAGGCCGCGCTTTTCAAGATGCCCCAACGTTTGGTCGGAGCGTACATACAGTTCCTGGAGTTGTCCTAAGCTAAAAGTACGTCCACCAACCTTCCTTTGCTGCTGTTTCAATAAAGCCAGAGCGGTGAGGACGATTTTCTCTTGTTCATATGAATTATGCCAATAGTCGTCAAAGTGCGGAGTGGCTTCCTCACGATACTTTTGACTCAGGAACCTCAGTCGCTCATCTGGTTCCAAATTCTTGGAGTAAGCTTCGAACAAAAAGGAACACGCGGCCTGTAAAAAGTAGGGATGGTAGCCAGCGATACGGAAGATGATATCAATTTCAGTGTCGGTAAAACTGATGCTGGTTCCGGTCAACAGTTGGGAGATGAGGAACCGAGCTTCGGGCTCTGTGAAGAGCCGTACGTTGATGTTGGCAAAAATATTGAAGAATGGAGAAGAGCGAATAGCCTCTGAGTGACAGAGTTCAATCAACTCGCGACGGCTGGAGGTAATGAGAGCCAGATGATGATGAATCGCTAAACTCCGCAGTCCATAGAAAAAGGCTGGTTCTCCGTCACATTCTCGAATTCGTCCAGTAGAAACACAACGTACTGATCTTTCTCGTCTACGCTGTCAAATAAATCGGCGAGTGCAAAATTATCAATTATCTGCTCCTGGCGCACCTCTACTAGAATCTGCTTGACTTCATGATTAGAGCAAGAACGCTCCATCTGACGTAGAAGTCTCTGCCACAGTCGCGAGGGAGTTGTGTCCTTGTCTAGCATTTCCAAATCCATGTAGACGAAAATATATTTGTCAGGATTGAGTCCTTGAGATTGGCGCACATTTGGATGCATCAGGTAGTTGAGTAGCGAGGTTTTGCCAACACGTCGCTCGCCCACTAATGAACTTGATTCGAATTCGACATTGCGTAGGCGACTGAAAACCTGCTCGACCTCGAGCTTTCGGCCAAAAAAGCGCGATGGGTCCGAAATTGGGTTGCCATAGGTAAAGGGATTGACGATCATATTGGCCTCTGCTTCTTCTAAGAAGTCTTGATGAAGTAGCTGATATATTATGTGTGACTCCGCACTTACTATACTCTAAATTGCCTAGAAGTACAAACGGCTGTGTTGCGAAAATGGCAAGGATGTGGAAATCGGAGTTATTCTGAGAATTGAGAGGAACCGATTTCATGGATACCTCCAAACCGTTCAAATGGCGTCACTTCCAAGCCGAGATTATTTTGCTCTGTGTCCGCAGACTCCCTCCGGTATCCGCTCAGCTACCGAGATTTAGAGGAGATGATGCTCGAGCGCTGGTTGCACGTCGATCACACGACGATCTATCATTGGGTGCAACGTTACCCACCAGGACTGGAGAAGCGATGCCAACCCCATTTCAAAGCGACGAACGACTTGTGGCGCGTCGATGAGACGTACATAAAAGTGAAAAAGGTGTGGTTGTACCTCAACAACCTTGTCGAGGAGGATCATCGCTTCATAAAACGGCTGGTCAAGCTAGGGATGGGCTTCTTTTTGTTCGAGACTGCGTGGCGAACCTTGCAAGGATATGAAGCGATGAATTTGCTCTGGAAAGGTCAGATACATGGCGTAGAAATAGGAGACAGCATGAAGCATGTGGCATTCATCGCCAGCCTGTTTGGAATAGCTGTCTAAGCTGAACAGGCAAGTGAGATTTTACCTTCCTGGCGTTCCCCTCAGCTTTTTGCAACACAACCCCAAAAGTTGTATCGAAGTGAGTTTGTGGTATCGTCATGTAGGCAATAAACAACTGACGACCTCTGAGAAAAATCAGAGCTCGCCAGCTATTCGGTATAAGACTTTATTTAACGTCTACACCGGCAACCTTCAACTAAGTCTTCTTAACCAAATGAAAAGGAGAGGCACATAAACACTTCCGTAGTACTTCATTTGTCTCCCTTTTCATCCAAATTGGGTACGACTTTATTTTCGTTCTACACCCACAGAGAGAAGGCACCGAAGTCTTCACCGCCCGCACCTAAGACTTCATGGAACCAATCAGCGCGCACGGCGATGATATGGCGAGACAGTTAATCGATTGAACGCAGGTTGGGCGCGGCGCTGAGCGCAAGCTGGTCAAGAGAGAGGGGTGCAAGGGCCTCACTTAATCGGTTCTGGTAGGATTGCCAGCCCTGGGACATCATCGCCAGAGTCACATTAGTTTCACTCATCTTGCGCTCCGTTGTTTCATAACCATTAAGACTTTTAACTTTTTGCTCTGGAATTAGGGACCTCCACCGAGGGCCGATCAATCGGCGGTGTGCGCGATAAATCGGCACCTACGGATGGCCAGATTCATGTGTTCAATACCATTTATGGTTATACCAGTATTAGTTACAGCTGGACTAGTACGAAACTTCAATGAAGGATTGCAAGGCCTGCCGGGTTGCATCCACAAAGGAGTATGCTTTTCCAGTTGTGCCCAAGATTTGCCAGGTGTACTCATCATTGTAAAAATCACCCTCTTTTTTGATTGTGATAGGGAGAGGTAAATCCTCCAGCATTGCTGCCATTTCTTGCTCTATTTTTCGCTTGGCAAGATCTGAGGTTCTTACTTTTTGTGTATCTTTCTCAAGGCACCAGATGCACTCACAATATGAACTATGCTCGTTCAAAGCATGAATGTTTTGTGTGTTTCGGTCCAACTGATTTCTATCGGTCATTTTTTATTTCTCACTTTCAATCACTACAATTCTACTTCAGTAAAACGAGCCAGAGATAATCTCAGCCCACATCTACAACAATATTCCTCGTACGCTAGTACTTTCTGGGTCGTCAATCGGCATTGATCCCGACATGGCTTTCATGCCCTCGGTTCCGGACAATAAAAAACATCCAGGTTTTGATCGTCCTAGATGTTATTGTGAATCTTCTTTGATATCGTTCTCTTTAGGTTACTTTGGTATTTTATCATAGTGGTTCGTGGATTGCAAACTGAGCATAAAGAAAAGGGTCTTATCGTCCCTTAAAGTTGGCCTGGCGACGCTCGATGAAGGATTGGACGCCCTCTTTGATATCCTCGCTCTGCATTATTTTCTGGAGATCAGGCTGAAATTGTTGTATGGCAGCTTCTTCACCATCGGCCAGGGCTAGTCGGGCAGATTTGAGCGTGGCACGCACACCCAGTGGGGCCTGAGCCGAGACGACTTGAGCCAGTTCTGTTGCGCGAGTAAGTTGTTGTCCCGGTGCAACTACCTCCTGAACCAAACCGATACGCAGCGCCTCTGCTGCATTGAATTCATCGCCGGTCAGCAAATAACGCATTGCGTTGCTCCAGCCTACCTCTCGGGGCAACCGAATGGTCGCACCTCCAAAGGGGAAGAGGCCGCGCTTGATCTCTATTTGCGCAAATCGTGCATCGGAAGCGGCTATGCGAATATCTGTTGCGAGCAGCAGTTCAATACCGATGGTAAGACATATACCTTGCACTGCGGTGATCAGAGGTTTTGTGAGGCGCTGGCCGCGTAAGCCAAGTGGATCAATGGCACCCTCTGGATATTCAAATTGTCCCAGGGATGATGCAAACTGCGTCAGTTCTAATCCGGCTGTGAAGTGTTCTCCGTGCGCGAAAAGCACGCCACAACGCAATTCGTTATCGTGCTCTAGCTCTGTGTATGCCAGTGCTAGCGCGTTGAGCATTGCTCTATCAAATGCGTTGCGCTTGGCTATGCGATCCAGTCCAATCAGCAGTACATGTCCCTGCCGCTCTGTGGTGATTCGGCCTTCCTGGTTCATTTTTTCTCCTTCGTTTGGGGTCGGGTATATGAAATGGCTAAAAGCAAACGAATGTAAAGAAGGGTGTAGGGGCCGATGATAAATTTTCAAAAAATAATCCGGATATTAGGAATACCCACCGAGGGCCGATAAATCGGCGGTGTGCGCGATAAATCGGCACCTACGGAGGGCTGGATTCATGTGTTCATCTGCATCATCGGCCCCCATGGATTTTGCCACCTGCTCTCGTTTGGTTGATTGACTACAAACAATTCATAACATCCTTTGATGTCCTGACAGTAGGTTTTTTATGCCTGCCTTTCCTACGAATCAGAGAACTGAAGCGTTTCGATGTAGTGGACCATGTGATCGACGGCCCGTTGCATGTGTATGGGGTCTTTGTAGAGATTACTGAGCATGTTTGCGCCCTCGAGCGTGGCAATGAGGATCGATGCTATTTCATCCGCATCTACTCCTGGACGAATCTCGTGGCGCTCGATGCCTTTGTTCACAATACGGTGAATGGTGGTGCGCCAACTATCCATGGCAAATCGAGCGCGGTCTCGCAGGACCTCGTTGGCATCATCGGCCTCAATTGCTGTATTGAGGATCGGACAGCCTCCGGCGACCGGGGGGTCATCTACTTCGCTTTGAAAGACAGAGACGATGGCCAGAAGGCGCTCTATGGCGTTGTACTTCCCGGAAAGCGCAGCGCGCGTGCGCTGCTGAACCAGCCCATATGCGTAATCGAACGATTCCAGGGCCAGTTGTTCCTTGCTGGAAAAATGGTTATAGATGCCACCTTTCTCCAGCCCGGTTTCACGCATAATGTCGGCGAGAGATGCACCAAAGTAGCCCTGGCGATTGAAGAGTTGTGCTGATCTGGCCAGTATTCGCTCGCGTGTCTGTTCCCCTTTACTCATCTACAGGTTCCTTTCTACAGCCCTGGTAGTGTGTCTGACTGGAATAAGCGCTGGAAAAAGCGGTTCATGCTCTCCTCTGCAAGCCGACTGCCAAGACGCGCTACCAGGATGTTCGCGGGGTCCATACGAATATTTGGCTCGGAGGTGAGATATTCGGTAAAACCGTGAACCGCAAAGAGCCGGGCGATGATCTCTCGATACTGAACGCGAGAAATGCCTAATCCTTCATAATCCCAATGCCAGGAGAGACCTAACCCTAGAATAAGATACTCTTCCAGAGACTCGAATTCAAGTGCAAAAGAGAGCAGTCGACGCGCGATGCCTAGTTTGCGCCAATCTGAACTGACCTCAACCGCGATCTCATATGCTTTACTGATATCTTGCCACCAATCATCCAATGGCGCAAGGGTGACTTGACCAACAATCTTGCCTGTAGCAGTGTAGGCCAGCGTAAGCCTGTTTTCTGGTTGCCCGGCAAGGGAGAGCAGCAGGTGATGTTCGCGTTCGGGACGACGGGCGAAGGCGCGCAGACCTTCATCCACTTCCAAACTTTCTACAAATGAAGGTGTAGAGCAATTACGCAGGAACAATGGTCCTGCCGGGGTCTTATATATTTTTACATGGGAAATGCGAGTGCTTCTAGATCTCTTCTGATCGCTTTGCGAATGTGTTCTTTCTTTCAGCATTGCTGTTGTCTCCTTTTATTATGCTATTTAACTTTTGCATCTGGATAGCGGAACATCTAGCGAGGGCCGATAATGCGGTTGACTATAAAACTGGGATATCGGGAACCCTCCCGAGGGCCGATACATCGGCGGTGTGCACGATAAATCGGCACCTACACTGTCACCCCTTTCGGTGCGCTCAGGACAAGGCTCAGCATGACAGGGTTCGCTTGTCATCCATACGAATGCCTGGATTAGTTTGTAAATGTGCATTATTAGGCCAACACATCATTAAATGAACATTACTCCTGCCCGGAGGGGGATGATGGGCGCAAAATGATACACGTGGTTGTGCTATGTGCATAAAGTTTGCCATCAGCGTCGGTTAAGCGAGCTTCGGCGGTGGCAATGCGTCCTCCAAGGTGTATGATCTTCCCCTCAGCGTATACTGTTCCCGTCTTGGTTGTAATAGGTCGCAGGTAGTTGACTTTGAGTTCGAGGGTGGTATAGCTTGTTCCGGCAGGGAGCATGGATTGTACGGCGCAACCGAGCGCCGAGTCAAGGAGCGTCGCTATGACCCCTCCATGCACTGTACCCAGGGGATTGTAATGAGATTCGGAAGGTTCGGCGGCAAAGACGACTCGTCCCTCGCTCACCTCGGTTATCCACATGCCAATCAAGACTGCGAATGGAGGTGGAGGGAACTCACCCGATTGCATAGCTCTGAGAAAGGCAATACCGCTAATGGTCTTTCCTGTTTGAACTGCTTCGGTTGGGTCTTCCCAGGTAATAGTGCGGGTGCGATTCGCTTGAAGGTTGGTCATCGATTGCTCCTTTCATGATGGCTATATTAGCAGACCATTCGGTCTGTTTTAGCTGTAATAATTTGAGACCGATCGGTCTTAATTAAAGTATAATCAATTTTATCAGGTTGTCAAGGGGTTTGGACTGACATCCACTCATAATTCTTCTGGCGGGCCTGCGGCCCGCTTTGGGGAGAGAGAAAGCGGGACACCCCGCACCCCGGCAAGGGACTTCGTCCCCTGCACCTCTATTGTATAAGTCGATCTCGGGGTTTTCCTGGTGAAATCCACTCATAACTCTATATGCGGACCGTAGGCCCGCACGAAAAAGAAGAAAGCGAGGGACACCCTCGCGCCTTACACAGGAAGGGTTTTTTAGGAAAGGAGCCAGCGAGGTGGGAGGTGTCATCCCTTCGCTTCTCTTAGGGCAGGCTCTGAGCGCGAGCTTTGGATCTCTCGCAGGGCAGCGTGTAGATCCTTCGCTGCGCTCAGGATGACAGCCTCTGGCGACCGACGCATTGCAAACGCTGCGCTCAGGATGACAGCCTCTGGCGACCGACGCATTGCAAAAACTCAACCTGTGTGAGCACCCTCGCGCTCCCGGCAGGACGAAGCCCTCTGCACTCCCTTTAATGACTGGATGTCAGGTTTGGATGCTGCTAGCAGGGCTGCTGCAAAGTCGATGGCGGCTCCTCATCTCGTTTAAGCCACCAAACAAGAGCACAAGAGACGGCAGAGAAGCTACTATTTTGGCCCGCCCTCCACTCCTGTCAGGTCAGGCGAAGGCTCGCCAGGTGATGGCATGGGCCTAGCTATCATGTGACGCAGACTCACTCGCGCGTAGATGCCGCCAATCACTGCGAGCAGCCCCATCCCGGTGAATATTGTATCCACGGGGCCGAACGTAATGCCCAACACGCTCGCGTGGAAGCCGCACAAGACCGTGCTCACCAGGGACCCCGCCAGTGCAACCGAGATCAGCGCCGCCAGCCTGCCTACTGGATTGATGACTGCCGTGACCCGGCCCACGAATTCGCGCGAGGTGCTGTCGAGGGCGAGCGGTCCGGCGGTGACGATCACCGCCGTGGAGGAGGCGCCGAAGAGGAAGGCCGCGCCCAGAGCGGGATAGAAGCTGGTCAGGTGCGACATGACGATCACGAAGAGCCCGGAGGTGACCAGGGCGATCCAGAGGATGCGCGCCAGGCCGATCCGCTTGCCGATGACCGTCACCAGCACTGCGCCCGCTATGGCACCGAGGCCGAAGTCTGCCCCCAGCAGCCCGTAGTCGCTGGCGGGAGCGTGCAGATTGCCGGTAATGAAGAAATAGCCCAGGGATTGCAACGCGCCGAAGCCAAGCCAGGTCAGCACCTCGGCGACCAGGATGGTGCGCAGCACCACGTGGCCGGCGACATAGCCCACCCCGTCCAGGAACTCGCGCGAGAAGTGGCCCGTCTCGCCAGGAGTCACGCTGTGAGCCGAGGGCGGCGCGTGGATAGCGATGGTCGCCAGGAACACGACCACGAACGAGAGCGCATTGAGCACGAGCGCCCACCCAAAGCCAAGGCCGAAGACCAGCACAGCGGCCACCGGCGGCCCAATGAGGACCGCCAGGCCCTGGATGGCCTGGAACGTCTCGAGCGCCTGGTCCTGCCGCGCCTGAGGAACAATGTCCTTGATGAGGGCGAACTGGGCAGGGATGAAGAACTGGGCGAAGATGGCTAGCAAGGCCACGTCGGTGTAGATGACCCCGAGCCGCCAGAAGAGGGGGAGCTGCACGTGGCCGAGCAGGGGCAGGGAGACGTTCGCGGCGGGCAGCACCAGCAGAACCGCGACAATGGCCTGCAGTGCCGCCATGGTGACCATGGTCTGCCGCTTATCCCAGCGGTCCACGAACACACCAGCCAGAGGGCCCACCACGATTTGTGGGAGGGTGGCCGCCAGGACGAGGCCACTGATGGCCAGTGGTGCCCAGGATTGGCCCGCGACCAGGAAGGTGGCCACCCAGAGCACGAGCGCGGTATCCCAGGCATAGTCTCCCACACTGGAGATGGCCTGCCCCCACCAGAGCAAGGCGAAGTTCGGATTGATGAAGGCCGCCCTGGCGAGGTTTTGCAGCCGCCGGCCCAGCGATGCGGCGAGGGGCGCGGCCTGCAGTGGCGAGGTTGGGGCAGGGCACCGCATGAGCGCGCCAACGGGCCGGAACGGAAGACGCACGGTCGGTCGGGCGGCCAGGTTGGGGAGAGCGCCGCTGGCCGACTGACCGGGGTGCCCTCTCTGCTCTTTGGGTGAGGTTTCCATACTGATCGAATCTCCTTTGGCGTAGAATGTTCCTCGCAACTCTATCAATTATATCTGTACTGGAGATAGAAGAAAAGCGTGCTGCATATGTGCTCCTGATGAACCACTATATCAATTATTGTCAGATCACCATCTTGCATATACAAACGGAGATGGATAGTCTCGTTCACGAACTGGCCGATCACCCGACTCCTGCGTTCCTGGAGAATCTGCTGCGGGTCATGAAGCACATTGTGCAGCAATGGCAAGCAGAATTTGAGTGGGTGAGAAGCGTGCGAGAGCAGGAACTGGAGCAGCTTGAAACACCGCGTTCCTCTGCTCCCCAGGAAGGCTTCCAAAAAAAACCGGGGGTTGAGTAGCTGCACCACCAAGGGCGACGCAAGCGTCCCTCATAGGCATGAAGTGAGCGTACGAAGCGAGGGGAAGCGCCCCGCCCCCAGGGCGACCGCAAGGGTCCCCACGCCACCCCGCTCCGCCCCCGCCCTTACAAAGACACGTCCTAGCCAATGCCCTCTTCGTCGTCTTTGTAAGGGCGGGGGTCGGGTGGATGAGGGGATGGGACCCTTGCGGTCGCCCTGGGGTGGGGTTGTGGCCGCTTCACTTCATGTGTATGGGGGCGACGCAAGCGTCCCCACCACTCATCCACACCGCTCCCGCCCCTACGCGACCTGGAACCCTAGCTCCCAATTTGGGGTAGAACCCCGGGAAGAGGATACTTGACAGAGTACTGGACTCTTACGAATGACCCTCCCTCACACTGGTTGCAGATGTATAATGATGGTGACCCACGGGGCACGGGCGAGTGCGGCCCGCATCGCGTCCTCATCGGTAAAGGTCTCGGGCAGACGCCGCCCATCACAGCGCACGGTTACCGCATTCTGACCGAACGGCCAGGGATCTATTGCCACCTGCGTTGAATTGATATTGGCCGGTATAAGCGTCAATGTGGTTGTGCTGCCGGCTGTGGGGACGTTTGAAAAAGATTTTGGGGTCTTCAGGCCGAAGCAGAGGGCAAGTGACATTGCATCCCAGGTTCTGATGAGCCCTTGATTGCGAGCGACTATGTCCTGCGTTGCATAGGGCGCGTAGTATGGATCGCTGCGCAACGATGTGAGCAGCTGTTCCTGAAATGCATATTCACGCGCCAGGAATGCTTGTACGGCCTGGCTATCTGCTGTTGAGCCTTGCGTCGTATCGTATCCTTGATAGAGGCCAGTAAAGTGTAGAGAGACGAGGAGGGCAGCGTAGCGCCCCTGGTTGAGGACTAATGACGAGGCAGAGGAGACGATGGGGATGTGCATGGTCTTTGGTGCTTCGAGGAAACTGTAGGGACGACCGGTCTGTGGGTTCAGTTTAGGTGCTCTTTCCCAGTCTGCATGTGCGATATCGTGTTGTTCGGCACCCAGACAGACCTCTTCGAAAGGAATGACCGTACCGAAACGTTGATTACCCCATGCGCGTGCCATTTGACCGCTAATCCAGGCGTGGGCAGGCTGTCCGATGACGATCGGTCCTTGTGAATCTTCACGATACAACATGATGTGATCCTCCTGCTATTATTGAGCGCCAGCCAGGGCGACGCAAGCTCCACCAGGGCGACGCAAGCGTCCCCACCCTGCTCCACACCACCCCCGCCCCTACGCGACCATGCATCCTAGTCCCGGTTTGTAGTGGAACCCAAGGTCGATATGTTATTGACTTGCTGTTGTTAGGCATCTACTTTGTAAAGGATGCAACAACAGGGGAGACGAGAGCCCGCAAATCGTTGCTTTTCATTGCAATGGAATGCGTGGTACTGCCAGGATTAAAGTTTATCACGTCGTTCTCAAAAAGCCCTTCGTCGAAGTAAGTTGGGAGTCCCAATATGTTGCCGAAAGGAGGCACACTGCCCATTTTGACGTGGGCAACGTTTTCCGCCTCCTCTTCTGTTGCAAACCTCAGGTTACTCACGTGCAAAATAGCTCGCATACGTTTCCAGTCAATGTGTTTGTCGGCGGGTAAAACGAGCAGGTAGTAATGGTCTTTGCCCCGTACAATCATGGCCTTGGCCCCTGTTTTGAGCGATACGCCTCGTATCCTGGCTGCTTCTTCGCTTGTGCGGACTGGGTGGTGTTCTGTCAGTCTGTATTGGACTTTATGGTTTTCTAAGAGGGCGAGGATTTGTTCGAATATAGTCATTGTCTGGTTGCCTGTTCTGTGTGGTGGTTTTGTTTGTGGTTATAGTAGCAGATATTTGGGGGGGGTTCAAGGAAAGGTTGAGACAAGGTGGCTGTCATCTCATATAATGATCGGTAGTGACTTTTTAATGCAACATCAAAACATCCACCAAGGGCTGATAATGAATATTCATAAAATAATCAGGATAGCGGGAAATCCAGCGAGGGCCGATACATCGGCGGTGTGCGCGATAAATCGGCACCTACGGAGGACCGGATTAGTGTGTTAAACTCCATAATCGGCGGTGTGCGCGATAAATCGGCACCTACAGGTGTCCGGGGTTATTTGTTAAATGCCATAATCCTATCAAAGATTCGGGAGGATACACATGAATAGACCGTTTAGTGGGCGTATGTATGATCTTGAGCAGCCGCGTTACTTTGGAGCGCCGATCTATCCAAGCCATGCGCCCGGTTACTTCTACACCCTCCATCGCCATCATGAGCGTGGTATGGGAGAAGCCAGAACGAGTGCCTCGGGTTTTATGTACACGACAGAGCATTCGGGTACCCATATTGATGCACTGTGTCACCAGGCTGAAGATTTACATTTATACGGGGGTCGAGAGGTTGATGCCAGGATTCAAACGCCATATGGTTTCACAGAGCTGGGTGTGGAGACAATTGCTCCGTTGATTACACGCGGGATATTGCTGGATATCGCACATCACCGGGGGGTAGAGCGTATTGGAGCTGGGGACCCGATCAAGCATGATGAGGTAGAAGACGCGGCTCAAAAGCAGGGAGTCTCGATAGGTGAGGGAGATGTTGTACTGTTGCGCACTGGCAATGGTGTGCTATGGCAGGACCCGACAGTGTATCTGCAGGCGGGTGGGGTAAGCAGTGGTGCCTCCTGGTGGCTTGCCAGCAGAGGGGTCAGGGCAGTGGGAGCTGACAATATGGCCTGGGACGAGGTTAACGTTGTCGATCCCGATCTCAAGGTAACGCTGCCCGGTCATGTGATCCTGCTTGTACGCCATGGAATCTATATCATTGAAAATCTCTTCCTGGAGGATCTGGCTCGTGATCAGTGCTACGAATTTACTTTCATTTGCTTGCCACTCAAGCTGCAAGGAGCTACTGGGTCGCCTGTGCGGCCGATTGCGATCGTTTCTGGAGAGTAAATTTGCATGTTTGGGGATTTTTGTTTGGGAGAGTTTCAAGGGCGGGGGTAAGCCCCGCCCCTACAATACACGGGCTTTACGGGGCGAAGTTTTCTTACACTTTGCGCACCGGTGAGAGCAGTAGCCATGTGCCGGCTAGCATCACACCGAGCACTCCGATAAGGATGGTGAGCCGAAGTCCAATCATGCTACCAAGTATACCAGCGAACAGCGCTCCTAGCGGAGCAACGCCTTGTGACAAAAATTGCATACTGGCATTCGTGCGGCCCAGCATGTTGGCTGGAACAAGGGACTGCCGCAGGCTAACCTCGGCGATGAGGTAGATGGATACCGATGCGTCGCCCAGGAGCTGGCTGAGAAAGAGGAGAGACAACGCGAGAGCGACGGACCCACCCGCCAGTGGAATGAGCAGACCGGTTGCACCATACAGGAACAGGCCCAAACCAGCAGTCCTGCCTAAACCGAAGCGCCGTACAACGCGCTCAGCCATGAACGCGCCCACGAGCGCGCTCACACCGCCTGTTGCAATCAGGAAGCCCAGGAAGATGGGTGGGGCGCTCACCTGACGGATTACGTACAGCGCGTACAGTGCCCCGACAAAGTTCCCGAACAGGCTGAAGGTGCCCGCGCTTCCTGCCAGGGCGCGCAGCAGCGGATTCTTTAGGACCATGCGCAGCCCCTCGACGAGTTCAGACCAGATGCTCTTGCTCTGCTCAAGCGCTGTTGGGGGTGGCTCTGGCGTGTGGATGAGTCCCAGGCAGAGAAGAGAAACGTGAGGGAATCGAAGAAGAGAGCAAATGGGGCGCTGAGCAACTGCACCAGCGGGCCAGCCACTGCGGGACCACCAATCTCTGCAAGAGCATCGCTCATTGCAAGCTTACTATTGGCTTCAACAAGCGACGCTTGAGGGATGAGCGAGGGTAAATATGCTGAGTGAGCCACAGTGAAGAGGACGGTCAGTATCCCTGCGAGTGCGGCCACGACGTAGAGTTGTCCTATGCCCAGCACCCCAAGCAGTGCCGCCAGTGGAATGGTGCTCAGGACGAAAGCGCGCCCAAGATCTGTCGCAAGCAAGAGCGGTCGGCGGCGTACCCGATCCACCCAGACACCAGCAAGTAAACCGATCACCAGTACCGATACCCCATCGAGTGCTCCCAGGATACCCATCTGGGTCGGTGTGGCCGCGAGAACGAGCACCGCGGTAAGTGGCAGTGCAATGCCTGTAATGCCACTCCCAAAATATGAGACCGTCTGCCCAAGCCACAGCTTGACAAAATCCGAGTTCTTCCATAATCCAGTACGGGAGCGTCGCATCCATTACTTCCAAGCGCCACTTGCGCACCTTGCTCTAAAGGACGAAAATTCTAGCAAAGCACAGTCATACTTCGACTCTACCATATTTCAGCGCACTATGGAAGCTATTTGCGAATGAGGCCTGTGGGTCGGTGGGTCGGTGGGTCGGTGGATCGACTGGTGGGAGAGCGTCAAAGAGCGCTTTTCCTACATCACGACCCTGCTCATCAATCTGGACAACAGTCCGGAGAGCCACAGTCGGTGCACCCAGTTCATGCAGCGCCTGGTGGAATTTGTCCAACACTTTCACCTCACAATACGCCTGGCCTTTTATCCGCCCTACCACAGCAAGACGATTCCCTATTTGTTTGAGATAGAATGAGAGGACCACTTCCAAGCATGCTGGAAGACTTTTGAGCTGAAGAAGTATGATCACTTTTCCCTTTGCATTCAGGGAGAGTGTATTTCTCGGAAGGAGAAGATACAGATGGAGCTACAGCAAAATAAACAGAACTCTTTAGAGCTTTCTCCGCTCAAGCATACGGAGCAAATTCCTGTCCTCTTTCCAAGTGCAGCGCGACGGTAGAAGCTGGAAATGGGAACGGACGCTGTCCCCATCCTCCTCCTTCGTCATCACAGTCGTCGCCATCGACGTCGAGACACTGGGACGAACCAGCTGCTGTGAGGGCTCATCAAGCTCCGCCCATGGAGACGGAGCTTGATGGCCCGTGATCAGACGATCTCAAGCCGTTACGGGTAGCTCACCACGGTGACCGGAACATCCGGATTGGCCTTGGTCGACGACCCGCCTGTGTCGTTGATCACGTTCAGGATGCCACCGAACCCGGCACTAGCATCGAGGAAGATCGTAAGCAGATCGTGGAGGCTTGACGCAGGGAGGGTGACGGGGACCTCAAACGCGTGCGCGGCAAAGATGTTCACGCCCTGGTTGAAGAAGCTGTAGCTGCCCATACCGTATCCGCTGAAGCTGGTCACAGTGCTGGCAACCTTGAAGGCCGCCCAGCCGTCGACACCTGGAGCCTCCCTCCACGCCGCCTGGCTGGGAGGGTCGTAGGGCATCTCGTTCTGGAAGAAGATGTCCGTGCCGCCATTGCCGTTCCAGATCACCTCGTACTTCTGGTAGTGCTCGACGAAAAGGCCGTACGCGGTCACGTTGTCGCCGTTGACGATGACGCCGGTGTCGGCAGTGTTGCTCGTCCAACCAACACCGTTGCCGTGGTCGGCCCGCCATGCCCAGATGTCATCGAGCATGACGTTGTTGCTGTTGACGACCAGACTTCTCGTCGCGCTGCCCGGCTCCGCGCCGCCGATCCGGAAGAACACATCCTGAAGAGTCGTCGGGTCGGAGGCTACATTGTCGCTGCGCGCATGGCCGCTTCCGACCTGCAGCAGCACTTGAGAGTTCGGTGTGCCCGCGTCGAAGATCATCCCCGAGATCATGATCCCCTTCGCATTGGCGACTGTCATTGACACGATTCCGTTTTCAGGGATCAGAGTCGGGAAACCGACA
>Ga0207684_10000984_pt1 | contig 31972 bp, 27 predicted proteins | sample KBSK5501metaG_FD_184342 | JGI IMG/M metagenome (GOLD analysis project Ga0207684, IMG submission 184342) | Corn, switchgrass and miscanthus rhizosphere microbial communities from Kellogg Biological Station, Michigan, USA - KBS K5-50-1 metaG... | ecosystem: Host-associated > Plants > Roots >... | reverse complement strand
GGTCGTAATACTGAGGTATGTACTTGCTTGGGGGCGTCCGTCGGGAAGGAATGTGTGCCGTCCGACGTACAACTGACTTTAACAACCTGACACAATGTCAGTCAAGGATAATCTTTGCGCAGGTCGTTTTGGATTCGAGCGCGAGTGTGGTGGAACCGTGCCGAACACTTCAGATTCGGGAAATACCGCGTGATTCTGCGTTTTTCTCAGACGGATACCAATGAATTATTAGAGCACTCAAAGGCCGAAGGGGTCGGCTAAACCAGGTGTCAAAGCCACTCCGAGGAGAATCAGCACGCTTGGCCGGGGATTCCTGATTTGTTTGAGTGAGGCCGAAACAGTATTGACAGAAACAATTGGTTGGACTAGAGTTACTGCCCCTTATTACGGTTTTGATTCGGTCGCGTGCGAGAGAATCGCGTTGGCCCCCACGCGACCGAGTTTGAACTTGTCGTTGCTCAGCTGACTGAAGCGTTGAGGCGACATCCAGTCAAGTCTGATTTACTAGCCACGCAGGAAGTGAGTGTGCCGTGAAGGTTTGATCTGAAGGTTTCGCCAGAGCACTCCAGGTGTCGGGTAGTCTCACTGAAATTCGCGGTTCGACCGCATAACCTCGACAAATAACCTGTCAGTCTCGTCTGCGAGCGTGGGTGGGAGATCCTTTTCGTTATTAGCCTGGTAAGTCAAGTCCACCATTTCCTGCCTTCAAGCCTGGCGCATTAATCACCAAACAGATAATCCGGTCGATGTTCGGCAAGAGATGAACGGCCGGAATTGGGTTCGTTTCTCTGTTTTTTCAGAGATTGCCATTCAGACGCCGATTACAGAGAGATCGACAACGTGCATATGGGGAGAACTGTTCCACAAAGACAACATTAACAAGACAACTGCGCACACGATGGCGCAGATGATCCTGACCTTTTCTGAATGCTGCCTCGCGAGAGAGGTTTCCCCTCGGGGTCCCCGCATGAATCCCTCAGATACATGCAAGCGGAGAATTTTGGTTACGAATATGACAAGCGCTAAAGACATCAGACGGTTTTCAATGAAGAAAGAAAAGAGAGTGAAATCATGAGACTGACTTCGAGAGCAATAGTCAAAACATTTCTGGTTAGTCTTTTCCTGATCTGCTCAGCGAATTACTCGAGCGCGCAACAGGGCGCGGCCATCTCGGGTACTTCCGCCGGCACGTTGGGAAGCGGCGATGTCGCGGCTAACAAGGGCCAACCGCCGACGAACTCCAAGGACCAACCGGCGCCGAGCGACGTGCGCTACCGGATTGGACCCGGAGACGTGCTAGACGTGCGCGTGGCGAGAGCGCCAGAACTCTCTCGGGAGGCCGTCCGGGTCGATCAGGGAGGCATGATTCGTATGCCTATGCTGGACATGGATATTCCCGCAGCGTGTTTTACGGAAGGCGAATTGGCCCAGAACATCGCCAAGCTTTACAAGAAGTACAAGAACGACCCGCATGTCGATGTCTTTGTAAAGGAATTTCAATCGCAGCCGGTGGCGGTGATCGGCGCGGTGCATGGCGCCGCGCAATTCAAGATGCAACGGCCAGTCAGGTTGTTGGAGCTACTGAGTCTGGCCGGAGGACCAACTGACGGCGCCGGGCGGACCGTACAGATCGTTCACGCTGGAGGGGGACCTATTTGCGCGCAGTCGGGCGCTTCCACAGTAGACGGCAACGACGCGTCCGCCTTTGTGGCTTACCAGTTGAGTGACACCCTCAAGGGATCGCCGGAAGCGAATCCCTTTGTACGCCCGGGCGATATTGTTTCAATTCCCCTGGCGGACCAGGTGTTCGTGTTAGGTAACGTATTGAAGCCGTCTGCGATTCCCTTGAAAGAGCCGCTGACAGTCTCGAAAGCCATCGCCATTGCGGGTGGCACTGCTCCCAGCACGAAGAGAGACAAAGTACGAATCCTTCGACAACTGGCTGGTAGCACTCAGAAGCAGGAAATCTTTGTCGATCTGCGAGCCATCGAGAAGAACAAAGCTGAGGACATCGCGCTAATGCCGAATGATGTCGTGGATGTACCAATTTCCGGAACGAAGAGCATCCTGCGTAGTTTGTTGGGGACTGTCGTTCCCACGATCTCGCAGTTACCCGTGCGCGTTATCCCATAGGCAGAGAAGTAACTCAATTCAGTCAGGAGAATTAAGATGGACGACCCCAAGGAAAACGGAAAGGCACCGTCGGAAATTGCTAAGGCTTTAGCCGTGATTTCCAATATGTCGCGGGGGCTTCCCGCGTCATTTGCGGCTCCCGAGGAGGCGAGATATCCCGGCGCCTATGGCCCGCCCAATCGTGTTGATGAAGGCGTTCGCCTACGCGACGTGTGGATCGCGATCAGCAAGCGCCGCTGGATGATTGTCCTTATTGTGGTGCTGATCACAGCCACCACGGCGGTCATGCTGGCGCGGAAACCAGATATCTATCTGGCTGAAACCGATGTACAAGTCGACACGGAAGGTCCGGCGTCGGGATTGACTTCCGGTAAGGGCAACATCATCGTCGATACCGGTACTGACCCCAGCTATTTCAATACTCAGTTGCAGATTATTACGAAGCCCGGACTGCTCCGCCGAGTCGTGAAGACTCTGGATCTTGAGCACAATCCGGACTTCCTGCGAGCGCAGGCAAACGACACGTCCTGGCAACGTCTATTGCGCACCTTTGGTCTGGGCGGCAACACGACAGCAGCGCAAACGCCAGCGCAAAAAGCCGAGAACGACAAACTCTCGCTTGATAAACAGGTCGCTTCGGCTAGTTCACCTGATGACTTGGAAGAAGCAGCCCGACTCGAACCCTTCGTGAGCTCGCTTCAGGGCGGACTAAAGGTCGATCCGATAAAAGACGAGCGCTTACAGTTCACCGAAACACGTTTGATTAGCATTAAGTTTACCCATGCGAATCCACTGGTGGCCGCAAAGGTGGCAAACGCCGTGGCCAATGCGTTCGTCCTTTCAAATCTGGAACAAAAAACCAAATTCACCAGTACGACCGGGGACTTCCTGCAACAACGGATCGCGGAACTGCAATCGCAGATTCGCGCCGACGAAGAGCGCCTGATCAATTATGCCAAGGGGCATGAGATTCTTTCGCTCGACGCGGCCCAGAACACCGTCGTCGATCGCCTGGCGGGATTAAATAAGCAACTCCTTGAGGCCGAAAACGAGCGCAAGATTGCCGAGGCGAACTATCGGGTTGGTAAAGAACCCGGCGCGGCCGACGTCCTGGCAAAAGAAGGCACAAAAGGTCTGGAGGAAGAGCTTACCAAGTTGAAACAGAGGCGCGCGCAGTTGCTGGTAGACAACACGGAGGAGTGGCCAGAGGTCAAGGAAGTCGAGAAACAGATTTCTGCATTGGAAAAGGACATTCAGGACGCGCGATCGAAAACAGTCGCAACCGGATCAAAAACGCTCGAGATGCGCTACCACGAAGCCCTCGACCGAGAGCAAGCGTTGCGCGCTGCTTTCGAACAACAGCGTGGTGCCACGCGGACCCAAAACGAGGCCGCAATCAATTACCACATTATTCAGCAAGAGATAGAAACGAATAAGAGTTTGCTGGACGGGCTGTTGCAACGCGCCAAAGAGAATGACGTAGTGCTCGCGGGCACGCCTAACAATTTGCACGTCACAGATTATGCGACGCCGCCGAGAGTACCCATTGGTCCCAATCGCCTTCAGGGGATAGTGCTCGCGTTTCTTTTCTCGCTTGGTTTCGGTGTCTGTCTGGCAACTATGCTTGAGTATCTGGATGACAGCGTCCGTTCCTCGGAAGACGTAGAAAGAATACTGCGATTACCGACGCTGGCCACGATCCCGGTGTTAAGAAACGGACGTGTGCGCCGCGCGCTCTCAGGAGGAACTACGTCTCTGCAACTGCAGAAGGAAAGCGGAAACGGAAACGGGAATGGACACAAAAATGGAAATGGAAAAGTGAATCCGGCGCTCTTGCTTGATTTGGATCAGCGTTCGCCGCTGGCGGAAGCGTATCGGCACTTGCGCACTTCCGTCCTGCTCTCATCCGCCGGACGTCCGCCCAAGACGCTGGTGGTCACCTCCTGCGTGCCTTCTGAAGGAAAAACGACGACGACGATCAACCTGGCAGTTACCCTGGCTCAGACGGGAGTCCGGGTGCTGGTCATTGATGGTGACATGCGGCGGCCCAGTGTTCATGGATCCTTTGGCGCTGAAAACAAACGCGGACTGAGCAACCTCTTGTCTAACGAGATGTCGGAGGCCGAAATGCTGGCCGTCGTCCAGAAGGAAGAGGAAAGCGGCCTCTATTTGCTGACTTCGGGACCTGTGCCGCCGAACCCGGCGGAATTGATCGGCTCTGATCAAATGCGCCAGGTAATACTCGAACTGGGGAAGACGTTCGATCATATTGTGATTGACTCTCCGCCTATTGCTTCATTCACTGACGGCATATTGCTGGCGACAATATCCGACGGCGTCATCCTGGTGATTCATGCCAACGAATGCTCGCGCAAGGTGGTCCAACGATCGCGACAGGCGTTGTTGGATGTGGGAGCGAAGGTTTTGGGAGTGGTCCTGAATCGCGTTAACTTGCGATCAGCCGACTATTACTACAATTACCAGTACTACTCGGGCTACAAGGACGGCTCGAGTTACACCGATACGGCTCCGCCAGCCTAAGAGCAAGGAGCAAAGAGGTAAGAGCAAAGAGGTAGGAGCAAAGGGCAAAGAGCTCTGGGAAGATGGGAAAAGTGCCCATGTCAAAAAGTGAAGAACGAGCGGAACAGAGCGACGCTTCGCCCTTTACTCTGAGCCCTTTGGGGCCTTCGCCGCATCGCCGGGCGCATTAGAGATTTGAAGACCTGGAGATTTGGCAGTTGTCACGGGATCTAGCGGTTAGGTTTCATCGGGCCGCAAATCGACTCCACGACAGGCGGCTCTACGGTTGCGCCGAACAGCTTCGTGCGGCGGTTCTTTCTCTTTCGAATAACATTGCTGAGGGTTCCGGCAGCACTCACAAGCGCGAATTCGTGCAGTACTTGAACATCGCCAGACGGTCGTTACTCGAAGATGCATCGATGCTATTGGTTTTTGAAACGCTGGGCCTGTTTGAGTCTGAGGAAATCAATGGCCTTTTGACGGATTGCGACGCGCTTAGTCGTAAGATTACGAACTTTTCCAGGAGTCTCTGCCCTTAGCTCCTAGCCCTATGCCTTCTTCTGACTTCATTGTCTTCGGCGCGCCGAAGATCGACCAGGAAGAAATTGACGAGGTCGTGCGCTGTCTCGAATCCGGTTGGATCGGCACCGGCCCGCGAGTCGCGCGCTTTGAAAAAGAGTTCGCCGCATACAAAGGTCAGCCCGTTGCCGCCGCCGTCAGCTCCTGCACCGCCGCCATGCACCTGGGCGTCCTGGCCGCGGGCATTGCCGAGGGCGACGAAGTCATCACCACGCCCATGACCTTCTGCGCTACGATCAACGCGATCGTCCACGCGGGTGCCACGCCCGTCCTCGCCGACGTCGATCCGCGAACCATGAACATCGACCCGGCGCAAGTCGAAGCCCGCATCACTCGAAAAACCAAAGCTATTCTGCCGGTCCATTTCGCCGGTCGCGCGGCAAACATGGATGCGCTCACGGAGATCGCCGCGCGTCACGGACTGAAGGTCATAGAGGACTGCGCGCACGCTATCGAAACGGAATACCACGGCCGCAAAGCCGGTACCTTCGGCGACTTTGGATGCTTTAGTTTCTATGCCACCAAGAATGTCACTACCGGAGAAGGCGGCATGGTGCTAACACGCAATGAAGAAGATCTCGCGCGCATCCGTGTGCTGGCACTCCACGGAATGAGCAAAGACGCCTGGAAACGTTTTAGCGATGAAGGCTACAAACATTACTTTGTCGTCGAGACCGGCTTCAAATACAACATGATGGATTTGCAGGCGGCACTGGGCATTCACCAACTCCGACGTGTCGAATCAAACTGGCGCCGGCGGGAAGAGATCTGGCAGCAATACAACGAAGCCTTCGCTGGTTTGTCGCTGACGCTGCCGCCCGAGGTTGAGCCAAACACGCGTCACGCTTATCACCTCTATACGATCCTGATTGACGAAGGGGCCACTGAAATCACTCGCGATGAATTTCTTGAGGCGATGACGGTTAGAAATATTGGCGTCGGCGTCCACTACTTGAGTGCGCCGGAACACCCGGTCTATCAGGACAAATTCGGTTGGCAGCCGGAAGATTATCCCCACGCGATGCGGATCGGCCGGCAAACAGTCAGCCTGCCGCTCTCAGCCAAACTGACTGACGCCGAAGTCGCGCGGGTAATTGAAGCAGTGCGGGGAACAATAAGCGCAAAGGGTAAAGAGCACGGGGCAAGGGGCAAATCGCAAGGGGCTACGAGCCAGGAACGCGGAGTCTGCGGCCAACCAGCCTTCGCAACTGGCACTTAGCCCCTTGCGACTTGCCCCTTTTGCCTTCGAACCAGGGCCCCTAATGATACCAAATCCTGAGTATTTTCAACCTCTGATCACTGAGCTGTGGCTGCCGGCTTCTGGCTCTACCTTTTGCTCTTCACCCTTAACTCTTTGCCCTTAGCTCTTAGGCTTTCTCGAATGAATTCCGAATCCGCAATCCGTAGTCCGCAATCCGCGGTACCCACGTTGCGCATCTCGCCCTCGAAGGGTTGGGTGCCGCTCAAGCTGCGCGAGCTTTGGGAGTACCGCGAGCTGCTCTACTTCCTGGTCTGGCGCGACATCAAGGTCCGTTACAAACAGACCGCGCTGGGCGCCACCTGGGCCATCATTCAGCCTTTCTTTACGATGGTCGTCTTCAGTCTCTTCTTCGGGCGTTTGGCCGGGGTTCCTTCGGACGGAATTCCTTATCCGATCTTCAGCTTTACGGCGCTGGTGCCCTGGACCTTCTTTGCCAACGGTCTGAGCCAGTCGTCGAACAGTTTGGTGGGCAGCGGCACACTGATCACCAAGGTCTATTTTCCACGGCTGATCATTCCGCTGGCTTCGGTGTTCTCCGGCATCGTAGATTTTCTGCTGGCGTTCGTCGTCCTCATCGCGATGATGTTCTATTACGGGATGGCGCCGACGCTCAATGTCCTCTGGCTGCCGATGTTTCTTTTGCTGGCGTTGGTCACTTCACTGGGTGTCGGTCTGTGGCTGTCGGCGCTGAACGTCAAATACCGCGACGTGCGTTACATAGTCCCATTCATCACCCAGTTCTGGTTGTTCGTGACACCGATTGCGTATCCCAGCAGTTTGCTCCATCAACCCTGGAGGACGATCTACGGATTGAATCCAATGGTCGGCGTCGTCGAAGGTTTTCGCTGGGCTCTGCTGGGCACGAACACCGCGCCCGGTCCAATCATCGCCGTCTCTTCCGCGGCCGCTGTTTTGATCCTGATCTCGGGCGCCTTCTATTTCCGGCGCATGGAAAAGACATTCGCCGACATTGTCTGAGCGGGAGACCGATGACCGAAGACAGAAGACCGATGACCGGGGACGGAGGGCGAATTGCTGACGGCGGAAGACCAATAGGCGTCGAGTCTCAGGTTTATAAGTTTCAGCGCTTAGAGATATATCAGCCGTCATCCGTCATCCGTCATCGGTCATCCGTCAAACCAACATGAGTGAAGTCGCTATCCACGTTGAAGGTCTGAGCAAGCGCTACCGTATTGGCGCACAGCAGCGGGCCTACCGAACACTGCGAGAGAAGCTTAACGACACCGCTCTCGCTCCTTTCCGCGCTGCCAGGCATCTCCTGACCCGCAACGGCAACGGGCTGGGCGGTCCTCGGTCCTCTGTCGTCCGTCAGTCCCGCGAGAGTTTTTGGGCTTTGAAGGATGTTTCGTTCGAGATCAAACGTGGCGAGGTCATCGGCATCATCGGGCGCAACGGAGCAGGGAAGAGCACGCTGCTGAAGATACTTTCTCGCATCACTGAGCCCACCGAAGGCTACGCCGACATTCATGGGCGCATCGCTTCTTTGCTGGAAGTCGGCACCGGCTTTCATCCGGAACTCACCGGGCGCGAGAACATTTTTCTCAACGGCTCGATCCTCGGAATGAAGCGCGTGGAGATTCAGCGCAAGTTTGACGAAATGGTGGCCTTCGCCGAAATCGAAAAATTCATCGACACGCCGGTCAAACATTATTCCAGTGGCATGTATGTCCGTCTCGCCTTTGCCGTTGCTGCGCATCTCGATCCTGAGATTTTGTTGGTAGATGAAGTTCTTGCCGTGGGCGATGTGGCGTTTCAGAAGAAATGTTTTGGGAAGATAGGTGATGTGGCAAGGGAAGGCCGGACGGTGTTGCTGGTAAGTCATAACATTGGCGCAGTGACCGGATTGTGTAGCAAGGCCATATTAATTGATGCCGGGAAAGTAATCTCGATAGGCCGCGTTGGCGACGTGGTTACTGAGTACCTTTCGTCGAATGGCACCTCTAACGGTGTCCAGGTTTGGACTGACGCACAAGCGCCCGGAACCGACGCTGCACGGCTTAGAGCAGTGCGTCTGTTTTGTGACGATGAGATCGCTTCAGATGTCCGAATTGATAAGGATCTGTTCTTTGAGGTGGAATACACAAATTCGAGACAGGGCGCTCACATTTCCGTCAGTATTCATCTGATGGATAGCCTGGGCAACATCGTTCTGTCCACCATCAATGCTCCATCGGCGATTTTGAATCGGGATGAATGGGCGGGACAAGCACTTCCCGTTGGTGTCTTTAAGTCTGTGTGCAGGATTCCAGCGAATTTCCTGAATGCCGGACGGTACAGTATCAACGTGTTAGTCATCGCTGATTATCGACACGCATTGGCGCAAGCAAATAACATTTTGCATTTTTCAGTTCAGGAAACCGGCGAAATGACAAAAGAATTTAACGGTAGTTGGATCGGTTCGGTCAGGCCAAGGCTCGAATGGCAGACTCAAATTTTGACCAACGTCCAATCATGAACTGAGCTTTGTTGTCGTATGTCATCTCCGTTAAGCAGATCAGAAACATTGCCTTTTAGCTCTTGGGGAGTGAGTTGCTTCAGAATTGTTCTGGACGCTATTCATGTCTTAACCGCCGCAGACACCGTGGGAAGCTTAATACACGAAACTGAAGCTCAATGTCTCAAACGATACGCCGCACTGGTTGATCGTGTGGCCGTCGAGATCGGGACGTTTCGTGGTGGTTCAGCCGCCGTGATAACCAGCTCCCTAGCGAAAGGAGCAACACTAATCTCGATTGACCCGTACGTGAGGGATTCAATGGTGCCGAGCTTGCGCGGCAGTTTGTTATTAGCTTGGCTAAACGTCCTTCGTCACGGAAGGATTAGACAAGTCAGCTTCATTCGCGGATATAGTCATGAAGTCGTAAGGACATGGAAGAGGCCCATCGATCTACTCTGGATTGATGGGAGCCACAAGTACGAGGATGCAAAACGGGATTTCCTGGACTGGTCGGGCTATGTAGTTAAGAACGGGTATTTGATATTCCACGATTCTAACAGAATCAACATGTCTGATGATCAGGAGTTTGATAATGGCTGGGTCGGTCCCACAAAGGTGTGTTTGGAAATCAAAGAAAGAATGAAACACGAGTATGAACATGTGGAATCTGTTCGGTCAATAAACATTTTTCGGAAGTTGATCCCACCCGTCCAAACTGGGATGCGACACAGTTAGAAGAGGGGACATGGCCTTGAGATAGTATGCGGATATTAATTGTAACTGACTTGTACCCACCTCAGATTATCGGTGGTTACGAACTAATCTGCGAATATGCCGTGAATGGGCTCCGAGATTTGGGGCACCAAGTTCTTGTTCTAACTACGACGTATGGCCTGGACCAACAAGAAAAGCAAGACTCGACTTGGCGCGTATTGCATGCGGCAGACGGCTTTCAGCTTCCGGGCGCGAGCATTTCAAAACGCACTCTTTCGGAATGGAAGGATCAACGCCTAGTTGAACAGACATTGAAGGAGTTCCGTCCGGATGTTGTGTACGTCTGGAACGCGTTGGGTTTGTTACCCGCGGTGCTGGGACCGATTTGCCAAAGCCGCATTCCAGTTGCTTATCATCTGTGCGGTTACTGGATCGTCGCTCTCCGCGATGATGTTCCCCGGCAGCATCACTATCAACGTTGGCATAGACGCGCGGGACGTTGGTGGGCAGAAGCAGCCAAGAGTTTTGCGCGACCTGTGGTTTCTCGTTATGTACCTTTGCTTCCACCTCAGATCAATCCAACTTCGGCGGCTTTTGTCAGCGGCGCAGTTCAAGAATTGTATCGACAGGAGGGAATTAGTTTTGAGATTAGTAGGGTAATTCATCCCGGCATACCTGACCTAAGATGGGTGAACACCCTTTCTAATCCCACGCCTAGCGACACCCGGCTGCTTTTTGCGGGGCGGGTGTGTGAAGAAAAAGGCGTCCACACGGCGATTGCCGCGCTCGACATTCTGGTTCATCGCTATAGTATTGGTGCCAAGCTAGAGATCGTCGGGGGAGACCGCGGCGATGGATACCTGCAACGTCTAAAGATGATGATTCGTGATTATGGACTTGAGAAGCACGTCAGATTTGTGGGACATGTTTCCGCCGACCAAGTCCGGAGTTTTCTTTCAGCGAATCACATTCTGTTATTTACTTCAGTTTATGCAGAACCGCTCGCGCTTACACCGATTGAGGCGATGGGGAGCGGTATTGTGGTGGTTGGAACGACGACGGGCGGAAGTGGAGAATTGCTTAAGCACGGCAGCAATAGTCTTACCTTTGATGCTGACAACGCTGAACAGGCCACCGAGCAAGTCGTGCGCTTGGTTAAGGAACCTGCGCTTTACGATCGGTTGCGTGAGAATGCGCACAAGCTCGTGACAACTCAACATACGCAATCGGCCATGGTGAAACAGATTAGCTCCTTTCTGATCGACGTTGCGGATTCAAGCGCGCAATAACCTTCAAATGCAGATCTGTTTCGTATCCCAGGAGTATCCGGAAGAAACCGGATGGGGTGGCATCGGGACCTACACCTACGAGATTGCTCACGGGTTGGCGCGCGCAGGTCACCAGGTTGTTGTCATCAGTCGATCTCTTACTGATCCGCAGCACTACTTTGAAGCTGATGGCGTTGAAGTCTATAGAATACTGCCGTCGCTGAACCTTGATTCGACGCCCGTCCTGTGGCGGCTCAATCGTTGGTGGGAAGGTTATCGGCTGGCGGTGGCAATCAAATTGAGACAGATTCTGAGCGAGCGCCACGTCGATATTATTGAAAGTCCCGAGCTGCACGCGGAAACATTGCTCTATACAAAACTGAGTGCGAAGCCTCCGCTGGTCGTGCGACTGCATTCAGGCAGCAGAGTAGTTTCCAACTTTGAATCGAATTTATCGAAACAAGCGAAACTGAATCGGCGCGCCGAGAGCCGGCTGATAAGAAAGGCAGCGTACGTTACCTCGCCCAGCCGGGCGTTGCTGGATTCCCTTAACGGCGAACGCGGTTCGCGCCCACTGACAGTGATTCCCAACCCGGTCGACGTTGATCATTTCAAGCCGAATTCTGATGAACGTGGCACGAGCGTCCCGCCCGTGAATGCCGCGCAAGATGCGCGTGCCACGAACATTCTGTGTGTTGGCCGCCCGCGTTTCCTGAAGGGAATTCACATTTTGGGTCAGGCTATTCCGAAAGTTTGGCAAGAGATTCCGGAAGCCCTATTTACATTTGTGCCGGCGCCAATGGGAAAGGGCGGCGAGTCGCCACGCGACGCGTACGGCGAGTTCCTCGGAAAATTGATTGAGGACCCGCGACTTCGAATTATGGATCCAGTTTCGCGCGCGCAACTTCCTGATGTTTACCGAAGTGCAACCATGTGTGTGGTGCCGTCGCTTTGGGAAGGATTTGGATACGTGGCCGCTGAGGCGATGGCCTGCGGCACACCGGTCATTGCCAGCCGTATCGCCGGCCTCGCGGAAATTGTTGAAGATGGGCGATCAGGAATTCTTTTCGAAACTGCAAATGCCGATGAACTGGCTGAAGCGATTGTAAAACTGATACGAGATCGTCAGCGACGCTCACAGCTCGCCGTCGCGGGGCGACAACGCATTGTTGACGAATTCGCAAGTGGGGCAATCACTTCACGGATGGCGAAACTGTATTCACAAATGGTTCAGAAGCCTGGCGTAGTGCGTCATCGCTTGCTCGCCGATAGAGGAACACAATGCTGAAATCGAAACTATTCGCACCTCTCACCTGCCGACGCGTCCGTTTCTTCATGCAAGAGCTTAGCGACGCAGGTATTCGTGTGTCGCTGCCTAGGCCGACTCTTCGAATTGAAATCAGCTGATGTTGTTGTCAGTAGCAATCTGCACTTATAACCGCGCCAGCCTCCTGGTTCGTGCGCTTGACTCGGTGGTAGCGCAAACGCTCCCAAGCAACACACTCGAAATCCTTATCGTCGACAACGGTTCCACTGATGAGACGCGTGACTTAGTGGCTAAGCTTCAACCTAAGAACCCAGCCATTCGCTACATTATCGAATCAGAGCCGGGCATCGCGCACGCTCGTAATCGCGCACTGAATGAAGCTCGCGGTGAGTATTTGGCCTTCATCGATGATGACGCCTGGGCGGACCCAAAGTGGTTAGAGAGTCTTATCGCGCCGCTGCGATCGCTTAGTCCGGCTCCTGAATGTGTAGTCGGACCGGTGTCCCTGGTGTGGGATGGAATGCGCCCTGAATGGTTTCCCGCTCGTTTCGAATCGCTCTTGTGCCGCTATGATATGGGCGATGCTCCTCGTTTTCTCGAGGCCGGCGGCTACCTGTTGACGACAAATTCGCTATTTCATCGCGAGACGTTGTTAAGGGTTGGTGGTATGCGAACTGACCTGGGCCACAAAAGGAAAGCGTTGATCGGCGGAGAGGATAATGATGTCTTCAATCGTCTGGTTGCGAATGGGTTTAGCGTGTATTACGAGCCGAACGCACTCGTGTTTCATCCGGTGCCCAAGGAACGCCAGACCCGCCGATTTTTGCTGCGGCGACTTTTCTGGGATGGCGCCTCACAGCCGCTGATCGAACGATCCGGCGAAGAGCAAACAAAGTCGTCGAACGCGTGGCTTGAGTTATACAGAGATAGTCGCCGTCTCGCGCGTTTTGCCCTGGAAGCTTCATTTGGAACCATTAGAAGAGAGCGCGCGACTGCGGAAGATGCTGTTTATCGGCTGGCGCAGCGGGCTGGCCGAATGCGAACGCACTTGATGATGGCGGTAGGCGCGCAATAAAGAATGGCACAGGACATACCACTTACGATCGCCACGTTTGCATCCGCGCAAATCGGGGATACCTTGATGGCTACCTCACTCTATCAGGCTTTGAGGTCGCACTATCCTTCTTCGAAAATTACGTTGCTGTCTCAGGTTCCGGAACATCCTGTTCTCGCGGGATTGGAAGCTTTCGATGTCGTGCGTGCCTATTCGGAGACACTTGACTTGGGTCTGTTTGAGCTGGTCGTGCTGCCTGCTTTTTGCGGCGATGAACTTGTACACCGGCATTTCGACAAGCACCCGAGAGCGATCAGTCTGGATCGATTGCATGCCCGGAACCGTGAGACGTTGCGCAATAGATGGGACGGCTCTTATTCACATCTGCTCTTTTATAAACACCAGTTCGAGCTAAATGAGGAGCTGGCACGCGAGTTTGGCTTCAACGATGCGATGCCGCCTTTGTATGGCCCTCAGGGCGATGCAAACGAGTACATTGAGTATCGCGGTCGCATCGGACTGTACATAAATACGCCCATTAACCAATTCCAATCGCTTCCGAATCGACAGTGGCCGCTTTTGCTCTGGCGGAATCTGATCGAATTGCTCGGCGCTGAGATTGTGATTTTAGTAGGAGGCCCAACCGATCGACCGAATCTACTTCAACTCAGCGAGCAAAGTGGCGCTGAGTGTTTGGTGACACCCTTCCTGGCCGACTTTGCCTCGGTGTGTCGAAATTTGCGCACCCTGGTCACCACGGACGGTGGGGCGATGCATGTGGCCGCAACCAGCGGAGTCCCTATCGTTTCACTGCACGGCGCATCGTCGCCAATTCTGTTGCATCCGTGGATTTACCCTGACGGCAAATGCATCTCGATTCTGGCGCCAAACACATGCAGCCCTTGTCAGCGTTCGTTTCGATTGCAGCTCTGTGAGCAGGGAGTTACCAGAATGGCGTGTATGGAGCGTATTGACCCCTTGATGGTAAAGCGGGCGCTTGATGAGATTGACAGATTGGATAGCGGCACGTGCTTGATTTTGAAAGGCAACGATTTGATGACCAAGGAAGCGTACGTTCACAGTTGGCGGCGAAAACTGTTCTCAACCGCCAACTACAATCTCGCGCGGCTTACTCTGAACTGGGGCGCCAGTGATCGCGGCCTGAAAAATCCACGACTCACTAGTTAAGACAAGAGCTCGTATTTCATGACCAGGCTTTCCATTGGTCTGCTCTCAGTTTCATAAGTCGATCGTCCTTCGATTCTGATGCATATTTGTTTCTTACTACCAGAGTTTCACTCCACATCGGGCGGTGGGGGGGCCGAATCGTACGTCAGCACGATGGCGGATGCCCTGAAAGAGCAAGGCCATCGCGTTTCAATTATTGCCTTCGGCCAAACAAATGGTCTTGATCGACGCCTCGGTTTGATTCAACTTGCTCCACCAAACCTGCACTGGTTTCTCTATCGGGGACTTCCATTCGCCAAATCATTAGCAATCCCGGTTCGCGAAATCGAATGGTCTCGGCGCGCATGGTCAGCCTTGATGGACTTAGATCATCGTGACCCGGTCGACGTTGTTGAGACAGGGGAAACCATAGTGCTGCAACAGACAACGCTTGGCCGGAAACCGCCGGTCGTTATTCGCGGGCACGGAAATCCATTAGCGATTAAGCGCTACAGCGGCAAACGGGTGGGTTGGGGAGATCGACTGGGACGTAACCTACAGCTATCAGGAATACGACGGGCCGGTGCCATTACCGCGGTCAGCAAATTCCAGGCGAGAGAAATCGCGGGCGACCTTTCGCTTTCCGAGGATGCCATCCACGTAATCTCCAATCCGATCTCGCCGACATTGCTACATCAAGCGCTTGAGGAACCTAGAGTTGAGCCAGCTAAACCCGTCGTCCTTTACACGGGCCGCATTGAATTTCGGAAGGGTAGTTTGGAGTTGCTGCGCTCACTCGATCGAGTTGCGTCACGTTTTCCGGATGTAGAATATGTCATCGCGGGTGCACGAGACAATTCGATTGACGATCAGATGCTTAATGGCGCGCTCGGTGTTAACGGCACGCGTCAGCACGTGCGATTGTTGGGGCATGTTCCGTGGCAGCAGTTGGCCGATTTGTATCGTCGCGCCAGCGTGTTTGTGATGCCTTCATTTTATGAAACCTTCGGCATCAGCGTAATCGAAGCGATGGCGTTTGGCTTGCCGGTGGTTGCCACCAGGACAGGCGGCTTGCCGGAAGTTGTGGAAGATGGCGTTACCGGAATTCTGGTGCCAACGGGCGATGCAGAAGCCCTCGCCGATGCTTTGATTCGATTGCTGAAGGATCCCGGCCTGCGCCAACGCATGGGCCAGGCCGGACAGGAACGAGTGCGTGATGAATTCACTGTCGATCACGTGATAGATCGAACTCTGGCTGTTTATGAATCGGTCGCGTTTCAGAACCGCGAGCGGTAGCGACCGGATCAGAGCATCAACTTGATAGGCAAGGGGCCCCTCGCAATCGCTCGGGGTACTGAAACGCTTTAAGTGAAAATCAAACGATGCGCGTTGTAATGTTCTCAACCAGTTTTCCGCCAGAGGTTGGTGGTATTCAAGCGCATGTGTCGAACCTGGCGCAGGCACTCGCACGACAGGGGCATCAAGTGAAAATCGTCACCGAGCGCCGGCACAAAACTGAGCGCGTTCGTGACACCTTCGCGGGTTTGGACGTGATTCGCATTCCGCAATTGAAGCTGCCGAAAACACTGACCACGCAATATCTCGCGATCGCGACCGCGCTACTGATTGCACAGCGCCTGCGCGGACAAGCGGACGTCGTGCACTATCACAACTACTGGCCCGAAGCTTTCACTGCTTTCGTTGTCAACAAATTCGTGCCGACCGTTTATACAGCTCATGAATCCCGCTTTTTGATCATGGCGGAACAGGCAAAATCTCGACGATGGCTGCAACTCGCGCTGCGGCCGTTTCAGGGAATCATCGCGCCCAGCACCGAACTGCTGGAAGTTGCGCGTCAGTTGGGAGTGAGTTCAGACAAGAGTGTTTTCATTTCGAATGCCGTTGATTCAAATAAGTTTTCGCCAGCCGCAGCGCGGGGAGCTGTGCGGGCACGCTATGGCATTCCGATCGGACACAGTTTGATTCTATGCCCGCGTCGTCTGGTGCCGAAGAATGGCGTCGAGTTTTTGATTGAGAGTCTCCCGTTCATCCGCCGGCGCAGGAATAACGTCTCTGTGTTAATCGTCGGTGATGGGCCCCAGAGAGAGAGACTGGAAGGGCGCGCGCGCGCATTGGGTTTGCAGGACTCTGTGATCTTCGCCGGGAGCCAGGACAACGACGAACTGCCCGCCTTCTACGCTGATGCGGACATCGTCGCTATTCCTTCTTTGAAAGAGGCGACAAGTATTGCCGCTCTGGAGGCGATGTCGTCGGCGCGCGCACTTGTGGCTACACACGTCGGTGGGCTGCCTGAGATTATCGAAGATCGCGTGACGGGTTTGCTGGTACCTCCACGCGACCCGGAAGCGTTATCGGTTGCGATTACTCGTCTGATTGAATCGCAGGAACTGCGAATACAAATGGGCCAGGCCGCGCGCGCTCGTGTCGAGCGCGAATTCACCTGGGAGCATACGGGCCGTGAGACCGCGCGAGCATACGAACGGGCGATCACTTATTGGCAGGGGCGAACGGTCCCAGGATTAGCTCACGCATGAAGATTCTTACCGTTATTGGCACGCGCCCTGAGGTGATCAAGCTGGCGCCGGTCATTCGCGAACTTGGCCAGCGCCGCGATGTAAAGAGCGTCGTTTGCGTGACTGCGCAGCACCGCCAAATGTTGGATTCAGCGCTCGAACTTTTCCACCTTAGTCCTGATTATGATCTTGACGTGATGGCTGATAATCAGACGCCGGCTCAGGTGGCGGCGGCCGTCCTGGGAAGGCTTGATCCGATCTTGCAGAAGGAGCAGCCGGACTGGGTGCTGGTGCAGGGCGATACGACGACAACCGCTGCCGCAGCACTCGCGGCGTTCTATCGTCGCATTCAGATTGGCCATGTCGAAGCGGGACTGCGCACATTTGATAAATGGCACCCATTTCCCGAAGAGATCAACCGTCGCGTTACCAGCGCCGCTACAGATTTGCACTTTGCTCCGACCGAGCGCGCCAAACGAAATCTGCTGCGCGAAGGCTTTTTAGAGACCAGCATCGTCGTTACGGGAAATCCGGTGATTGATGCTCTCGAGTGGGTCGCGCAATTGGCGCCGACACCTGCAATCAAAGAGTTGTTTTGTCGCCTTGATCTGCAAAATCAACGCTTGATACTGGTGACGGCCCATCGTCGCGAGAATTGGGGCACACCATTGGAGAATATTTGTTTGGCGCTGCGCGAGATTGCTGAAGCCCGGCGCGGCGGCGTTCACGTCGTCTATCCCGTCCATCTGAATCCAAATGTTCACGAACCCGTCCATCGCCTCTTGGATGGAGTTCCCAATGTGACACTGCTTCCGCCGATAGATTATTTGACGCTGGTCCATCTGATGCGGCAGGCATGGATCGTGGTCACGGATTCAGGCGGGATCCAGGAAGAGGCGCCCTCGCTCGGCAAGCCCGTCCTGGTGCTTCGCCAGGTTACTGAACGTCCGGAAGCGGTCGAAGCCGGCGCCGCGAAAGTGGTTGGCTCGGAACGACAAACCATAATCAATGAGATCGCGCAGCTTTGGGACGACCCGGCGGAATACGGGCGCATGGCGCATGCGGTTAATCCATACGGCGATGGTCTCGCGAGCCAGCGAATTGTAGCCAGCCTCCTGGGCGAAAGCATCTCTCCTTTCGTGAACACGTCGACGTTGGCACATGCAGAATTGCCTTCACCCGCCACCGTCATGGAACGGTCATCGGAAGAAGTGCTCTTGACAGGTTTCCAACTGACCTAAAGCCATTTTGTCGACGACTTCATCTATGCCAACGCAACACCGCGCGATACGGATTATTCAGGACGCAAGCTATCGGCGACACGTAGTGGAGCTACTTGGTATCTATCGCAGATATCCCAAGGCAATTCCGTACAAAACTTACGGGCTCATCGCGAATAAACTCAATCGGCTCGGCGAACGAGTTCATAATCGGCGAAGAGTGAGTTGCAACATCTGCGGCTGGAGCGGAAATGCCTTCGATACGCTCGCGACCATCGGTTACGTTCGGCGCGGTGCTCGATGTCCCAATTGTGGTTCGATGGAACGACATCGAGCGATGATCCGGACTCTCCGAGACGATCGCTTCTTGAAACCCGGCATGCGGTTATTGGATGTGGGCGGGATCAAGCCCTTCCGCAAGGTGTTCGAAAACTGGGGTGTTCACTATGTTTCGCTTAGCCTGGGCGATCCGGCAATGGTTTGCATGGACGTACAACGAATAGGTTTTCCTGACGAATGCTTTGATTTTATTCTCGATTCGCACGTCCTGGAGTATGTCAGCGATTACCGCGGCGCATTGGCGGAACTGTGGCGAGTATTACGAGCGGGCGGCCGGATGTTGTTGACCGAGGCGTATGTGCGCGGACAGCAGCAGACGGTCGAATTTGGCGGGCCGAATCCGGCGGCCACATTCATGGTCAGACACTTTGGCGAGGACCTTTTCGACTTCCTCCGGGACGAGGGCTTCAACGTAACCTGCGATGATTCCCGTGGCGATTACTTCTTCTTCTGCGAAAAGATCTCGCCGGCGAAGACGCAGGCGCAAGTGACATGACGACTCAAAGCATCACGGTCGAATCTGCGCCGGGTCGGGTGCAAACGACGCCGGGCGCCGCGAAACTTTCATTGGGCAAGAGCTCAAGAGTGCGCAAGGCGCTGCTGAAACTGACCATGATTGCCGTGAGTGTCGGTTTCACTCTGGTGCTCTGCGAAATCGTCATGAGAGCGTTTCATCTGGGCGACACCCGGAAGGTGACGCTCTATAGCGGGAAGCTTTTTAAACTTCCGCCTCACACGAAGTTTGTGGACTCGGCAGAGGGTAAGAACGTGATCGAGACCAACAATCTTGGCTTTCACGACCTCGAGCGGCAGGTGGCCAACAACAACTACCGCATTCTTTTCCTCGGCGATTCTTTTCTCGAGGGCCGGCAGGTGAAAACAGAGAGTCTTTTTACCGTGCGTCTCGAGAAGGCGCTTTCACGCGAAGGGCAAAAGATCGAGACGATCAACGGCGGCGTCCCCAGCACCGGCACAGCCTATCAGTATGTTCTCTGGAAAGAGTTCTTCGAGCCCAACATCAAGGTCGATCATCTGGTGCTATGCTTTTTTTTGGGTAACGATTTGATTGATAACAATCCGGATCTCCGTCTCCCGACCTTCGGCGGCAGCGAGAGTAACTTCTTTCTCGATAGTAAGGGAAATATCGTTGATGCCGTAAGGAGACCCAACGCTTTCAAGCAGACCGTTAATTATTTTCGCGAGCACTCAGTGTTAATGAACACTGTATATGAAGTCGCCTATCGGGTCAGCACGACCATCCATCAACAGGCCGAAGCAAAAGGTAACTCTCTCGAAGCGCAAGGCGCTCGAGCCGCAAGCGCCTGGGAAACTTCCGCGCAGGGGACCATTGCCTTGATAAGAAGATGGAAGTCGGAACTGGCGGCTAAGGGGATTCCCTTTGACGTTGTGATTATTGATGGGCCGGGCAAGATTTATAACGAGGCCGAAGTGAAGTTCGTGACTGACCTGGAGGCTATGTGCGAGCACGACCAGATTGGTTACTTGCGGCCGCAGGTGGATGGGAATCCCTATGATCTATATTCATTCGACGGCATCTACCTGGGCCACTTTAATGAGAAGGGCCATGAGATGGCCGCCAGCCAACTCTATGATTATTTCAAAGCCCGTTATGCTGCGAGACTTCAACAGATCCCACAGTAGCCGTGGCTAACATCTCGAGTTTTCTGCAAAATAATCTTGAAGCTGCTTAGTCCAAATTACTGGCCGTCGTACGTCCGCGCGAATCGGCTACGAATTCTGATGTACCACAGTATTTCCGACAGCAGCCGTGACCGGCTTGCGCTCAAACCGGAGTTGTTCGCACAGCAAATGCAGTTTCTGGCGGATCGGGACTTTCGTGTCATGTCACTTGAGAGTGCTTGGAAGACGCTGCGAGCCGATGAAAGCCTCGAGCGTGCAATCGTTTTGACGTTCGATGACGGACACCGTGATTTTCTTACGACCGCAGTTCCAATTCTCGAGCAGCACGGTTTTACCGCAACGCTGTTCGTGGTTACCGGCCGGATTGGTGGCACGGCCGAATGGAGTGCGGCGAATAACGAGAGCCCATTATTGTCGCGCGATGAACTCGTCGAATTAAAGTCACAGGGATTTCAGCTCGGTAGTCATACGGTCATCCATGCGGATCTGAGAACGCTCGATGATGCGACATTACAGCGCGAATTAATCGAATCACGGGCCGAAATCGACGGGATGGGTGAGACTTTTATTCCCTTCGCCTATCCGGGTGGAACATTTACGCGGCGCGAACGCGACGCAGTGGAGCGCGCCGGTTACGATTGTGGTGTGATTGTGGGCGGACGCTGGGGCAATGGTCCGGAGACTGATCGGTTCCTCCTGAAGCGCGAGCCAATGCTCGCCTCTGACTCGCTGGATTGGTTCAAAAAGCGCGTGAATGGATTTTACGAAGCGCACTACCTGATGGCCCGCGCGCGGGGCGTCGAGACGCGGTGACAGCAAAGGCAAAGAGCAAAGCGCTAAGAGCAAAGCAAAGGCGCAAAAGAGACCGAAACGGAAGCCCGAGCGCCTTGCGCGTAGTCTGATATGCCGGCGAAACTCAGCGTCCTACTACCAACCTTCAATAACGCGGAGATTATCCGTCCAACGCTCGAATCGATTCAATGGGCCGATGAGATTCTGGTCGTGGATTCTTTTAGCACCGACGAGACGCTGGACATCTGTCGCGAATATGGCGCGCGCATCCTTCAGCATGAATATATTCAATCGGCAAAGCAGAAAAACTGGGCCATCCCGCAATGCGCTCATGAATGGGTGCTTCAGACAGACACCGACGAGGTTTTAGAACCGGGTTTGCGCGAAGAGATTAAGACAGTGATCGAGAATCCTCCGGCTGGCGTAGACGGCTTTCGTATTAACTTCAAGCACCAGGTGCTCGGCCGTTGGGTGCGTGTGTGCGGCTTATACCCTGAATATCACTTGCGCCTGTTTCGGCGCGACGTGGGACGCTTTGAAGACAAGGAAGTCCATGCGCACGTGCGCGTGCCGGGCGAAGTCAGGACCCTGCAAAGCCACATCCTGCATTTTGGCATGACTTCGCTCAGTAAACAGTTGAGCAACATAGATCGCTACTCACGTTATCAGGCCGATGAGTTGCGCAAGCGCGGCAAGCGCTTCCGCTGGTCGCAAGTGGTGTTTCGTCCACCGGCAATGTTTGGTTACCACTATTTTTGGAAGCGAGGATTCCTGGCGGGTTATCGCGGACTGTGGCTGGCGGCTATCACCACGACATTCGACTTTTGGGTACATGCCAAGCTGTGGGAGTTGGAAGCCCTGAATCTTTCGGCGAGTCCGAAGTGAGATGGAATTTTATTTGAGAGACAGTACACCACGATGAAGGCTATCTTTTTCTTATTTCGATTGTGGGCGAGGCTATTCGCGGCGCTTTACGGCGGTGAAGGTCTTAACATTCCGCTGATGTTCATGCCCACACAGGCGATTGCCAGCACCTTGCGGGATTACGGCGCACGCATCGGCGCCGACGTTCGGTTTCGCTCACCGCTCGTCATTCATAATAGTCACGCCGAGCGCGGCTGGTACTACGAGAACCTGCGAGTGGGTGACCATTGTTATCTGGGACGCGAGCTGTTTCTGGATCTACAGGCCGAGATCGTAATTGAAGATCGAGTAACCATCTCACATCGGGTGATGATCCTGACTCATACCGACGCCGGCGACAGTCCGTTGAGGGATCTGGTTATTAATACCGAACAAGCGCCGGTCATGATTCGCCGCGGCGCATACATCGGCGCCAATGTGACCATCTTACAGGGCGTTGAGATCGGTGAGGAGAGTGTCGTAGGGGCCGGTGCGGTCGTCACTCGGTCAGTTCCAGCGGCAAGCGTGGTCGTAGGTGTGCCGGCGAAAGTGATTAAGACGCTGGACGTCGAACGGAACAACAAAAAGAGCTTGCGAGTTGCCAGATGATTGAACGAATAGCAGGATTTAAGCTCCACAAGAGTTTCTTTATTGGAATAGCGCTTATCGTCGCGAGCGGCGTGGCCCTGACCCTCTATGCAGAGAAGAATGGACTCTCGTATCGAGAGGTAATCGTTGTCTCCAGCCTTCTGATATTCGCCGTAATCATCTTTGGCCGTGAACTCGGTATTCGAATCGGATTTGTCTTGTGGGTGTTGACGCTGGCGTTGGGCTATCGAACGGTTGCCTTAACCCGGGATCTTGCCATCCATCCCTCTGAGGTCCTCTTGTGGGTCTTGTTATTCTGCATTCTTTTTCAGCGCCGGCTGGTTTCAGGTGCCCGCCTGACGTTCCCGGTTTGGCTCTGGATGTTTATCCCTTTCTGGGTACTCGCGTGGTGGCCGTTGACTGGTGGTGGCGCGCCCTGGGATCGGATGCTGAATGAGTTCCGTAACTTTCTATTGCTCATTCCGTTGATGATTGTCGCCTCTGTCGTGCTGAAGAGCGATCGCTACTGGCGCTATTTGTTGCTCGCCTTTTTCGTCGCCAGTTCGGGCATCGCCTTGATGGGAATCCTTGAATACTGGTTTCCGGAAGTGACCAAGCTGTTTCCGGCATTCGTGGGTAACGCTAAGCCCAGTATTAGTGAAGAGGGATTTCTGCGGGCGCAGTTCTCGTTTTGGGGAGGGGCGGCGGCCACATTTATTTGTGTGCTGGCTTTGCCGAGCGCCATTGCCCTGGCGAAGTGGTGGACCCAATGGTCGCGACGAGTTCCGATAGCTGTTGGTTCGGCCCTGCAAATACTGGCGATCTACATTGGCGGCTATCGCAGCATCTGGCTAGTGTTCCTGGTTCAGGTTCTGACAGCTTGCGTGCTGGGATTGAAAAAACAGGGAGCGGTGGTCGCAGTGGTGTGCCTGATTGTTGCCGCCGGCGGATACCAGTTGGTTCCCAGGACAAGTGAGCGGGCGCTGTCCGGTATTGCTGCCCTTCAGGGTCATCCAATAGATACAAGTGCGGCCGGGCGCCAGGACCGCGCGCTCGGGGCCTTGAGTAGCACTATCGAAGCTCCATTCGGCAACGGCTGGAGCACGGCTGGATGGGTACACAGCGACTTTCTCCAGGTTGGCGCGAACCTCGGCCTCATCGCGGGACTTATTTTCTTCGGCGGATGTATCTATACGCTGCTGCGCCTGGGTAGGCGAGTGTTACCAAATCTCAGGGCAGGTAAACATGGCGATTTGGGCTTCTCGCTGTTGCTCTCGTTCATTGCTGTTGCCGGGATTCTGGCAATGGAAGGCGTCACGGTCTTGCCGCAGTTGGTGCTGCCGGTCTGGTTTGTTTGGGCTTTGACCGAGGTTTGGTTGAGGCAAACCGCGAAACTCCCCCAGTTGAACAAAGCAGGCGCAACTCCACAGACGTATCAGTTAATGGCCATGCGATTATCTTCGGGTTTCAAAACAGATGTCTAGATTCGCCTCGGCAAAAAATAATGATGAACTGGTGCGAAGTTTGACGAAGCGCAACGCGATCGAACGACTCACGGGGTTCCGACGTCTGAGGGCCCTGCTCCGCAAAGAGGCGGACAGTGAATCCGGATCCGCGGGTGCCGGCGAACGAAAAACAGCGGCCACGAGGCGGCACAGGACAATCGGACAACTTAGCAACTTTCTATACCGGAGAGGCTCGCGACGTAGAATGGCGCTCACCGTTGTGATCGTCGTGGTCGTGTCTTTCTTTCTGGGCCAGCGAGGATTTTCATACGGAGATCTAATCATCGTCTTTAGCAGCCTGATTTTGGGGGTCATCGTTTTTAATGGTGAGCGCGGTATTCATTATGGTTTTGTGCTGTGGGTGCTGACGTTGGCGTTGGGCTATCGTACGATTCAATGGACACCAAATCTGCACATCCATCCTGCCGAGGTTCTTCTTTGGGGGTTACTGGCGTGTGTCTGCGTGCAACGCCATTTGGTTTCAACCAGCCGGCTGACGTTTCCGTTATGGATCTGGCTGCTGATGCCTTTCTGGGTGTTTGCCTGGTGGCCCCTCATTCTGGGGAACGCTGCCTGGGATCAAATGCTTAGCGAGTTTCGAGATTTCCTCTTACTGATCCCGTTGATGATTGTGGCGACAGTGGTTTTGCGGCAACACCATAACTGGCAGTGGCTGTTGCTGGCTTTTTTTACCGCGAGCACTTGGATTGCCGTGATGGGCATTCTGGAATTCTGGGTTTCCGGGATAGCCACCCTTTTCCCCGCGATGATCACCAGTACAAGTGCGGGAACTGTAGAAGGCTTCGAGCGCGCCATGTTCTCGTTCTGGGGCGGACCAATGGCCACTTTTATTTGTGCTCTGGCCTTGCCCTTAGCAATAGTGGCGGCGCGCTGGTGGCAGGCTGGGTGGCAACGGGCCCTGATCATTGCTTCAGCGATTGCTCAGGGCATCGCGATTTACATCGGCGGGTATCGCAGTATATGGCTTTTCGTTGTAATTGAAATTCTGGTGGCCTGTTTGCTCAGTCTCAAACGCCAACGCGTGACCATCGCGGCCATCTGTCTGGTGGTGATCATTGGCGGATACCAATTGGTTCCTCAGGCCGCTAGCCATCGTGCGTTCACGGGTATCGAGGCTTTGCGCGGTCGCGCGACTGACTCGAGCGCTCGAGATCGAATCAACCGGGCAGAGGGGGCGCTGGATCAGATGTTTTCTGCTCCTCTGGGGAACGGCTGGAGCGCCGCCGGCTGGGTGCATAGTGACTTTCTTCAGGTAGGCGCCAACCTTGGTTTGCTGGGCGGGCTGATTTTCTTCGGCGGCTATCTCTACACGCTAGGCCGCATAGGGCGGCGGGTTCTTCTGGAGTCCCGAACCGAAGGGCAGGGTGATTTGGGAGTCGCACTCTTCCTCTCATACATCAGCGTCGGCGGTATTCTCGCTACCCAGGGAGTCGAAGTTTTGCCGCAACTGGTTTTGCCGGTGTGGTTCGTCTGGGTGCTGGTTGAAGTCTGGTTACGGCAAAAGGCTGAGGGGAAAGAAATCAATGCCGCGGTTGCTACTTCTTATCCCTATCAATTAAGGCGGTTCGATTATCCCATGGGTCTGAGAACAGATGTCTGAATTGACCACGTCAAAGGAAACGGGCGGCGGCTTACGCCGAAAAGTAGTCTTTGTTGAATGCGCCGCTGCGATGGGCGGTGTTCAGTTCAGCACGCTCTACCTGGTCCAGCATCTGGATCGCACGGTTTGGGAACCTGTGGTGGTTTGCCCCGAAGCAGGAGACTTGGCCGAGGCCTGTCGCCGGTCCGGCATTCGAGTTCATGTCCTGAAGCAACCCGGCCTGCGCTCGACAAGTCTTCGCATCGGAAGAGACATTCGGGTGCCTGACCCCACCGCCTGGCTGACGGATGGGATGGGAATGCTCATTGCGGCTCGCCGGCTGGCACGATTTCTCGCGCAAGAAAAACCAAGCCTGGTGGTAACCAAAGGCTTGTTTCCGCACTTCTACGGCGGCCTCGCTGCACGCAAGTTGAAGATCCCTTGCATCTGGCACGCCCAGGATTTTATCTCGGAGAGACACTTCGGTATTTATCGTCGAGCTTTTGGTTATGCGGCTCGCCGCCTGCCAGCCCACATCATTGTAGACGGAGCAGCGATCGGCCGACAGTTACCGCGCAAAGTACACGACCGCATCAGTATTATCCACAACGGAGTGGACTCAAAAGTATTTCGGCCGGGACTCAACGGTGCAACTGTGCGCGAAGAACTCGGTCTTTCGGCCGGCGCAATTGTCATTGGCCACCTGGCGCGGATGACTCCATGGAAGGGCCAGCATTACTTGCTCCAGGCATTTGCCCGGATAGCCGCTGAGGCGCCGGACGCCTGTTTACTCTTTGTCGGCGATCCGGTTTTTGACAACGATTCGTATCAGCGTGAGTTGCTGGACCTGACCGCGAGGCTGGGCCTGAAGGAACGCGTGAAGTTCGCCGGTTACCGTCATGACACACCAGAAGTGCTGGCGGCCATGGACATATTCGCGTTCACTTCAGTGGAAAAGGACACCAGCCCGCTGGCGCTGCTCTCGGCTATGTCGTCGGGTTTGCCGATTGTCGCCTTTGACATTGAGGGCGTGCGGGAGTTGATCGAAGGCGACGAACACCTGTTGACAGTGCCCTGCGCACAGGCGGACGCCCTGGCTAGTGCGCTTCTAAAGCTGATTGGTGACGAGCTGCTTCGGGCGCAGTTGGGCCAATCCGTGCGCCGGCTGGCTGAGCAGCGGTTCAGTCTGGAGCGCCACGTTGCAAGTATCGAGGAAGTTCTGTTGAGGGTAGCTCGGCAGCGCGCTTCGGCGGGCAATGATCGAGTTCCTGCGTTATCGCCTCAGCCGTTCCCTAAGGTTAATGATTGCAGCTAGGCGAAAGGATTTTAGATCTGCCCGCCGTGTCGGAAACGAACGGAAAAATTCTGTTTGTTCATAACGACGCAGCTCAATTCGTGCGCCAGGATCTGGACGAATTGCGAAAACACCATCGGGTCACCGAGTGTTACCTGCGGTCTCGCTGGATCAATCCGGCCACCCTTTGGTGGCAAGTGAGAATGCACGACGTGGTCTTTGGCTGGTTTGCTTCCTGGCACACGTTCCTGCCTTTCTTATTCGCCAGGCTTTTGGGTAAGCCTTCCGTGCTGATTGTGGGGGGATATGATGTCGCGAACATGCCCCGGATCGCCTATGGCCATCAGCGGGGCGGGATCAAGAAATGGGTGAGCCGACTCACTATGCGATGCGCCACCAATATTATTACCACTTCTCATTACAGTGAGAGAGAGACAACGGTTAACGCATCTATTCCGAGGAAGCGGGTGCGTACCGTTTACATTGGCGTACCGGACCCTTTCGGCTCGTTGCCGCAGGGACCGCGCTCCCGCATGGTGCTGACCGTGGGAAACGTGGATCGGCCCAACTTGCAGCGCAAAGGCCACGAGCCATTCGTTCGGACCGCAGCCCTCATGCCCGACCTCGACTTTGTCCTGGTTGGTACGTGGAAAGACGAAACAATCGAATATCTGCGGTCCATCGCCTCGCCGAACGTAACGTTCACGGGCCGTGTGAGCGATGAAGCGTTGCTTGAATACTACCGCCGGGCCGCGGTTTACGTTCAGGCGTCTTTGCATGAGGGATTCGGCCTGAGCGTAGCAGAAGCAATGCTGGCGGGATGTATTCCCGTGATCAATCGTGCCGGCTCGTTGCCGGAAGTTGCCGGAGACACGGGCATGTTCATTGACACTCCCGAGCCGGCCGTCATCGCGCAAGCGGTTGAAAAAGCTCTCGCTTGTCCGGACGATGCCCGGGCCCGGATCAGACAACGCATTCTGGACGAATTCCCGATGGAAAAGCGCGAGCAGCTTTTGGAACAACTGATTCGACCACTGATGAACGGCACGGATTGATTCTTTCCTGATGATTTCGATGCTTCACGAACTGAGTACTCAGACCGATAGGCCGACAATGATCGATGCCGCAACACAAGCACCATGGACCAGGTTTCTGGCCGGCTCTAAACGGCATATATCGCCGGTGCTAATCGTGCTGCTCGCTTCGAGCCTGGTCACAATTCTTTTTTGGAGAGTCTTACCCAGCGGGTTTCGCATGAATGAACAAAGCGATTATTTTGCTTCCTACGAACCCGCAGCCCGAAATATTCTTGCCGGGCGTGGCTTTTCACTCGCGGACCAAAATCCCGTAACGGCCTACCCGCCGGGCTATCCATTGGTCCTCGCCGGCATTTTTGCGACCTCTCATTGGCTGGGGCTTTCGGAAGAGGTGAGCTTATCGCTGTTTGCGCTCATCTGTACGGCGTTGGTTTCGATGTTCATCTTTCTTTTGGCCCGCATGTTTTGGGGAATTCTGCCGGCACTGATTGCGTCTCTAATCTGGATGACTTACCCATTCGCCCTTTGGCTGACAAAGCAGCCCAACAGTGAACTTCCTTTTATGGCCGTCTTGTATGGAGGTTTCTGTCTCTTCTGGTACGCGCTGTCGCGCCGTTTGCTCCCGCGCATCTACTTTCTGTGTGGGCTTGTGTTTGGGGTCGCAATGCTCATTCGGCCCATCGCTGTCGGCGTCGGATTGCTCCTTTCAGCCATTGTGTGGTTCACACGCCGGGAACTTACCAGGCGTATTCGCTTGCTCATGCTCGCAATGCTCCTACTCGGAAATCTGTTCGCAGTTCTCCCTTGGGAGGCTTGGGTGTACGCCAGGACCGGAAAAGTTATTTTACTCAGCACAAACGGGGTAAAGAGCATGCGTGACGGCTTGACGTTCGCGGTTGAGTCCAAAGGTTATCGTCAAGGCAGCAGCATATCACCAGACGCAGTCCAGGTTATGGATGACATTCGTGCTCATGAAAATGAGATCACGAGATTCAGTGACTTGCGCTCAATTATTGCTCAGGAGTTTAGATCTCATCCAATAGCAGTGATTAAGCTTTTGCTGCTTAAGCTTGCGCGAAGCTGGTATGGAACCGATAGCCAGCGGTTGGAAGGACCGACCCTTCTCTTTCAACTGGCTTATTTGATTCTGGTTGCGTGGGGCGCTTGGAGCGCCTGGAAACGGGGCAGCTTACATAGAAAGTTTGTCATAGGCGCATTGCTGATGACGGTCTACTTTTGGGGAATGACTTTCCTGGCGCTTTCGATCTTGAGATACATGGTGCCGGTGATCGGTCTACTGTTTGTTCTGATCGCAGGTTGCTATCCGCTAAGTTGGCCTTCTGAATCAAAGGCGGCAACCGGATGAGTCGTTCAGTCAGGTTTTTTATGACTAGCTAAGTTTTGAACCGAGTTTACGCCTGAACGCTAGCGGAGAAACCAGACGGAGAAACGAAAATGTCTGTAGGTGAGATTGAAATTCTAACCGAGATGAGTAACGCGATGGTCGCTGCTCGCGATCGCGGCCCAAAGACGTCCACAACTCCACCGGAAGCTGCCCGTTTGAAGGTGTCCGTGGTCATTCCGCTCTATAACGAGCGAGATACTATTCTGGAAGTTGTGAACCGGGTCAGACGTGAGGACGACATTCACGAGATCGTGATTGTTGACGACGGGTCGACTGACGGCACGCGCGAGATGCTCGCTCAGGAAGTTGAGGGGCAGATCGATGACGTCTTTGTCGAATATCTCACACTCAACCGTGGCAAAGGAGCGGCTCTGCGTCAGGGTCTGTCGCGGGTGTCCGGGAACGTAGTGATTATTCAGGACGCAGATCTGGAATACGATCCGCGTGACTATACGAAATTACTGGAACCTATTCGGGACGGCCGCGCCGACGTCGTCTACGGCTCGCGCTTTAAGGGAGACTCCGGCCGCGTCTTGTTTTTCTGGCACTCAGTCGGAAACAAATTTCTGACTATGCTCTCAAACATGTTAACCAACCTTAACTTTACGGATATGGAGACGGGCTACAAAGTTTTCCGCACTGAGGTACTCAGCGGCATGCGCTTGCGATCCAACCGCTTTGGGTTCGAGCCGGAGTTTACCGCCAAGATTGCCAAACGCGGTTGGCGTATCTATGAAGTGCCCATAAGTTACAGCGGCCGGGATTACTCCGAAGGAAAAAAAATTACCTGGCGTGACGGCGTGGCCGCGCTGTTCCAGGTCATCTGGTATAGGTTGTTTGATTAGCTAAACGAACTCTCGATGCCGTGGCATCTTCGATGTGAACGGCGTTCTATCTCCATTCGCAGTTGCAAGTTCGAATTTCTGATGTCTAAGACTGACTCGAGCAAACCTCACGAGATCGTCTACAGCGGAGCAAGAAAGAGCGGGCTTCGAAACGGGGTGGTGTACTTTATACCCATCGCTTTTTTCCTCGCGCTTGTATTGCCTAGGTTAAGTTGGGGGCTTCCTTCCCCGCAACGACTTCAGTATTACCCAAACGACCCGTCGATCATGCAAGAATCCCAAACGTCGAGATTCTATGTGACGAGCCCGATCGAATCCGAACATCCGGATGAGGGCGCAATACTCAATGCTCTTTCCAACATGCATCCCGATAGGTTCGACTTTAATCCTCGCTTTTTCAATTACCCTTCGCTCCACGTCTATACGGTTGGCGCAGCGTTAGCGATTCTCAAGAGGTTACGCGTAGTTCAAATAGTAAATGACAAGTCATTCTATTTCAGCCATCCTGAGGAAATGGCTAAGATCTATTTGGTCGGTCGCCTGATTACAATCCTGTATTCAATCTCTGCGATAGTCCTCGTCGGACTGATCACAGGCCTGTTGACGGCTAGTCGTATTTCCGCCTTCGTATCCTCCATGACGCTGGCAGCGATGCCGCTTTGGGATCGTGACAGTCTCTTTTTGCTTGTTAATGTGCCCGCAGCGGCGCTAATGACGCTCAGCGTATACCTATCCTTAAAATCCTATCGCCGAAACGATCGATGGCTCGGTTATCTTGCATCGGTGGCGGCTGGATTGGCGGCTGGCGCAAAGTACCCTTCCGCTCTTGTCGTTATCGTGCCGATTATGTCTGCAATACTAATCGGGAAATCCAGCCGCAATGTTCGTCGGATTGCTTCCATTGCTGCAACGCACCTATCGATCGCTTTCCTGGCGTTTTTGATTACCACACCTTTCTCGGTCATCACGCCAAGGGTTTTCTTGGATAATTTTCTCTTTGAGGCGCATGACAAGTTCTCTCCAAAAGGCCTGTTAACCAGTTGGAGTAGTTTGCTGTTTGCGATAGGTCCTTTACTGATCTTGGCGCTTTTGTGCGTTTGGATTCACTTGGTGCGAGTACGGCCCCGCGTCGCCGCAGTATTGGCTCTTTGGTTCTTTATCGGAGCCTGGGGAGCAATCTTCAGTGATAAGCTCCTTCTTCGCTATTGGATTCCGGCGCTTCCAGCAATAGCGACCACGATTGGAATTGGCTTCTCAGCGTTACAACGCACGAAGCATTATGGGCTATTTGCGACTTTGCTTATCGCGGCGGTGGTATATACAGCCGCATACAGCATCGACCTGAATGCCGTGAGTGCGCGAATCGATCCGAGGATGCAGGCGGCCGACTGGATCAAAAATGAAGTTCCCCGTGGGAGCGCGCTGGCAATCAACAGAATCTATTTTGATTTACCCCCGGTGAGCGATGTTAGTCTGAATTTGATTAAGCTTCAGGAGAAAAGCTGTAACGTGCCCGATAACGCCTGGCTGGTGAAGTCGGAAGCTCTGAATGGGACAATCGAATGCGGGCCAGCGAGACCGGTCAGAGCGGTGTTTTCAAACCCTCTCACTCTTTTCCCGTTCCGAAATATCAGCACAATGCCAGCAGACTTGTACTTCACAAATCTTCGCATTGTCGTTTATGGTCCTCGGAACGAGATCTAGTGTAGTGCGTCAAACAGATCATAACTTATTACTGGCGGCCCGGGCGCGTTTCACTTTCTCAAGGATGTCGGAAGCTTTGGCGGTCCAAACGAACGGCTTCGGGTCAGTGTTGTGTTGGGCAAT
>Ga0207684_10000983_pt1 | contig 31981 bp, 25 predicted proteins | sample KBSK5501metaG_FD_184342 | JGI IMG/M metagenome (GOLD analysis project Ga0207684, IMG submission 184342) | Corn, switchgrass and miscanthus rhizosphere microbial communities from Kellogg Biological Station, Michigan, USA - KBS K5-50-1 metaG... | ecosystem: Host-associated > Plants > Roots >... | reverse complement strand
ATTTCATTTTGGGCGGAATACTGTTGCTATTGTGATTACACCTTCTACTTCACGTGACTGGCATGAAAGCCTGCGCCATCTTCAGCGACGCGGGGTGGAAGTGGCGGTCGTAGGATTAGATGCAGCGTCATTCGAGGAAAGACCTGTCGATGAGGATACGTTAGCACTCTTAGAAGGTGCAGGAATACCTGTATTGCGTGTCAAAAGTAAAGCCTCCCTAACTGAAGCGCTAGAACGGGTTCCCGAGGCGCACTATGCTCGATGGAGTTAAAGGCAATGCCGGACGCGACTATTGAACGTCTCTCAAAGATCATTGCTGATCCGGTCTCAGGTGACGGTGGTTCAAATAACGATAGGCGAATACCGCGCAGACCCAACTTTTCTTTGCATCTAGGCCTGGCAGAGGGCTGGTTTTCGCTCTTTTTGCTGGCTGTCGTGGTGTACAGTACAATCTGGTCTGTAGAGGCTGCGAACTGGGTAGATCATACCAATGTACTCACATTGACGACACTTGTTGGTCTGATTGCCGGTGTACTTGCTGCTAAACAGCGACGCCTACCTCGCTGGTTAGTCCATGCACTAGCTATAGGATTTGGTTTACTGCTTGCTTTCTGGCAGACAGCAGGCGCAGATTATAATGGGAATGTTACGGCCTTTTCAAATAGCATACACCAGTGGATTGCGCTCGCGCTTTCTGGAGGTACCAGTAGCGATGATTCGATTTTTCTCTTCTTTATTACTGCGTTAGGCTTTTTGCTTGCGTATGCGAGCGCCTGGCTTGTTTTTCGCACTCGTAAACCATGGCTGATGATACTCGCCAATGCTGTTGTACTGCTCATTAATTTGAGCAATATTGAATCAGGCTACATAGTCTTTCTTGTAATGTTTCTGGTAGCTTCGCTATTACTGGTGCTGCGTTTTAACCTTTATGAATCTTCGGTAAGTTGGAAACGGCAAGGGCTGCGGTGCGCGGATGATCTTGGATGGGAGTTTATGCAGGCCGGGGCGCTAATCTCTATAGGTGTTTTGATCTTTGCCTGGTTATTACCCTGGGGCTATATTAATGATGCGGCAGCGCAAATTTGGAGCGCAGACAATAATCCGTGGGTGCAGATTGAAAATACCTGGAATCGGCTAGTCTCTGTTGATGGTGGCGTGAATGCTTCAAATCATGGTAACTTTACAGATACACTTGTATTGGGAGGAAATCCCAATCTGAATAATGATATCGTCTTTACGGTCAAGACCGGTGATGGCAACCAATACCTGGAATCACTTAGCTATGATACTTACAATGGTCGTCCAGGCTGGTCGGTTGGTTCATCAGGATCCTTTGCGGTACAGCCTAATGCAATCGCATCTAATAACTCACAGGATTTACGTGCTGTACATCAAGATATCACTGTTGTAAATCCACCAGGTGAACAATTGCCCTATCTTTTTGGAGCTTCACAAATTGCATCCACAAATCAGGCAGCGAATCTGCGGATTAATAAAGCAACTGGCTCAATAATCGCGTGGCTCCGGTCGAATGGGAAGCTTGCCGCGGGAAATAAGTATTCGATTACCTCGTACGTCTCTGCTGCTGATACAAAGACGTTACAGTCGGTGCCGCTGCCCGCCAATGCTCCATCATTTGCTCCCGAACCCTCTCACCCTGAACTGGAACCTCCGGTTACCTATTATGACCCGAGTATTCTTCAGACATACTTGCAGTTGCCCAAAAACCTTGACCCGAACATTAAGATTAAAGCACAGCAGATTACTGCCAATTCTCACACCATGTATGACAAAGCTGTAGCATTGGAGTCCTATTTTCATAGTAACTACGTGTATGATACAAATATCTCATTGCCGAGAGGTGAGGAGGCAGTATCCTGGTTTCTGTTCCGTAGCAACCATAAAGGGTTTTGTAACTACTTTGCTACAGCAATGACAGTCATGGCTCGTGAACTGGGTATACCTGCGCGTGTCGTGGAGGGTTATACGAATGGTAAATACGATGGAAAGCACAATCAGTGGGTGATACGTGGTACAGATGCTCACAGTTGGGTGCAAATTTACTTCGCCGGGTACGGCTGGGTTAACTTTGAGCCTTCGGCAAGCTTTGCGACCTTTACGCGTCCGGTTGTCAGCTCGAACAGTGGTATTACTCCTGGTGGGTCTACTGGCTCTGCAACGAGTGGATCTCATAACCGTCTGAAGCTGCCCGATGAGTCGGGCGTTGGAGATACAAGTGCAGTATTGAGTCCCGCGCAACAGCAGGCGCAATTGCGTCAGAACATCAGCCTGGCGTTTGTTAGTTTCATTGTACTTATTCTGTTGGGGATTGTGTTGTTTAGTATATGGTGGCGTCGCCTCTACCGGGGTTATGGCTTATCGGCGCAGATCTACGGGCGTATATGTACACTTGCGAATTGGGCGGGTATATCAATAAAACCTTCACAAACACCATACGAGTATATGCAAACACTGGCAGAGGCGGCTCCAGGTGAGGCCATGACGCTGGAGCGACTGGGTGATATCTATGTACGCGATCGTTGGGCGGATCCCACCAGCACAGAGCATCCACGCAGTACTGGCGAAATGGCGGAGTTGCCAAATATGTGGAAAAGCCTCCAACCTCGGCTCTTCCTGCATGTGCTGCGGCATCCCCACTTCCTGCGCTGGCTACCACAACAAGTGTCCGTTTTTGTCCGCAAATTGTGGCCAAGGAGAAACAATCGCGAACTTCCAGAAAGGGATATATATATATCAGAGGAGGAGCCTCTCACTTGAGATTGTTCCTCGCTTCATTATGTTTCCAGGTGAAGCAGGCCACGCTCAAGCGCAACCGTCACCGCGGCTGTACGATCAGTTACACCGAGCTTGCAAAACAGGTGAATCAGGTGAGACTTAACGGTCGCTTCGCTCAAGTGCAAGCTGCGAGCGATCTCTTTGTTGCTTGCCCCCCGTGCTACCAGAGACAACACTTCTAGCTCACGAGCGCTGAGGGCTTCTCCTGCTGGTGTTTGCCTCTGTCGGAGTAAGCGTGTTGCCACCGTAGGAGCCAGAACCGCTTTTCCCTGAGCTACTGACCGAATGGCTGCAAACAATTCATCTCTTGGGGTATCCTTCAGTAGATAACCAGTTGCTCCTGCATCAATCGCGCGTAAAATATCGGCATTGGTATCATAGGTTGTCAGGACTAACACAGGCGTTTTGGGTTGTTGAGTTTGAATTTGTGCTGTGGCCGCCGCCCCGTCCATCTCTGCCATTCGCAGACCCATCAGCACTACATCCGGGCGCAATTGAGCCGCCAACGTTACCGCTTCTTTACCTGTGGCCGCTTCACCGACCAGTTCAAAGTCAGGCTGGCTGGCCAACATGCCCTGCAAACCAGCACGCACGACGGGATGGTCGTCCGCAATGAGTACGCGAATGCGCTTCATTACGGTACCTCCTTTGTCGCTGCTATGGACAAAGGTGATTGATGGCTTATGGCAGGAAGAGCCACAGCAATCGTTGTTCCCTCATTTGGTACACTCTCGAGTGAAAACACACCACCTAACTTTTTGATGCGTTCGCTCAACGCCTTCAGTCCAAAACCACCAGGAGGCTGTTCGAGTGGATAGAAACATAGGCGCTCTGTGTCAAAGCCGATGCCATTATCCTGTACGTCCAATGCTACAGTGTCGTCCGTGATAGTGACCTTGCTCGCTCTGGAATGCTTACGAACATTAGCGAGTGCTTCCTGGGCTGTTCGTAGCAAAGTGACTTCGATTTCGGGGCGCAGGTTATGTGATGTACCGGTAATGGACGCGCTGGCGGAGATACTACTCTCCTCAGCCCAGCAAGCAGTAAGTTGGGTCAGCGCTTCAGGAAGGGAGGCATAATCGAGTATTACAGGTTGCAGGGCGTGCAACAAGCGACGGGTTTCCACAAGGTTCTCACGTGCGGTTCGACGTGCCTGGTCAATGTGGCTCTGCAGGGAGCTCCGTTCATCTGGAAGCAACGCTTCTGCGGCTTCGAGATGCATAACAATACTGGTGAAGCCTTGGGCTAAAGTATCATGAATTTCGTGTGCCAGGCGCTGGCGCTCGTGCATGATCCCAGCATGTCGTTCGGCGACAATCAAAGCGCTGCGCGTTGTTTCCAGTTCATCAATCAAACGTTGCCGCTTTTGACTCTGGTCCACAATTGCGTTTATGAACAGTGCTATGATGATGCCAGCGGCTGCGGCAGCCAGGGTGAAAAAAAGGTTTACACTAAGCCCGCCTATAATCATCACCTGCAGCCAGGCAGCCAGGACAGTCAGCAGAAATGCTCCCAGAATCTTCACAGGCAGCGGAGGCAATAAGAAGACCTGAGGATACAGTCCAGTCAGAACAAACAGGTATATAGGGTCGAATTCAGTAAGTCTAAACCAGATTGCCCAGCCAACAGCAAGATAGCCCATCGTGATAAGTGGATGTTCTCGCCAGAATATTGGGGATATTATGACACAGGCCGCGTACCACAAGCCCAGCAACAGGGAGAGACCGAGCAATGAAAACGTGTACTGCCAGGTATGCAAGTCATCAATTATGGCTATACCTGTCGCCAGAGCTAGCGAAAGGTAGAACAAACAATGCCAGAAAGGCATCCAGCGTATCCAGACGGAAGTTGTCGAGGCGGATGATTGACGTAGAGAAAATATGGTCATGGGCAGGCTCCTGCTTAGAATTTATACAGAACAGGTTTGATATCCACTTCCATCCTACCTAGTATACTTTAGCATGTTATGCTCCACGCATGTCAAGCGCATTATCGCAGAACGAGAGTGTAAAGTGATCAACCGAATGGTTGATTTCTCTACCGACCAAATGGTGAGCTAATTTTCAACCTGATGGTTGATTGCACCTCCTCTCGGATGTGTTTTCATAGAGACAGAAACTGAAACAGAGGTAGTGCCCCAAAAAGACCTTGCCTCAACAAATAATTTCAGTTTGATTTCTCTACAGGTGAAAGGAGATTCTTCATGTCCACTCATATGATTGAAGTTCTCAGGCGAGCGGTTCTGTACAGCCTCCTCTCAGGCGTAGTAGCGGCCATCATTTACATGATTATTAATCTCGTAACTGGAGGAAAGTTGGATGGTAATGCACTGTTAGGGAGCCTGATTACAGGTCTGATCTCGTTCGTGATCGCTCTCTTGTTCTTTACTGGGTTCATGCTCTATTTCTCAAGGAATAAGGCGTAGTAAGAAGTTCTGCCTTTTGGTTTCCTGGCTTGCAAAGGAGGTAGATGTCGCGACAGCTTGCAAAAGCGGACAGCGGCCTATCTCCGTCTGCACAATTACGATTTCGATTTCAAGAGTTCATTAAGGGGTACAGCTTCACCCTCAGTGTACCGCTGCTTGCCATTTTGGGTGAAAATGGTAATGCTTCCACGTCCGTACACAGTCCATTGATCACCCGACCCAACGAGGGCTGTTGCACCATCGATACCAACAACAGTCACTTTGCGTCTGCTACGGGTTACTGTTCCAACCATTAACGAGGGTAATTCATCAAAGTGAGGAATAACGGCGATACCAGGTACCAGTCCGAGTGCTGGAATAGTGCGCCATATCTGTGGGAAGTCAAATACTTCGCCTCCAAGCACCATTGCTCCTGCAGAACAACCTGCTATAATTCCTCTTGCAGCAAAAACATCCAGGATAGCTTGCCAGGAAATTGAACCTTTTAGTGTTTCGAGCAAATAACGTGGCTTGCCGCCGGAGAAGTAGATAAAGTTTGCATTCGCAAGCCGCGCGGCTATATCAGCATTCTCGGCGTCTGTTCGATTGAGTAACATAACCGGCTCGGCAGTTACACCTAATTCAGCAAAGTGTTCAACACCCATACGTGCCCAGCGTTCAGGAACGCCTTCACCATCGGGCGCAGAGGCAGTTGGCACCACTGCGACATGTGGGGTGCCATTAACCAGTTCAAGTAACTTCTTGTCTACTGGAAGCATCTCTGGCAGATATTCACCAGCGCCAACGAGCGCTATTGTACCATTTGCTGATGTGGTCATCATTCCCTCTTCATAAAAGCGTTCGAATTGTTCTTATGTAACCATTCTTCCCTGAGGATGGCATACAGATACTCATCTCCCCACTTCCCCTTGAACCAGACATTCTGGAGAAAATGTCCTTCGCGACGCATACCAAGACGCTCAAGTAATGCTATAGAAGCTACATTTTCACAATCGGTGATGGCGATGATACGATGGAGATTGAATGTCAGAAACGCGTAATTGAGGAAGCACGAGATAGCTTCTGTTGCAAAACCCTGTCTCTGATATGCATGTGAAAGCGTGAATCCAATTTCGGCCTGGAGGTCATCAAGCCTGTTAATCGTGAAGTAACAATCTCCAATTAGGACGCCTGTTGCTTTGAGTTCGATGGCAATCTGAAATCCCTGGCCAGGGATACCAGGTTGAATCTCTTTTTGTACTTGAATAAAAGCTCGTGCCTCAGGTTTGCTCATACTTTCCCAGCTTTGGTATCTGGCCACTTCGGGATCATTGCGATAGGCCATGAATGCTAGAAGGTCAGAATCTACAAAGTGTCTCAAGCGCAATCTAGTTGTCTCGAGAGTGATGAAATTTGGCATGGGTTTTAATATTTCTTCCCTTTGTTGTGCAATCATTGTCTAACCGAGTTCCACGCCATACCCCATCTCTACTTCCTGAAGGAAGTCTAGCACCTTGTTGTCTCCATGTCCAGGTATATTCAAAGCTCTCTTTGATGTTTTTGTTGAAGTCCGATGTGATAATCTTCATAATGAGTTCCCAAAATTCTCTCGAGGTAGAACATGTTAAACACGCAATACACCCAGACTAACTCAAGTGTTTACATTGGTGTTGATATCGGCGGCACGAATACACGTATAGGCTTATTTGCATCACTGAATGCACCAGACTTCGCACTCATAGCAAGGTTTCCTACTAATCAGAGTTACGAAGAGCAGCTTCGTCGAATCATCGTTACGATTCAAGGTGAAGACAGAGAGAATCTGGCCGGGATTGGCGTCTCGGTTGCTGCGCGTATTGCCAGGGATGGGCGTTCCATTATCGTTGCACCTAATCTACTTGATTATATTGATAAACCATTTGTCCAAGATTTGTTTGATAGATACGGATGTTCCATACGGCTGGCGCATGATACTGTTTGTGGTTTACTGGCTGAGAAAAATTATGGAGTTTTACGTGACATAGATAGATGTGCTTACCTGACAGTTTCGACGGGAACGGGTGCTGCCATACAACTTGCTAAAGCCTCTACAACACTCATATCTTCGATTGAGATAGGGCACCAGGTACTCGACGGGAATACGCTGAAGTGCCTCTGCGGGCAGGTAGGGTGTCTGGAAACATTCACGGGAGGCAGGCAGATTGAATTGCGTTATGGACGTTCCATCGCTCAGATTTCGGATAGAGTATTTTGGGAAACCTTCTGTGATAAACTCGCTATTGGCCTGGTTAATCTGGCGCAACTAACTCGTATAGATGTGGTTGCAATCAGCGGCGCTATCTCGCTTAACAATTCTTTTCTTCTGCCCTTGTTACAAGCGAAAGTTACTACTATTCTGAAAGGTTCAGTCCTGGAGTTGAAACAGGCCATGCTGGGTGAGGACGCGCCGATTGTGGGAGCGGCAGCGCTTCTACGTGCCAACGAAGATACTATATTGCATTGATCGCTCAAAAAAAGCGCAATTTTGTGATACCAGGTATAAAATGTGATTTTTCTGTAAAATTCACCCTTTCTCTTGACCCATCCTGACATACTCTTTATACTAATGTGGAGTTATGATACCGATAAGCAATTTGGACTCCCGGATGAGCAGTGCATGTCCCTCCTTTACGAGGGTGGGAGGAAGAGACCGTTCAAGTTGAAGATAGTGATACGCTGGCGGCCGCTGGCTTTGTTTGGCATAGCGTTTCTCGGCCTGGCTTTACGTTTATATGGCCTTGATTGGGATCAGATTCAAGCGCGCTCGCAGCTTTTGCTTCGTTTGTACGGAGCGGATTTTGCTCAGGGCAATAACTTCCAGCCAGATGAAAGACAGATCCTCTTCCATGTTGTTCAATTATCATGGCCTAAGAGCCTGGCGCAATTCCTCGATCCTGCTACATCACCGCTTAATCCGCACTTTTTTGCTTACGGCTCTTTCCCGCTTTATTTCTTGGCAACGGTAGACAACATGCTCTCGCATTTTTCACCCACTTTAGCCAACTTTGCCAATCTTACTCTTACAGGGCGCATTATTAATGCTCTTTTTGATACCGGAACTATTCTCCTGACAGGCTGGCTGGGGTTGTTGCTGACAATTGATCGCACCCCAGGACGAAAATTTGCCTGGTCTGTAGCCCTGCTGTCTGCTGCTCTGGTTGCATTCACACCGTTACAATTGCAGCTTTCACATTTCTACACCGTTGATACTATGCTCCTCTTCTTCATCACTTTAACTGTCCTTGCTTGTGTAGCATTAGTTGATACTGATAAACCTGTTCGCTGGTCTTTGATAGCTGGACTTGGCTATGGTCTGGCGCTCGCTACAAAATTCAGCGCTGCTCCTCTGGCCGTACCGCTGATTGTTGCACTTGCTATGCGCTGGTACAGGCAAGGTATTTTCGCTATTGTTCAGTCTTTGATCTACTCATTTTGTGCTACACTCGTGACATTTCTTATAGCCATGCCCTATGCGTTTTTGGATGTGCGGGAGTTTATCCAACAGGTTTCTGACCAGGGTAGCCTTGCACGTGGAACGCTTGATTTGCCGTATGTGCGGCAATTTGCAGGAACGACTCCGTTTCTTTACCAAGCACAGAACATGCTCCTCTGGGGTATGGGTTTGACGCTTGGGCTTGCAGTAATAACTGGCTTCCTCTGGCTATGCTGGCGAATATGGAAGCGCAATGCTGGTTCATGGCTTGTTGTGCTGTCCTGGGTAGTGGTTTATGGCGCGATTACCGGAAGCTTCTATGTAAAATTTATGCGCTACATGCTGCCACTCTACCCGTTTCTGACGCTAATGGCGGCGAGTGTATTGATAGCGTTTGTAAGATTCAGTAGTGAGTGGACGAAGAAGGGGAGGAGAGCTGATGACGTTGAAGCTGGCGCCCGCAAGGGGCGCCACTATATTTCAAATTCTTGGAACAATATGGTTGGAGATGTAGTGGCGCCCCTTGCGGGCGCCGGGCAAAGCAGCTTTGTAAAAATCCTGCCTTATATTGCAATTGTAATTGTGCTTCTCGGGACGATGTTTCAGGGTTTGGCATTGTTGAATGTCTATAGTCAGCCGAATACGCGCATTCAGGCATCGCGCTGGATTTTCGACCATTTGAAACCTGGTAGTGTCTTGACCTATGAACAGTGGGATGACGCTCTACCAGTCACAATCGATAGTCATGATGCTGCTATATACCAGCAAGCTTCTTATGTTGATGCCAATGGTCAGCCGCAGCAAGGGTTGGATCTATATGGAGACGATACAGTAGCAAAAGCGCAGCAGTTGGCGAAGATATTGCCTACTGTGGACGCTATTACTATGGCCAGTGATCGACTGGATAAATCTATTCCTCGCCTGCCGTGTCGCTATCCACTGACTATTCATTACTATCAACTGCTTTTCAGCGGGCAACTAGGTTTTCACCTGGCAGCGCGGTTTGAGAATCACCCTAACCTGCTGGGTATTACTCTCAACGATAGCAGTGCCGATGAAAGCTATTCCGTCTTTGACCACCCGACGTCGCGTATCTTTGTGCGTGATAATCCTTATCCCTACACATCGGACCAACTTGTTCACAAACTCCTACAAGGTATACAGTTGCCGCCGTCTTGTGCTAGTCTCTCAGGCGACTAGCGTTCCTTATTGCTTAGCGCTGAACAGATAATTTACAATATGACCTATAGCGCAAATAAGGAACCTGTGAGATAATTCGTACGTCTTAGTATTTACTATGGGGCAAATACTTGATATTGACTAAGGATCTTTTAGAGAGTAATCATGGTCGAACTGCTTCAAATGTGGGCACTGGTCGAAGTGCTGGGTCTTTTGTGCCTTCCGCTCACCATCACCGTATTTCATAATCTGCCGGACCGTGGCTGGGCTTTCAGTAAGGCTATAAGCATAGCTCTACTGGCATTTTGCGTCTGGTTGCCATTGATGTATGTGCAAGTATTGCCTTTCAGTCAATTATTTATAGCTGTGGTACTCTTCATTTTAATTGCTTTCAGCGTGATTGGTTTTGTACGGGTTCGACGCGCACTCGGAGCGCTGGTACGCGCTCATCTCCTCTACATTGTAGTATGTGAAGCGATCTTCCTGGGCATGGTATTTTTACTTGGCTGGATTCGATCCTATGGGCCGAATATACAAAACTATGAAATGTTTATGGATGAGGGCTTTCTGGCCGCAATAATGCGCAGCCCACATTTTCCTCCTAATGACATGTGGCTCTCTGGCTACTCTATCAACTACTATTATTATGCACACTTTACCATTGCGATGCTGGCAAAATTGCTTGGACAGTCTCCTTCTATTGCCTTTAACACTGGTATCTGTATCTTCTTTGGTTTGACCGGGGTGAATTTGTTTGGAGTCAGCAGTAATATTGTGTCCTGGGCACGTTACCAGCGTAGAAGGACGGTGACATCTTCAGCTATATCCGAAAGACGCTTGTGGCCTACATTCTTGAGGAGACTACATTCCGCTGACGTCACCCAACACTATGATGTAGATTCTGATCAACCAGATACTGTACTTCCGTCACTTAGCGGCGCAATTCCATTTGGATTGCTCACTATTCTCATGGGCGAGGTTCTGGGTAATCTTGCTTCAACCCAACAATGGTGGCAGGCACATGATGATTTACCACCGCTGTACTGGTTTAACACTACCCGCATCATCGATAAGACTATTAACGAGTTCCCTGCTTTCAGCTTCCTGCTCTCTTGCTTTCACGCACATGTATTGGCACTTGCCTTTACGATTGTAGCAATAGCTCTCGCGTTTAATCTCTTTCTGGAATATGGTGGGGACGGTAAGGGAAAAGGATTACGCATTTTTGGCAGTGGCTGGCGTCTTCCTTTCAATCTGGGAGTTACCGCGCTGATCCTTGGTGGTCTCTTCACCATGAATGGCTGGGATTTCCCAACATACCTGGCATTAACCATCATCTGCATTGGCTTGCAGCAATGGATGGCCTACCAATCGCGTTTTCGCGTTGATTTATTATTAGACATATTCACAGTTGTTGCGGCGCTTACAGCATTATCATTCTTCATGTATGCTCCTTTCTATCTGAGTTTCGTATCTCCATCGCAGGGCATTGGGATCGTTAACCCAGCCGATCGTTCTGCCATTAGAGACGAAGTATTAATTTATGGATTGTTTGTATTTATCTACGTCTCCCTGCTTTTGGTGAATCTTGTACGGCCACGACTTGTTGCAAGGGCCGTTTCTAGTAAACGTTCACCAGCTGTTGGCTCATCCGAATCTAATCAGGTGAATCTTGCCCAGGTGGTTCAGCAAGACATGCAGGTTAGTATCGGTAGTGACATATTGAGCACTGCGAACGGTTCGCATGTAACTACTCCAATAGGTCAATTGGAGGGAGAAATGGCTACGCGAAATATGGTGGGAGCGCCTCTTATGGGTACGCTATCTTCAGCCGATCAACCCTGGGGAGAAGAAACGTCCTTGCTAGATGTGGATCTGGTGCCTTTAACTGGCACGGGAAACCAGCCTCCTGATACTCGACCTCCAACCCATGGGCGTTTTGTGCTCCCTGACTGGTTAGACTTGAGAGTGATAAGTGTTGTAGTGATTTTGGGGGTAGCTCTGCTTGCATTTGCGATCATGAAGAATGGTCTGACATTTGCAGTAGCTTTCACTATCGCTGCATTGGGCACGGCTTTAGCTCTCTATCACCTGCATGACCGTCCACGAGCATTCACAATACTTTTGGGAGCGTTTGCTTTTGGTCTTGTCGCTATGACTGAGATTATCTTCTTGAAAGATGTCTTCGCCGGTAACTATCCACGTATGAACACCGTTTTTAAGTTCTACTTCCAGGCCTGGGCGATGCTTTCCATTACGTGTGGTGCAGCACTCTACTTTATTTACGAAGGTTTCTATTCCGTAGTAAGTGTAAGCGGTTGGCAAATCTGGATACGTCGTGGAGGCCAGGTACTCTGGTCAGCTGTACTACTACTCTTGTTGCTAGCAGGGATGGTTTATCCAATTGTAGGAAGCTATCAACGCACGAATCAATATATGCAGCGTACAAATAGTCTTGACGGGTTAAACTATTTGCAATCGTATGATCCAAGTGATTATGCGGCCATCAGGTGGCTCAATAGTCATGTCCAGGGCAGCCCTGTCATTGTAGAGGCATTTAACCAACAAGGAGGAGACTATAGTGATTACGGGCGAATCTCTGCTTTTACTGGTTTGCCAACACTGATGGGATGGGTTGGACATGAGTATCAATGGAGAGTGAACTGGCTCAACAATGCATACAATGCTGCTGATTTCTATCGCCGGGGTGCTGATATTAATGCAATCTATACGAATACGGATCCTAATACGGTTCTTTCATTGATGAATCGATACAATGCTCACTATCTCTACGTAGGTCCTTTAGAAAAGTCAACGTATCCGCAGGCGAATCTCAACCGCTTCAGTACGTTCATGCAGACAATCTATTCTGCCAAAGATGTGACAATATACCAGGTTCCGTAGAATTCATGGGATATAATATTCAGGGAATCATGCCTTCTGCCAGTGCGGGAGGGTACTAATGTTAAGAGGAGTGTTCCTTTGAAGAGTTATGAAACTGAGCCAATTGAAGATGAAACAGCCGTAGATCCAGGATCGGAAGGTCAAGAAGTTACGCGCTTAGGCACATCTCCAAGTGATAGATCCTCGACAACAGAGGAAGAAATAGAGGTAGAAGCGGGCGTGGTTGATTCTGACCTTGTCATCTATGAAGAAGAAGAGGTTGAGCTACCGCAACGCCGAAGATTTTCTCCACCTACTCGTGAACAACTACTTACCTGGATTCCATTCTGGTGTGTAATTTTGCTTGGAGCGGTTTTGCGTTTCTGGGGCTTGGGAGATAAACCGCTGCATCATGATGAAAGCTTGCACGCATACTATTCCTTGCAGTTACTGAATAACATGGCGCATTGGACATGGTGTATTAATCCGCCGCCTCAGGGTTATAGCTGTTATATCTATACTCCTCTCTTGCATGGTCCATTTCAATTTCATTTCATCGCGCTTGTTTACAAGATTTCACAATTGTTGGGTGCCCCTGATAATGGGGTGAATACGACGACCGTTCGTATTCTGGCAGCTACGCTGGGGACAGCGATCGTGGCATTGCCTTTTTTCTTGCGCGACTATCTCGGCAAAGTCGGCGCCTGGTTGGCATGCTTCCTGCTGGCAGTTTCACCGAGCATGGTCTACTTCTCTCGCTTTGCGCGTGAAGATATCTATCTGGCTTTCTTTACCCTGCTGATGGTGGTTGGTGGTGCACGCTATGTTCATACTCGTAAGATGCGCTGGCTGGTAATAGCTGCTGCCGGGTTTGCATTCTCCTACGCGACTAAAGAAGCAACTTTTTTGACGATACTGGTCTTTGGAAGTTTTCTAGGCGCATTGATTGCATGGGAACTCGGCTTGAAAGTGCCATTGCGTTCGCGCTTCAATCGAGAGTCACCGGTAATTGCGTTGTTGCCAAAGTCTTTTGCGCCCGTTACGGTGTTGGTATACTTTGTGATTGCTGGAGTGGCAGCAAAGTTTTTATTCGCGTGGATTAAATCTACTTCGATTTATATTACTGATCCTAACAATGTCAATACTGCTAATAATTTTGTACAAACGTTGAAGGACACAACTGTTGCCATTGTGCCAGTGATAGGTATCCTGCTTGGTGCATTCGTACTGTTCCTTCTTTATCGAGAAATGAAGGGCAAGGTACCTGTTGCTAAACGACGGGGGCTAGCTAAAAATGTTGATCCTGAGCGGCAACCTCTACTCGATACCATCTTGACCATGCCCTGGACGCACTGGTTTTTTGCTCTCCTGTGCGCGTGGGTGATTTTCTTGCTGCTATTTAGCGTCATGTTGACTAATATTCGTGGTGGGATTGGCGATGGCATCTGGCAAGGTCTGTATTACTGGCTGCAGCAGCAACAGGTAGCGCGCGGCAATCAGCCCTGGTACTACTATCTCATGCTGATTCCTCTGTATGAGCAGATTGGCGTGGTATTCGGTTTGATCGGCATCATCCGCAGTATAGTACAGCCTACCCGTTTCCGACTCTTCCTGGTCTACTGGTTTGTAGGCAATTTATTCCTCTATTCCTGGGCAGCAGAAAAAATGCCCTGGTTAATGATCCACATTACTTTGCCGATGCTGATTTTGGCTGCTATTGGTTTGGAACCTGCTGTTGTGACATGTATTACTTTCGTGAAGAATCTCTTTGCGCATTCAATTTCTCCAAAGGCGGATGCGAGTTCGAACGAGGGCAACGGGCACGTTCAGGGGTATCCATACGCACGCCCGAAGATCGGTATATTCGCAACTACTATCTCTTTCTTGGCAGTTATAATGGCGGTGATGCTGCTACTTCCGACTGTGCATAATATGTATGAAGTGGCGTATGTGCATCCGGCCGATGGTCCCCACGAGATGATGGTTTATGTGCAGACCACAACCGATGTGAATACCGTCATGTCGAAAGTTGACGCACTTGACCAGAAAATGTTTGGTGGAAATCACCGGATGCAAATTGGTCTGACCGGTGATGCAACGTGGCCCTATGCCTGGTACCTGCGTGATTATCCAAATGTGTGTTTCGATTTTCCCACCGGTTGCCCAGGCTGGAAGAATGTTCCTGTCATCATAGCGGGTGGCGATAATCCATACGGTGTTGAGCAGCAATATGGTGGAGCTACGAATAATCCTGACAAATATACATATCACGAATACAAAATGCGTACATGGTGGGATGAGGGATATAAGCTGCCTCCGTGCGTAGTCACCAGTACCAATAATTGTGCTGGCCAACTAACATATGGCGGGGTTGGCCCTGGCCTCTGGCTGAGTTATGGTGATAATCCTCCTGCGAATGCTAAATTTAATCTGGGCCTGGCTGCTCAACACATCTGGCAGTGGTGGTGGCAACGCCGTGCCATTGGTGATACCGGTGGGGCGTATGATATGGTGTTGTTTATCCGTAACGATTTGAGTACGGCTGTGCAACCGTAGTCGATACGCATTGCGAGGGCGGGGGCAACCCCCCTACTATGCACTGGCCTGACAAGCGGCTTCGTTGTCTATAGTAGAGTATACCCTTGCGGTTGCCCTCTAGATTCGGTGGTGTACTGCATGAGTGTTACTCACTGATCTCTACCTCTGCTTCAATCTCGACCGGAATACCAAAGGGCAATTCCGCCATACCCACTGCCGAGCGGGCATGTTGACCTGCATCATTTCCGTATAATTCAAGGATCAGGTCGGAGAAACCATTAATTACGGCCGGTTGGCGAGTAAAGCCAGGGGCTGAATTAACCATGCCGTGGACTCTCAACCATGCTGACACCCGGTCGAGATCACCCAATTCACGTTTGAGGCTGCCTAACATCGCCAGAGCAACCAGACGTGCAGCCTGGTATGCTTCTTCAGGTGACACCTCCACTCCCACTTTTCCCAACGGCTGAGCAAGCGAGCCATCGGGGTTTTGAGGAGCGTGCCCGGAAATATATGCTCGATTGCCGCGCACGCGTACCCACGAGAAAGGTAACTTTGCTCCCGCGGGGGGTGTGAATAACTCGGGTAACGTAAGCCCTAGCGCTTCAAGTTTAGTTTCGATCTGCATAGTATCACCTCACAATGAATTCAGTATGTTACTTATTTTCGATCTTCCGGTAAAAGGGAAAAAACGAGCGTAGTACGCAATCTTCCATCTGACGTGGCTAAATGATTAAGAGTGCGATAGGTTAGGGTGCCCATCATTTCTCCGATCTGACTAATATAATCAGGAATGCACAAGCACGATCTTGCCCAGTATCTCTCCTGATTCCAGGATGCGGTGAGCCTCTGCTGCCTGCTCAACTGGCATTGTGCGCGAAATGACGGGATGAATAGCCTTGTCAGCGACCAGTTCTAGTATGCGCTGCTCGTTTACTGTTGAGGTGTGATATATACCACCTCCAATCACGTTCACGCGCTTAAGTCGCCATGTCTGCGTATCGACGGTAGCCTGCTGACCTCCCAGATTGCCAATAAGTACGATACGCCCGTCATTCAAACAGGCATCGATGCTTGCTTGCAATGTAGTGCTCACTAACTCAATCACCAGGTTAACACCGCCTGCATCACGTAGAACCTGACCTACATTTTGCTCTTTGTGATTGACAATCAGATCGGCCCCAAAGCGGCGCAGTTTAGCGGCTTTCTCGTTGTTGCTGGCGGTTGTAGCTACCCAGCAGCCTGCATATTTAGCGAATTGGATGGCAATTGACCCTACCCCACTGGAGCCAGCCCAAATCAAGACACGTTCTCCAGCTTTTAAATGTCCGAGGTCGAATAAGCTCCCCCAGGCTGTTGAAGCGGTGAGACCTGTTGCCACCGCTTCTTCGAACGTAACTGGATCGGGAATAAGCACAAGATCGGCTGCTGGCGCGGCTATTCTGCTGGCATAGCCACCTCCACCTTTAGCTGCTAAAGCCCGAGTTGTCATTACGCGCTCTCCCGCTTGAACTCCCTGACTATCTTTGAGTACAACGCCTGCGGCTTCGAGTCCGGGCGTAAATGGTAACCATGGTACGGGCCTGCTGCCATCGCGTTGAAAGAGATCAAGGTGGTTCACTGTAGTGGCTTTGACCTGAATCAATACGTCTTCCGGACCAAGGATCGGATCTGGTACTTCAAAGACTTGCAAGACTTCTGGGCCACCATATTGAGCGAACTGTACTGCTTTCATCTTTGTTGCTTCCTGTACATACTATATTTTGGTCGATATAGGCGTATCATCATTCATTGTAATTCCGTCATTCTGCAAATGCAATGTATGGCGCTGTTGCCTGTTTGCGAAGATGAAGGGTACAATTATCAGCAGACAGCCAAAAGCTGGAAGCGCCAAAACCCAGTTGATACCAATGGGAGGAATCAAGATACCCATAAGTGCAGGCAGGACCATCGCTGCTGCCCCGGTGCTGACGAGCATTACACTTGAAACAATACCGATAGCATGAGCAAACTGACGTGAAGCCATAGCCATGATACCAGGGAAGAGAGGACCATAGAATAAACCGACTAACGCACTTACCCCAAAACTCACTACGATTTGTCCAGGAAAGATTGCTACCAATAAACCGCTGATATAACCTCCAAGTATGCTTATGTAGAGTAGCCGGTTCTCGCTAAGCAATCCACGCTTAAGTAACTGCGCGCCTAAAAGTCTTCCGATAGTCAGACCTAAGAAGAAAGATGTTGCAGCAGGCGCTGCTAGAGCCAGAGAAATTGCTGCACTCTGGCTTACAGCGGTGACAATCCAATTGCCGAAACCTATTTCTGCACCAACATATAGGGCGATTTGTAATGTCATTAACCAGAGTAACGGCTGTCGAAATACATTACGGGAAAGTGAAGGTTGTTGATTCTGCTGTTTTTCACTTCGAGTGGGTAGAGCTGGCACAAGCTGGCGTAACAATAAGAAAATTACAATGAATCCCGTGACCACGCCTACGAGGTATGCCCAAATAGCTTCATTCAACATTTGAAGTGATAATGAGAGCAACAACGGTCCTACTAATGCACCAATCCCATAGGAGCTATGCACATTATTGAGCGTTTCGCCGAGTGTATCTTTAAAGGCCAGGGTGACGATCGTATTAATGCTGACATCAATCATACCAAACCCTGCACCCTTTATAAGCTGCGCGATAAGCAAAATCGAAAATGAGTTTGTCCAAGGAATAATGGCGCCTGCGACGGACATTAACGCAAGCCCACCCATCAAAATGTATTTTGAGTTGAGTTTTATTGAGAATAATCCAGCAATCAGTACGCCAATGACGAAACCCAGCGCAGATAATGTGAATGACGAACCTGCAACAGCTAATGAAACATGAGTATTATCTGCTAGCAGTAGTAACGATGCGCCAGGAAGGATGCTAATAATTCCCGCGCAGATGTAGGCAAGGAAAAGCGTATAGAAGAGTAAACGACGATTCAGGTTTGAGGCAGCGCGGTGATCCATCAGAAGTCCTTTGTAGACAGTGTTATGTATGTGAAGACAATAGAAAGCTTACGATGTAAGTATCTCTTTCAAAGTGTGCCATATAGAGAAGGGGTTTGTCTATGGAGACTTTACTGGCTCAAATCAGGAATGGGGGAGTGTAGGGGCCAAGGTTTCATGGGGACCAAGTTAGCAAGCGTTAGCTACAGTTAATTGGAATAAATATCGTTGCTAGGCAAATTGATGAATTACGCCAATTACTTTACCCTGCACTTTCCATTCCCTGTCCCATTCATCGCTATCAACATAAATGGGAGACATTTCTGAATTGGATGGCTGCAACCGTATCAGCTTTCCTTCTTCGTCCTTGTATAAATGTTTTACTGTTGCAGCCCCGAGTTCACTTCCAGCATCATCGAGATGTGTTGCCACGACTATATCCCCATCTTTAATATTTTTTTCAGGGTCAACAATCAGCAGGTCTCCGTCGAAGATACTGTCGCCAATCATTGAGTTGCCTTCAACTGGCAGCAGAAAGGCCTTGCCTGGAAAGAATTGTGTTTCTTTCACGATCGTACTCATGATAGTACGTTTTGGGCCGGCTGCAATTGCAACTGGATTGGTCAATGAAGAACCAGACCAATCTTTCAACACTTTAATACTGCGACTTCTATGGCCATCTCGTTGAATGTAGCTCTTCTCTTCAAGTGATTGGAGGTGATAGGCAATATGACCAAGTGATTTTATTCCTACGTCATCACCAATTTCGCGTAGCGTGGGCGACCTTCCATCATATTTCTCCATGTAGTTTATGATAGAGAAAAGTATGCCTTCTCGCACATTATCGCGTTTTTTAGCTTTTTTAGTTGTTTTAGCCATTTAATAATCTCCTCAATATGTTGGTTTTAAGCAAGATATAGCAAATTAAAACTAATGTTCTACAATAAATATATAACATATGTTCAATAGTCTGTCAAGATTTCTTCAGTTCAAAATCTGATATACCATGCTGGAAATAGAACACCTGTTTGTGTATACTTAACGATATACTAACCCTAGCGCCTCATTACTCTCGAAAATGCGAGAGGTTCAAGGCGACAATCACCGAAAAACATGCTAAAAGGAAATCGTATTGACTACTACTAACACATTGCCAATATTGATTGGGCACAATGATACTTTGCTAAGTCTCTATCTTCCTGAGCGTGGCGAAGGACGCTCTTTTTTTACTCGCAGTGATAAGGGGCATATCGATTTACCACGTGCTCGGGAAGGGGGAATGGGAGGTGGCTTTTTTGCAATTTTTGTTCCGCCCGATCCATTGATACAACCCCTGGGAAGAGATAAAGTGATTAAGACAGGTACGGGTTATGAAGTGCCATTAGCACCAGCTATTGATCGAGCTTACGCTCAGCGAACCACGATGGCAATGATGGCAGGTTTGTACGGACTTGAGGACAAGTCAAATGGGGAGGTTAAGGTTGTGCGGACGGTTGATGAACTGACAACTTGTTTGAGCGAGAACGTTCTTGCTGCTATTCTACACTTCGAGGGGGCCGAGGCTATCGATCCAGATTTGGGCGCTTTAGAGGTTTTCTACCAGGCAGGATTGCGCTCGCTAGGCATTGTCTGGAGCCGAACCAATGCCTTTGCTCACGGAGTGCCTTTTGGATTTCCCCGTTCTCCGGATACTGGAGCCGGCCTCACCGATGCCGGGCGAGAGTTGGTCCGTGCCTGTAATCGCCTGGGTATCATGCTTGACCTATCTCATCTCAATGAGCAAGGTTTTTGGGATGTGGCCAGGTTATCCAATGCGCCGCTGGTGGCGACACATTCAAATGCACATACACTGTGCCCAACGACGCGTAACCTGACCGACAAGCAGTTGGATGCTATCAAGGAGTCCGAAGGTATAGTCGGGTTGAACTTCGCTGTAACAGACCTACGTAATGACGGGTGGAACGATGCGGATACTCCACTCGATGTCATGGTGCATCATATAGACTACCTGGTTGAGCATCTCGGTATCGACTGCGTTGGTTTCGGCACTGATTTTGATGGCGCTACGATTCCGCAAGAAATAGGAGATGTAGCAGGGCTACCGAAAATAATTAACGCCTTACATGAGTCGGGTTATGATGATAGAGCACTGCATAAACTCGCATATGAGAACTGGGTTCGCGTTCTCGGTAAAACATGGAAGTAAGCCCAATGAAAAAACCTTTCAGGAGGTAGTGTTTTGCAAGTAAAAGGTCAGCTATCCAGTGCCAGCAGCCATCACATTGACCCCCAGACTTCTTGTGCTACGCTTGCGACGAGTTCTAGTTTGTGGCGCTGATCCTCATAAGAGATGCGGTTACCTTCCATAGTGGAGGCGAAACCGCACTGCGGGCTGAGGGCGAGCCGCTCTAATGGGATATATTGAGAAGCTTCCTCAATGCGTTGTTGTAGTTCGGCGGTGATTTCCATTCGGGGCTTCTTGGTTGTTACGAGGCCGAGTACCACAATGCGATCTTCAGGTACGTGCCGTAAGGGTTCGAAACCTCCCGAACGTGAATCGTCGTATTCTAGAAGGAAGCGTTGAAATCGGGTCTTGCTAAATATGCGGGAAATTGGCTCATAATCACCGCTGGCGTAGAATTTGCTCTGGTTATTACCACGGCAAATATGCATTCCAAAGGTTATTCCAGGGTGGTCGCCAACAATGGCGTTGTCCATTTCAATGCATACATCAATGAGTTTGTCGGGATCGTTCCCACGTTGACGATATCCCTCTCGCATCTGGGGATCGAGAAGAGCAGCGTACTGGGGAGCATCTATCTGGATGTAGGTGCAGCCTAATCGAATAAGTTCCTCCACTTCACGACGCGAGAAATCCACGATATCAGCAAGGTAGGCGTCTCGGGATGGATAGGCTGATTTCGATTTCTCCGGGTCATAGTAGGCGGCTGCCTGCTGGGCACTAATCATAGTTACTTTTCCGGGATGCGAAGTGCGCGAGCGAAAGTAGACCCACTCCTCTGAACACATGCTCCTGCGCCAACTGAGGTTCTCAACCACGACGGGTCGCTTGAGGACAAGTTGCTCTCCCGTTTCGTCTCTAAAGGGTATGGCCCAGCCTCCGTACTTATCGAAGCCGTCCAGCGCTTCGATAAGGTGGCCATAGAAGGCGTAACGTCGCATCTCTCCATCGGTAATGACATCGATACCAGCGTTCTCCTGAAGTGCGATGGACTCGTTTACTGCCCGGTCTTCAATGGCTTTGAACTCTGCCGCGGTGAGTTGTCCTGCTGCTAACTTTTCACGTGCTTCTACTAAATAGGTGGGTCTAAGCAGGCTACCCACCACTTCGCTGCGATAGGTCATTTACGTGAACCTCCATCATTGGGACCTGATAAGATTGCAACTTAATTGCCGACTTTGTCGGCTGATACAGCTATCTTATTCTATAGGACTGGAGGTTAACAATGGCAGCAGGGAAATTGGATTTTTACACCGATTTTGGGTATAGTAATCACAAATCGTTCAGGATTCTTCGCAGCGAAATATCTATAAGTTCTAGTCTGCCAGGAGGTTCCCGATGACTCCCATAGATTTATCAAACATTCCACTTGCAGATAATCATTGTCACGGTATCTTCCAGAGTCAGGCGCCAGGAGATCTAACAGCGTGGCGGGGACTCTTTACCGAATCATTTGATCCCGCTATGCGAAGCACGCATGTAGCCAATACGCTTTTCTACCGTCGTCTGATACACGAGATGGCAGCCTTCTTCGGGTGCGAACCAACAGAAGAGGCGGTTCTGGCTGCTCGACAGGAGCACAATGATCAAAATTTAATAAGTAAGTTTTTGCGGGCTGCGAACTTCGATGTGCTGTTCATTGATAAAGGCTATCCACCGCCTGAAATGTTGTTATCGGATGCGACGGTTAGTGACCTGGCAAATTGCCGGGTGGCACCTATGCTGCGGGTGGAACTTTTGATGCAGCGCTTGATTACTGAGAACGGTACGCTTTCCGCAGTTGTCGAGGCGCTACGTGCGGCATTGAACGATGTACGCGGGCAAGGGTACGTAGCGTTAAAAAGTATTGTGGCCTATCGCACTGGTTTGAATATCGGCATCTGGGACATTGATGACGTTGAGGAAGCTTTTACGGTGGCTCGTCGCGAGGTGCAAAAAAGAGGATCATTACGATTGGCACTGAAGCCCCTGCTGGATACCCTTTTACACGTAACGTTTGCGGAAGCTGCACGACAAGAACTGCCAGTACAGTTCCACACTGGCTATGGCGATCCCGACGCGGATATGCTCCTCGCGAATCCATTACACCTGCGCGCCGTACTTGAGCGGCATGAGTATCGTGCGATGCCAGTAGTTTTGCTGCATGAAAGTTATCCTTATACACAGCAGGGAGCTTACCTGGCGACGGTCTACGAGAACGTGTATTTTGATCTCTCCTATGGTATCCCATACCTTGGTTACCACGAAATGCTCGAGTTTACTCGAGCCGCGTTGAGTGTAGCGCCATTCTCGAAGCTACTCTATAGTTCTGACGCGGTTGGTGTGCCAGAGATACACTGGATCAGTGCTGTGAATGGGCGGAGCATCCTGGGACAGGTACTTGGCGAATGTGTAACACATGGCGACCTGAGCTTGACTGAAGCTGAGAAAGCAGGAGTGGCCATGCTGCACGACAATGCAATACGGCTCTATAAGTGTTAAATTTTGCTTGACAATTAGCAGCCACAAGAGTAAAATGTGGATGTTCCGCTACTTGCATCGATCCGTTTCTGGATAGTGCAAGGAAGCGATGGTAAAATGTGAGCGGAACAGGCCGGTTTTCTTCCGGTCCTGCCGATCGGCGTAATCGGGTCCTACGCGACAGATGTCTGTGAACCCCGCTAGGTCCGTGAGGAAGCAACGGTAAATGGGCCTCTCTGGGTGCCGTAGGGGAGCCTGGTTGCGCTGATCGGCAGGACCGGGCGAAAATCGGTTTTCTATGCAAGGACCAACTTCTTTTAACTCCGGCGGGGGTACGTGACCCGTCATAGATGATTGCAGGCGGGAGTCGTAGAATGACCTCACAATCGCTCTACCGCAAGTGGCGTTCGCAGACTTTTGATGATCTTGTTGGTCAAGAGCCGATTATTCGTACGCTCAAAAATGCTCTCAAAAGCGACAATATAAAACATGCTTATCTCTTTACCGGACCCAGGGGCACGGGTAAAACCAGTACTGCACGTTTGCTGGCCAAAACAGTCAATTGCAGCAACCCTAAAGACGGTGAGCCGTGCAACGCATGCCTGCAATGCCGTGAGATTACCGCGGGCAATTCCTTCAACGTCATCGAGATAGATGCCGCCTCGAATAGAGGTATCGACAATATCCGTGACCTGCGCGAAAAGGTCATGATGCCACCTAGCACCGGCAAATATAAAGTCTATGTGCTCGATGAAGCCCATATGCTTACTACCGAAGCCTTTAACGCCTTGCTCAAAACATTAGAGGAACCGCCACCCTATGCGATCTTCGTCCTAGCGACGACAGATGTGCATAAGATGTTGCCTACCGTCCTCTCACGCTGCCAGCGTTTCGATTTTAAGCGCATATCCACGAAGCAGATCGTTGAGCGTTTGCTCTTCGTCTCGGAGCAAGAACATATCAAGCTTGAGCAATCTGCTGCCGAGCTAATTGCCAGAACTGCTGCGGGAGGTATGCGCGATGCACTCAGCCTATTGGATCAGGCGATTGCTTATGCAGGAGAGGAAATCTCCCTGGATCAGGTGCAGGCAATGCTTGGCGTAGCCGATCCACGCGCTATTTCCAGGCTCATCACATTTATTGCGGAGAGCAACGGTTCGGCCGTACTGCACCTGATCCATGAACTTTCCGAAGCAGGGGCAGACCTGCGCCAGGTCAACGCTCAGGTGGTGGAGTACTGGCGTGCTTTGATGCTTGCCAAAGCCGGAGCAGATGTGGCTACCATTCTGGATCTCACGGGGGATGAGGCGCGCGAAGTAAAGCAACTAACTCAACTTTTTGCACTTGAGGAGCTGACCGAATGCGCGCGCATCTTTGCGCAGAATGACCTTATACAAAAGAACCAGGGGACACCCCAACTTGCCCTGGAGTTGGCTTCATTGGAGTGTATCGAAGCGCATCGTCGGATGCAAACTGGCCAGCCTGTTGCAGCGGTACAGGCACGTTCTTCTATTTCACAGTCGACAACACAGGCTGAAACTCCAGGCCGTTTAGAGGCTCGCTTGCCGCAATCCTCACCCCAGATGCAGAGAGGGCAGGAAAGCTTAGCCACAACCATTCCCTCGATTGGAGAGAAAGAAGAAATCCAAACGCCACAAAATCAAGGGGATGGTAACAAGCCGAGTTTAACGGTGCAGCAGCTGAGTGACGCCTGGGAGAATGTGCAGAAGCGAGTAAGGCAGAGAAGTAACGGCGCGAGGTTGTCGGCACATCTGAACTACTTCAAAGTCGTTGCTATTGAGGGTACAGTTGAACAACCTGTAGTTGCGATTCAGGCTAAAACCTATGTCCATCATGAATATTTGAAAGAGAGTGATCGTTATAAGGATCTGGAGTGGGCCTTGACGATAGAGTTTGGTTTAGAGTGCCGGGTGCGCCTGGTTCCTCCTGGTCAGTCTGTACCGCTCCCTCCGGTTTCAGATCCTATGAGCTATTCAACAAGCATAGCGCCAGTAATTGCTCCGCAGCAATCAGCGTATCTAGAGCCACCTGATTCGCCTTCTTATCTCAGTGAGGAGATCTCGGATGCGCAGAATCCACTATCCAGGATGAGTCAATCTTTGTATGGGACCAGTCCATCCGATGGAGTTTCGCTTGCCAGAACAGGCAGTGTGAAAGAGAATATCAGTGTAGTGCAGCCACAGGAAACCATCGAACAGAAAGTCCGTCGCGATCCTGTAGTACAAGAAGTTATCAAAACATTTTCGGCGAGAATCGTTGATGTTCGCCCAAAGTAAGGAGCTATTTTTACAATGAACATGCGTGAAATCCAGAAGATGCAGCAGAGGCTCATGAAAATGCAGGAGGAACTGGAGGCTACCCAGTTCATTGGTACTGCCGGTGGTGGCGCCGTTACTATTACGATGAGCGGCAAATTTGAAATTACCGCTGTTGAGATTGACCCTGAAGCATTCAATGCGGAAGATATTGCCGAACTGGAAGTTATGGTGCTGGCTGCTGCCAAGGATGCACATAATAAAGCAACCGAAGCACAGCAGAAATTGACGAGCAGTCTCGCCGGGGGCATGAACTTACCGAACATACCAGGACTTTTTTAGGCTATGAGCGATATTGCGCCGCCAGTTGCGGCACTCATCGAGGAATTTTCAAAACTGCCAGGCGTTGGTGTCAAGACAGCCCAACGTCTCACGTTTTTCATTCTACGCAGCCCTAGCGACCAGGCTCGCCGCCTGGCTGAAGCAATCATGCGCGTCAAGGAGAGTATTGTGTATTGTTCCCGTTGTTTCAATATCACCGAGATCGATCCGTGCTTGATCTGCAGCAATCCCAATCGCGAACAGGAGTTGATTTGTGTCGTGGAGGAGCCCCTGGATGTGCTGGCATTGGAGAAGACCGGGGTGTACAAGGGATTGTACCATGTGCTTCATGGGGCACTTTCGCCTGTGGAGGGCATCGGCCCGAAAGACTTGCGCATTGACGAACTCCTGAAACGTGTGCGTGAGAGTAATGTGCGCGAAGTGATTTTGGCGACGAATCCCAACTTCGAAGGTGAATACACAGCCAACTACATCCAGAAAGAGCTAAAGCCGTTCAATGTGCGAATTACGGGCTTGGCGCGTGGCTTGCCCATTGGTGGTGACCTGGAATACGCTGATGAGGGTACACTTAGTAGAGCTCTCGAAGGCCGCCGTGAGATGTAAAGGCTTGACATGTTCTCAAGCATATGGTACTCTTGTTCTACATTTGAGGAATAGGTATGGTGAGAGGCCTATTTCCGCTTTTGCGATTGTGCTTGAGAATATTTAACAGGGAAGCAACAACGACTAGCTGGCAACGAGCCGGCATTCGTTGTTTCGTGCCTTACAAAGGCGACGGGAAGTTCCCCTCCCCTTGAGGGGATTGGCAGCAAAATAAAAGGAGGAGTACAGGGGGTGGTGAGCGGGAATGTGCTAATTCTGCCTATATCCTGCACCCTGTAATAGTGGAATGCCAATGAATAAGAAGGACAAAGTCATGGCTGATCGAAGCAGTACTATCGTTTCTACTGCTACCACTGAGCGTGAAAAGGCTATTGAACAGGCCCTTAACCAAATTGAACGTCGCTTTGGTAAAGGCGCGATTATGAAACTGGGAGAGGTGTCAAGGATTCATGTTGAGGTAATCTCCACAGGATCAATTGCGTTGGACCTCGCCCTTGGTGTGGGTGGCATACCACGAGGTCGTATTACCGAAATATATGGCCCTGAAGCATCCGGTAAAACTACCCTCTGCCAACACATCATCGCCAGTGCGCAACGTGCAGGAGGGTATGCCGCTTTTATTGATGCTGAGCATGCACTTGATCGCGCTTACGCTGCCCGCTGTGGTATTGATATTAATAACCTGCTTATTTCGCAACCGGATACTGGCGAACAGGCGCTTGAGATTGTTGATGCACTGATACGTAGTAATGCTATTGATGTAGTTGTCATCGACTCGGTAGCGGCACTAACACCGCGTGCCGAAATCGAGGGAGAGATGGGCGACTCACATGTTGGCTTACAAGCCCGCTTGATGAGCCAGGCTATGCGTAAACTCACCTCAGCCATTAGTAGCTCCAATACTTCCGTCGTCTTTACCAATCAGTTACGTGAGAAGGTCGGTGTCATGTTTGGCAATCCTGAGACGACTTCTGGTGGCAAAGCACTCAAGTTTTACGCTTCTGTTCGCCTGGATATTCGTCGTACGGACTCGATCAAGCAGGGTCAAGACGTGATGGGAAACCGTACTCGTGTGCGTGTGGTCAAGAATAAAGTGGCACCTCCGTTCCGTGTGGCAGAGTTCGATATCATGTACAGCGAAGGTATTTCTCGCGAGGGTGGCCTGATCGATCTTGGTTTAGAGATGGGTCTCGTCAAGAAGAGCGGCGCATGGTTCAATGTTGGCGATATCCGTCTTGGTCAAGGTCGTGAAAACGCCAAAGACTTCCTGCGCCAGAATAGCGATGTTGCCGGCGCGCTTGAAGAGCAGATTCGTGGCAATATTTCCGCTTTCAAGGCCGGTGAACTTGAGTTAGAGGCAGAGGAAGAGGCAGAGGACGAGATCCTGGAAGAGATGTAGCGGGTGGAGTGATCGAAAATGATGTCAGAAAGCCCTGGCCAGGGCTTTCTGACATCATTTTCGATCACTTTGTATGAGTAAGGGCTATTCTGTTTCCTGATCATCATCAGGCTTCTGTTGTTCTAGAATGTCGGTTAATTTCTCATCTAACTGGGCTTGAGGAAGGTACACGAGAGGTTGTTCTGCCTCTGAGAGCAGGGGCTTCAATTTTTCACTTTCTATGAGCGGCGGCTCCAATACTTCTGTGACGGGTTTGCGTTCTCTCCACCAGGTTGCGATACTTGCAGGGTCAACCGCGCCAAGCTTTCCCGTATCAGCCTCCTGCATAGCCCAATCCACTGCTGCCTCATCCAGGGGTATCTCGTATCCTGCTTTGCGGCTGAGCTTCCATTGATGCTGCATAATGGAGAAGTAGGCTCTCATGGGGTCTTGCTTGCTTGTGAGATGCTTGCGCAAAAGAAGAATAGTGGGCAGGTGGTAGTTAGTATACCAATGCTGCGCGGCCTCTTCGATACTGACATCGCGACCCTCATCGTTGCTCATGGTTGCCTGATGACCAAGTATCATATTGTAGAAGTGACGGGCATAAATGCGTGGTACTTTGATGCCTAACAGCTCGTGAATGCGGCGAGAATACCAGCCAGGCAAAACGGTAACAACCTCTTGCAGGACATGCCCGGTAGTGCTAAGGAGCGAGTAGCCCCATTGATTCAGACCTTCCATGAGGCGATTTACCTGGTAGATAGTGCTAAAGGATGGAGAGGTAGTTAACTGTTTATGTTCCCGGCGCAGCCAGCGATAGCGCCGTACAAAATATCGAAAATCTTGCTCATCCACCAATGTATTTTCTTCAATTAATCCGCGTTCTCGGCGCAAGTCTTCAGCTTGCCAGATCAAGGACTCACCAAAAGATGCTATGTCCTGTTCGCGTAATCCCTCGCTTACCGGTTCAGGAAAAAGTTCTGCTGTTTCTGCATCGGCCATAATCGCCAGAATTCGTCGTCCATCAATGCGAATCAGTACATTTGCCAGGGATGGGTCCCCCCAGTACACACCATGTTCGTGTAACTCGACCAGCAGTACAGCCACTGCTCCTAGAAGATGTCGTTTCGTGCGCTTTGCGAATGGCAATCGAAAGAGCAATGAATGCGGTATAACGCGTGGAGTTAGCCTGGTTACTGTGTAGCCTCGATCCCCGCTGGTATATTGAGGAAGTCCACCAGGACCGTATTCCTCGAGCAAAATAGGTGGTGATGATACAGTGACGCTCCCAACAGGGCTGAGTACGGGAATGCCACGATTTTCAATCTCGTGCAGGTTTTTGATTTCACGCTCTGCCATGTAAGGAGTTGTCTCTTTGATGGCGTAGCGTGCGCCTTCACTCTCTACGAAGATCACAGGATGGCGTGACTCACCTCGCCGTATTGTCAGCAGGATAACTCCGTGCTCTGGCCATTCTTCCAATGGAAGATGCCAGGGAAGGTTCTTCAGCCGACGTTGGTCGTCCGCGCCCATATGAAATATGGGTTTAGTCTGTGTAGTAGTTATATCAAACTCCTGTTGTGTAACGTACTTTGTTGTGATATGAAAGGGAATGACTTATGGTATGATCATAACATTGCTTCTAGTCGGCGACAAGCAGGGCAGTAAAGAACTTATCCCTGTGTTCCTGCTGACGGCGACTCATGTGGGGATGCAGCGACATTGATTTGAACATCTGGTAGTTGCTCCGGGGTTATGCCAGCCGCGCTCAACAGGTGGATAAGCATTTTAGTGTGCTTGAGTAATTCCACATCTTGAGCGGATAGGTGCTGTTTTATCTCTTCAATATCATGGTAGGTACTCATGGTTGTGTTGTACTGTTCATCTGCCATCAGTTCCGCGTGACGACCTAGCACATTCTGTCCGACTGAGAGGATAGGCAACATCACGAGTTGGATGAACGTCTGCGAAGCCCAGACGACGAGCAGCGCAACGAGCGGTGGGAGCCATCCGAGGATTGCCAGTAGCCCGACAATGGCGAGCACTGCGAAGCTGTAAGCAGTCCACATCGTGCCGACGCTCTTTGTCAGCCCGACCGCAATACGCGTATTCACACCGCTTGCCTCCAGCTCTGCTTTGTGCTGCACGTTCACGTTGCGTGGCTTATGAGAGAAAGGGTTGTGTTGGAATAGGGAAGTGAGTTGAAGAGTGTGGTGTGTTTTTGGCAATACTGGTGCCGATGTGTTTTCTTCTTGCATAGTTGTCCTCCATTTGCTATACGCAGGATGCTATCATGGCTTTTACTATAACATGGTTTGACTAGAGCGAATAGGTAGGTGTGGATATTGTGTGCGCTTGCGCAACTGGCTCGCTTCTAAACTTGATCGCTAGCACCGCCCTCTATGGCTCTACTTCTTGTCCCGTTTTCTATCGGCTTCGCGATCTTGCGCTCAAGACTCTGAGATATCGATCTTATCATCAAACGCACGTTGGTCTACGGCAAGTTGACAGCCATACTGGACCTGGCCTATGTCGGACTCGTCAGTCAAACCTCTGATCGGTGCGAAGCACTTTACCACGCGAAGTCAAGGTGGAGATTTCTGTAGCGCGGGTAGTGGGGTTTGCAATTCGCGCAAGCATGCCTATTTGCTAACTTTTACGACAAAAACATTCACGCGAGGTGTATAATGGCAAAAATATTCCAGACAACATAAAAGACGCAGGAGTAGACGAAGTATATGTGGGTATCAAGTATTGAACTTAGCAATATAAAGAGCTTTGAAGATTCAGGAGTTATCAACCTGGATAAGCGCATGAATATCTTTATCGGGCCGAATAATGCTGGTAAGTCGGTGATTATAAAAGCACTCTATTTACTTCAGGATATACAGGCACTAAGTGTAGAGGATATAAGACGGGGTGAGAGTGAGGGAAAAATTGTCATAGGATTGGAGGACATTGATGTAGTTCAGTATCAACAAATATATCATGTACCAGAAGGATTTTTGTCGAAAGTACATATCACTATTTCCTCTTCCTCCAATAAGCCTAACAAAGACATGCTTGTCATAAATCAGGATGGGGCAAGCGTGGGAACCGGTGCGCTATCTCAATCCGAACCCAATAATTTTATATACCCATTCTTAGCGAAACGAAAGGTTATGATTTATGATACCAGCGTGAATCTTGGCAGCCAAAATGCTGTACCTGAAAATCTGCAATTGCTGACAGCTAAGATAAGCCGGATCGCCGATCAACACTATGAGCTAAACAAAGCATATGAAGCAGCCTGTAAGGATATCATTGGCTTTTCGTTATCAACGGTTGCAATACCGACTGGTCAAATAGTTGGATTGCCAATAGGCAAGTACGGTAGTATCCCCATAACAGAGATGGGAGAAGGCATACCCCATTTGCTCGGACTCATTAACGATCTCTGTCTTGCAGAAAATAAGCTCTTCCTTATTGAAGAGCCGGAAAATGACATCCATCCAAAGGCATTAAAACACTTATTGGACTTCATCATACAAAAAAGCAACAGCAACCAGTTTGTCATCTCCACCCACTCGCACATTGTTATGCAGTATTTAGGGTCAATAGAAAACAGCAAGATACACTACATTAACCGCGATGAAACAAAGACCATTCCAACGGCTCTCTATCGAGAAATCGGCACTGATCCTGAAGAACGAAGAGCGGTGTTAGAAGAACTCGGCTATGAAATGACAGACTTTGGTTAATGGAGCGGCTGGCTCATTTTAGAAGAGTCGTCTGCTGAAAGAATTATTAATGACTTCCTGATCCCACAATTTGCACCCAGGTTAAAAGGAAGACTCCGTACAATTGCGGCGCATGGCGTCGATAATGTACCAATCAAATTTGAGGATTTCAATAAGCTCTTCCTATTCACTCATCGAGCGTCTATGTATAAAAATAAAGCCTGGGTCGTCGTAGACAATGGCAATTGAGGCAATGAAATCATTGTGAAACTGAAAGAAAAATACGTGCCTGGCGGCTGGAAAGAAGAGCAGTTCCGGCTGTTCTCCAAAGAGGATTTTGAAGAATACTACCCAGAGGATTTTCAGGATGATGTTGCACCCATCTTGCAAAAACGGGACGGGCTGCATAAACAAGAAGAAAAGAGGAAGCTGCTGAATAGAGTGTTGGAGTACATCAAAAAAGATGAGCAGACGGCGAGAGAAGCGTTTGGCAAATCAGCACGTGAGGTCATTAAATTGTTACAGGAAATAGAAAAAGTGCTTTGACATACTTAGCATGACATCATAGGATAAAAGAGACCATCCCGATAGTTGTGTACCGAGACGGTCATAGCAAGCAAGAGGGAGAGCGCAGTGACAAAAGACGCAGAGAGAAGAGGGAGAGCAGGAGCAGTCAACCCGAGAAAGGCAGACG
>Ga0207684_10000981_pt1 | contig 32002 bp, 32 predicted proteins | sample KBSK5501metaG_FD_184342 | JGI IMG/M metagenome (GOLD analysis project Ga0207684, IMG submission 184342) | Corn, switchgrass and miscanthus rhizosphere microbial communities from Kellogg Biological Station, Michigan, USA - KBS K5-50-1 metaG... | ecosystem: Host-associated > Plants > Roots >... | reverse complement strand
ATAGGGACCAAGTTTTGTGCCGGTGGCAAGCGCCATCGTTGGCGAATTATAGTCTCAAACTGACGATTACCGGAGTAGATAGCAGACATCGCCTTCCTGACCACATTTTGTAGCCGATTCCAGCCAACAGAGGCTCCTTTTGCGTCATCTTAAGTCTGATCCGATACGACGCCAGGGCGCCACTCCGTTGATTTACCGATTTCTCTCGGAGGTATCGACATGAATAAGCTTGTTGGAACACTCGCGCTCCTGGTCGCAATTGCGATGCCCGCTTTTGCGCACCAACCGGGCCGGCTTTCTCCCGATGACCAGCGCGAATTCGACAAGTACTACAGCAAGTGGGTGAACGACACGCGCAAAAACGATCGGGACGACATCGCCAAAGACGTGAAACACATGCAGGAAATCATGGGCAGGAATGGCATCCCGTCCAATGTGCCTTATGCGCAGATCGCCAGTACGGGCAATGAATATTCAGCCGGCACTTATCAAGGCCGGCTTTCTGCGCATGATCAAAGCGAATTCGACAAGAACTACACCAAATGGATAAACGACACCCGCAAGAACGACCGCGATGACATCGCCAAAGACGTCGCCCACATGCAGGAGATCATGGCTCGCAATAATATTCCTGCCGACGTGCCCTTCGACCAGATTGCCAGCACCGGCGCGGGCAACGGCTATTCCGCATCGACGTATCAGGGCCGTCTCTCGGCTGACGATCAGCGGGAATTCGACAAGAATTATTCCAGATGGGTAGATGACATGCGCAGCAACGATCGCAACGACATCAATAAAGATGCTGCACGCATGCAGGAGATCATGGCCCGCAACAACATCCCGGCCAACGTCCCCTTCGATCAGATCGCCAGCAACGGTGCCTATCCGAATCGCGGCTATTCGGGGGGTAACTATTCAAACGGCGCTTATTCGTCGAACGCACCGTCCAGGCTCTCTGCCGACGATCAGCGCGAGTTCGACAAATACTATTCCCAGTGGCTCGAGGACATGCGCAGCAACGATCGCGACGACATCGATAAGGATGTGCGGCACATGCAGGACATCATGGCCCGCTACAACATTCCCGCCAGCATCCCCTTCGATCAAATCGCATCCCCGGATGCAGCACGACGCTGAGCAGTGACGAGAAAAGCGGAGGTGCAGATGCCTGCACCTCCGCTTCACCGCCCGACGTAGTTTCAAACAGAGAGCCCACAAACGTCGCATGGTCGCGTATCGATCGAGACCGCCCGCTACCGAAGTTCGGATTACCTTGACTTCATTTCTGCAATATGAGCCAATGAAATTGGCAGCAATTTTGTAGTGCGCCGTCACTGATGGTCGCAGCTAAGTCCTGCGCGCTCTAAATTTTACCCGCAACTCATTGTGGCTCAAGAATTTGCGTGAGAATTTTCGTCGCTAACGTGATGATTGTAATAGAGCGGGAAGGGGGGCACCGCCTTAAATGCCGGAATTCTTACTTCGGGAACGTTCGCGAAACCACATCAAGATTCTGCAGCCGGTTTGCAATTGTCGCCGTAGTTATTCTCCTGTGGGTCGCATCCGCCCTTGCCGACGCCCAGCGCGGAACGCTGGTCCACGAAGCGACCCTCCACGTAGCTCCCAACGAAGACGCGGCGAAGTTAGGCCAAGCCGGACGCGGCCACGAACTCATTGTCATTGAAAGCAGCCGCGACTGGGTTCACGTTGAAGCGCTGCTCACTGAGCCCCGTAAGAATGACTCCGATGATGATGAAGAACACCACGGCAAAACCGTCACCGGATGGGTAATGGGCAAAGCCCTGGTCACGATGCTAACTCCAAACGGCGACAAGATCATCTTCGGCGAGGCCGCCGACTCCGAAGACCAGGCCAGCCGCCGCCGCGGACGCCGCGACGCCGCACAAGACGCCATGCGGCTCTACTACCGCGTGTACGATCTCTTTCCTAGTTCGCCACTGGCGGCCGAGGCGCTGTACCGCGCCGCCGATATCCGCTGGCAAATGGAACGCTCTGATGTGATGACGCGACCCTCTGCTCGCGAAAGAGATGCGTATCTTCGAGGGGCCATCGACGAAGAGTGGATGAAGCTGGTCATGAAGAAGTTTCCCGGAACCAAATGGGCTGACCTCGCCGCCTTCCATCTGATCGACAATAAATTATGTGGCGACTGGCAGGGAGCATCGAAGTGTCCCGAGAAGGAAGCCGACACTTACGAAAAATATGCCAACGATCACGCACAGTCTCCCGCCGCGCCTGAGGCACTTTATGACGCTGCCTGGCGCCGCTCCGCGCTGATTGAAATTTTCAGGACTGAGCTGAATCAGAAAAAATCGGAAGAGGCGAAGAACCGCGCACTCTCTCTGGCCCAGAAAATAGTGAGCCAGTTTCCTCAAAGTGATTGGTCCTTGCGGGCGCAGCGCCTGATCTTCTACATCCAGCAAGGCGTCCCCACCTACGGAAACCTAACCGAATAGAAAGAAAAGCATGGAGCGCCGTCCCAGAGTTCTCTGCGTATTTCTCAGTGAACTCCGCGATAAAGATTTTTTAGCCCTTCGCCCTCAAGAAACGCTGACTAAGCACGAACATAGCGGCGTAACGATCAGGAAAACCTTTTCTGAGATACTAGTTCAGCTTTCCTCACGGAGGATGATTGAACGACTACCTGCTCTCTCTGGCATTAGGAATCGTCGAAGGCCTGACGGAGTTCCTGCCCGTCAGTTCCACCGCTCATTTGCGCATCTCGGAAGCGCTCCTGCATATCAGCCTTTCTGATGGCTATTGGAAGATGTATTCGATTGTCATTCAACTCGGCGCAATCGCCTGCTTGCCGGTGTATTTCCGCAGCCGCATTGCGAAATTCCTCGCTACCTTTCCACGCGGAGAGCACGGCGACCGCACTCCCCTCACGCACCCTTTGGGATTGACCGCCGTCGCTTTCGTGGTGACGGCTATTCCCTCGTTCCTGCTGACCAAGGTAATCGGCAAACACCTGGAGAGCCTGCCGATTATTGGCTGGTCATTGCTGATCGGCGCAGTTGTGATGTGGATCGTGGATGCGTTGAACGCGCGATGGGAAGCCGCCGGTCCCGGGGCACCCGCAAGCCGCATTCACATCTGGAAGATGGAAGACATGTCGATGGGGCAAGCGGTGTGGATTGGCTTCTGCCAGATCTTTTCGGCAGTATTTCCCGGAACCTCGCGCTCGATGGCAACAATTGCAGGCGGTCAGGTTGCGGGCATGTCGCGCGCCGCCGCGTTGGAGTTCTCGTTCTTCCTCTCCATCCCGACCATGCTCGCTGCCACAGCATATACGCTGCTCAAGTCTGTCATGGGCAAGGGAGCGAATCCTATCGGGGTCTCGCAGATCGATCCCCATGGATGGCTCGTTCTCGGCAGTGGATTCGTGGTGTCATTTATTGTTGCCTATGCTTCAGTGGCGTGGTTTATGGCCTACGTTCGCAAACACGGGTTCGCGCCGTTTGCTGTGTATCGCATCATCGTCGGGATCTTAGTGCTGGTGTTCGCCTCGCGACTTGCGGGATAAGTAAATGTAGTTCAGGAATTAGCAATGGCAACGTCCCTGTGCCCGCGGGGTTTATTTACAGCAGCCGAAGTGAACTTCGCATCTGGCACGGCTTTCAAGAGGGAAGCCAAGTCGGCACTAGGAGCAATTTAGGCCATTGTCGGAAGTGCCGGTTCTTGGCATAATCATCTGGCTCTGGCGTGGGTGCGGCGCAAGGGGTTGAGGTGTCTTCAGGCTGCGAAAGCGACGCGTAAGTGCGCCTTATGAACTTTATCTCGCACATTTTTGTCCCCACCGGCAACCGACGGCTCAATGAGCTGGTCGGGTTTTTGATGTGGGTCTTCGCGCTCCTCCTTTTCCTTGCGCTGGCTTCCTACTCTCCGCTTGATCCGTCGATGAATAGCGCTTCGGTGCTCACGGGCGCGCACGCCGCGCGCAACTGGATCGGCGTGGTCGGAGCGTTGGTTGCGGACCTGATGCTGCAGTTTTTCGGCGTTGGGGCGTTCCTGTTACCGGTGTTTCCCGCTGTGCTTGGAGCGCGATGGTTTCGTTCACGCAAGGTTCAATATCCGATAGCAAAGAGTTTGGGCGGAATCTGGCTGGTGATTTTCATTCCTGCTCTGCTGGCGCTTCTGCCGGGTCAGATGCGCTGGCTGGATGTGATTCCGGTTGAGGGGCTGCTGGGGCGCGTTGTCGGCGATGTGCTGATTCACTATCTAAATTTGGCAGGCGCTTACATCGTCAGCGCGACTGTGTTGGCGGTAGCTCTGTACCTGACGACGGCATTTTCGTTTTCTGCGTTGGAGGTATGGGCTCCGACCCGATTCGCCTTTGTGATGGCGCTCTGGAACCGCTGGAAAGACTGGCAGGAGGAGCGCCGCAAGAGAAGGCAGCAAAAAGAGTTGGAGAAGCGGCGGATTGCCAAGCCTGTCGTGCAGACACAGTTGATTCCGTCGCGACAGGCAGCGTCTCAGCAACATCCCTCTGAGCCTCGTCGAACCGGAATTGAACGCACGCTGGCAGAAGAGCGGGGTGAGATCGAACAAGGCCCAGCAGGGACGCGGGAAATCCTGGCCGACTCCCTCGATGTTGGCTCAAGTTCCCCACTCGGGTCAGCTGTCCCCGATCCCGAAGTAGCGGAACGCGCCGACCGCCGTCACAAAGCGAAGACCACCATGCCGAAGATCGCGGGCAGCTACAAGTTGCCGTCGAGCAGTCTTCTGCAGCGTCCGGACGAGCAGCAAGCGGTCGACGCCGATGAGCTGAAACTTCTGGCTCAAGTGCTTACCGAGAAGTATGCCGAGTTTGAGGTCCATGGCCAGGTTACGCAGATCAATCCTGGACCGGTTGTCACAACCTTCGAGTTCAAGCCGGACGCGGGCATCAAGTACAGCCGCATCACCAACCTCACCGACGACCTGTGCCTGGCGCTGAAGGCAGAGAGCATTCTGATCGAGCGCATGGCCGGAAAGTCAACCGTCGGCATTCAAGTTCCGAACCGCGAGCGCGAAATCATTTGGCTGCGCGAGAACATTGAGTCGCAGGAGTTCATGGGCTCGAAGTCAAAGCTCACGATGGCTTTGGGCAAAGACATCAATGGACGAATCGTCACGGCTGATCTGGCGGGAATGCCGCACCTGCTAATTGCCGGTTCTACTGGCGCAGGAAAGAGCGTGGCCATCAACGCCATGATCATGTCGATTTTGTATAAGGCCACGCCTGATCAAGTGCGCCTGATTCTGGTAGATCCCAAACGCCTGGAGCTCGGGAACTACGAAGGTGTGCCCCATCTTTACACTCCGATTATTACAGAACCCAAACTGGCCGCTAATGCGTTGCGCAATGCGGTGCGCGAGATGGAACGGCGGCTAAAGCTGCTGGCCGCGAAGGGCGTACGCAACATCGATCAATACAACCGCTTGTTCGACCAGAACGGCACGCCGAGCTTGTTCGAAGAAGACTCCGAAGACAGGCCGATTCCTTCCATTGTCATCATCATTGACGAGCTAGCCGATCTGATGATGCTCGATTCCAGCAACGTGGAAGAATCCATCACCAGGTTGGCGCAGATGGCGCGGGCCGTGGGCATTCACCTGGTGCTAGCGACGCAGCGGCCCTCAGTGGACGTGATCACGGGATTGATTAAGGCGAACTTCCCCGCGCGAGTTTCGTTCCGTGTGGCGACCAAGGTGGACTCGCGCACGATTCTTGATGCCAACGGCGCTGAGGCGCTGCTGGGCAAAGGCGACATGCTGTATCTGCCTTCGGGATCAGCGCGCGTGCACCGGCTACATGCGCCCTTCGTTACGGAAAAGGAAATCGCCGCCGTGGTGGAGTTCTGGAAGGCGCAAGGTTCGGCCGAATACCAAGAACAATTTCTTGAACCTCCGAAAGAAGAACGGGAGACTGTCGCGGGAGGAAGTGGCGAGAATGGAGAAGATGGCGAGGCCGCGGACGATCCTCTATTTGGAGACGCGGTGCGGCTGGTCGTAGAGTTCGGCAAGGCTTCCACCTCCTTGCTCCAACGAAGGTTGCGCATCGGCTACGGCCGCGCCGCACACCTGATCGACCTGATGGAGCAGGACGGCATCGTCGGAGCCGCTGATGGGCCCAAACCGCGAGAAGTACTCAAGCGTCCTGACTGGATTTCGGAAATCGAAGAAACCGCGCGCTAGGACTGGCGCGAAACCGGCTTACTAGAAGCGTCTGCTTTGAGCCATGCGCGGAGATTGATCCCGTTCAGAACAATGCAGAATAAATTTGCCGGAATGAAGCCGATCTGCGCGGTTCTGAGGCCGATAATGCAAAATACTGCGCTGTTAATGCTTGCCAGAACCCAGCCTTCCCAATTTCGCCTGCCGATCAGGATGGTTGAAACAACGGTAAGCACGCACGACAAATAATCAAGCCTGAACACGACTGAGTAAAACCTCCGACAACTAATTATTAACAGGTGTTTCAGGCTTTTTCGCAAGTATGTCTCAATAAAGGGTAACGTTCGTAACGACAACCAGGAATAACGATCCGCAGGTTAGAGCCGCCTGATCGAAACTGAGAGCAGACGAGCGGCGAGATCGGTAATAAGGTGCGACCGATTCCAGATCGTTCTTAGCCTACTCCATGGCGAGAGCAACGCATCATCTGCGAAACTGATCTGGCCCGCATATCATTGCTTGAGGAACCACTATGAAGGTGCATACCGAGTATTTAAAGTTTCATACAAAGACTCATCGGGCGTACGTGCATATCACTCCGCTGGTGGAGGAGATCGTTAACAAAAGTGGCGTCAAAGAAGGCATGGCACTGGTTTCGGCTATGCATATTACTGCCGGCGTTTATGTGAATGACAACGAGAGTGGATTGATCGAAGACATCGATCAGTGGCTCGAACACTTGGCACCCTTTCGCAAGAATTACAAACACCATGAGACGGGTGAGGACAACGGCGATTCGCATTTGAAGGCTTTATTGATCCACCACGAAGTCATTGTTCCGATTACAGCGGGTAAGCTAGATTTCGGCACGTGGCAGCGGATTTTCTATGCCGAGTTTGATGGTCAGCGGGATAAGCGGGTGATCGTTAAAGTGATGGGGGAGTGAAACAGTGGCTAGGGGGTAGTGTCAGTGGCTGGCCCAGTTCCGATTTCCTCGCTTACAGCTTTCGTACGATTGTTGCCGTCGAACGGTTCACTTGCTTGAAGAATGACGAATCCATACTATCGGGAGCTGCGACCGGCGTCTGGCGGGATCGTTTGGAGGAGCAATGAGTGCAGACGAACTTCAAGAACTACGTGAGCATGCCGAACATGCGCATCACAATCCCAGCCTCGCGCCGGTGTCCCTGACCATGGCGGTGCTGGCGGTATTGGTGGCAGTGGCTTCGCTGCTTGGGCATCGGGCGCACACTGAGGAAGTAATCCTGCAAGCGAAGTCTTCGGATCAATGGGCGTACTACCAGGCCAAAAATATTCGCGAGCACGAGGACGAGTTGTTTACCGATCTGACTGCGGTGATCCCGGGCAAAGACGTTGAATCGATGGCCAAATTTGGCGAAAAGTATGGGCAGGAAGCAGAGCGCTATAAGCACGACAAGGACGAGATCGAAGCCGAGGTGCGCAAGTTGGAGCGGGAGGTCGGCGTAGAAAGAATCCGTGCTGACCGCTTTGATCTGGCGGAAGTTTTTCTCGAAATCGGGTTAGTCATAACCTCGATAACGTTGCTATCGGGCCGACGGTTGTTCTGGTATCTCGGAATGATGTTCGGTGTTGCGGGGATAGTGGTCGCGGCTACGGGCGCGTTGATCCGTTAAGGAGGCCGTTATCAAGGCCGGGGGGCCTACGAATTAGGAACCGCAGTCGAGGCGGAAACTGCTTTGGGCCCGGCTGGTAGTGCGGCGGGCAAAGGGTTCCCGTCGATTTCGCTCAGGGTAGGCTTTCGCGCGCTCAGAATGACACCACAAGAAATAGCGGGACTTTGTTTAGAGCCTGCCCGGTCGGTGTACCTTCAAGGTAGGAATGCCTTCATACAAAAGGCGCTGCCTCCTGATTTCTCAAACTCCGATGTGTCGACCATGACGGGTTTGATCCCTTCTTGTTCAAGCATGGTTTGCAGGTGGTGGGTGACATACGGCGTGATGTAGGTTCCGTTGGAAACGATTCCATTTCCCATGAATCGATGCGCTTCTTCCGCGGTCAGTTCGTGGATTCTTTTCCAGAATGGACGAAGAGTGGCCAAAGCATCTTGTGAGTATGCGCCAGGATAGATAAGCACAGATTCGTCGTTGAGTGGACACAGGCATGTGTCGAGGTGATAACAGAAAGGATCGACCAACTGCAATGGAATGACTGGAACGCCGATCTTCGACATCTCGGCGGCAAGTTTTTCTACTCCGCCGCGAGTTGTACGAAATCCGTAGCCAGCGTAGATACGCGACCAACCCGGATGCCACAGCAAGTCGCCGTGCCCCTCAAGCCGGTCATTGTCAAGATCGAGTTCGATTATTTTGTAACCGCGTTTGCCGAACCATTCCACGAAGTGTGGCACCTCGCGTTGGCGCGAGGCGTACACCATGCGGCTGGGGACGATGAACTTGCCAGTAGCCTCGCTACAGCCGACAAACACCTGATTCGCCGCGAAGACCATGTCCTCGAGGCCTGCAACTGGATCAATAGTCTCGACCTGGCATCCGCTCTGTTCCAAAGCCGAGCAGAGGGCCTGCCATTGCCGTTGAGCTTTTACTTTGTCTACCGGCGACTTGCCTGACATGTATGGATTTTTCTGGTCTACCACGTCGAAATGCGTCGGAGGGCAGAGCAGCACATGCTTGGGCATACATCAAGATGGTATCGGGGGATGAAGCCAGGAGCAAGGCGCCGCGAGGCTTCCCTCTAGATGTAACCGTCTTTCTTCCACGTCTTCCAGTCAAGAATAATAGCCGTCACCATGTCGTCGGCGGCTTGGTGGAGCCATTTCGGTCGCTGCTTGTTCAGGTGGCTGAGAATTTGCTTACGCTTCGTTTGAGTTCCAAGATGGATGTTTGCGGTCTCCCAGCCCATGGCATGAAGCAGACGCAGCTCCTTGCCGGGGGCGTGCAGCGTGGCGAGCTCGATCCGAGAACAGTGTGGGCTGAGACGGCGTACCAGCCAGCGACCGCGTAACTGCACGAAGGGATCGGGACATCGCACGGCGTGGCTGATGATTGTTTGATAAAGGATCTCCGCAGGCTCGGTCTGTTCCAGCGCCCATGAGACCACGGAAGGCGCGAGCGCCTTGGCCTCCCGGGCGATCTTGCCTCCGCACCATTCACTGAGAGCAACGAAGCGGGCATGGCCGAGGCTGCCCAGACCCGCAACGCGCCGCGCCAAACGATACTGAATGCCGGGAGCTGGCATGAGGTGCTCCAGTGCATCGACGGCGCGCACTGGAATATCACCCTTCAGGGTGGGAAGAGCCGACATCTTCGCCCAGAAACGCACGGGGTCGCGCAGCTCACTTTCGGCAATTTGCCGCAGCCATGTGTGCGTTTCGCTCAGCACATATGGCTGGCCTTCTGCACGCATTCCTTCGGTGTAACCGTCCAGGATGGCGGCGCAAATATTCTTACCCTTAAGCGCAAGTTGTCCCGCCTCCGATGCTAAGTGCGCGCTCACCCCCAGTCGTACGAGATCGTTGGCGTACGGCAGTGGGTAAGCCTCGTCGAAGTCGTTGACGCCCCAGATCAGGCGTCCCTCGATGTCGCGCCAGGTCCCGAAATTTTCCACATGAAGGTCGCCCACCGCTAATACCTGCGGAGATTTGGCCGGATCAGGACAGACCTTCGGCCAAATTTGAGCCCAGCGGTAGTAGGTCGCACGAAGAAAGCGAAAGGCGCTGGACTTCATGGCCTCATGCTTGGCTCGGAGATCCTTTTTGACCAGAGGCGTGCGCTTTCCCAGCCAGGCTTCAAATTGGCGAGTGGCCTTGACGACGTTCATAGTGCGCCACGATAGGGGGAGAAGCTTGGGAAGTCAAACGGATGCGCGATCAAAATCAGAACGCCAGATTCTTAGGCAATTACGTGGATTCCTGGCGAAAGTGGCCCTTGCTCCGGCAATAGATTAACGAGTCTGCCCAGACACGGTGTCTTCGTTGTAACACACTTCATACTCGGGATAAGACCGGTAAGTTGTTTGTTTTGATATTTGTGCGCTTGGCCTGTGCCTTGCTCCTGGATTCAGTGCCAGGCTTCAAGGAGTTCGTAATGCAAATGGCAATCACAGCAATGGCAGTCATCGCGGGAATGATTCTCTCCCTGGCAGTTGCACTCCTGGCGGAGGAGTTGATTTTCGGTCAACTGTTCCGCTTGTTCTTCGCTCGGCAGGCGGTGCAGGTGAAATCGGGGCAGAAGCGCTAAGTCGCACTGGAGAACGACAATGCTGATGTTGAAATATTTGCTGATGACGGGCGGCCTCGGAATGATCGTGGCGGCCGTGAGCATTCTCACCTATGACTTGTATCGCGGAGTTGCTTACCGACGCGCGCTGGCTACGGCTGGAACAATGCCCTTACCTCCAGCTGCACAACTTCGCTGGCGAGCGTCGCTGGCTCTCGCGTTGTTGGCTTGGGGACCTCTGCTGCTAGCGTTTAGCATCGTGGTAGTCGCGAGTGGAATGGCTGGGGTTCGTGTCAGCCAGATGAGCGGGACGCTGCCGGGTACGCTCTATCCGGGTGTACATCTGGTGGTGCCTCTGGTGGAGGACGTGGCTTCATTCGACACGCGGGATCAGATCTTCACCACAGGCATATCGGAAGATGGAAAGGCCGCCGCCACGAATGCTGCAAAGGCGCAGCTCCTCGATGTGCAGGCCAAGGAGGGCCTGACGCTTGGACTGGCGATCACGGTACGCTACCGGCTTGATCCCAAGCGGCTGGATTACATACAGAGCAACTTGCCCCATCCCGTGGAAAGAGAGATCGTGCCGCCGACGGTGGCCAGTGTGTGGCGTGAACTGGTCCCCAACTATACGGTGCGCGATGTGTTTTCGGCGAAACGTGAAGAAGTGCGCCACCGTGCCGCGGCCATGATCGCGCAGAAACTGGCGGTGGACGGAGTCGTGGTGAAAGAAGTTATGCTGCGAGACATCCAATTGCCTCCAGAGTATGCCAAGGGATTGGAAACGTTGCTACTGAAGGAGCAGGAAAACGATCGCATGGGCGTCGAGACCGAGCTTAAGCAGAAAGAAGTTCGCATCGCCGAGCTCAGAGCTGAAGCCATGAAGGTGCAACAGGTCAAGCAGGCGGAAGGAGAAGCGCAGGTGCACGTGCTACAGGCGAAAGGCGAGGCGGACGCGATGAAATACACACTCCCCCTAAAGGAAAAGCAAATTCAGCAGAGCCGGTTGGAGGCTCAGGCGCGCAAGGAAGCGACCATCCAGAATGCGGAAGCAGCCGCTCAAGCCAAGGTGATTGACAGCAAAGCGGAGAGCGAACGACGCAAGTTGCTGGCCAACGCTGAGGGAGACCGCATCCGCGTAACTGCCGCCGCCGATGCCGAGCGGCTGCAGGGTGAAGCTGCGGTGCTAAAGCACAATCCACTGCTCATCAACAAGATCGTAGCCGAGAGGCTTTCCGACAAGTTGCAGATCATGATGGTGCCCGCCGATGGGAAGTTTTTCTTCGCCAATGACGTCCTGCGCAGCATGAACGTCGGGAACCAGAGCAGCCAAGTGGAGCCGGCCGAGCCACAACCCCGATAGCAGCCGTATTAGGAGACAGTTAGCGCGTCAGGACCGGGCGGAATGCTAGGCGCACCGCCCAAACTACTGGCGGTGGTGTCCAAACAGTACAGAGGAGGGAGCGGTGCGATGCGCAGTGCAGTTTATAATTTGTCCATCCTGAAAATGGTGAATCCAGCTGCACGCGCTGCGCATGGCCTCAATCGTGTTCTGCCTATTTTGATTTTTTCTGCTGGGCTGAGCGGTCAAGCTCTCGACTGGAGCAAAGCCGAGGGGCAACTCGCAAAGCAAATCGCAGCGGTCACGGGGCCGGGAGCGGTCGCGGTAAGATTGGAAAACCGGTCTTCACTCACTAAGAAGGATGCCGACGCCGCAAGCAGCAGGCTTCAGGCTGACCTGGAGGTACTCGGTGTGCGTGCAGTCAAGCCGGAGCAGGCTGCCGCCACGGTGGCGGTTTCCCTCTCTGAGAATCCAACTTCCTACGTTTGGGTTGCGGAGATTCATCTTGGCGCAGCCGAGTCTTCGGTGGTGATGGTTTCGTTTTTGCGTGCGGGTGGCCCCGCTTTCTCAAGCGAATCATTCCCGATCACTCTTCGCAAGATCCCGCTTTGGTCGCAGCAGGATCGCATCCTTGACGTGGCGGTGTTGGAAGAAGATCCGCCGCCAAATCCTGCTCCAAAACACATCGCCGTGCTCGATGCTGAAAAGGTTTCGGTTTATAGACTCCAGAGCGGAAAATGGCAGCGGGAGCAGGCTCTTAACATTTCACATGCTGGGCCATGGCCGCGAGACTTGCGTGGACGTTTGATTGCCGGAAAGGACCACCTCGTTGATGTTTATCTTCCCGGCCTGCTCTGTCACACCTCTGCTGCTTTGCCGCTTACTCTCAGCTGCCGGCAGAGCGATGATCCCTGGCCGCTGGAGGGGCGCCCACTGAATCCGGAGGCTGGGACATCAACGGATTCGTCTTTTTTGGGGACCTCAAAGGGCGCTTTGTCTGTAGCCTCACCGGTCAATGCTTTCTTCGCACCGACGCGCAACTTCTTCACGGGAGCTTTGTCTCCGGGTATCGGAAAGTTCACGACGATTCCTAAATTTTATTCTGCTGCCTTCCTGCCGCGTAACCAATACATGCTGGGCGTTTTCGCCGCAGTCGATGGACAAATTCACTTCGTGGACGGCGTGACCGACCAAGCCGCAAGCCTGGGATGGGGCAGTGACGTAGCGAGCGTGCAAACCACGTGCGGGATAGGGTGGCAGGTGTTGGCAACAAGCTCCGGAGACAATCCAGGAGACTCGGTACGAGCTTACGAACTTGCGGATCGTGATCCGGTGCCGGTGAGTATGGCTGCGGACTTCGCGGGCGAAATTACTGCGCTATGGACGGAGATCAAAGGCGATACGGCCGTCGCGGTGGCGAGGAATCAACGAACGGGTGACTATGAAGCTTTTCGCCTGGCAGCAACTTGTAATCGGTAGCCTGGTTCTCGCGGTGCTGGCGGGCGCGGAGACGCGTCCCCAGTACGGAGCCACGCTGCACGTGAGCATGCGCGAGGCCCCCACATCGCTGGATCCGGCAGACAGAACGGAAGCAGAATTCGTCGCTCGCCACAATCTCACGCTGCTGATTTTCGACACATTGACGGATATCGACGATGCGGGGAACGTGCACGCCGCGCTGGCGACATCCTGGCAGGCCGCGCCTGGCAACCAGCGCTGGCAATTCCGACTGCGCCGGAACGTCAAATTTCCGGACGACATGCTTCTGACCCCTGCGACCGTGGCATCCTGCTTGCGCACCGCAAACCCTTCGTGGAGGGTGCTGCCGGATGTTGACTCCATAGTGGTTGAGCGCGACGCACCGGCACCGAATTTGCCCGCCGAACTTGCGCTGCCTCGCAACGCTATCGCCAAGAGAAACCCCGACGGCACAATAAGCGGAACGGGGCCCTTTCACATCGCAGATTGGCAGCCTGGAAAGAAACTGACCCTGGCAGCTGCGGAGAACTGCTGGCGTGGGCGCCCGTTTCTTGACATTGTCGAAATCGAAATGGGTAGAAACTTTCGCGATCAATTGGTCGGGCTGGAACTGGGCAGGACAGGACTGGTGGAGGTAACTGCCGAACAGGCTCATCGCATCTCGGCGCAGGGTGCACGCGTGACCAGCTCTGCACCCATCGAACTAATAGCCCTGCTTTTCGTGCACGATGCGCAGTCGCCGGAAGAAAAGTTGCTCCGCGATGCGTTAGCAGTTTGCGTTGACCGCGCCTCCATTCGCAGCGTGCTGCTGCAAGGTACGGGTGAAGCTTCAGCCAGCATTCTGCCCAACTGGATGAGCGGCTACGGATTTGTATTTCCGACGCAACCTGACTTGCAGCAGGCGCGTCGCGATCGCGAACAGGTACGTACGATTCCGGTCTGGACGATGGGATACGACGCCAATGATTCTATTGCTCGGTTGTTGGTGGAGCGCGTCGCCCTTAACGCGCGCGATGCAGGCCTAGTGCTGCAGCCAAGCACCTCACGCTCAACGGACCTTCGCCTCGTGCGCCTTTCCCTAGTCTCGACGGATCCATGGATTGCTCTTGCCAACGTGGCTGCTGTGGCCAGCTTGCCAATTGGTGACGCGGGTGGTAATTCCGTCCAGGATCTTTACCGCGCGGAGCAAGCGTTGCTCGCGACTCAGCGCCTCATTCCTTTGTTTCATCTTCCCGCAACTTATGCGTCTACCAAGTTCCTGAGGGACTGGTCCGTGGGCGCTGATGGAAGCTGGCGGCTGGCCGATGCCTGGTTGACGAGCGAAAAAACGAACGGTGATAAGCAATGACTTTTCGCCGGAAATTGCTAGCCGTCTTTGCACTGACAGTATTCTTGTCGGTTGCAACCGTGGGCTGGCTGGTGTCAACACTGAGCCGCAGAGCGTTTGAGCGTGCCGAAGACGAGCGGACCTCTGCACTGGTCACACAATTTCGCCACGAGTTCAATCGCCAGGGGGAGGAAGTCTCGCGCCGTGTGGAGGCAATAGCAGCTTCCGAGCCGGTCACTCGAATGGGGTTGGCGATGAACAATAGGGCTCCTGATTCGGCGGCATATTTCGATGCGGCAAAATCGACAGCGGAAAACTATCAACTCGACTTTTTGGAATTTGTAGACAGCCAGGGAACCATCATTTCTTCCGCGCATTGGCCGGCGAAGTTCGGGTATCCCGAACCTGCGTTCGCCAGTCTGTCGTCGACGGCTGAAAAGAGCGCGTTCTTGAAGCAAGAAGAGCTACAAGACAATCGGGCTCTTGGATTGTTTGCGGTACGCGCCATTCATGTCGGCGAACATCCGGTATATGTTATCGGCGGACGACGATTGGATAAAGATTTTCTGTCAGCCCTTGATTTACCTGCGGGCATGCGTGTGTTGCTGTACCTGACTCATGGAGATCAGTCTGGCAGCGAATCGCTAATCAATCCGTCGCGGAGCGCTGAGACTGCAGAGACGAATCGACCGGCAGACAAGATTGCTTCGCTTATCGAAGCAATACGGCGGAACAACCAGGAAACGACCGCCATCGTACACTGGTCATCGGATCGGGCGGATGATGAACTGTTTCACGCCATCCCCCTACAGGGTACAAGCAATGCGAGTCCAAAACCTTTGCTGGGAATTCTGCTCGTAGGGAACTCGCGGCGATCCTATGTTGAGCTGGAACGCCATATCCGCACGACTGCATTGTTGGTGGGCGGCAGCGGAATCTTGCTGGCGATTCTTCTCAGCAGCTGGGCTGCGGCTCGCGTCACGCGTCCCGTCGAACAACTGGCAGGCGCAGCTCAGGAGGTTGCGGCTGGCAATTGGAATGCGCGGGTGGAGATCTCGGGAAATGACGAACTCGCCGAACTTGCCGAATCTTTCAACCACATGACGAGAGAACTCCTAACCCAGAAGGAGCGACTGGTACAGGCCGAACGCGTTGCAGCGTGGCGCGAACTGGCTCGTCGTCTTGCTCATGAGCTAAAGAATCCGTTGTTTCCCCTGCAGCTGACGGTGGAGAACCTGGTGCGAGCGAGACAGCAGGGCTCGGAACAATTCGAAGAGATTTTTCGGGAAAGCTCGGCGACGCTCCTGGCCGAGATTTCAAACTTGAAAACGATCATCTCACGTTTCAATGAATTTTCCCGGATGCCACAACCACAATTGCAACTGGTTCAGATCAATGATGTGATTCGTGGCGTATTAATGCTTTTTCAGGCCCAATTGGAGTCCCCGGGACGCGGACAAATCAGTTGTGATTTACAACTTGACCAGCGGCTCGAACCAATCCCCGCAGATCCGGAGCTATGGCATCGGGCTATTTCCAATCTCGTGTTGAACGCCATGGAAGCCATGCCTGAGGGCGGCAGGCTCAGCTTGCGGACTCGCGGGAACAAGGACAACATTTGCGTTGAAGTTTCTGATACTGGTGCGGGGTTGACCGCGGAAGAATGCAATCGGATATTCACTCCTTACTACACAAGCAAAGAGCATGGCACCGGTCTGGGACTGGCCATAGTGCAGTCCGTCGTAAGCGATCATGGAGGCACGATCGGCGTCCATAGCGAACCGGGTCGTGGGACTACATTCGTGATCGAGTTGCGGAGAAATCCGGATACACTGCAAGACGGCTCGGAAAAGAACCAGGCCGAAACCACATCTAGCATCGCCGCCGAATGACCGGGGGAAAAGGGTTGCCAGCGAAAGCGCACCTGCTGATCGTGGACGACGAAGCCAACACGCTGGCTTCGTTGTCACGTGCATTCCGTCTCGCAGGGCATGAGGCGGCAGTTTGCGACAATGCGACCAAGGCGTTGGAGCTGGCCAGAGCGGAGCAATTCGATCTGATTCTGTCGGACGTGTTCATGCCCGGCAAGGACGGGCTGACGCTGCTTGAAGAGCTCAAATCTCAAGGCGTAGCGGCACCGGTGGTGATGATGTCAGGCCAGGCGCATATCGAAATGGCGGTGCGGGCTACGCGATTGGGCGCGCTCGATTTTTTGGAGAAGCCCATTTCTACCGACAAGCTATTGCTCACGGTTGAGAATGTGCTTAAGTTGCAGCGACTCGAGAGCGAAAATCGACAGCTGCGACACCGGTTGGGCAAGCATGAAATTGTCTGGAGGGGCGAGGCCATGCGCCGCGTGATGGTGCAACTGGGGCGGGTGGCGGCCAGCGAGAGCCGAGTTTGCATTCTGGGAGAAACGGGCACAGGCAAAGAGTTGGTTGCGCGCACCATTCATGAACGGAGCCCACGTGCCTCCGGGCCGTTCATCACACTGAACTGCGCGGCTGTACCCGGGGAGTTGATTGAATCGGAACTCTTCGGACATGAAAAGGGATCATTCACTGGCGCGGCGGGACGTCACATCGGCAAGTTCGAGCAAGCCAATCACGGCACAATCTTCCTCGACGAAATCGGCGACATGGCACTCAGCATGCAGGCAAAGTTGCTCCGAGTTTTGGAGGAGGGGGAGGTAGAGCGCATTGGCGGCAATAAGCCGATTTCCGTCGATGTCCGCGTCGTGGTCGCAACACATCGAGATTTGGAGTCACGGGTGGGTGAAGAAAAGTTCCGCCAAGACCTGTTTCATCGCATCTATGTTTTTCCCCTTGTCCTGCCTCCGTTGCGGAAGCGCCGCGACGATATCCTGGCTCTGGTAGAACATTTCGCAGCTCAAGTGAGCGCGCAAAATGGATGGAAGCCAGTTCCCTTCACTGCTGAGGCCATGGAAGCTTTGCAGTCACACTCATGGCCGGGCAACGTCCGTGAACTTCGGAATATGGTCGAACGGGTGATGCTGCTTGCGAGTGACGGCAAGGTTGACCTGGCAACGGTTCACTTGGCTTTGCCGAAAAATTCTGCTAGTGGAATCCTCCCTCCTTCTTTATCTTCGTCGGGCGGCTTGGCGGAGCGAGTGCAGGCGTTCGAACGGGAAGTTATTCTGGCGGAGTTGAAGCATAGCCAGCAAAACGTGAGTCTTGCTGCTAAGTCTCTTGGTTTGGAGCGCAGTCACCTGTACAAGAAAGCAGAACAACTGGGTATTGACCTACGAGCCATGCGACGTCAGCAACAACAGCCGTAGGACTGAAACGTTTAAGAAACATTCTTTACACTGCATCGGGAGATCGCATTGAACCGAGCGACTTGCTGTCATTTAGTCAGTCTCTTGATATTTCTCACCCTCGCAAGTCTCCGCATTCTCGCCATAGAACCACCGTCTCCTGCCGCTTACGGAGTTCGTTTGGAGAAAACGTGGATTCCGATGAAAGATGGTATTCGGCTGGCCGCAACCCTTTGCATGCCACGGCCCGTAGACGCCTTCAGTCTTATTCATGATTCCGCGCCGCTGCCGGAGGAAGTCACGACTTATTGCTTGTAAATCTTGCCATCTTTCATAACAAACTGGACATTTTCTAGTACGCTAACGTCAGCGAGCGGGTCGGCAGAGACGGCGATGATATCCGCATACTTTCCTGGCTTGACCGACCCCACTTCACTCGAATGTCCAAGCAAATCGGCGGCCGAACTGGTAGCAGCTTGAATCGCCTGCATCGGCGTCATCCCATACTTCACCATTAATGCGAACTGTTTTGCGTTGATGCCGTAAGGACAGACGCCAGCATCCGTACCGAACGCCATCTTAACGCCGGCGGCTACTGCTTTGCGGAAGTTGTCGCGCTGGATCTGGCCAAGATTGGCATCATGCTCCAGAAAATCCTTCGGAGTATTGCCTTTTCTTCCTTCTTCCTGGATGCACTCTTCGTCATAAATATCCATGTCAAGATACGTGCCGCGCTGCTTGGCCATGGCCATGCCCTCATCGTCAATCATGGTGGCGTGCTCAACCGAGGCTACTCCGGCGCGAATCGCGTTTTTGATTCCCTCCGGCGAGTGTGCGTGCGATTCCACAAGCAGTCCAAAATGATTGGCCTCATCCACTGCGGCCTGAATTTCCTCGAGTGTAAACTCCTGCGACTTGGGATTGCTCCCGTGGGTGAGCACCGCACCGCTGGACAGAATCTTTATGTGGTCGACTCCGTCATGTGCCAGCTTGCGGATAACTTGCCGAACTTCCCACGGGCTGTTGGCTTCGGCGTAGTGCATATCCCAGGGAAGTGCGATATCGGGGGCGAGCCCAGTGGCTGCACCAGCCCCGCCGGTGATGGTGACGTAAGCACCAGCCACAAACATGCGGGGCCCAATAATATCTCCGCGATTGATGGCGTCACGAAGAGCGACGTCACCGAGCGCCCGGTACACGCCTACGTCGCGTACGGTGGTGAAGCCGGCCTCGAGCGTTACGCGGGCATTAGGGACGGATTCCAGAGCGATCCGTGCGGCAGTTTTTCTGAACTGGCTGACCGGGTCACCGTCACCATGAGCTCCATCCGCTAGATGCGTGTGGCAATCAATGAGGCCAGGAAGCGCGGTCATCTTTGACAGATCGATGATCTTCGCTCCCGAGGGAATTGCCAGATTCTGGCCTACAGCCTCGATCTTGTTGTTGCGAATCAGAATGACCTGATCACTCAGTACCCTCCCTGCGTCAGCATCGATTAGCTTGCCGGCACGGATCGCAGTTGTCTGCGCCGTCGCGGTCGAGACCAGTACGCACAAAGCATAGACAGGAACAAAGATTTTTCGCATGATCCCAAGTCTCCGTGGCCGATGAAGCGCTATTAACGAAAGAAGGAGGACCGAAGCCCTCCTTGCAAATCCTTCGCCAAATACATTGATCGCCCTGCCGACCACGGTCACGACGCTATCAGTCCGCTGCCGCGACCAACACCGACCCGCGTTTTAAGTCAGCCGCCAGCAAGCGATGAAACAATTGCTCTCCGGCCTCGCGGCGCACGGAAAGCCGTCCGGCCCGGTACGCGCGCGATTTCAATCCATGCTGTACATCCTCGCAAATGCCCAGATCTTCTTCTTGGACTCGATTACCTACCTCAACAGATTGCTCGTTGTACTGCCGGCCAGCTTCGCTGACATCGCTGAAATAAAAGTCGAAAATGACTTTGCAATGGTCGGCATCGATCGGGATAACGAGGTTGGTGTCCATGTATCCCTGGTAGCAGTTGATCATCAGATTGGGATAATGCCAGAAATACCAGGCGCGGTCGCCTTTGCGCGTGGCGCCGGTCGCCACATCCTCGTCTGAGCTGACCATCGGACTGGACTGAAGACAATAGCGGTCCTCGTTCTCGATCGTGTATTGCTTGTAGTCCAGCACGGAATTGAGACCCTGGTGCAAGTGCGGCACGTGATAGCCGCCGTCGAGGTAATTATCTACGAACACCTTCCAGTTACAGTGAATGTCGAAGCTGCGACGGTCAAAATAACCCAGCTTGCTAATTCCCAGGGGCGCCACACGCTTGACCAAGCCACCGAGGAAGTCGTGCAGCGGAGTCGCATGTTCGTCCAAATTGACAAACACAAAGCATTCCCACGTCTCCACGCGAACCGGGACTAGACCATTCTGCGCACGGTCGAAATTCTTCACTCCTTCGAACTCGGGCATGCCTTTTAGCGATCCATCAAGGCCATACCGCCAGCCATGATACGGGCATTGCAACATCGATGCCTGCCCGCACGGCTGCGTCACTACAGCGGCGGCGTGGTGGCGGCATACGTTGAAAAATGCACGCAGGACGCCGTCATGGCCGCGCACCACAACGATGGGTTCCCCGGCAACAATCGTCGAGACAAACTCTCCACTCTTCGCTACCTGATCTGTACGAGCGACCAGTTGCCACGTCTTACTGAAGACATTCATCCGCTCCAGTTCAGCGATGCGGGGATCGACGTACCAGGGCGCTGGAATGGTAGAGGCTTCCGCCAGCGGCGCGCGGTCGTTGTAGCTTGCCAGTATTGTTTCGATTGATGCCCGCATGCTTATGCTCTCGTTTGAGATGAGGGTGACACCATGTTCAGTAATCCGATTCGGTGAGCACAATCGACGCTGCTCGAATGCCTCTAACTTCGACGGTCTCCGCGCGTTTCCAGGCGGACATCGCGAGGTGAAGCAACCAGCTCGCCAATCGCGCGTTGCAATAAATCCAGGAACTGCTGAATTCTGGCCTCTTTCTTTTCTGGCATCTCGCCCTGCCTGCGGAAAAGGCCAGGATCAAACTCGGCGGTGAGCAACGCATCCTGAAAGCGTTCCACGGTCCAGTCAAGAATAGAAACAATCATCTCCACATCCATATCTTTCCGCAACTGTCGTCGTTCTAGACCAAAGCGCACGAAGGCCACGGTGCCATAGGGATCCTCGATAATCAGGAAGCGGTTGATCTCGCGCTTCAACGTTAGATCAGTCCCGTAGTTACCGAGCAGCGAGATGCGATAAGGAATCCAGTCTTCATGCAGCAAGTGCTCGGTGCTTGCCAGCCAGTAGCGAAGCACTTCGAAGAAGCCACGATTCTTGACTTCAGCGGGAGCGTCCAAATACTTTGGAAAAGATCGTACCGCGCGCTTGTAGACCTCAAAAAACAAGCCGTCCTTGCTGCCGAAGTGCTGGAAGATCGAACCCTTGGCAATGCCCAGGGCGGCGGCGATGTCACCGACGCGCGCCGCCTGATAACCCTGCTCGGCAAAATGCTGCATTGCGATTTCGACGATGCGTGAGCGCTTGGCCTCGGAACGAGGACGTTGCGGCAGATGACGCTGGTGGCGCGGAGGGCCAACCGGATTGCTGGCAATACCACCCATAACAGTGACCTCAAGTCACGGAAGAGTACATAAAATATGGCTGAATTTCAACTTCATTTTTGCTAACCGTTGCGTTAGTGTTAGGAGCTTCAAAATAGCCTTATGTGACTCTTGGTCACCACCACTTTGCAGGCAAACTCCAACTCGATTTACGACGCCATCGTGATTGGCGCGGGCCATAACGGCCTCACTGCGGCTGCTTATCTGGCAGGCGGGGGCCTATCCACGCTGGTCCTCGAACGAAGAGAAATTGTCGGCGGCTGTTGCGTAACCGAAGAGATTGCTCCCGGATGCCGTGTTTCGACGACATCATACATTGCCAGCATGCTGCGGCCCGAGGTGATCTCAGAGCTGCGCCTTGCCGACTTCGGACTGCGCATGATTCCCTGTGATCCGGCTATTCAGGTTCCCTTTCCTGACGGGCGTGTCGTCCCCTGGTGGATGGACCGCGAACGGGCCAGACAGGAGTTCGCCAAGATCTCTGCCAAAGACGCCGAGCGCTTCGTCCAAGTGGACGACCAGTTGAAGAAGCTTGCCCGCTATCTGCAGCCGTTTTTTCTTGAGCCTCCCCCGGAAATCGACACAACCACCATCAAGGGATGGGCGGATCTTTTTCGCGTGGGCAAACGCTTCCGTGGAATTTCCAACAACGAGATTGCACAGCTCGTTTCATTTCTGACCGGCAGCCTGGGCGAGTTCCTCGACAACAACTATGAATCCGAACAAATCAAGACCATGTTCCTTGCCAACAATGTTTATGGCAAACACGGTGGCCCCTATCAGCCGGGGACCGCGATCGGACTTCTCTTTCATCTGCTGAGCGGCGGGGAGCATGAATTGCAAGGCTTCTTCGGACACGTAATGGGGGGCATGGGATCGATCACTCAGGCGCTGGCTGCCACCGGACGCAAACGTGGAGTTGAGATTCGCACGTCTTCTCCGGTCGCTCAGATTGAAGTACGCAACGGACGCGCTCGCAGTGTGGTGCTGGAAGATGGAACAGAGGTTCGCGGGCGCATGATCCTTTCCAACGCGGATCCCAAGCGAACTTTTTTGAAGATGCTTCCATCGAGTGATTTACCGGAAGATTTTCTGAACGCCGTACGCGGCATCAAGATGCAAGGGCCCTGCGCCAAGGTCAATATGGTTCTGGACCAGGAACCCAGATTCACGGGAACTTCCCCGCACGCGACGCCTCTTGAGCGCACGTTTTACACCCTCGTCCCGTCGCTCGAATTTGCCGAGCGCTGTTACGACATTGCCAAGTTCGGCGAGATGCCTGAACAGCTTTGGGTGGATTGCGTGGTCTCCTCGAATGCAGACGACTCGCTGGTGCCACCGGGAAAGCACATCCTCACCTGCTTCGTGCAATATGTTCCCTACCATCTTCGCGACGGCAGTTGGGACGACAAGCGCGAACTGCTGGGCGACCGCGTGGTGAAGAAAATCGCCGAGTATGCACCGAATGTGGCCGGCGCAGTCGTGGCACGACAAGTATTGACACCGCTTGATCTGGAGCGCACGTACGGCCTGACTGAAGGCAATATCTTTCACGGCGACTTGCGTCTCGAGCAGCTTTTTTTTATGCGTCCGGTACCAGGCTGTGCGCAGTACCGCACTCCGATTGACGGCCTATATCTGTGCGGGGCTGGTGCACATCCGGGTGGTGGCGTAACCGGCGCGCCGGGGCGCAACGCCGCACATCAAGTATTGCGCGACTGGAAAAAAGGGCGTTTCAAGGAAGCGGCCGCTTGAGCTTCACTTGCCGAGTGTATGAACGCGCCGTTCGAATTCCTGGACGACTAAGGAAGAGGAAAAAGGAAATGAAAAAGAAAGGTATTCTCGAAAGGCTGAAAGAAGGTCCTGTACTTGGCGACGGCGGATATTTGCTCGAACTGGAAAAGCGCGGATGGGTGCGCGCGGGTCCGTTTACGCCAGAGGTGGTCCTTACGCATCCAGACGCCCTTCGCGAACTTTACGTCGAGTTTCGCGAGGCAGGCGCTGAGGTACTGCAGGCACTCACGTTTTACGCCAGCCGCGACAAGCTTGCCACCGTAGGTCTCGAGAATCGTTTGGAAGACCTCAACCGGTCTGCGGTTCGGATTGCCCGCGAGGTTGCGGGCGACCGTTGCCTGGTCGCCGGAAACCTGAGTTTGACATGGATGTACGAGCCGGGAAGTCCGTCCGCGGCTGACCGGGTTCGGAAGACTTTTGATGAGCAGCTTTCCGTGCAAGTGGACGAAGGAGTGGATTTCATCATCGGCGAGACTTTCTCCTGGTTAGGCGAGGCACTCATCGCGGTGGAGCGCGCCAAAAAGACAGGCTTACCAACGATGGTTACCATTTGCTTCGAGAATCAGGATGAGACCGCGGAAGGCAAAAGCGCCGCGGACGCCGCTAAGGCTCTGTTCGAGGGCGGCGCCGACATCGTCGGCATGAACTGCCTCCGTCCGCCGCAGCACATCCTGGGCCCGATGGAGCAGATGCGCAATGCGGTTTCCGGATACTTGGCATGTCAGCCGGTCGCGTACCGCACTCCTCAGGACAAACCCGACTTCACTAGCCTGCCTGAGTTTCCTTACGCGTTGGATCCTCTGCAACTCACACGCAAGGAGATGGCGGAATATGCCGTGCGGGCTCGCGACCTGGGAATCAACTTTATCGGAGCGTGCTGCGGCACAGTCGCTGTGCACATCCGTGAAATGGCTCGCGCGCTGGACAAATTGCCGGAGGATTCTCGTATCTGGAAGAAAGGCGGCCAGAAACCGATGTCGGCGTACGAGTACTACGACCACGACAAACTGAAGGCGGGCGCAAAATAGAGATGCGGATGCGGGTCATTCCGGCCCGCATCTCGAATACTATTCGCTGCTATCCAACGTTTCGTGCGCGCGGTTCCTCTGCATGTACCAGAGGCGCATCAACCAGGTGTTCGCTTAGGAACCAGACTTGGAGTTCATTGGGACGCAACACCTCGCTCAGAATCAAGTCGTTGGTGCCGTCATCGCCAATTGCAGAGGCCCGGCGAGCCAATGTCCGGCAATGACCAATGATGATCTGATGCGCGTCCAGCAGACGCGATATCTGCACCGGAACCTCTTCCCTGCCCCGTGGAGGACGCTCGATGCGCGTCGTCTCAGCGACGTCGGCGGCCATGGCCAGTGACACTCCTCCCAACAACTGAATGCGTTCTGCAATGAGATCCACGATCTCTACCTGCTCATCGAAATGCTTGTCAAAGAGCAGATGCAGTTGATAGAAAGTCGGCCCCGCAACCTGCCAGTGCGACTTCTTATAAAGATCCCGTAGCGTCATGGTATCAGCCAGCAACTGGTTGAGTTGCTCAGTCATCTCTAACCGCACCGGCTCTTCGAGCTCTAGCGGCAACAAGTAAGAGACCGTTCCGTACTTCTGAATCTCGCCCGCACGCTGGTGAATGCGGGGCTGGGCTGTGATTTTCGCCACCCGTGTTGTGGCACTGTCCTTTTTCGCCATCTTGGTGTCCTCATCAATTCTGGATTGATTCAATCCCTGGGGTCTAACGTCGCCTAGCAAGATACTGCTTTCGATGCCAGCGAGCCATATTGGATGCCAGCTTTTTTCTTCGGTCCTGTCAGATGCCAAAGGACCGCTCTAGACACAAACGCGTCCTAACGCATGCTGAGGTTTGTGTCCTGTTCGCCGGCATTCCAATTTCGATATGCGCGCGATGACACAGCGTGCGATCAATTATCCGTCCGATCACTGCGCGCGAACACTCAGCATTCGCGCGCTGTTTGACGCTGGCACCCAGCGTTGCTATGATCGAAATGCGGGGTGGAGCAGTCTGGTAGCTCGTTGGGCTCATAACCCAAAGGTCGGTGGTTCAAATCCACCCCCCGCAACCAACGCAATCATAGAGTTACGGGCAATTGGGCACTTGCATCGACTGTCCAAAACTGTCCAATAAGGGGAACTGCTCCACAGTTCCCCTTATTTATTAAACGGAAACCTGTTGGTTGGCAGACCTTCTCAAGAGGCGTTGCACGATTGGCCGATTGGCCTTGCGCTTGGCCAGAGCCGAGGCATTGCCATACTGGTCCATGGTGGTGGAAACGTGCGCGTGTCGCATGAGTTTCTGCTGGACGCCCACGGGTGCTCCGGTTTCGTCCAGCCATGCACGGTAGGTGTGGCGGAACGTGTGGAACCCGATCCTGCCAAGTCCCAACTGGAGACCTGTTGGAACCAGGTAGTCGGAACGAATTGAGTCGGCGTGATACGGTCGGCCGGTCACTGGACTCGGAAACAGCCATCCTCCCTCGGAGTCGAGGCAGAGCATTTGCCATTTCCTCAATTCGAGGATGAAGCCTCGTTCGAGCGGGACCTCGTCCTGCGAATACTCCGTCTTCAATTTGTTGAGTCGCTTTCCCACCGCCGATCGCTGAATTAGAACCACCGATCGTTTGAAGTCGAAGTCCGTCCACCGTAAACCCAGGATTTCGCTGATTCGCAAACCAAAGCAAAGTGCAATCAGCACGATGGTTCGAAAGGGCTGAACCAGCATGTCGAGTATTTGCCAAGCATCCTTCACCTGGAGGACGCGAGGACGTTTCTTGCGTTTGCTGATACCCTTCACTTCGACCAAGTCCATGGGATTGCGTTCCACATTCAGCAATTCCCAAAGCATCGCCTTGTCGAAGAGACGGTACATCAGGGACCGAATGTGGCCTTTGTACTTGGGTGAGAGGACGAGTCTGCGGAGCCAGTCCTGTACTAGGGCGGGCCGAACATCTTCCAAGTAGGCGTCGCCCCACTTGGGTCGGATGTGTTGGCAAATCATGCTCCGGTAGGAGGCTAGAGTATTGTGGGTGATTTGTTCGGCATCCTGTTCCTGTTTCTGATCGAGGAGGAAACGGTCGAGGAGGCCGCAGAAGAGAACCGGATCTCGACGTGTAATGCCATCGTTGATCATTAGCCGCATGCCTTCTACTGCTTTCAAAGCATGGGCCTCTGTCTTGTACTTTTCTATCGTTCCGACGGTGAACCCCCTTCTCGTCCTGCATCCCTCTGAAGTCGGTTCCCACCAGCGATAGAGCCATACGTCCGGTCCTGTTACGCGTTTGTCGATCTCAACACTACCGTACTGATACCGCGTTCGCTTAGCCAATATAATCTCCTTGGGGTTGGCGACGCGGGTGGCTGCCTGAGATTACCTGAGAACGAAGCCAGTGGTCTAGCTCCGAGAGATAGAAGTGCCAGCGCTTCCGATCTGTCCCGACCGGGTGAGCTGGGAGCGACCCCTCACGAGCCTTGCGGAGCACGGTCTTCGGGTGCAGGTTGAGGAAACGAGCGGCGTATTTTTGGCTGACGGGCGCTTCCCGAACCGAGCGTAGGCGCTCACGTGTAGGAATTCGATTGGGTTGGGTCGACATAGAATCCTCGTTTCACCGCGGCGGGCCCTCGGCCTATTCGACTCCGCGCGGAACCAGCGATGTCCCAATTTGATTCATTCCTTCCGCCGTGTCCAACAACTTCTCGTCCGCGTGATATTCCTGCCGGGAATATCAGACGGCAGCAAGCCGATTCGTCACTCACATCTAGTTGAGCAAATCTCTTCGCGGATGCGGAGCCGCCGTTACAGACCCGCCGATCAAGAAGACAACGACGGTCTCATCTGCTTCACCGGCAGGCACTTGGGCGCTGATTTCCGGGAAAGCGACTGCGGGCCCGCCATCACAACGGCGTCTCAGGGACGCCTAATTAGACGGCTTCCATGTACGGGTGCCCGAGTCGCATTTGCCGGTCAATCGCTTTCTGAGGAGAGTTCTCTACCGAAAGTGTCGGGCCGAGCGGCGCGATTTACTTGGTCGCGACACCATGTTCAGCTGTTATTCCTCCCAGGAATAACAGAGTGACGAGAAGTTGTTGGACATCGTGATTGACTCAGGTTACGTTTGCGCCCAAGCAGCCGATTTGAGGCGCTGCGGGAGGTGCAAATGCCTCGTTGGTCCCAAGTCCATTTCATCCGCCAAATCGAGCGCCTTCTTCACTCGGAGTGCGTGCTTCCAACCGCAGTTGTTCTTGCCCTGTTGGTCTTCGTGCCCATCTCCGCGCTGGCACAGGGCTCTCCGTTCGACACCGGCTTTAACGCCATCCAAAGCCTTTTCACCGGCACCATCGCGAAGGTTGCAAGCCTAGTTGCGATCGTGATCGGCGGCTACGGCTTCGCACACGGCGAACCCGGCGCGAAAAAGGCGCTCGCTGGTGTTGCCGCCGGAACGGGCATTGCCGTTCTCGCGGTGAATGTCCTGAGTTGGCTCTGGGGCGTATAGCGCCATTCACAGCTACGCTTCGCCCCATCCTGAGACGAGGGACTATGCCAGATAAAGCACAGCAGAAGTACCGCACAAATCGAGTCTTCAAGAGCCTGCATAAGCCACTCACCTACCTGGGTGTTGAACGCACCCTCTTCTACTTCGTCTGCGTCGGCGCGGTCGGGGCCTTCAATCTTTTCAATTCCATCCTCGCGGGTATCGTCGTCTTCATTGGTGGTTTTGCCTTCGGCCACTGGGTAACGAACAGCGATCCGGCGTTCCTTCGCATCCTGGCAAAGTCCGAACACTACAAGCCTCGCTACGACGCCGCGAAACAGCAAGTCCCCCAACGTGTGGAGGTGGTCTGATGTTACGTCTCGACAAGGTCATCAAGCCGTGGAGAGAGAGTGCGGCTCTCAACGACCACATCAATCTGTACGGCTTCTGGAATGAGACAGCCTTCCTCGCCAAGAGTGGTGATCTAGGGATGGTGCTCAGTATTCCCGGCGTGGACTACGAAAGTCTTGACCGCTCGGAACAGGAGTATGCGGTGAAGCGGTTGGAGGCAGCGCTCAAAGTGTTTGGCCCAGGCTTCCATGTTTACCCCTGATAGCACGCAGACGTTCCTTCTGCCCAATCACCCGACTACGATTGTGACCCCTTGTCTTCAGCTCTTTCTCGGCTTGAAACCAGTCCTCGAGATCTAATCCATCCTGTCGGCCCCGCTGGATATAAATCTCGTACGCCCGCATTTGAATTTGCTCGAACGTAGGCTCATAGTGCGGCTGGGCTTGATCCGTGGTTGCGTCTTTTCGTGCTCTCTTATGCGTGTTCATGATGTTGCCCCGATTGAGGCTCATTTTTTCGCCTCTTGCCCCTAGCGCGTCTCACCACTGACGGTCCTTACCCCATCGAAACCGCGCCTCGTCCTCGCCTGTATAGTCGGGATCAAGATAGATGTGCAGGCTCGATATTCGGTCATCTCGAAACTTGAAGACGTTGCAGAAACGACCGCCAGGAGTTTGGCCCCCAGCCCATGACTTGCCAGACATTCTGCCCTGTGAAGTGCCTTCAACGACCAGATAGTCGGCTGATGGAATGAAAGTCAAGCCGTCGTAATCATGTTGTATGTATTCCAAGGCTCCTTCGAATCCTTTAACCATTTCAAGGAACGAGTTCCGGCCAAATCCAAATCCGAATTTAGGGAAATAGACTTCGGCATCTTCATGGAACAGTTCAAGGATGTCTGGACGTCCCCGGTCAGCTCTCATGAAATATTCGCGAGCCATCGCTATCTTATTTTGATCACCTGACCCCATTCGTCCTTCCTTTCTCCGCTGATTCTGCATTGAACGACTGCATCGCATCACAGAGCTCACCTCAGGGCAGGCTGTCGAAAAACATATAGATCGCAGCAATGCGACCGTTCCGGGCAACGACAAAATCGGTTCCCGCGTAAGCTGGAGGTTTGCCGGGAATGCCAGATACCCATCGAACCCGTCCGGCATCACTTAATTCCTCGGGAGGGGAGAGAGGCTGGTATTTGAAATCTGGATGTGTTGCTTTTATCACACCAGCAATACGATCAATCTCGTCACGGCCTCGGTAGATGCCTCCCTTAGGATCGTAGAACACACCATCCTCATGCCAGATGTCGTCGATGGCCGCGCGCCGACGCACGGGGTCATTTTCGCCAAATACGTCGCTCAGATTACGAAGCAGCAAGGTCGATATGCTGTAGGACATGATTTGTCTCCCTCGGCCTACGGAACGAGTACGACTTTCCCGGAGGTTTTGCGTGCTTCAAAGAGTTGGTGAACCTTGGTCGCCTCGGCCAGAGGATATTTCGTGATTTCGATCTTCAGCTTGCCTTCGCCTACCAACTTGAAGAGTGCCGACAGTGCTTGCGGCACCTGGTGAAGGCTGCCTTCGAGATTGAAACCACGTAAAGTGATGTTCTTCTCGATCATCGCCGGTATGGCCTCAAAAGGAAGTGCATTACGCGCACCTGAGCGAACTCCAAAGATGATCCACTGACCAAACTGGCTCAACAGAGGGAACGCTTCCGTTCGAAGATCGCCAATGGAATCCATGTAGACCTGAATTCCCTTCCCTCCAACTGCCTCTTTGACAGATCGAGCCCAACCTGGATCATCGGAGTCCGCGACCTGATCGGCACCGAGGCTTTTGACGAGATCGAACTTTGGCTTGGAGGTTAGGCCAACAACCCTCGCACCCCGCTCTTTTGCTAGTTGGACGGCGATGTTTCCAAGGCCTCCGCCGGCGGCGGAGATCAGAACGGTGTCGCCTTCCTTGACTTTGGCCTCATCAAGCAGGATGTAGGCTGTAACACCTTGGACAAGCACCGCAACGGCAAGCGCATGATCGAATCCTGCAGGAAGAGGAATCGCCGTCGCAGCCGGGATTACGGCGTGAGTTGCATATCCGCCGCCCTGAATAATGGCCGCAACAGAATCACCCTCTTTGAAGCCTTGCACACCTTTGCCGACGCCTTTTACCACCCCGGCGATCTCAAAGCCCACACGGAAAGGAGCCTTCGGAACCTGCGGGTAGAAACCGGACCGAGCCATGATGTCCGCATAGTTGACGCCTGCAGCTTTTATCTCGACCAGTAGAGCTCCTTCTGTTGGAGTCGGTGTTGGCGCTTCCACTACGGTGAGCACTTCAGGCCCGCCAAACTCTGAGGTTTCGATGAATTTCATACGTGTCTTCTCCGCCACGAACAGTGTGGCTAGTTATGTGTTGCTGTCTCATTTGGTGTTAGCCGATGCGATACTGACCGCCATCCACGACAAGTGCTTGGCCCGTGATGAATGCAGAATCATCGCTGGTTAAAAACAAAACAGCGCCCGTAATATCCTCGGGTTCTCCCAAGCGTTTGATGGCTTGTTGTTCCCAGGTGGAGCGCTTTTGTTGTTCTGATTGAGGCCCGATTGCCGCAGTATTGGTCAAACCGGGTAAGACCGCATTCGCGGTAATGCCATCATTTGCCACATCATTGGCTAAGCCTCGCATGAACCCGATAATCCCCATCTTCGTGGCGATGTAATGGCTCATGCCTGGTATCGCGAGGCCAACCATATTCGACGAAATTCCGACGAACCGGCCCCACTTCTTTTTCCTCATGTTTGGCAAGAAATATTTCGCGCTTAAGAAGTGGGAGTCCAAATTCGTGGCCATGGTCTTTCGCCACGTCGCGAGATCCAGGACGTCGATGGAGCGATTGGGAAAATAGCCGGCGTTATTGACAACGATATCCACTTCGCCCACCTCCTGGCTTTTAGCGCCTATCAATCGCCAATCCTCCTCCCGCGTCACATCGAGTTGGAATGCGTGTGCCTTGGGACCGATTTTGTTTGCGGTTTCGTCTGGCAGTGTGAGGTCAGTCGCAATCACCTGCGCTCCTCGCTCTGCCAATGCCAAGGCGATCGCTTGCCCGATACCTTGGCCGGCGCCCGTCACCAATGCCACCCGGCCTTCGTGTGTTCTTATCTGGGTCTTCATAAACGATCCATTTTGTCGATCCAGTTACCCTGGGGCCACCAAGAGGAGTCGGGCCGAGGGAATCATGGGTCTCGAATTGCGCCTGCTTAAAGCATTGGTAATCGGGCCTTTACGGCCAGGCAGTTAGGCCTTTACGAACTCGGCATCGAGAGTGATGGTGACCTCGTCGCCAACGAGAATGCCGCCAGTCTCGAGGGCAGCGTTCCAAGTCAGCCCGAAGTCCTTTCGGTTGATCTTTGTGGTCGCCGAGACCGCAACTCGGGTGTTGCCCCATGGATCCTTTGCAGGTGGCGTTGGCCCCTCAACCGCAAAGCGGACCTTGTGGGTTACGCCACGGATGGTCAGGTCGCCCTCGACCGCTAGTTCTCCATCCCTGACAATGCTGATGCTCTTGGACTTGAAGTGCAGGGTCGGAAACTTTTCCACATCAAAGAAATCGGGGCTCTTCAGATGCGCATCGCGCTGTTCATCGCGCGTATGAATCGAGGCTGCCTCGATCGAGGCTTCGACGCGGGAGTTCGCGAGATCCGATTCATCCAGGAACAAAGCTCCCGAAACCTTAGAGAATTGCCCTTTCACATTCGCGATCATCATGTGCTTGACTTTGAACTCCGCCGTGGCGTGGGCGGGGTCGATGTTCCAGGTCGTGGTTGAGGTTTGTACTGGAGCTGCTGTGATGGCCATGGTGGCCTCCTTATTTATTTCATCGATC